>Ga0126313_10000043_pt1 | contig 51577 bp, 53 predicted proteins | sample Plot105A_FD_89954 | JGI IMG/M metagenome (GOLD analysis project Ga0126313, IMG submission 89954) | Serpentine soil microbial communities from UC McLaughlin Reserve, CA, USA - Plot105A | ecosystem: Environmental > Terrestrial > Soil > Grasslands | place: USA: UC McLaughlin Reserve, Lake County...
GCCGCCCTCGCCCTGCTGGTGGCGGTTCTGGTCGTCGTGGTCGTCGCCAGCACCGCGCTGGAGGGCGATTCCGCCTCGCCCCACCACCGCGGCAAGCAAAACCCCCAGAAGGAGAAGAAGCAGCGTTCCAAGGCCGAGTCCTACACGGTCGAATCGGGCGACACCTTGACCGCGATCGCGCACAAGACCGGGGTTCCCGTCGCCGAGATCCTGGCACTGAACCCCGAAGTCGACCCGCAGATCCTGATCGCCGGTCAGACGCTGAAGCTCAAGTGAGGCTCGGGCGCCTCGGCGCCGTGCTGCTGGCGCTGGCGCTCTGGTTCGCGCCCGCGGCGGCGGCGCGGCAAGCTCCCGGCCCGCAGGGGATCGAAGCGAAGGCCTGGATCGTCGTCGACGGCCGCAGCGGCGACGTCCTCGCCTCGAAAGCGGCGCAACGGCACCTCCCGATCGCCAGCACCACCAAGCTGATGACCGCCTTCGTGGCGATGCGGGAGCTGCCGCTCGACAAGATCGTCCGCGCCGCTCCGTACACGCCGATCTACGGCGAGTCCCTGATGGGCTTGAAGACGGGGGAGAGGGTCAGCGTGCGTGACCTCCTCTACGGCCTGATCCTGGTCAGCGGCAACGACGCCGCCCACACTCTGGCGGTCCGCGCGGCCGGCTCGCAGGCCCGCTTCGTGGCGCGGATGAACCGCCACGCCGCCGCCCTCGGCCTGGCCGACACCCACTACGCGAACCCGGTCGGCCTCGACCAGCGGGGCAACTACTCGAGCGCCGCCGACCTCGCGACCCTCGCCCGCCACCTGCTGCGCGAGCCCGCCTTCGCCAGGATCGCCGACTCCCGCACGGCGCTGCTGCGCAGCCTGCGGCCCCCGCGGCGGATCGAGACCCTCAACCAACTCCTCGACGTGGTCCCCTGGGCGACCGGGGTGAAGACCGGGCACACCTTCGACGCCGGCTACGTCCTCGTCGGCTCGGGCCGCAGGAAGGGCGTCGAACTCGTCTCGGCGGCGATCGGCGCCCCGACCGAGGAAACCCGCACGACCGACAATCTCGCCCTGCTCGAATGGGGCTTCTCCCAGTACCGCCGCCGGCACCCGGTGCGGCGCGGGCAGGACCTGGCCGAACCCGAGATCCGCTGGTCCGGCGGCACGCTGCCGCTGCGGGCCGATCGCTCGCTCGAGGTGGGCGTCCGCCGCGGCCAGCGGCTCGACCTGCGGGTGAGCGCTCCGGGCGAGGTCGAGGGCCCGCTGCGGCGCGGCGCCAAGCTGGGGCGGGCGACCGTCTTCGTCGAGGGCCGCCGGGTGGGATCGGTCCCGCTCCGCGCCAGCCGTTCGGTCCCGGAGGCCAGCCTCTTCGACCGCGCCCGCGCGACCGTCGCGGACAACTTGATACCTATCGGAATCGCTCTGTTCGTGATACTGATGATCGCCGGAACGCTGCTGCGCCGGCTGGCCCGCAGAAACGACGGTAGGAGCTGAATCGGGTGAAGCCCAGGTGATCCTCACGGTGACCTTGAACGCGGCGATCGACCGCACCGTCGCGGTCCCCAACTTCCGCCTCGGCCGCCGCCACCGGGCGGTGGAGAGCCGCACCGTCGCCGGCGGCAAGGGGATCAACGTCGCCCGGGCGCTGAGCCTGCTCGGCCGGCCGGTGATCGCCACCGGCTTCGTCGGCGGTCCGACCGGGACCCAGGTGCTGGAACAGCTGCAAGAGGAGTCGGTGCTGACCGATTTCACCCGGATCGCCGCCGAGACCCGGATCAACCTGGCGGTGATCGACCCAACTTCCGGCGAGCAGACCGAGATCAACGAGCGCGGTCCGGCAGTCAGCCCCGAGGAGGTGCAGAAGCTCTTCGACCGGATCTCCTACCTGGCCGGCGGCGCGAAGATCTGCGTCCTCGCCGGCTCGGTGCCGCCGGGGGCCGGCGACGATCTCTACGCGCGCCTGATCGACGACCTCTCCCGCCGCGGCGTCCCGGTCGTCCTCGACGCCGAGGGCGAGGCGATGCTGGCTGGGGTCAGGGCCGGGGCTTCGATGGTGACCCCGAACGAGACCGAGGCCGAGGAGCTGGTCGGCCAGGAGTTCGCCGACAAGGGCGACCTCGCCCAGGGGCTGCTGGAGCTGGTCCGGCTGGGCGCCGGCGAGGCGGCGATCACTCGCCCGGAAGGGTGCGTCGCGGCGGTGGGGGAGAACCACTCGCGCCGCCTGCTCGAAGTCCACACCGAGCCGCTGGAGCCGGTCTCCACGGTCGGCTCCGGTGACGCCTTCCTCGCCGGCTACGTCGCCGCCCGCTACGAGGGCCGCGCGCCCGAGGACTGCCTCGCCTACGGCGTCGCCTGCGGAGCGGAGTCGACCCAGCACTTCGGCGCCGGCACCGTTGACCGCAACCAGGTCGAGCGCCTGCTCGGCGAGGTTTCCGTGCACGATTTGGAGGTCCCCGCCGAAGTGTAGGCTGGCTAGTTCAACGCCAGCCCCTGGAGGACTAACTTGGAAATCGAAATCGGCCGCGGCAAGAAGGGTCGCCGCGCCTACGGATTCGACGACATCGCGATCGTTCCTTCCCGCCGGACCCGCGACCCCGACGACATCGACATCAGCTGGACTCTCGGCCCGTACCGCTTCGAGCTGCCGCTCGTCGCTTCGGCGATGGACGGGGTCGTCAGCCCCGACACCGCGGTGCTCACCAACGAGCTCGGCGGCCTCGGAGTGCTCAACCTGGAGGGGATCTGGTCCCGCTTCGAGGACGCCGAGGAGCGCCTGGAGGCGATCGCCGCCGCGCCCAAGCACGAGGCGACGCGGCTGATGCAGCAGATCTACACCGAGCCGGTGAAGTCGGATCTGATCGCCAAGCGGATCGAGGAAATCAAGGCCCGCGGCGCCGTCGTCTGCGGCTCCCTGACCCCCCAGAAAGTGCGCGAGCACTACGAGGTGGCGGTCGAGGCCGGCCTCGACATCCTCGTCATCCAGGGCACGGTGATCTCGGCCGAACACGTCTCGACCACGGTCGAGCCGCTCAACTTGAAGGAGTTCATCGCCGAGGTCCCGGTCCCGACCGTGGTCGGTGGCTGCGCCTCCTACTCGACCGGGCTGCACCTGATGCGGACCGGTGCCGTCGGCGTCCTCGTCGGCGTCGGCCCCGGCGCCGCCTGCACCACCCGCGGCGTGCTCGGCATCGGCGTCCCGCAGGCGACGGCGATCGCCGACGTCGCGGCGGCCCGCGCCCAGCACATGCTGGAGACGGGCGAGTACGTCAACGTGATCGCCGACGGCGGCATGAGGACCGGGGGGGACGTCTCCAAGGCGATCGCCACCGGCGCCGACGCGGTGATGATCGGCTCGCCGCTGGCGCGGGCCAAGGAGGCTCCCGGCCGCGGCTTCCACTGGGGGATGGCGACCTTCCATCCCTCGCTGCCGCGCGGCACCCGCGTCTCGACCAAGCAGGACGGGACGATGGAGGAGATCCTCCTCGGTCCGGCCAAGGAGAACGACGGCACCTTCAACCTGATGGGGGCGCTGAAAACCTCGATGGCCACCTGCGGCTACGAGGACATCCGCTCGTTCCAGCGGGCCGAGGTGATGGTTGCTCCGGCGCTGATGAGCGAGGGGAAGAAGCTGCAGAACGAGCAGCACGTCGGGATGGGATCCAACGGTAGAGCGGCGGTGTCGACCGGGGTCGCTGTATCGGATGACTGACGGGGTTCAGACCGCTCGACCGGCGGGTCCTGTCTCCGATTCCGGGCTCCCCCTACCGGGGGAGTCCTCGGAATCGTCGCCACCCACCGGACAAGCGGTTGAGGAGGTCCTCGTCCTGGACTTTGGTGGTCAGTATTCGCAGTTGATTGCTCGTCGGATCCGGGAATGTGGGGTCTTTGCCGAGTTGCTGCCGGCTACGACTCCTGTGGAGAAGATTCGGGAGCGGGCTCCGAAAGGGTTGATCCTGTCAGGAGGGCCGGCTTCGGTTTATGAGCCGGGGGCGCCTGCGTTTCCTACTCAGCTGCTTGATCTTGGGATTCCGATACTGGGGATTTGTTATGGGATGCAGGCGATGGTGCTTGCTCTTGGGGGGCGGGTCGAGTCGGCTGAGACTGGGGAGTTTGGGCGTACCGATCTGGTTCTGCGGGACGGGGGCGGTCGGTTGCTTGGGGGGTTGCCCGAGGAGCAGAGTTGTTGGATGAGTCATCGGGATGCGGTCTTCGAGGCGCCTGAGGGGTTCACGGCGCTGGTCTCCAGCCCCAGCTCGCCGGTTGCCGCCTGCGAGCTGCCCGACCGCGGGCTATACGGGATCCAGTTCCACCCCGAGGTCGTCCACACGCCCTACGGGACCGAGATCCTCACCCGCTTCCTACGCGACGTCGCCGGCTGCGAGGAGCAGTGGTCGCCGGAGTCGGTGATCGCCGAACAGGTGGCGAAGATCCAGGCCCAGGTCGGCGATGGCAAGGTGATCTGCGGCCTCTCCGGCGGGGTCGATTCCTCGGTAGCCGCCCTGCTCGTCCACAAAGCGGTCGGCGACAAGCTGACCTGCGTCTTCGTCGACCACGGCCTGATGCGGATGAACGAGGCCGAGCAGGTGGTCGAGGCCTTCAGCCAGTTCGGGATCCCGCTCGTCCACGTCGACGCCGAAGAGCGCTTCCTCGCCAAGCTCGCCGGCAAGGACGACCCGGAGGAGAAGCGCAAGATCATCGGCGCCGAGTTCATCCGCGTCTTCGAGGAGGAGGCGGCGAAGATCGAGGACGTCAGCTACCTGGTGCAGGGCACGCTGTACTCGGACGTGATCGAGTCCGGCGGCTCCGACCACGCGGCGACGATCAAGAGCCATCACAACGTCGGTGGCCTCCCCGACGACCTCGAATTCGACCTGGTCGAGCCGCTGCGGATGCTGTTCAAGGACGAGGTGCGGGCGGTCGGCGCCGAGCTCGGGCTGCCTGAGCGGATGGTCTGGCGCCAGCCTTTCCCAGGCCCGGGCCTGGGAATCCGGATCGTCGGCGGCGAGGTCAACAAAGAGCGCCTCGACATCCTCCGTGCCGCCGACGCGATCCTCCAGGAGGAGATCCGCGCGGCCGAGCTCTATCGCCAGCTATGGCAGTCCTTCTGCGTCCTGCCGGTCGTCCGCTCGGTCGGCGTCCAAGGCGACGGCCGCACCTACGCCTACCCGATCGTGATCCGCGCCGTCACCTCAGACGACGCGATGACCGCCGACTGGGCACGGCTGGCATACGACCTCCTCGAGCGGGTCTCCAACCGCATAATCAACGAGATCCGCGACGTCAACCGCGTCGCGCTCGACATTTCCTCGAAGCCGCCGGCGACTATCGAGTGGGAGTAGGGCTCGGGGCGCTGCGGTAGGAGGGAGTCGGCACCCCTCCTCCGGAATTGACCTCCCCTTCGCTTCGCTTCGGGGAGAACCTGCTGCGCGCTTCGCGCGCAGACATCAGATTGCATTTCGCCGAACATTCCTGCGGAGGGGTGCCGACTCCCTCCTCGACAGCGCTTCGGCAGACGCTATTCCTCGAGACCGCATAAGGCGTCGATATGCGACGTCTCTCGCGGTCTCGGCGAACAGTCGCTTCCTCAAATGCTGTCGCTGGGAGGGATGGGTGTCCCCTGACCGACCGGCGTCCTGATTTTCGCACTGACCACTCGGCGAGAGATGGTCACTTAAAGGCGAAAATCCCAGGAAGGGAAGGGGACACCCATCCCTCCCTACCGCAACCGGTTCGGTTGTCGGCGCCCCGACCTACTCAGCCTCCAGCGACCCAGCCGTCTCGAATGCTGCCATCCCGACCACGGTCGAGACGGTGTCCTCGCTGCAGCTCTCGCTGAGCCGATCCTGGCTTCGCACATGCGCGGCCAGCATCAGTTTCGTCGCCTCTTCGAGGATCGCGACGACCTCCTGGAAGCCCTCCTCGTCGAGGTGCAGCGGCATCCAGCGGAAGACGGTGTTGTCGCGCCCGTCGAGGGTGCCCGCTTCCAGCGCCGCGATTGCCTTGTCGAGAAAAGTCTGCAGAGTGGCGGCTGAGACCCCGCCGCGGATCGTCCGCGGCACCCGCCGCCATTTGGGGCCGCCCATGAAGGCTCCCGGCATCGCCTTGTAGAAGTGCTCGGTCGCTCCCCGCCGCTGGATCGTGTCGACGAGCTCGAGGGCGCCGTAGCGATCGAGCGCGCGGGTATGGTAGGCGACGTCGCTGAGGCCGGTCTCCAGTTGATCGGCGAGCGAACTCGGGCTCGCCACGTGATCGGTCAGGGCCTCGAGGATCTGGATCCGAAGCGGGTGGGCCAGCGATCGAACCAGGCGCTGGTCGATTGCGTCGGGGAATGGCTCCTTCATGATTAGCTCCTAGCGACTAAGGGGTTTGGGGGCAGTACTGCTCCGTTCGTAGTGCGCTTAATACGTATAGACCATTCAGTCGGATCAATCCAGAACACGCGGTTTCGGGAAAGGACTGTTTCGCGGTCTAGAGGCCGGCTCAGATGCCGGCGAGCCGGGTGACGGCGAAGATCAGCCCAAATCCGAGTGCGGTTAGGGCGACGCGCGCCCACGAGCCCTGGGCGTGGGCCTCGGGCAGCAGGTCGCTTGCCCCGATGTAGAGGAAGATCCCGCAGTAGACGCAGAGGACCGAGCCGAGGGTGTGGTCGGAGATCGCGATCTGGGACCCGACGATCGCCCCCAGCAGCGGCGCCAGGGCATCGATCGTCAGCCATTTCACCGCCGACTGCCGATTGCCGGAGCGACGCAGGACGTAGCTGACGGTGTTGAGCCCGTCGGCGAAGTCATGGCTGATCACGGCGAGGAAGACGAGGAAGCCGGTGGCGGAGTCGACCCCGAAGGCGAAGCCGATCCCGAGGCCGTCGAGGAAGCTGTGGGCGGAGAGGCCGGCGGCGCCGAGGACGCCGACCCGTTCGCTGCCGAGGGTCTCCATCGCCTCCTCGCGGTCGTGCAGCACCAGCATCCGCTCGGCGAAGAAGAAGGCGAGGAAGCCGGCGGCGACCAGCGCCGTGGCGAGGTCGACGTCGCCGACCCCGTCGATCCCCTCCGGCAGCACGTCGAGCAGGGCGACGGCGACGACGACGCCACCGGTCAGGGCCAGCAGCGTCGGCAGCCGGTCGGAGAAGCGCAGCCCCACCCGGCCGCCGATCAGGGTCGCGACCACGGTCAGTCCGGCCAGCGGGATCGCAATCGACATCAGCTCTCCCGCTGACAGCGGGGGCAGAGGCCACGCAGGAGGACGTCGTGGGAGAGGACCTCGAACTCAGCCCGCTCGGCGACGGCATGGATCGTTTGCTCGAGGGCGGTGTCCTCGAAGGGGACCAGCCGGCCGCAGCGGGCGCAGACCAGGTGGTGATGGTGCTCGCTCGGGTCGTTGCGCTCATACGCCGCCCCCTCACCGCCGACGTCGACGCGGTGGACGAGGTCGAGCTGCTCGAGTTGCTCGAGCGTCCGGTAGACGCTTGCCCGCCCGACGGAGGGGAGGCGGCGGTCGATCTCCAGCGCGGTCACCGCGCAGTGCTCGCCCTCGAGCAGCTCGATCACCTGGCGACGTGCCGCGCCGGCGCGAAAGCCCGCCTCGTTGAGTCGCCCGGCTGCCTGCTCGCTCCATCTCACATGCGGAGCCTACATGAAAATGAGACCCATTCTCGTCAGGGACGAGAGGAACTGCCTTAGCTGTACGCGTCCCATTTTTCGAGGTATGGGAGCGGATCGAAAGGGGAGCCGCCCTCGTACCAGCCGGGCGCGCCCCACATCTCGAAATGGAGATGGCAGCCCTGGGCGTCGCCGGTTTCGCCGACGATGCCGATCGGCTGGCCGGTGCGGACCGTTTCGCCCGTCTGCAGCGGCGATGGTTCGGCCAGGTGGGCGTACATGAAGTCGTTGCCGGTGCCGCGGCCGTCGATGACGATGTAGTTACCGGCGGCGCCCTGGTAGCCGGAGTACTGCACCGTGCCGCCGCGGGCGGCGAGGAGCGGCGTGCCGCAGGCGGCCATCACGTCCTGGCCCTGGTGGGTGTGCCCGCTGCGCCCGGCGCCGAAGCGGCCGGCGCTGAGCCCGTATTCATGGCCGCCGAGGATCGGAAACGCGTAGCCGTAGAAGGCGAAGCCGAGGCTGAGCGTGGTGGAGCTGGTCGCCTTGCGGGCGACCGGAGCCGTCGCGGTCGCCGGCTGGGGGCTGATCCGGAAGCTGTAGCGGCCGTTGCGCGCCGGGCGCCCTTCGTTCGTCGTCCCGTCCCAGCGGACTTTGGTTTCGACGTTGGGGGCGACGTTTTCGCGGTAGAAGGTCTTGGTGACTTCACCGGCGGAGTCGACGACGTCGATCTGCAGGTCGTTTTCGGGCTGGTTGCTGCCGATCGTGAAGCTGAGCCGTGGGTAGCGGTAGCCGAAGTAGAAGGACTTGCGCGGGGAGGTGGTTGCCGCGACGAGGGAGACCGCCCCCGCGCTCGGAGTTGCTGAGGGCGTCCCCGCGGGGCTGCCCTTGGCGCTGGGGGAGGCGCCAGGCGTGCCGGCGCCGCCGGTGCCAGCCGCCGCCGCGCTGCCGCCGAAGCAGGCCAGCAGCGCGATCGCCGCCGCTAGGCAGATCTGGCCGGCCAGCCGTGGTCGGACGAACCGTTTGCTGTTCAAAACCGCTAAGCCCTCTCTTTCGATTGCCTGCGGAGTTAGCTGACGGGCTCGCGCTGAAAGAGTCGCGCTACGGACGGTTTCGTCCGATTCGCCCCTGAGACCTGCAAGGCCTCTTCGGTTCCTCCGCTCCCGCACGATGGCTCGCACGGGATTCGGCTATTTGCTCGGGCGGCAGTATAGGCAACTGTCCGGAGGGCCCCATAGACGGCGAGATGGCTATCATCCCCCGGCCGCGTCGGTGCGTCCGCGCGGTTTTTGCGCGATGAAGACCTTTGTAGCCACTCCAGCCAACCGCCAGCGCGACTGGTACGTCGTCGACGCCGAGGGCAAGACCCTGGGCCGTCTCGCGACGCAGATCGCCAACACGCTGCGCGGCAAGCGCAAGCCGGAGTACACGCCGCACTGCGACACCGGCGACTTCGTCGTCGTCGTCAACGCCGAGAAGATCCACGTCACCGGCGACAAGCTCGCGCAGAAGACCTACTACCGCCACAGCGGCTACCCCGGTGGGATCAAGTCCCGCACGCTCAGCGAGATGCTCGAGCGCAAGCCTGAGGAAGTGATCCGCAAGGCCGTCAAGGGGATGCTGCCGCGCAACCGCCTCGCTCGCCAGCAGCTGACCAAGCTGAAGGTGTACGCCGGGCCGGATCACCCGCATGCGGCGCAGCAGCCTAAGAAGATGGAGACTGAATGATCGACGACGAGAAGACGCCGGAGCAGGACGAAAACGCGCAGGACGAGGCGCCTGAGGCCGCGGGTCCTGTCTCCGATGAGACCCCCTCGGCTGAAGCCGAGGGTCCCTCATCGTCGCCACCCGCGGCAGAGGCCGCTGATTCTGAGCCGTCCGAGGATGTAGCTGAGGAGGAGCCGTCCGAGGAGGGTGGAGAGGTTGAGCCGTCCGAGGAGGTTGTTGAGGAGCCCGTCGCCGAGGAGGCGACTGAGGAGGCTCCGCCGGAGGCCGCTCCTGAGCCCAAGGCTGAGGAGAAGAAGAAAGACGTCATTCCTGGCGCCGATCTGGAGCCGATCCTGGTTGAGCCGGACAAACCCGAGCTCAGCGCCGAGGAGAAAGCTCGTCTGGAAGCCGAGGAAGAGGAGAAAGCTCGTCGTGAAGCCGAGCTGGCTGCCGCCCAGGAGACCGACGCCGCTGCCAACCGCGCTCCGGCGAAGATCGAGAAAGGCGCTCGCTTCCTCGCCACCGGCAAGCGCAAGAGTTCGATCGCTCGCGTCACGCTGGTCCCCGGCAACGGCAAGATCGTGATCAACAAGCGCGACCTCGAGGAGTTCTTCCCGCGGCCGCTGCACCAGACGATGGTCAAGCAGCCGCTGATCGTCTCCGGCTACGAGGGCAACGTCGACGTCCGTGTCCGCGTTCATGGCGGCGGCATCAGCGGCCAGGCCGGCGCGGTGCGCCACGGGGTCGCCCGGGCACTTACCGAGGTCGACGCCGAGCTGCGCGGCGACCTCAAGCGCAGGGGCTTCCTCACCCGTGACGCGCGCGTCAAGGAGCGCCGCAAGGCCGGGTTGAAGAAGGCCCGCAAGCGGCCTCAGTTCAGCAAGCGCTGACGGGAGCGGGTTGACGACCGCGCGCAAGCTCTTCGGAACCGATGGGGTCCGGGGAGAGGCCGGCACCTTCCTCAGCGCCGAGCTGGCGACCGCGCTCGGACGCGCCGCCACCGCTTCGCTGGAGGCCGAGCGCCCGCAGGTCCTGATCGTCCGCGACCCCCGCGAGTCGGGGCCGATGCTCGAGGCCGCACTGGCGGCGGGCGTCGCCGCGGCCGGCGGCGACGCGCTGCTGGCCGGCGTGCTGCCGACGCCGGCGGCCGCGATTCTGGTCAAACGCCTCGACCTCGACCTCGCCGCCGTCGTCTCCGCCTCCCACAACCCCTTCCACGACAACGGGATCAAGTTCTTCGACGGCCAGGGGGTGAAGCTCGCCGACGAGGTAGAGGCCCGGATCGAGGCGCTGATCGACGAGGCCCCGGCCGCCGAGCGCGCCGGCCACGTCCGCGAGCTGAACGGCGGCATCGAGGATTACCTGCGCGAGCTGCGGAGCGCGTTCCCGCTCGATCTCTCCGGCCGCAAGGTCGTCCTCGACTGCGCCAACGGCGCCACCTACCGCGTCGCGCCGGCGATCTTCGAGCGCCTCGGCGCCGAGGTCGAGACGATCGGGGTCGAGCCCGACGGGCGCAACATCAACGCCGGTTGCGGCTCCACCCACATGGAGATGCTCTCCGAGCGGGTCGCCGCCTCCGCGGCGGAGATCGGCTTCGCCTTCGACGGCGACGGCGATCGGGTGCTGGCTGTCGACGGCGCCGGCCGCGTCCACGACGGCGACGAGCTGATCGCCCTGACCGCCCGCGGGATGGCCTCCCGGGGGGAGCTCAGCGGTGGCGTCGTCGTCACCGTGATGAGCAACTTCGGCTTCCATCGGGCGATGGAGGAAGCGGGGATCGAGGTTGCGATCACCCAGGTAGGCGACCGTTACGTGATCGACGAGATGCGGCGCCGCGAGTGGCCCCTCGGCGGCGAGCAGTCCGGCCACATCATCAGCTCCGGCTTCGTCTCCACCGGCGACGGGGTCGCGGCGGCGCTGATGACGATGCGTGAGCTCGGCGGCGCCCCGCTCGCCGACGCGGTGCCGATGGAGAAGCTGCCGCAGGTGCTGCTCAACGTCCGGGTCGCCGACCGCGAGGCGGTCAGGGACGCCGCCGCCGTCTGGGAGGCGGTCGAGCGCGAGAGCGAGGGGCTCGAGGGCCGGGGCCGCGTCCTCCTGCGCCCTTCCGGCACCGAGCCTTTGGTCAGGGTGATGGTCGAGGCGCCGAGCGCCGAGGAGGCCGAGACGGTCGGCGAGCGCCTGGCCGGTCTCGTGCGCCAAGAGCTCGGCTGAGCGGGCTCACCGCCCCCGCCGACTACCCTTACTCGCCTTCATGTGCGGCATCGTCGGATACGTGGGTGCCAGGCCCTGCGAGGAGCTGCTCCTCTCCGGCCTGGAAAAACTCGAATACCGAGGCTATGACTCGGCTGGCCTCTCCGTGCTCGCCGACGGCGAGGTGGAGAGCGTCCACGCTGTCGGCAACCTGGGCAATCTGCGGAAAGCCGTGGACGCCCGCGCCGCCAACGGCGCCGGGCCGCTGCCGCCCTCGGCGACCGGCATCGCCCACACGCGCTGGGCGACCCACGGTCGCGTCACGGAGGCCAACGCCCATCCCCACGACGACAGCTCCGGTCGCGTCCACATCGTCCTCAACGGGATCGTCGAGAACCACACCGAGCTGCGCCGCAAGCTGCAGGAGCAGGGGGAGACCTTCACCTCCGAGACCGACGCCGAGGTCGTCGCCCACCTGATCGCCGCCCGCTACGACGGCGACCTCGCCGCCGCCGTCCGCGCCGCCTTCGCCGAGCTGCGCGGTCATTACGCCTTCGTCGCGATGCACGCCGACGAGCCGCAGCGCCTGATCGGCGCCCGCAAGGAGTGCCCGCTGGTCGCCGGCGTCGGCGACGGCGAGGCATTCCTCGCCTCCGCGATCCCCGCCTTCCTCGCCGACACCCGCGTCGCGATGCCGATCGAGAACGGCGAGATCGTCGAGATCGAAGCCGGCGCGATCCGCGTCACCGACGCCGAGGGCAACCCGGTCGCGCGCGAGAGCGAAGAGGTCACTTGGGACGCCGATGCGGCCGAGAAGGGCGGCTACGAGACCTTCATGCTGAAGGAGATCCACGAACAGGCCGACGCGGTCGCCGAGACGATCGCCGACCGGTTGCCGGGCGACGACGGGGTGGACCTCTCCGACGTCGAGCTCTCCGACGATCTCCTCCGCGGCGTGCGGCGGATCGTGATCGTCGCCTGCGGCACCTCCTACCACGCCGGCCTCGTCGGCCGCTACGCGATCGAGGAGTGGGCGCGGGTGCCGGTGGAGATGGACATTGCCTCCGAGTACCGCTACCGCAACCCGGTGGTCGGCCCCGACGACCTGGTGATCGGGATGACCCAGTCGGGCGAGACCGCCGACACCCTGGCGGCGATGCGCCTCGCCCGCGAGGCCGGTGCCACGGTGCTGGCGGTCACCAACATCATGGGCAGCCAGGCGACCCGCGACGCCGACGCCGTCCTCTATATCCGCGCCGGGATGGAGGTCAGCGTCGCCGCGACCAAGACCTTCGTCGCCCAGGTGGCGGCGATGTACCTGCTCGGCCTGCGGCTGGCGGAGCTGCGCGGGACTCTGCCCCCCGAGCGCCTGAGCGAGCTGGTCGCCCAGCTGAAGGGCCTGCCGTCGAAGATGGAGGAGACGCTGGCGGCCACCGAGGGGCCGGCGAAGGAGATCGCCGACCGCCACAGCGAGCAGAACTTCTTCCTCTACCTGGGGCGCCACATCGGCCTGCCCGTCTGCCTCGAGGGCGCGCTGAAGCTGAAGGAGATCAGCTACATCCCGACCGACGCCTACGCCGCCGGCGAGATGAAGCACGGCCCGATCGCGCTGCTCGACGAGTCGACGCCGGTGATCTGCGTCGCGACCGACAGCCCGATCCTGGAGAAGGTCCTCTCCAACGTCGAGGAGGTCAGGGCCCGCGGGGCGCAGACGATCGGAATCGCCACCGCCGGGGACTCGCGCGTCGCCGAGGTGACCGAGGAGACGATCGAGGTCGCCGCCAGCCACTGGATCCTGCAGCCGATCCTGGCGATCCTGCCGCTGCAGCTGCTCGCCTACGACATCGCCCGCAACCGCGGCCTCAACGTCGACCAGCCGCGCAATCTGGCGAAGACCGTCACCGTCGAGTGAGATTCGTCCGGCCGGGGTGCGGTCGGCTGAAGTTGTCCAAAGCGGTCGTTAGAGTGCCCGCCTCCGTGAAGCTCCGTCTCGTCCTCCCAGTCCTTCTCGCGGCCGTAGCCGCGCTTTTCGTCGTCGGCTGCGGCGGCGGCGACGGCGGCGGCGGCGACGCCACCGACCCCGCCAGCGTCGCGCCGCCGAAGGTACCTGTCTTCATCGATTTCTCGGTGCGGCCCGAAGGCGAAACGAAGCAGAACCTCGACGCCTTGGCAAAGGAAATCGCCGGGATCGACAACCTCGGTGAATTGATCGTCACCGAGCTCGAAAACTCCGCGTCGGACGAGGGCGAAGAGCTTGACTTCGAAAAGGAAGTCGAACCGTGGCTCGGCGACCGAGGCGGGCTTTTCCTGCAGGAATACGAAGACGACGACTTCGAAGGCTATGGAGTCGCCTTCCAGACGAGCGACGAAGGCGCGTCGAAGGATTTCATCGATAAGCAGCTGGAATCCGAGGACGAAGAGCCCGAGGAGGGCTCCTACGAGGGCGTCGACTTCAAGATCGAAGCGGACGACGGCACCACCATCGGTGTCTTCGACGGCCTCGTCGTTCTCGCCGAAGACGAAGAGATCTTCAAAGCGATGGTCGATGCGTCTGGCGGTGAAAGCCTCGGTGGAGAAAGCGCGTATGCGAGCGCTACTGCCAATATCCCCGATCGGAGCGCGGCCGACGTCTACGTCGACATCGGCGCCCTGATCGAAGAAGCGGGCGGCGAAATCGACTCCGAAGCCGAAGTCTTCCTCGACAGCCTCGGCATCGAACCCGAAGAAGCGACCGCCGTGGCCAGCCTCGTGCCTGGCTCCAAGCAGATCGAGATCGACCTCAGCACCAACCTCAGCGGCGACGAACCGCCCTCGGGCGACGCGTCGGAGCTGCTCGGGTCGCTGCCGGCCACCTCGGTTGCCGCCTTCGCCTCGGCTGAATTCGGCATGCGCTTCAACGAAGGCATCGATCAGATCGACGAGCAGGGCATCCCCGGCGAGGTTCCTCCCAATCAGCTGAAGAAGACGCTGAAGCAGGCGGGGGTCGACCTCGAATCGATCGGCGGCTCGATCGGCGACGTCGGCGCCTACCTGACCGGCAACAGCGAAAGCAGCCTCGGCGGCGCGGTGGTGTTCGAAACCGACAGCGCCGAGCAGGCCAAGAACACCGTCTCCAACCTCGGCCTCTTCATTCGTTCGACCGGCACCACCGGCATCACCAAGATCAGCGAAGGGGCGAGCGGGTTCTCGATCCGCAGTCCTGAGCTGGGCCGCCAGCCGGTGGTCGTCGTCGCCAAGGACAGCCGGATGGCGATCGGCTACGGCCTCGCGCCGACGCTGACCGCGTTCCAGGATTCGGGCAAGACCCTCTCCGACGCCCCCGCCTACGGCGAAGCGCTGGACGCGCTTGGCGACACCCCGATCGCGATGTACGTCGACGGGCCTTCCGCTCTGCGACTGGCCAAGGTCCTTGTTCCGGCGGGTGAAGAAGACTTCGAGGAAGCCCAGCCTTACCTGGCGAAGATCGGCTACCTGGCGCTTGGGTCCGAAGCATCTGGCGACTTGGCTATCGCCAAGCTGATCGTCGGGCTGAAGTAGCGCGTTTCCGCGGGGGTAGGGAGGAAGTCGGCACCCCTCCTCCGGAATTGACCTCCCCTCCGCTTCGCTCCGGCAGACGCTGATCCTCGAGACCGCATAAGACGTCGATATGCGACGTCTCTCGCGGTCTCGGCGAACAGCGATCTATAGATGCTGTTGCTGGGAGGGATGGGTATCCCCTGACCGGCGTCCTGATTTTCGCGCTGACTACTTGGCGAGAGACAGGTACTTAAAGGCGAAAATCCCAGGGAGGTCAGGGGACACCCGTCCCTCCCTACCAACAAGCCCTTAGGCTGCGGCGCATGGAGTCCTGGCTGAAGCCGCTCTATGACGCCGCTGGCATGCGCGCTGTCGATCGGTGGGCGATCGAGGAGCGGGGGGTTCCTTCGCTGGAGTTGATGGAGACTGCTGGGCGGGCTGTGGCTGAGGTCGTGGCGGAGATGGCGCCCGCTGGGCCTGTGCGGGTGGTTTGTGGGAAGGGAAACAACGGTGGCGATGGCTTTGTCGCGGCGCGGCTGCTGCGGGCGATGGGGTTCGAGGTCGAGGTGCTGCTCGTGTGGCTTGGCGAGGAACTGCGCGGGGACGCGGCGGTCAACTTCGAGCGCTGTGGGGGGGATCTGCTCACGGGCGATCCGGCTGGCCGACTCGCCGGCTCGGGCGCTGTCGTCGACGCGATCTTCGGGACCGGTTTCGAGGGCGCGCCGCGGGAACCCGCCGCGGCCGCGATCCGAGCGGTCAACGGCTGTGGGGCGCCGGTGGTCGCCTGCGACATCGCCTCCGGGGTCGACGCTTCCAGCGGTGAGGTCGCCGGCGAGGCGATTCGGGCCGGCGTCACCGTCAGCTTCCACGCGGCGAAGCTCGGCCAGCGCGTCGCTCCCGGCAAGTGGAGCACGGGCGAACTCCGCGTCGTGCCGATCGGCATCCCCGAGAGCGCGCCGGGACGGCCGCTTGCCGGCGAGATCGATCCGGGCGTCCTTTCCGAGGCTCCGCGCCGCGGCCCCCGGTCGACCAAGTTCAGCTCCGGACAGGTGGCGATCGCCGGTGGCTCGTGCGGCCTCACCGGGGCAGTGCGGCTGGCCTCGCTGGCGGCGATCAGGGCCGGCGCCGGCTATGCCACGGTCGCCGTCCCCGCCGACCTGGAGATGGTCTTCGAGCTGGCCCAGCCGGAGGTGATGTCGGTCGCCTGCCCCGGCGGCGACGGCTGCCTGGTGCCCGCCTCGGAGAAGGCGGTGCTGCGGACCTTCGAGCGTGCCGCCGCCGGCGTCCTCGGCCCCGGTCTCGGCAAGGACCCCGGCTCCTTCGAGCTGGCGCGTGCCGTCGCCGGCAAGATCCCGGGCCCGCTGCTGATCGACGCCGACGGCCTCAACGCGTTCGCCGGGCGCCTGGCCGAGCTGCGCTCGCGCGAGGCCCCAACTGTCCTCACCCCGCACGCGGGTGAGCTCGGCCGCCTGCTCGAGCGCGGCTCCGCGGAGGTCGAGGCGCACCGGCTCGCCGCCGCCCGCGAGGCCGCCGAGGCGGCTGGCGCGATCGTCGTCCTCAAGGGCGACGACACGATCGTCACCGACGGCGCCCGCATCGCGGTCAACGCGATCTCCGCCCCGGCGCTCGCGACCGCCGGCAGCGGCGACGTCCTCTCGGGAATCACCGCGGCCCTGCTCGCTCGTTTGGATGATCCCTTCACCGCGGTCTGCGCCGCTGTCGTCGCTCACGGCCGAGCCGGGATCGACGCCGCCGCGCGGGTCGGGCTGGTCGAGTCGGTGATCGCCGGCGACGTGATCGACTCGATCCCTTTGGGGATACGCCCCGACGGCCCGGTCGAATAACCTCGCGCCCATGAAGACCGCCGGAGAGATCATGGCTCGCGACGTGCCCAGCGTCCATCCCAGCGACGACGCCCGCACGGCGATCGACCTGCTCGCCAAGACCGACTTCGGCGCGATCCCGGTGGTCGACAACGACAACAAGCTGGTCGGCATCGTCAGCGAGTCCGACCTCGTCCTCAGCGAGGAGGAGTCGGACCTGCACCTGCCGCACTACCTCAACATCATGGGCGGGATCGTCTTCGTCGGCTCGATGAAGGGCTTCGAGGAGCGGCTGGAGAAAGCCTTCGCCACCGAAGTCTCGGAGCTGATGACCGCCGAGCCGATCGTCGCCCACGACTACGAGGCAGCCGACCGGGTAGCGAAGAAAATCGCCGACGAGCACCACAACCACCTTCCGGTCGTGGACGCCGATGGCTATCTGGCCGGCATGGTCACCAGGGCTGACGCCCTCGCCGCCCTGGTCGCCGAGCCGGAGTAGTTGTGGAGCGGGCGGCCGCCCGGATCGACTTCGACGCGGTGCGTGCAAACTGCGCGCGGCTGAAGACGGAGCTGGCGGAGGGAGCCGAGCTCTGCGCGGTGGTCAAGGCCGACGGCTACGGCCACGGCGCCGACGGCTGCGCCGCGGCGGCGCTCGACGGAGGCGCGACCCGCCTGGCGGTCGCCACCGCCGGCGAGGCCGAGCAGATCGGCCGCCGCTTCCAGCACGTGCCGCTGCTGACGATGGGGGCGCTGACCGACGACGAGGTCGACGCGGTGATCTCGGCCGGCGCCGAGCTGGCGCTCTGGCGCGAGGACTTCCGCCAGGTCGTCGCCGCCCGGGCGCGCGCCCACGGGCACCGGGCGAAGGTCCACGTCAAGTACGACAGCGGCATGGGCCGGCTGGGAAATACCGACGCCGGCGAGGTGCTGGAGCTGGCGCGCGCCTGCGCGGCCGATCCCAACCTCGATCTGGCCGGGGTCTGGACGCACTTCGCCACCGCCGACGAACTTGATTCCGACTACTTCGACCAGCAGCTGCGCCGCTTCGACGAGGTCGCGACGGCGGTCAAGGCCGAGTTCCCGCAGGTCACCGTCCACGCCGCCAACAGCGCCGCAGTCCTGCGCGACAAGCGCTCCCACTACGACATGGTCCGCTGCGGCGTCGCGATCTACGGCCTCGACCCCTTCCAGCGCGACCCCGCCGCCCAAGGCCTGCGGCCGGCGCTCTCCCTTCATTCCCACATCGCCGACGTCAAGCGCTTCCCCGCCGGGGCCAGCGCCGGGTACGGGCGCAGGTGGACCGCCCCGATCGATACCTGGGTGGGCGTGATCCCGCTCGGCTACGGCGACGGCTTCCGCCGCGCTCTCTCCAACAACGCCGACATCCTCGTCCGCGGCCGTCGCCACCCGCTTGTCGGCACTGTCTCGATGGACAACATCACTGTCGACCTCGGCCCCGAGACCGAGGTGGAGCCGGGCGACGATGCGGTCCTGATCGGAGTGCAGGGCGAGGAGACGATCCCCGCCGAGGAGATCGCCCGCCGGCTGGAGACGATCAACTACGAGGTGACCTGCGCGATCTCGTCGCGGGTGCCGCGCCGCCCGGCTTGACCAAGGCGCTTTCGTATCCCCATGGTTGACGAAGGCGCCAATCCCGCGAAGCGACTCGATGTCGCCCCGATCGTCGCGGCCGTCCGCGAGGCGCTTGCCGGCGCGGACGGGGTGTGGGTGGTCGGCGGCGCGGTGCGCGATGCGGCGCTCGGGCGCGAGGTCGCCGACCTCGACCTCGCGGTCGCCGGCGACCCGGGCGCCACCGCCAAGGCGATCGGGCGCGCGCTCGGCGAGCACGCCTTCGAGCTCTCGGCCGAGTTCGGCACCTGGCGCGTCGTCGCGCGGAGTCGCGGCTGGCAGATCGACCTCACCATGTTGCGTGGCGAGACGATCGAGGCCGATTTGGCGGAGCGCGACTTCACGATCGGCGCCGTCGCGGTCCCCCTCGCGGGTGGCGAGCCGATCGACCCCTACGCCGGGCTCACCGATCTCGCCGAGAGGCGCCTCCGCGCCGTCGGCGAGCAGAGCTTCACCAGCGACCCGCTGCGCCTGCTGCGCGCGCCCCGCCTGGCGGCCGAGCTCGGCCTCGAGATCGACGAGCGAACCGTGGCGTTGGCCCGCGCCGCCGCCACGCGGGCGGGGGACCCGGCCGGCGAGCGCCAGCTGGCCGAGCTGCGCCAGCTGCTCGGCGGCCCCGACCCGTTGCGCGGCCTCGAGCTGCTCGGCGAGCTCGGCGCCACCGCCGTCGTGCTGCCGGAGGTGGAGACGCTGCGCGGGGTCGAGCAGGGCCCCAACCACCACCTCGACGTCTACGACCACACCATCGCCGTGCTCGAGCACACGCTGGAAGTCGAGGCCGACCTCGAGCGCTTCGCCGGCGACCGCGCCGCCGAGGTCGCGGCGCTGCTCGACGAGCAGCTCCCCGACGAGATGACCCGCCGTGCCGCGCTGCGCTTCGGCGCCCTCTTCCACGACATCGCCAAGCCGGCGACCAAGGCCGAACGCGACGGCTTCGTCGGCTTCCGCGGCCACGACGAGGTCGGGGCGGATGTGATCGGAGAGATCTGCCGCCGCCTCCGCGCCAGCCGCCGCCTCACCCAGCACCTGCAGGGCCTCGCCCGGCATCACCTGCGACTCGGTTTCCTGATCCCGGAGATGCCGCTGCCCGCGCGCCGCGTCCACGCCTATCTGCGAGCGACGGAACCGGTCACCGTCGACGTCACCCTGCTGACCGTCGCCGACCGGCTCTCGGCCCGCGGGGTTGGCCCGATCGCCAGCCCGGAGATGGTCGCCGCTCACCTGCAGCTGGCACGCGAGATGATCGCCGCCGGTCTCGACTGGCGCCGCGAGGGGCCACCGGCGCCGCTGCTGCGCGGCGACGAGATCGCCGCGGAGCTGGGGATCGCGCCGGGGCCCGAGCTCGGCGCGGCCCTTGCGGAGCTCGAGGCTGCCCAATATGCGGGGGAAGTTACTGACCGCATGGGGGCGCTCCAACACCTTCGCCGTTAGATACGCTCCGCCCGCATGGCCAAAGAGGAAAAGATCGAAATGGAGGGGGAGATCACCGAGGCTCTCCCCAACACCATGTTCCGGGTCAAACTGGACAACGGTCATGACGTCCTCGGCCACATCTCGGGAAAGATGCGCCGCCACTACATCCGCATCCTTCCCGGCGATCGCGTCAAGATCGAGCTTTCCCCATACGACCTCGATCGCGGTCGAATCACCTACCGCTACAAATAAGCGGCCTCAGAGCGGTTTCGGATCGGCCAGCTCGGCGATCAAGGTCGACCAGGCGAAGTCCTTGGCGCCCAAGCCCTTGCCGTTCCGCGGGTCGTAGTACTCGCGCAGACCTTCCCGGCCGGCGGCGCCGATGACGCCGCTCGCCAGTCGTTCCGCCTCGGCCTCATAGCCGAGCCGCCGCAGGCCGAGCCAGACCATCCAGGCGGAGTTGATCCAGGTCGGGCCGCGCCAGTAGCGACGGATGGGGCCATGACCGCCGTCGGGTTCGTAGCCGCGCTCGCCGACCGCGACCGAGGGCGGCGCCACCGGGGTGAGGAACGCGCTCTCGTTCAGCAGGTGCTCCTCGATCAGCCGCCGGCCGATCTCCTCCGGCAGGTCAGGCAGCGCCAGCGGGGCCAGCGAGGCCCAGGTCAGGGTCTGCGGTCGCAACCCGCCCGGCTGCGCTTCGTCGAGGAAGAGGCCGCGCCGCTCGTCCCAGAGGCGGTCGATCAGCGCCGGCGTTGCCGAGGGCTGTCCCGCGGCCTGCAACGACAGCGACCAGAGCGTGTTGACGAGCGGTTCGCAAAGGACGGGACCGCCGGCGTCGCGGATCCGCCGCGCATCCCAGCCGAGTCGACGGTTGCGGTGGACCAGGAGCGGGAAGCCGATGCGGCCGTTGGCTCGCCGTCCCCAGACCTCTTCGAACTTCGGCGAGGCGTCGAGGCCGGACTCGTCGGGCTGGACGATCCAGAGCAGCCTGTCGCCCTCGAGGTCGCGGTTGCGCCGCAGCCAGTCGAGGTGCAGCGCGATCCGCGGCTCCTCGGCCGGGTCGCCGACGGCGACCCGCCACGCCCAGGCCAGCAGCGGCGGCTGGATCGTCTCGGTCCCCTCGGCCCTTCTGGAGACGACGTTGTAGAAGAGCAGCCGCAGCCAGGAGACGTGGCTGCGCCAGAAGATCGTGTGGCCGATGAACCCGTCGGGCCGCTGCGCCGCCAGCAGGCTCTCGAGCTCGGCGCGGGCGCGCGCCGGCTCGAAGCGTCGCCAGACGATCGCCGCGAAGCAGGAGTCCCAGTACCACTGCCAGGGGTAGCGGCCCGGGCTCGGCTCGGTGTAGCTGAAGCGCGTCTTGCCGCGGCTGCCGACGACCCAGTTCTGCCGCAGGACCCGCTCGGCCTCGGCGAGGACGGTCGTGCCGAAGGCGCTGCCCCCGGAGGGGGCGCTTCTAGACATTGGTGCGGCGCATCTCGCGCAGAGCCAGCGCGCCCAGCACCACCAGCAGGCCGGCGATGGCGACGATGCCCGGCCAGGTGTCGGCCCAGGTGACCGAGCCGACGAATCCCTGCCGCGCTGCCTCCAGCACCTGGGTCAGCGGGTTGACGTTGGCGACCTTCTCCAGCCATGGCTGCAGCAGCGCCAGCGGCGCGTAGGCGGGGGTGAAGAGGATCAAGGCCATCGTCCCGGCTTGCATCAGCGGCGCCGCCGACTGGCTCTTGAAATGGAGCGCCAGCATCGAACCCCAGCAGGCGGCGACCGCGGCCGTCGCCGCGACCATCAGGTAACAGATCAGCAGGCCGTCGATGCCTGGCCATTCGGCGCCGATCAGGAAGGCAATCGCCAGCACGAAGGTCGCCGGAATCAGCGAGCGGGCGCTCGCCGCGAGCACGTTCCCGGCCAGCAGGACCCAGCGCGGCGCGGGGGAGACCAGCAGGCGGTCGACCCAGCCCCCTTCGTAGTCGCGCGCCAGGTTGACCCCGGCGGCGGCGCCGGTGAACCCGGCCCCCTGCAGCATGCTGACCGGGACGATGAAGCTCTCGTAGGAGCTCGTCCCGAACCCCTGCAGCTGGATCAGGGCGCCAAAGACGCCGTTCAGCCCGAGGAAGAAGATCGTCGGTGCCAGCACCCCAGGGATCGCCGCGCCCGGCACCCGCACCAGCTCGTTCTTCGCCCGCGCCATCAGCGCGCCAATCGTCGCCAGGTTGGTGCGCCAGGCCGGGGCAGCGGTGAGCTCCATCAGCCCACCCGCAGCCGGTGCTGGAGGGCGCGGGCGCTCAGCACCAGGCCGAGGATGATGATGCCGGCGATCGCCGCCACCGCCTCCAGGGTCTCGGTGGCGTCGATCCCAGAGATGATCGGCTCCCGCACCCCTTCGACGATGAAGCTGAGCGGGTTGTACTCGGCAATCGTCTTCGCCGGCTCGATCATCAGTTCCTGGGGGAAGAAGGCCGAGGAGAGGAAGAGGACGACGAGGACGAGGGGGAAGAGGCCCTGGACGACGCTGGCGCTGCCGGTGCGCAGGGCGATCGCGGCGCCGATCCCGCCAACCGCCAGGGCCGAGGCGGTGACCAGCGCCATCGCCAGCAGGGCGCCCGGCACGCCACCCTCTATCTCGGCGCCGAAGACGAGGCCGATCGCCAGGAACCAGATCGAGGCGAAGAGGCCCAGCGCCGCCGTCCCCGCCAGGCGGCCGAGGACGATCGCGAAGCGGGGGATCGGTGCCGCGAAGAGGCGGTCGGTGAAGCCCATCTCGATGTCGACCGCGAAAGCGATGCCGCCGCTGTTGCCGGCGAGCATCATCGACTGCATCATCGCGCCGGCGAGCATGAACTGAAGGAAGCTCTGAACCGGCGGGAAGCCGGGCAGTTCGATGCTGGCGCTGGCGCCACCGGTCTGGACCGCCAGCAGCAGGGTGGGGAAGACGACGATTGGCGCCAGCAACTGCGGGCGGCGGAAGGTCTGGCGGATCGAACGCGCGCCCAGCGCCCCCACCACCCTCGTGCTCGTCGCCAGGTCGCTCATCCCGGCACCGGCTCCTCGCCGACGTCCTCGCTCTCCTCCTTTTCGAGGTGGTGGCCGGTCTTCTCGACGAAGACGTCGTCGAGGGTCGGGCGCACCAGCTCCAGCGACTCGACCGCGATCCCGGCCTCGTCGAGGGCGCGGACGACGCGGGGAATTTCGGCCGATCCGTTCTCGACCTCAACCAGGACCCGCCTGCCGTCCTTCGGCGGCAGCAGCCGGCCGATCCCGGCGCAGACGCGCTCCGCCTCGGCCACCGAGCCCTCGGCCAGGAGCAGCTCGACGTGGGGGTTGCCGACCTCCTCCTTGAGCGACTCAGGGGTGCCCTCGGCGACGATCCGGCCGCTGTCGATGATCCCGACGTTGTCGGCCAGCTGGTCGGCCTCCTCGAGGTACTGGGTGGTGAGGAAGACGGTGGTCCCGTCTTCGTTCAGCGCCCGCACCTCCTCCCAGATCGTTTTGCGGCTGACCGGATCGAGGCCGGTGGTCGGCTCGTCGAGGAAAAGGACGCTGGGTTCGTGGACGAGCGCGGCGGCGAGGTCGAGACGGCGTTTCATCCCGCCCGAGTAGGTGCCGACCCGGCGGTCAGCGGCGGCGACGAGGTCGACCCTTTCCAGCAGCGCGTCGGCGCGCTCGCGCCCGGCGGCGGGGGGCAGGCCCTGCAGCGTCGCCTGCAGCCGGATCAGCTCACGGCCGGTCATCAGCGGGTCGAGCGCCGCTTCCTGCAGAGCGACGCCAATCGAGGCACGCACCCGGCGCGCCTCGGCAACGACGTCGTGGCCGGCGACGCTGGCGCGGCCGCCGGTTGGCAGCAGCAGCGTCGTCAGCATCCGCACGGTCGTCGTCTTGCCGGCGCCGTTGGGGCCGAGGAAGCCGTAGATCTCGCCCCCGGCCACCTCGAGGTCGATCCCCTGCACCGCGAGGACCTCGCCGCCGAAGGCGCGCTCCAGCCCCGCGACCACGATCGCCGGCACGCTAGGCACCCAAGGTCTCGGCGCCGAGCACGGGCGGGGTCGCCTCGACCCAGCGGCGGTCGTTGGCGCACTCCAGCGCCTCGGCGGCGTCGAGCAGCAGCTCGTCCCGTCCCCAGGCCGCCTGCAGTTGCAGCGCGACCGGGAGTCCGTCGGAGGAGCCGACCGGGACGCTGATCGCGGGGATGCCCGTGAGGTTGGCGAGGGCGCCGCCGCGGACGTTGGCTTCATCGGCGGTGAGGGTGCCGCTCGGCAGCTCGACCAGCGGCGCCTCCAGCGGCGGCGCCACCGCCGGTACCGTCGGGCAGGCGAGCACGTCGACCTCCTCGAAGACCCGGGCCAGGGTGTGGCGGGCCAGCGTCCGCAGCTGCTGCGCCTTGACCGTCGCGATCGCCGGCAGCAGCAGCCGGTACTTGAGCAGGCCGCGGCCGATCGGGCTCAGCTCGGGGTCGAGACGGTTGAGCCGCTCGGGGGTGACGTCGCCGAGACCCTCGCTGTTGGCGATCAGCACAGTGGCCAGCGTCGCCGCGGCCAGTTCGGGCAGCTCGATTTCGCGCACCTCACCGCCGGTCTGCCGGCGCAGGTCCTCGATCGCGGTCTCACAGGCCTCGCGCACCGCCGGCGCCACGTCCTCGGAGACCTCGCCGCCGATCACGCCGATCCGCAGTCCCGCGGGTTCGCCCGCCGTCAGCGCTTCGCCGAAGAGGACCGAGTCGAGCAGGCGGCAGTCGGCGGCGTCGGCGCAGAGGGCGCCGGAGACGATCGTGGTCGAGATCTCCGCCATGTGGTGGCCGGCCATCGCCGAGCGGCCGAAGGTCGGCTTCAGCCCGGTCAGCCCGCAATAAGCGGCCGGGTAGCGGATCGAGCCGACACCGTCGGCTCCGACCGCGCCGGCGACCAGCCGCGCCGCGACCGAGGCCGCCGGGCCGCTGGAGGAGCCGCCGGGGCAGCGCTCCGGGTTCCAGGGGTTGTGGGCGGGCCCGTAGACGGAGATGTTCCCGGTGCTGCTGGCGCCGAGCTCGTGCATGTTGCCGACGCCGACGATCACCGCGCCGGCGTCGCGCAGGGCGCGGTAGGGGCCGGACTCGCCCGGTTCGGCGTGAGCCAGCATCTCCGCGGCGCCGAAGCGCTGCGCCCGCCAGGGCAGCGGCCACTCGTCCTTGATCACGATCGGGACGCCGTGCAGGGGGCCGGGAGGCGCGGCGGCCAGCATCTCGCGCGAGTGCTCGGGGAAGGTCTCGACCACCGCGTTCAGCGCCGGATTCCGCTCCTCGATCCGCGCCAGCGTCGCCTCCAGGAGCTCGCTCGGGTCGAGCTCGCCGGCGGCGAGCGCCGCCGCCTGCCGGCGCAGCGAGAGGTCGAGTGGCTCGCTCATCGGCTCGGCGGCGCCTGCGAGAGGTCAGGGGAACGCTCCACCGGGATCTCACCGGTGTCGAGTTCGAGCAGCTCCAGGATCGGCGGCCAGAAGGTCTGATGGGCGGCCCCGATCACCGCCAGCTCGATCTCGTCGGCCTCGATTCCGTAGGCGGCGAGGCCGGCGGCGATGAACTCGTTGGCGGGGTTGGAAGCGTCCATCTGGCGCCGAGAACCCTACCTGGGTGCCTGACCGTGATCGTGCAGTCGCCCCGGGATCACCGCATCCAGCCGCGGCGAACGGCAAGATTGGCGCCGCAACTGGGCTCCGAGCCTGGTGTTTGCCTGATCGATGCCACTCGCCGAGACCAAAACCAACTTCGCCCGCCTCCGCGCCCTCGTGGCCGCGGCCGGGCTGCTGGCGGCGCTGGTCGCGACCGTGTCGCCCGGCGCCGCGGACTCGGCGCCGCTGCGCGTCGTCGTCCTCGGCCAGACGCCGGAAACGCCGCCGCCCTCCTGCCCGGGCAAAATCGTCAACAACGTCGAGGTCACGCCCTGCCGGGTCGAGGGCCACGTCAGCGGCTTCCAGTCGATCGCCGACGGCGTCGCTCGTCCCTACGAGGCGCCCTTCGAAGGCAAAATCGTCGCCTGGTCGATCACCTTGGCCAAGCCCTCGACCCAGGAAACGGACACGACCACCGACGAGGTGGGGTTCTTCAACGACTTCCTCGGCACCCCGTCGACCGCCCGGATCGGCGTCCTGCGCCCGATCGAAGACAGCAAGCCGCCGCAGTACAAACTCGTCCGCCAGAGCCCGCTCGAGGTCCTCAACCCCTACTTCGGCAGCACCCCGATCTTCGCCCTCGACCATCCCCTCACCGTCCTCAAGGGTCAGGTCGTAGCGCTGACGATCCCGACCTGGGCGCCGATGTTCGCCTTCAACGTCTCCGCCGAAAACACCTGGCGCGGCAGTCGCCTGCCCGAACACTGCTCCTCGAAGGAAGACATCCAGGGCGGCCACCCCCAGCAGGGCGTCGGCAAAACCAAGACCTACGGCTGCTACTACTCCAACGCCCGCCTGCTCTACACGGCCACGTTGGTGAAGAAACCGTAGCTCCAGACCTTTCGTTGGAGAGGGGCGGGGTACCCCCTCCTCACTTGCCTACCTGGCTGTATCGCTTGCGGCTGTCCGAGGGCGTGGTCGGGCCAGCGGCACAAAACGTTCTCATGGGTACCCCGCCCCTCTTCTCGAGCCGCAGCAAAGCTTCATCACATGGGGCTCCTGAGAGACGACGGCAGCGACTGCAACCCTTGAGCGCTTGCCCCTTGAAGCTTGAAAGCTTCTGAGGACGGGCCTCGACAGGCCCTCTGAACGTTTTGCGCCGCTGGTCCAGCAAGATCTGTCGGACGGCTGAGGACGATTCAGCCAGGTAGGCGAGTGAAGAGGGTCTGTCGAGGCCCGTCGAGAGAGGCCTACAGCGCTTCTTGACGCAGACCGCAGTACGGGCAGTCGCTGACGTCTAGCCCGATCAGCTGGTCGCAGCGGCGGCAGGCGCGGAGGTTCTCGGGGCTGCGGGGCAGGGAGGAGACCGAGGGGGCCAGCGGCAGGACCATGCCGACCGGCTCCATCTCCTCGCCGGTCTCGCGATCGACGTAGACCGAGCCGGGCTCGGCGGGGGCCAGGGCCTCCCGGCCGGAGGCCGCGGCGCGCATGCGGTAGAGCTGCTTCTCGTTCATCGCCGGGAAGACTATTAGCTTGGGCGGCTCCGATGCGCGTCCTCATCTTCCACGGCTACATGCTGCGCGGCACCGGCAGCAACATCTACAACGTCAACCTGGCGCGGGCGCTGGCCCGGCTTGGTCATGAGGTCCATCTGCTCTGCCAGGACCGCGAGGTGCGGATCGAGGGGGTCCAGATCCACAACCCGGACATCGGTGGCCTGCTGCCGGTTTACGTGAAGGACCCGTACGAGGGGTTCGAGGTGAAGACCTTCCCCGAGCTGAGCGAGGCCGAGCTCGACCGCTACCTCGAGGCCAACGTCGCCGCCGTGCGTGAGGTCGCCGCCGCGGCAGGGGGGATCGATCTCGCCCTCGCCAACCACCTCGTGATGGGGCCGGCGATCCTCGCCCGCGCCGGGGTTGCCCCCTTCGCGGCCAAGATCCACGGCTCGGCGCTCGAGTACACGGTCAAGCCGCACCCGCGCTTCCTGCCCTACGCGCGCGAGGGCATGGAGGCCGCCAGGGGGGTGCTGATCGGCTCCGCCCACACGGCCGAATCGCTCTGGGCCGCCCTTCCGGAGGTCTCCGGCCTGCGGGCGAAGTCGCGCCTCGGGCCCCCGGGGGTCGATATCGAGGAGTTCCGCCCCGACGGCGAGCGAGAGCAGCTGGTTGCCTTCGTCGGCAAGCTGATCGTCTCCAAGGGGGTCGATCTGCTGCTTGCCGCCTGGCCGCTGGTCCGCGCCGCCCATCCAGACGCCCGGCTCGAGGTCGCCGGCTACGGGGCCTACGAGGAGGGGCTGCGGCGGCTGCTGGGCGCGCTCGAGGGCGGCGATCTGCGAGAGGCGCGCGACATCGCTCGCCACGGTTGGGCGCTGGAGGGTGGGGAGGAGAGGTCGCTGCCGATCCTCTCGGCCTTCCTGTCCGATCCACCCGAGGGCTACGGGGGGATGGCTCGGGCGGCAGCCGGCTCGGTCCAGTTCGTCGGCCGGCTCGAGCACCACGAGGTCGCCGCCTTCTTCCCCCGCGCCGAGGCGATGGTGATGCCGAGCACCTTCCCCGAGGCGTTCGGGATGGTCGCCGTCGAGGCCGCCGCCTGCGGAACCTTGCCCGTCGCCGCGGGGCACTCGGGGATGCTCGAGGTCTCGCGCGAGCTGCGGGCCGAGCTTCCGGAAGAGGTCGGCGCCCTGACCTCCTTCCCCGTCGAGCCCGGGGCCGTCGAGGCGATCGCCGCGCGTCTGTCCACCTGGCTGGCCCTGCCGGAGAACGAGCGGGAGGGCGCCCGACTCGCCTTGGTCGAGACCGTCGGGCGGCTCTGGAGCTGGGAGGGAGTGGCCCGGCGCGCCCTCTCCGCGGCCGCTGGTGAACTCGATCGTTTACCGCGGCCCGGGAGCTAGTGCCAAGCGTCACCTGGGGCCGCAAAGCCTCCCGCCGCCGCTTCAATAGAATGCCCGCCGCCCCCAATGTACGGCCGCCTGCCCATAGTCAAGATGCTGCTGGTGACTCTCGCCGCCACGGTGGTGATCTCCGTGGTCATGGTCCAGATCAACTGGGACGGCCAGCAGGCCTCCACCGCCGCGCCGAAGATCGATCACCTGCTGAACGTGATGATCGTCCTCTCGTCCTTCGTCTTCTCGCTGGTGATGGTGATGCTCTTCTACGCGCTGTGGAAATTCAAAGCCAAGCCGGGCGACGAGTCCGACGGCGAGCCGATCCACGGCAACACCCGCCTGGAGATCGCCTGGACCCTGATCCCGACGATCATCGTCCTCTTCGCCGGCGGCTACAGCTGGAAGGTGCTCGACGAGATCGAAAACCCGAAGGACGGCGCCCTGACCGTCTCGGTCTTCTCGCAGCAGTACGCCTGGAGCTTCGCCTACCCGGGCAAAAAATACGCTTACAGCGAAGGCGAGCTGCACGTCCCGGTCAACCGCCAGGTCCAGTTCAAGATGCACGCCCTCGACGTGATCCACTCCTTCTGGGTGCCCGAGTGGCGGATCAAGAAAGACAACGTGCCCGGGATCACCACCACCGCGATCGTCACCCCGGACAAGGTCGGGACCTACCAGCTGGTCTGCACCGAGCTCTGCGGCTTCGGCCACGCGACGATGCGGGCCAAAGTCGTCGTCGAGTCGCCCGCCAAGTTCAACGAATGGGTGGAAGGGCTCGAACGGGAAACCCCCGAAGCGCTGCTGAAAGTCGTCGAAGACACCACGACCACCAACCCTCCGGCCCTGGATGCCGGAGGGGCATAATGGAGTGAGCTGATGGTTGCCGCGATCAAGAGACCCGGCTGGTGGCGTGGCCTGCTCGGAGCCATTGCCTTCGGCGCGTTCGGCTTCGGCCTCGTCATCGCCCTGCGGGCGATCTCCGACCTGCCGCTCTACCAGACCGAACAGACCGGCTACCCGCACGTGATCGTCCCGGCCGTCCTGGCGCCGCTCGGCTTCCTCGCCGGCTTCGGCTGCTTCGACTACTGGCTGCGCTGGGCCGCCGGCCTGCCGACGATTCCCGACGATCACTCCCAGCACGGCGCCAAGAGCTGGAAGGACTACTTCAAATTCAACACCGACCACAAGGTCATCGGTGTCCAGTACGTCGTCACCACCTTCATCTTCTTCTTCCTCGGCGGCCTGATGGCAATGCTGATCCGGGCCGAGCTCGCCCAGCCGGGCACCCAGATCGTCGAAGCGTCGACCTACAACAGCCTCTTCTCGACGCACGCGGTGCTGATGATCTTCGTCTTCGTGATCCCGGTCTTCGCCGGCCTCGCGAACTACGTCCTGCCGCTGATGATCGGCGCTCCGGACATGGCCTTCCCGCGCCTCAACGCGCTCAGCTTCTGGATGCTGCCGTTGGCCGGAATCCTCTTCATCGGCAGCTTCCTCGCTCCCGGCGGCGCCTTCGACGCCGGCTGGACCGGCTACGCGCCGCTCTCGACCGGGGCCCCGTTAGGCCAGTCGTTCTTCAACCTCGGCGTCCAGTTCGCCGGCGCGTCGTCGATTGCGACCGCGCTCAACTTCCTGGTCACGATCATCACCATGCGTGCGCCCGGAATGACCTTCTGGCGGATGCCGCTGCTGGTCTGGGCGAACCTCTCGACCTCGCTGCTGGTCGTCGCCGCGACCCCGTTCATCGCCGGCGTCCAGTTCATGGTCCTCTTCGACCGCCTCCTGCACACCAACTTCTTCGATTACGCGGCCGGCGGCGACGTGATCAGCTACCAGCACATCTTCTGGTTCTACTCCCACCCGGCGGTCTACATCATGATGTTGCCCGGGTTCGGGATCGTCTCCGAGGTCATCTCGACCCATGCCCGCAAGCCGATCTTCGGCTACCGCCTGATGGCGCTGGCGCTGATCGGGATCGTCGTCCTCAGCTACTCGGTCTGGGCTCACCACATGTTCGTCGCCGGGATGTTCTCCTGGCTGCGGGTGCCGATGATGATCACCACGCTGCTGATCGCGGTGCCGACGGGGATCAAGATCTTCTCCTGGCTGGGGACCCTCTACTTCGGCAAGATCCACACCTATTCGACGTCGATGCTGTTCGCGCTCGCCTTCATCGTCACCTTCACGATCGGCGGCATCTCCGGCGTGATGCTCGGCATGGTGCCGATCGACATCCACGTCTCCGACACCTACTTCATCGTCGCCCACATCCACTTCGTCCTCTTCGGGGGCTCGGTCTTCACGATCTTCGCCGGCGTCTACCACTGGTTCCCGAAGATGACTGGGCGGATGTACGACGAGAAACTCGGTCGCGTCCACTTCTGGGGCACCCTCGTCGGCACCTGGGGCACCTTCATCCCGATGCACTGGGTGGGGATGGACGGGATGCCGCGCCGCGTCGCCGATTACGCCGAGCAGTTCGGCAACTGGAACCTGCTGATCAGCGCCTTCGCCTTCATGCTCGGCGCCGTCCAGCTCGTCTTCGTCTACAACATGATCGTCAGCTGGCGCTTCGGCCCGAAGGCCGACGCCAACCCCTGGCGCGCCAACTCGATCGAGTGGCAGGTCTCCTCGCCGCCGCCGATCTTCAACTTCGACGAGATCCCTCGGGTCGTCGGCGGTCCCTACGAGTTCGGGGTCCCGGGCGCCAAACACGCGATCATGGCCGGCGAAGGCGCCGAGGTGCCCGCCGGTGAGAAAAGCGTGGTGGGCAGCAGCTCATGAACGCTCAGGCGGGTGATGAGCGCAAGCCGCTGCTGGTCTTCCTCAACGAGGTAGCCGGCGGCCGCAAGCTCCTGCAGGCAGTGCGCGAGCGCCAGGAGATGGTCTCCGGCGTCGTCGTCGCCGCGCCGCAAAACCAGCCTTCGGTCGGCCAGCTGATCGACACCAGCGAGGTCCGCGAAGCGGCTCGGGCCCGGGTCGAGGTGACGATGGCGGTCCTCGCTGAGTTCGGCATCGAGTCGTTCGGCGAGGTGATGGACCCCGAGCCGTCGCTGGCTCTCGACGACGCCGTGCGGGCGCACCGCCCTGGCGAGGTCCTTCTCTCCTGCCTGGCGGATACCCGGTTCGGTTTCATGCGACGCGACCTGGTCGAGTGGGCGCGCGAGAAAGTCGAACCAGAGGTGAAGCTGACCCATATCCCGGTTCGGATCGACGACGACGCAATCCGCTGGGACCTCAACCACACGCTGGTGGTGGCGACCAAGACCGTCGCCGCGCCCGACCTGGTGACCCGCCTCAAGGAGCGCGCGAACATCCGCCCGCACCGCTTCACGATCATCTGCCCGCGCGCCGAGGACGTCAGCGAGGGTCAGGTGGTCCGGGACCTGGCCGCGACGCTGGCCGAGCTCTACCGCAATGAGATCGACGCCACCGGGCAGCCGATGAGCCCCGATCCCTTCTACGCGGTGAAGAACGCGATCGAGCACTACCGGATCGACGACATCCTGATCTCCACCTTCGCCGGCGAGAGTTCAAAATGGCTCGAGGAGGACCTGATCGGCCGGGTGCGCGAGATCACCGAGAAGTCCGTCGAGCACATCGAGGTCGGCCGGCCGGCGGCCGCGGTTGCCGCCGCCGTTGCCGGGGGGGAGGCAAGCTGATGGAGAGTGCCACGGTAAGCGTCGGCCACGGCCACGCCGATCATCACGGCCCGCCGGAGGCCAACCAGAGCTCGCGGATCGATCGCCAGACCCTGGGGATCCTGCTCTTCATCGTCTCCGAGGTGATGCTCTTCGGGGCTTTCTTCGCCTCCTACTTCTTTCTCCGGGTCGTGGTCGACCCGCCGAGCTGGCCGCCGCACCCCTACCACCTGCCGGTCGGGGTCGCGGGCATGAACACCGCGATCCTCGTCTCCTCGAGCTTCACGATCCACTACGCCCTGGAGGCGATCCGCCGCGGCAACCGCACCGGCCTGAAACTCGGCCTGGTCGCGACCTGGTTGCTGGGCGCGACCTTCCTCTTCATCCAGATCAACGAGTACGTGCACATCGGCTTCAGCGCCCGCGACCTCGGCTTCGGTTCGATCTTCTACAGCCTCACCGGTCTCCACGGCGCCCACGTCTTCGTCGGTCTGATGCTGCTCACGTTCGCGACGATCCGCGCCTTCCGCGGCCACTTCGGCCCCGACGCGGAGGACCACCTCGGTGTCGAGGTGCCAGGCATCTACTGGCACTTCGTCGACATCATGTGGATCATCGTGTTTGTCACGGTGTACATCCTTTAGCGCGGGCGCTGCAAACCGGCGCATCTCGCGTGCCTCGGTCGACTCGGATCGGGTCACGCACTGTTAGTGCGCTCCCCTCACCTCGCTCCCTGCGGCCCACGACCTGCTTGGTTTTCGCGCCCGTGCGTGGTTCGGGTAGGAAGATGATGCTGTGCGACTGAACGAGGCGGCGGTTTTCAAATGGGTCGTGATCGCGGGGCTCGTGGGAGCCCTGGTGGTTGCGGTGACTCTGCTGACGCGGCCGTTGGTGGGCTCGCTGCTGGGACTGGTGCTGGTGATCGCCGGTTGCGTCTACGCCTATCGGTGGATGAGACAGAGATGGCGCTGAGTTGGCGCAGAGTTTTTTGTTTCTAAGACAAAAAGTTGCATTTATCTCTGTAGGCTGGCAACATGGAGACCATGGTCAGGGAGAACTGGACCGACGAGCGGATGGACGAATTCGGGAAGCGGATCGACGAACGCTTCGACCGTGTGGATGAACGATTCGATGCGGTTCACTACGAGATGAGACAGGAATTCGCCCAGGTTGACAGGCGCTTCAACGAAAGCGACAGGCGCCTCGATCAGATGGACAAACGATTCGACAGCTTGGATCGTGGCATCGAGGCGGTTCAGAGGGCCATCGTCTTCGGCTCTATCACGATGGCCGCGACCTTTGCCGCTGGTCTGATCGCGTTCCTGGTTCAGGCCTAAAGGCGCGAAGCAGCTCGAGGGCTGCCAGGGTCAGCGCGATCGGGACCGTTGCCGGGGTCTGGTCGATCCAGAAGAAGAGCAGATCGAACGCCGGGCAGATCACGGCGGCTAGGACGGCGCCGCGCAGCTGCAGGCGGCGGTCGGAGGCGAGCAGGGCGCCGAGGGTGGCGGCGATGAAGAGGTCGCCGAAGCCCATCACGGCCGAGCCGAAGGAGGCGAACTGGAGGCGGGGGAGGTCGGCGGCTGGGGCTGCGGCGTTGAGGACGGAGTTGGGCTCCTGGAGCAGGTTGGAGGCGATCAGATAGGCGTCGACCGCCGCCATCGCGTAGATCCCCAGCTTCAGCCAGCGGGGCGGGACGACGCAGGCGACCAGCCAGCCGAGGCTGACGCAGGCCAGCGCCGAGAGAGCGAGGGCGGCGGTCTCGCCGGCGACGGCGCCCTCGGCCGCCCAGGCGATCGCGAAGAGCGGAATCACCAGCAGGGCGTGGCTGGGCCTCGCGCCCCTGGAGAGCCAGGCGAGGGCGGCGGCGGCGAGCGGCGGCACCGCGACCAGGGCCAGGTAGGTGAGGAAGCGGGCGCTGGCCGATTCGAGCGCGATCCCGGCGACGACCACGACGATCGAGAGCGGCAGCACCAGCGCCCACCAGCTGCTGCGCAGCCGCCGCAGCAGGGTCGTCGAGGGGGCTTTGGGGATCGGGACGAGGAGAGCCTGGACCAGGCTCAAGACCCCAATCGAGAGCCAGAAGGGGAGCAAGCCTCAGGCGGAACCAGCGGTTGCCGCGGCAGGCGGCCGCTCGGCCTCGTCCACCGGAGAAGGGAGGGCCTCCTCGGGCGGCTGCAGCCGCCCGGCCGCCGCGACGGTCCACAGCATCGCCAGCCAGTTGCCGGTGGCGATCGCGACGTGGACCCAGACCATCTCCGCCGGCAGTTCCAGCCACCACTGCAGGCCCCCTACGGCGCCCTGGAGGGCCAGGAGGGCCAGGACCAGGGTCAGGGGCTGCAAAGCCCTCCTGTCGGCTCCTGGGCGACGGAGGAGGAACCAGACCCCGATCGCGGCGAAGCCGTAGATCGCGGCGATCACCGCATGGCGCTGGACGACCCATTCGAGCGTTCTGGCGCCCTCGAAGTCGAAGCGGTGGACGAGCTGCCCTTCGTGGGCGCCCGCGTGCGGCCCCGAGGCGGTGGCGATCGTGCCGGCGAGGATCGTCAGCTGCCCCAGCGGGATCAGCGCCCGTACCGCCCAGACCCCGACCCGGTCCCGCGAGCGCCGCCGCTCCCATGGTTCGTAGCGGGAGCACCAGGCGAGCGCGAAGGCCGCGTCGAGCAGCATCATCGAGAGGATGAAGTGGGACATCACCAGCCCCGGCGCCAGGTGGTACTTGACGACGAGGGCGCCGAGGATCGCCTGGCCGATCACGCCGAGCGGCAGCAGCGCCCCGAAGACGGCGAGGTGCCAGCGGTAGGGGCGGCGAAAGAAGGCGAGGACGCTGGCGGCGATCACGGCGAAGCCGACGAACCCGGTCAGCAGCCGGTTGCCGTACTCGATCACCGCGTGCGATTCGAGCGGGGGAGTGGAGCCGCCGTAGCATTTGGGCCAGTCCGGGCAGCCGAGACCGGAGCCCGTCAGCCGCACGGCGGCGCCGGTCAGCACGATCAGCGAGAGGGCCGCCAGGGCGACCAGCGTGACCTGGGCGTAGCGGTGGGGGGAGATCTCGAGGCGGCTTTTCAGGCGGTCTCGCATCTACCGGCAATCATGGCAGCGGCCGCCTGGCCGCGACCGGGTCAGCCTTTGGAGCCGCCGCCGGAACCGCCGCCGGCGTTTTCGAGCAGGTATTTGACGAGGTCTTCGAGTTCTTTCGAGGACAGGATCTGCTCGTAGTTCTGCGGCATCACGTTCGGCGGGTAGCCCTTGACGATCTCGGCGTTCGGGTCCGTGATCATTTCCTTGACTGCGGGTTCGGTCTCACCGGGGAGTTCTTCGTCGAGGTTCGGGCCGGTGACGCCGCCTGATTCGGCGGCGGCGAACGTGTGGCAGCCGCCGCAGCCGTTGTTGGCGAAGACCTGGGCGCCGGGGCCGCCGGCGACCTTCGGCGGAGCCGCACCGGGCACGCCGGCCCATTCGCCGACGTAGGCGGCGACGTCGTCGAGATCCTGGCCGGTGACGATGTCGGCGGGCATCGAGACGGCGGGATTGCCGTTGTTGAGACGTGGGTACTCGACCTGCGCTTTGACGACCCCCTCGACCGTGTCCGAGTCGTTCCCTTCGGCCCGCGCCGCGGCGAAGGCGTGGTCGAGGTTGGGGCCGATCTGTGCGGTCGTCCCGGCCTGCGCCAGCGCGTGGCAGGTGCCGCACTTCTGGGTGAAGAGGGTGCGCCCGCGCTGCGGGTCTGCGTCGGTCGTCCCGCAACCGGAAGCGACCACCATGAGGGCGGCGAGAGCCACTAGGGCGAGCAGCGGGACGATGAGTTTCGATGCGCGAGCCATGGGGTGTGACGCGGGGCGGAGTCTATATGTCAGGGCTGCCGGGAAGCGTGCCGTCAGGCATGGCCGACCGGTAGTCTTCGAGTCGATCCGCACTAGCTCTGGAACAACGGTGACGGGAGGTCGCAGATGCAGGTCAGGGATGGAATGTCGGAGATAACGCTGACCGTCGGGCCGTCCCACACGCTCCGCGACGCGGCCGAGAAGATGGTCGAGAAAGGGACCGGCGCGGCGCTGGTGATCGACGCCGAGCTGCCGACGCCATCCGTGGTCACCGAGCGCGACCTGCTGATCTCGGTCGCCCGTGGCCAGGACCCCGGCCTCGAGCGCGTCGCCGACCACATGAGTGAGGGAGTGCTCACCGCCGCCCCCGACTGGAGCCTCGAGCGGGCCGCGGCGGAGATGTCCCGCCGCAACGTCCGCCACCTGGTCGTCTTCGAGGACGGCGACCCGATCGGCGTCCTCTCGATGCGCGACATCGTCCGCTGCTGGACCAGCGACGGCGCCACGTCGGAAATGCCCTTGCCGGGCTGATCTGCGGGGTTCAGCCCGTCAGGGCTGAGGGGGTCCGGAGATGGTTTCCACGGGAAGCGCGGCCCCCCGGGTCTCCTGGCGGCGCGGGAGGCGGTAGTAGTCGCGGACGGAGCCGCGGACGATGCTGCGGAAGGCGGCGAGCAGGAAGATCGCGCCGAGGAGCGCCCAGATTTTCGGCGAGAAGATGAAGCCACCGGCGAAGGTGCCGCAGATCAGTCCCATCGCGCCGATCGCGAAGAAGATCGGCGCCCAGGAGGGACGCGGCAGGTAGACGGTCTCGCCGGGCTCGGGGACTTGTCGGTGATCGGCCATTCCTACTGGGCGATGTAGAGGAAGGCGGCGACGAAGCTGAGGGCAAAAATGCCGGCGGCTATGCCGCCCGCCACCAATCCAGCTTTCATCTGCCGACGTGCGGTCTCGCGGTCCATGAGGTCGGATTTCTATCAGGAGTCGAGGGCGGAGTTGTGTGCCCCTCTCCCAAAGACCGTCGCGCAGCTGGGATGAACTTGAGGGCGCCGTCGTGACTTCTTGAGCCTTTGTGAGAGGGGCACACAACTCCGCCACCCGGTCCGTATCCCGCGACTCAACTTCGCAACAGCTGACGGAACGGCTCGTCAGCGAACAGCAAGAGAAAAGAAGCCCTGCCGCCCACCCTTCTTTAGGAAAGCTGCTGTACCTCGAGCCCTTTCAGCGTGTCGCTAGGGAGACAGGACACCCCCTCCACAAAGGCTCAAGAAGTCACGATGGCGCCCATAGATTCGCCCCAGCTGCGCGACGGTCTTTGGGGAGGGGGTGTCCTGTCTCCCCTACCGAGAAACGCTTGCAGAAGCTCTCTTAGACGTTGGCCGCAATGGCCATCGAGAGAAAAAGCAACGCGAGGTACGCGAGAGAGAAGAGATAAGTACGAAGCGCCCAACGACGATCAGCCGAGCGGAGTAGTCGAACCGCGAAGTAGATGAAGCCGCCGCCGAGGAGGATCGAGGGAACGACGTAGGCGACGCCGAGGCCGCCGGCGCAGAAGGGCAGCTGGGTGACCGCGTAGAGGAGGACGGTGTAGAGGAGGATCTGGCGGCGGGTCTCGTCCTCGCCGCGGACGACCGGGAGCATCGGGACCCCGGCCTTGGCGTACTCGTCCTTCATCAGCAGCGAGAGCGCCCAGAAGTGCGGCGGGGTCCAGAAGAAGACGATCGCGAACATGTAGAAGGCCATGCCGTCGAGCCCGCCGGTGACGGCCGCCCAGGCGACCAGCGGGGGCACCGCACCCGCGGCGCCGCCGATGACGATGTTCTGCGGCGTCCTGCGCTTCAGCCAGAGCGTGTAGACGCCGACGTAGCCGACGAAGCCGCTCAGCGAGAGCGTTGCCGCGAGCGGGTTGACCGTCAGCGACAGCAGCAGGAAGGAAGCGGTCGCGAGGGCGATGCCGAAGGTGATCGCGGCGCGGGGGGAGATCCGGCCCGCGGCGACGGGACGGTTCGCCGTGCGGGCCATGGTGCGGTCGATGTCGCGGTCGACGGCGTGGTTGATCGCCCCGGCCCCTCCGGCCGAGAGGGCGCCGCCGAGGCAGGTGAGGAGGATCAGGCCGAGCGAGGGGTCGCCGGCCACGTACATCGTCGTCACCGTGGTGAAGAGCAGCAGCGACTGCACCTTCGGCTTGGTCAGCGTCAGGTAGTCGCGGACGACGGCGGGAAGGATCGAGCGGGTGGCCGCCGTCGGATTGGGCGCGGTCTGCGCGCCGGCACCGGATTGCATGGCGCTCAGGCTACCGGCTGCGATGCGCGCGCTGCCGCCTGCTCGGAGCGGCGGGTGCGATGACCGATCGCCTCGCGGATGTCGCGCAGCGGCCGGGGGCTGCGGACGTCGGGGAGGACGTCGAAGTTGTGCGGCTCCGGGGGCGAGAGCGTGAACCACTCGAGCGAATCGCCGCCCCAGGGGTCGTGACCCGCCTCGGGGCCGTTGGTGCGGCTGAAGATCGCGTTGAGGATCGTCAGCAGGATCCCGACGAAGAGGATGAGGACGCCGATCGAGGCGATCACGTTGTAGGCGGTGACGCCGGTGCCGGCGAAGTACTTGTAGGCGTCGATCACCTGTCCCTGCTCGGTGCCGGCGAAGAAGAGGGGAGCGAAGCCCAGTACCAGCCCGACGAGGATCGTCCAGAAGGAGATCTGGGCGAGGTTCTCGCCCATCGTCCGGCCGGTCATCTTCGGGAACCAGTAGTGGAGCGCGGCGAAACCGCCGAAGACCGAGCCGCCGACCAGCGCGAAATGGGTCGCGGCGGTCGAGTCGACGGTGTTCTTCAGGTGCCAGGCGGAGGCGACGAGCGAGTGGCAGAGCTCGGAGCCGAGCCCGATCGCGATCGTGGCGACCGCGCCGATCGCGAACAGCAGCGGCGCCCGCATCCGCAGGGTGCCGCCGGCGAGGGTCGCGATCAGGTTGAAGAGGACGAGGCCGAAGGGAACGATCAGCGCCAGCGAGACCAGCATCGCGAAGTACATCCAGCCGATCCCGATTGGCGCGGTCAGCATGTTCTGCATCCAGGCCAGGGTTCCGAGCACCGCGATCGCGGTCAGCGAGACCATCACCACGTTGCGGTTGAAGAGCGGTTTGCGGGCGAAGGCGGCGAAGATTTCGGCGATCGCGCCGAAGGCGAAGATCAGGATCAGCATGTAGGTGCCGGTGTAGAAGATCCAGCTCAGGTGCTGCCAGAGCAGCGGCGCGCCGCCGGAGCCGTCGGCGAAGAAGATCCCGTCGTAGTTGCGGTCGATCATCAGCATCGTCAGCGCCGCCAGCAGCACCGAGCCGACCACGATCATCAGCCACGAGCTGACCGCCGCGCCCCAGGCGAAGACCGGTACGCGCCGCCAGGCCATCCCAGGCGCCCGCATCGTGCGGAAGGTTGCGACCAGGTTGACCGCGAGGAGGACGAAGCCGAGCGTCGCCAGGCCGGTCGCCGTCGCCCAGGCGTCGACGCCGTTGTTGGAGAGGAAGGCGACCTCGCTGAGCGGCGCCAGCGGGTTGACGCCGGCCTCCGAGGGAGTGAAGAGGAAGGTCGAGTAGAGCACGACCCCGCCGGTGACCCAAAGGCCCAGCCCCACCTGGCCGAGGCGCGGCAGCGCGGTGCCGCGGGAGCCGATCTGCAGCGGCGCCACGTAGTAGAAGAGCCCGAACACCAGTGGCAGCGCGAAGAGGAAGATTGCGCTGGCGCCGTAGAGCGAGAGCATCCGGTTGAAGCCGACGGGGGAGAGGAAGGTGTTCTCCGGGACCAGCAGCTGGATCCGCATCAGCACCAGCTCGACCAGGGCGATGAAGAGGAAGCCGAGGGCGCCGCAGATGAGGATCTGGCCGATGTCCTTGTGGTCGGCGGAGGTCGCGAGCTGCGCCCAGCGAGGCCGCTTGGCGCCGTAGCCCTCGGCGACGAGCTCGGGGTGCGGGCTGGGGCTCATGGCGTTTCTCCGTTTTCGATCAGGCCGACCACCCGTTCCTCGGCGGCGTCGATGTCTTCGCTCTGCTTTTCCACGAATTCTTCGTATTCCTCGGGTGAGACGACGTCGACCTCGGTCCGCATCGCCGCGTAGGACTGCCCCGAGAGGGTGGCGGAGTCGCCCCGGTAGGCGCCTTCCTCGTCGGTCGTGAAGAAGACCTTGTTGGTCTTGCCCGGCACCGCGTCGGCCTTCCGGGCCAGCTCTTCCACGTTCCAGGTGTGGACGACGTCCGTGGAGAGCAGTTCGAGCTCGACCGCGGTGTCGACCGGGACCACCAGCTTGTAGTAGGAGAAGGCGCCGTTGGGGTAGTCGTAGCGCCACAGCCATTGCTGGCCGGTCGCCTTGATCTTCAGCGGTTCGGACTTCAGCGAGGCGAGGCCGGCCTCGCCGGTCGTCGGCTTTTCGCGGGCGTTGTCGGTGAAGACGATGCCAAGGATGAAGAGCAGCGCCGCGAAGAGGGTGAGCACTCCGCCGACCCGGAATTGCAGGCCGCGGCCGCTGAGCAGCTGGCGCGGTTCGGCGCCGCGCTCGCCGTGGTAGCGGCGGACCACATAGAGGAGCGCTCCGAGCACCACGACGATGAGGATCGTCGCGGCGATGAAGCCGATCCAGAAGAGCGTGTCGATCTGGTCCGTGCCAGGGGAGTGGGACGCCAAAGCGCGGCCATTCTATTCAGGCGGGGCGGCGCGACGCCCTCCCGGCCCACTCAGGACTCCGGACCTATACTCGCCGCCGCGATGAAGAGGCGCTCCCGCCCATCGAACGCGCTCCGTTTCGCCGTGCGCGCGGGCGCCGTCGGGGCGGTCGGCGCCGCGGTCGCGGTTCCCCTCCTGCGCCGCCGGCTGCGGATCCCGACCCCGGTGACCGTCGCCGCCGTCGCCACCGGGCCGCTGGCGCTGGCGGTGCTGCATCCGCGCTCCAAGCGCCGCGATGTCGCCCTCTTCGCCCTGCAGATGTGGGCCTTCACCGTCGCCCACGAGCTCCCCTACGACGACCCCGAGCGCCTCCGCGCCCGCCTCCACACCCGGTATCCGATCCGCGCCGACCGCGTCCTCGGCGCTGGGCGGCTCCCCAACGTCCGCCTGCAGCGGGCCCTCTCGCGGCTGCCGGGCGTCCGCTACGTCAACCAACTCCTCGCCTGGACCCACTGGCTCTGGTTCATCGTGCCCTACGCCTCGCTGGCTCTGATCCTGATCCGTCACAACGATCAGTTCCCGCGCTCGGCTCGCCAGATGGCGGCCGTCTTCGACCTCGGCTGCGGCGTCTACTTTGCGGCCCCGACCGCCCCGCCGTGGTGGTCCGCTGAGCAGGGCTTGACCGGAGAAGAGGTGCGACGGATCATGGTCGAGGTCGGCGAACCGACCTGGGGCCGGGCCTGGGAGCGGATGTACGACGCGCTCGGCGGCAACCCCTGGGCGGCGATGCCTTCGCTCCACTTCGCCACCTCGCTCGCCGCCGCGCTCTCGCTCTCGGAAGCGGGCAAGGTCGAGGGAGCGCTCGGCTGGGGGTATGCCAGCACCCTCGGCTTCGCCCTCGTCTACCTCGGCGAGCATTACGTCACCGATCTGATCGCCGGAGCGGCCCTGGTGGCCGCCGTTCGCCGGGGCGAGCCGCTGGCGGAACCGCTGGTTCACGGAGTTACCGACGTCCTTCGGCGTCTGGAGAGGATCGCCAGCGGGTAATTTCCCTGGCGTGTCTCCGGAAGACCCGGCGAACGGCAGCAGCCACTTCGCCGAAATGCCGATACTCACGACGCGGCGGCTGATCCAGACCGTCGTCGTCGTCTTCCTCCTGCTCGGCGCGATCTACTTCCTCTTCCCGAAGCTGGTCGGGCTCGGCGACGCGCTCAGCAAGCTCGACGAGGCCGACCCGCTCTGGATCGGGATCGCCATCGGCTTCAACGTCGTCGCCTACGCGACCTACATCGCCCTCTTCAAGGCGGTGGTCGGCGGCGACGCGCTGCGCCTGACCTGGAAGGAGACCTACGAGATCAACATGGCCGGAGTTGCGGGGACGCTGCTCTTCTCGGCCGGTGGCGCCGGCGGCATCGCCATCACCTACTGGGCGCTGCGCAAAGCCGGGATGCCGCGTCGCGACGTCGCCCGGCGGATGGTCGCCTTCGTCTCTCTCCACTACGCCTTCTATCCGATCGCCCTGATCGTCTTCGGGGTGCTGCTGCGGACCGGGGTGCTGAACGGCAAGAGCTCGGTCGAGCTGACGATCATCCCCGCCGGGATCGCCGGCCTGCTGCTGATCCTCGGCGTCCTCGTCACCCTGATCCCGTCTGACGCCGAGAATCGGCTCGCCCGTTTCGCCCACACCGAGCGCTCACGCCACTGGCTGGAGAACGCCGGTAAAATTCCCGCCACCCTGGGCGAAGGGTTCCGCTTCGCGCTCAGCCTCTTCGCCCATCCGCGTCGCGGCGGCCTGGCGGTGCTCGGTGCCGCCGGCTTCTGGGCGGCCAGCATCGGCGTCCTCTGGGCCTCCTTCCACGCCTTCGGGGTCCACGTGCCGCTGGCGGTGGTGGTTCAGGGCTTCTTCCTCGGCATGGTGGCCAACCTCTTCCCGCTGGCGCCGGCGGGCGTGGGCGCGGTCGACGCCGGCATGATCGGCGCCTTCGTCCTCTTCGGGATCCCCGAGGAGACGGTCTTCCCGGCGATCCTGATCTTCCGGCTGGTTGCCTTCTGGATGCCGATCCCACCCGGAATCTTCGCCTTCTTCCAGCTCCGGCACACGGTTCACCTCTGGGAAGAGGAGGGGCAGCCGATCGATCGCGGCGGCGAGACGCACTCGCCGGTGGAGGAGGTCGCGGCGATTGCCTTCGACGGCCAGGAGAGCTACTATAAAAAGTAAAGTAATAGACTCAGGCGGCTAGATATGGCAGAGCAGAAGAAGGTCGAGGACGTGATCATCATCGGTGGGGGGCCGGCCGGCTACACGGCGGCGCTCTACACCGCGCGCGCCAACCTGGAGCCGCTTGTCTTCGAGGGCTTCCAGTGGGGCGGCCAGCTGCAGAACACGACCGACGTCGAGAACTACCCCGGCTACCCCGAGGGGATTATGGGGCCGGAGATGATGGGACAGTTCCGCGCCCAGGCCGAGCGCTTCGGCACCCGTTTCGTCACCGACGACGTCGACCGGGTCGAGCTCTCCGACGGTGGCGTCCAGAAGGTCTTCCTCGGCGACGAGGAGCACCGCGCCAGGACCGTGATCCTGGCGATGGGGGCGGAGCCGAAACGGCTCGGCGTCCCCGGCGAGATGGAGCTGGGCGGCCGCGGCGTCTCCACCTGCGGCGTCTGCGACGGAGCCTTCTTCAAAGGCCAGGACGTGATCGTGGTCGGCGGCGGCGACTCGGCGATGGAGGACTCGATCTTCATCTCCAAGTTCGCCCGCAAGCTGACGATCGTCAACCGCCGCGACGAGTTCCGCGCCTCGAAGATCATGTTCGAGCGGGCGCGCGACAAGGAGAACATCGAGCTGAAGACGCCGTTCGTTCCGGAGGAGTTCGTCGCCGGCGAGAGCGGCAAACTGGAGAAGGTCCGGCTGCGGAATGCCGAGACCGGTGCCGAGGAGGAGCTGGCCACCGACGGCGCCTTCGTCGCGATCGGTCACGTGCCGAAGTCCGAGATCGTCAAGGACCAGGTCGACACCGACGAGGACGGCTACATCGTCACCGAGGGCGGTTCGACCCGGACCAACCTTGGCGGCGTCTTCGCCGTCGGCGACGTCGTCGACCACACCTATCGCCAGGCGGTGACCGCAGCCGGGACCGGCTGCATGGGGGCGCTCGACGCCGAGCGCTACCTGCGCGACGCCGATGTGCCGGTCGAGGCGCACTGGATGCCGGGCGGCGAGCCGGCGGAGATCGCCACCGGCAGTGGCTGATTGCTCTCACCTCGACTCGATCAACTACCTCGATCTGCCGGGCGAGGTTGACGGTTGCGAGGAGTGCCTGGCGATGGGGATGGACTGGGTCCACCTGCGGATGTGCCAGACCTGCGGCCACGTCGGCTGCTGCGACAACTCGATCGGCAAGCACGCGACCGCTCACCATCAGGACACGGGCCACCCGATCATCCGCTCGGCCGAGGCGGGCGAAGACTGGAGCTGGTGCTACGTCGACGAGGTGATGATGCGCCTCGAGGGCGGTACCTGAGCGGGTCTCCGCCTGGCGCTCATGTCTTCTCCGCTTCGGCCCGCAGGCGCGGGGCGGCGGCGTAGGCCTCGCCATGCTGGACCCGCAGGCGGTCGAGCACCTCGACCGCTCGGGGGGGACCGATCAGCGCGGTGATCGCGATCGGTCCGAGAGGCCAGTTGAAGCCGAGCCGCATCGCCGTCTCCATGTCCTCCTCGGCGGCGATCTTCTCTTCGCGGGCGAATGCGGCCTCGTTGGTGATCTGGGCGAATAGCCGGGTGAGGATCTCCTCGGCGGCGGGATCGATCCTGGCCAACGCCTCCGGGTCGAGAGTCGGCGCCTCGATGCCGAGGTCGGGATCGGGATCGCGCTCGTCTTCGATCCCGTACCCGTAGTAGCCGTGCCCGCTCTTGCGGCCGAACCGGCCCTCGGCGACCAGCTGTTCCTGGATCGGACTCGGCCGCCAGCGCTCGACCTCGCCGCCCTGGGCGAAGAAGGAGCGGGCAATTTCGAGGTTGACGTCGAGGCCGATCAAGTCGAGCAGCTCGAACGGGCCCATCCGGAAGCCGCCGCCGAGGCGGACCGCGCGGTCGATCGTGGCGACGTCGGCGACGCCGTCGCCGAGCATCCGCAGCGACTCCAGCGTAAAGGGGCGGGCGAGGCGATTGGCGACGAAGCCGGGGCGGTCCTTGGCCCGGATCGGGATGCGGCCCATTCGTTTGGCGACCTCGGCCGCGGTCACCAGGGCGGCCTCCGAGGAGCTCTCGGCAGCGACGATCTCGACCAGCCTCATCAGCGGCGGCGGGTTGAAGAAGTGCATGCCGACGACCCGCTCTGGGTTGGGTACGCCGGCGGCGATATCGCCGACCCGCAGCGAGGAGGTGTTGGTTGCGAAGACCGGCTCGGAGCCGAGTTCGGCGGCCAGACTGCGGAAGACTTCCTGCTTCAGATCCAGACGCTCCGGCGCGGCCTCCACCACCAGCTCGCAGCGGAGCAGTCCTTCGAGGTTCGGTGCTGTCTCGAAGCGGTGGAGCGCCGCTTCTGCTTCCTCCTCGCTCCAGCGGCCCCGGGTTACTCCCTTGCCGAGCTCATCGCCGATCGCCATGCCGACGTTTTCCAGGACCTCGCGGTCGGCGTCGTAGAGCACGGTCTCGTAGCCGCCCAGGGCAGCCAGCTGGGCGATCCCGCGGCCCATCGTCCCGGCGCCGAGGACGCCGACGCGGCCGCTGGTCATCGACCCTTGAAGTCCGGCTCGCGCTTCTCGATGAAGGCGGTCATCCCCTCGACCCGGTCCTCGGTCGCCATCGCCTCATCGAACATCCTTCGCTCGGCGGCGAGCCCGTCGCTGAGCGCCGTCTCCTCGGCGCTGAGGACCGCCTGCTTGGCGAGGCGAGTGGCGATCGGCGGGCGCTCCGCGATCGTCCGCGCCAGCTCGACCGCCTCGAGGATCGAGTCGCCGGTCTTGACGACTTTGTTGACCAGCCCCCAGGCGGCGGCCATGCCGACGTCGAAGTGGCGGCCGGTCAGCACGTACTCCATCGCCCGCTGCTTGCCGATCGCCCGGGTCAGGCGCTGGGTGCCGCCGCCCCCGGGGATGATCCCCAGGGTGATCTCGGGCTGGCCGAAGCGGACGGTTTCGTCGGCGACGATCATGTCGCACGCCATCGCCAGCTCGCAGCCGCCGCCCAGCGCGTAGCCGGCGACGGCGGCGATGACCGGGGTCTGGACGGCGGCGATCCGGCGCCAGAATTCGGCCCCCCGCGCGTCGGAGGGCTCGCCAAGGGCGCGGGCGGCCAGCGCCCTGATGTCGGCGCCGGAGGCGAAGATCTTCTCGGAGCCGGCGATCACGATGCAGCGGACCTCGGGGTCGGCGTCGAAGCGCTCGAGCCCGCTGATGATCCCTTCCCGCATCTCGGCCGAGAGCGAGTTGCGGGTCTCGGGATCGTTGAGCCGCAACAGGCCGACGTGGAAGTCGTCGACCGTGGCCTCGACGATCGCCACCGGCTCAGCTCTCCTCGAAGGGGAGCATCGCGCTGATGCCGGTGGCCTGGCGGCCGATGATCAGCTTCTGGATCTGCGAAGTGCCCTCGTAGAGGGTGGTGACGCGGGCGTCGCGCAGGTAGCGCTCGACCGGATAATCGTCGACGTAGCCGGAGCCGCCGTGGACCTGGATCGCCAGGTTGGCGCACTCGACCGCCGACTCGGTCGCGAAGAGCTTCGCCACCGAGGTCTCCTCGAGGTTCGGTTTGCCTTCGTCCTTCAGCAGGCCCGCGCGGAGGACCAGCATCCGGCTGGCGTCGCGCTTGAGGATCATGTCGGCGATCATCTCCTGGACCAGCTGGAAGCGGGCGAGTGGGACCCCGAACTGCCTGCGCTCCTTCGAATATTCCACCGAGGACTGGACGCAGCCTTCGCAGATTCCGACACAGCCGGCGGCGACGCTGTAGCGACCGTTCTCCAGAGCGCTCATCGCCACCTTGAACCCGTCGCCGACCTCGCCGAGCAGCGTGTCATCACCGACCTCGACCGCGTCGAGCGAGATTTCCGCCGTGTCGGAGGCGCGCAGCCCGAGCTTGCCGTGGATCTCCTGGGTGGTGAAGCCCTCGCTGTCGCAGGGGACGAGGAAGCAGGCGAGGCCGCGGTGCTTCTTCTCGGGATCGGTCTGGGCGAAGATCAGCGCCACCTCGGAGTGGTTGCCGAGGCTGATCCACATCTTCTGGCCGCTGATCGACCAGCCGCCGTCGGTCTTGGTCGCGCGGGCGCGGAGGTTGGCGGCGTCGGAGCCGGTGTCGGGCTCGGTCAGACCGAAGCAGCCGAGCGCCTCGCCCGAGCAGAGCCGCGGCAGCCACCTCTTCTTCTGCTCCTCTGAGCCCCACTTCTCGATCGAGCCGGCGACCAGCGAGGTCTGGACCGAGATCACGGTGCGGGCCGAGGAGTCGGCGCGGCCGATCTCCTCGGCGATCAGGCCGTAGCCGATGTAGTCGAGGCCGCGACCGCCGTAATCTTCGGCGACCGGGGCGCCGAGGAAGCCGACCTCGCCCAGTTTGCGCGCCAGCTCGCGGTCGAAGCACCCCGCACGGTCGTTCTCCTTGACCTTGGGGAGGATCTCGCGCTCGGCGAACTCCCGCGCGGTCTCGCGGATCAGCTTCTGCTCGTCGCTGTAGTTGAAGTCCATCTCAGAGCTCCCGCAGCTCTTTGCCCAGGGTCTCGGCGAAAGCCGCCTGCGCCTCCTGGGTGCGCGGTCCGGGGGCGGCGGCAAAGACCCGTCCGTCGACCGAGGAGACGGCCTGGATCTCGCGCGTGGTCGAGGCGAGGAAAGCCTCGGATGCGCCGTGCAGGTCGTCGATCTGCCAGCTGCCCTCCTCCACTTGTAGGGCCTTGATCATCCGGTCGCGGGTGATCGACTCGAGCACGCCGTCGCCGAGAGCCGGCGTCCGCAGCTCCCCCTCGGCTGAGACCCAGAAGACCGAGGAGGTCGGCGGCTCCAGCACGGTCCCGTCGGGGCGGATCAGCACCGCCTCGTCGGCCCCCTTGCCTTTCGCAATCCGGGTCGCCTGCATGTTCGCCGCGTAGGAGAGCGACTTGACGCCGTTGAGGATCACCGTCGGGCAGTAGGTGACCGAGACGAGGCCGACGGTCTCGGGGTGAGGCGGGATCGGCTCGGTGGCCGCGATCCGGCGGCCGCCGCGGGTGACGATCAGCCGCAGCTGGCCTTCGACCGGGCCGGCCTGCGACAGCAGGGCCTCGATCTCGCCCTCCAGCGCGCCGCGGTCGAAGCTCAGCTCGATCGCGCCGGCGGAGCGCTCCAGGCGGTCGAGGTGGTCGATCAGGGCAAATGGCTTGCCGGCGTAGAGGCGGATCACCTCGAAGGCGCCGTCGCCGCGGTAGAGCCCGTCGTCCTTGAGCCCGACCGTCGCCTCGGCGGTGGGGCCGATCTTCCCGTCGACGCTCGCCAGCTCTTCGAAGCTTGGGCTCACGCGGCGAGGCTATCGAGTCGGCTATCGGGTCGTTAGCCGCGTTTGCTGTGGATCTGGCAGCCGGGGCCGCCGAAACCCTTGTTGAGGCAGCGCTGCGGCGCCCAGCGGACGAGGTAGTGGCTGTCCCAGGAGGTGGTGTCCTGCTTGTGGACGTAGAAGGGGGAGATGGTCCCGGCGTAGATGGTGCCGTGGCTGAGCCAGGCAATTTCACAGCGGAAGCGGGTCTTGCTCGCCCGGCGGCAGTTGCCGGAGACGTTGCTCGCCGAGCTGAAGCGCTCGCCGAAGGCCTCGAAGAGGGTGAAGATGGCGAACTCTTCGCCGCTCGACTTCTTCATCGACGGCAGCGGCGCTGCCGGGTCCACGAACGGCGGCGGCGCGCCCGTTTCGGTCGCGGCGATCCATTCCGTGACCCAGGTCGAGACCAGGTCCACCCGCGTCAGCACGTTCGGCGATTTCGGCGTGCAGAGTGGGCCGACGACGCTGATAACCGCCAGCTCGACGGGCGTTCCGTCGGGTCGCGTGCCGATCGCCGGGCCGCCGCTGTCACCGAAGCAGGTGCCGGATTTGTCGGCGGGCGGGCTGAGCAGGCAGAGCTGCTGCGCCGGTGAGTATTCCTTGTAGAAGCCGCGAGTCCGGCGTTTGCAGGTCCCGTCGTCCTGCACGACCATCGTGGCCGAGCGCAGGTTCGCCGGCGCCTGGCGGTTCCCGGCCGCGGTCAGGCCCCAGCCCGCGACCGAGACGGACGTGCCGCCGGCGTAGAGGGCGGCGTCGGCCGCGCCGGCGAGTGCCAGCGGCGGTGCGCTGGTGGGGCGGGAGAGGACGAGGATCGCCGCGTCCCCATGGATCACGCCGGGATCGAAGCTCGGGAAGACATGGGTCGCGACGACGCCGAAGACGTTCTCGGGACTGGCTTGCTTCGGGTTGGCGACGCCGATCGCCACCCCGTATTCGGCCGGTTTCGAGAAGGCCCCCGTCTCGATGCTCTCGGCGCAGTGGGCGGCGGTGAGGACGATCCGCGGCGCGACGACGGTGCCGGTGCAGGCGAAGCCGCTGCGTTTGTTGCCGGCCTCGATGTAGGCAAGCGAGGGGAACTGCTCGATCGAGGCGGGGGCGCCGCCGATGACCGAGGCCCGCGCGCCGCCCGAGGCCGCGGCGCCCGCCGGCGCCCACAGCGCCAGCGCCGCGATCCCGGCGCTGAGAATCGTAAGCAGCGCTCGTTGCCTCCGCATCTCCATCGTCAACACCCTAATTGAGCGTTCAGACCGCTTCGAAGACGGTGGACAAACCTTGGCCGACACCGACGCAGAGGGTCGCGATCCCATACTTGCCGCCGCGGCGCTTCAGCTCGCGGACCAGGGTGCCGGTGAGGCGGGCGCCGGAGCAGCCGAGCGGGTGGCCGAGGGCGATCGCGCCGCCGTTGACGTTGAGGCGCTCCTCCTCGATCCCGAGCTCGCGAGCGCTGGCGAGGACCTGCGAGGCGAAGGCCTCGTTCAGCTCGACCAGGTCGAGCTGGTCGATCGTCAGGCCGGCGTTCTCCAGCGCGCGGGGGACGGCCTTGACCGGCCCGACGCCCATGAAGGCGGGGTCGACCCCCGCGACACCGGTGGCGACCACCCGCGCCAGCGGCTCGGCGCCGATCTCCTCGACGCCTTTCTCGGAGGCGATCAGCATGCAGGCGGCGCCGTCGTTCAGGGTCGAGGCGTTGCCGGCGGTGACCGTGCCCCCCTCGCGAAAGACCGGTCGCAGCTTCTCCAGCTTCTCCAGGGAGGCATCGGGGCGCGGTCCCTCGTCGGCCTCGACGAGGGCGGTCTCGCGCCCCTTCGGTGCCTCGATCGGGACGATCTCCTCGGCCAGCCTGCCGGCCTCGGTGCCGGCGACGGCCCGCTGGTGGCTGCGCAGGGCGAAGGCGTCCTGGTCCTCGCGGCTGATGCCGTAGCGCTCGGCGACGTTCTCGCCGGTCTCGCCCATCGCCTCGGTCGAGACCCCGAGCTCGGCCATCCGCGGGTTGATCATCCGCCAGCCGAGGGTCGTGTCGTGCATCGTCTGCGGGCCGCGGGGGAGACCACGTTCGGGCTTCTCGACCACCCACGGCGCCCGGCTCATCGACTCGACCCCGCCGGCCAGGTAGAAGTCGCCCTCGCCCGCTTTGACCGCCCGGGCGGCGCCGTTGACCGCCTCGAGGCCGGAGGCGCAGAGGCGGTTGACGGTGGCGCCGGGCACGCTCTGCGGCAGGCCGGCGAGCAGCGCCGCCATCCGGGCGACGTCGCGGTTGTCCTCGCCGGACTGGTTGGCGGCGCCGAAGTAGACGTCGACGATCCGCTCGGGGTCGACGCCGCTGCGCGCGGCGACGGCCGCGATCACGTGGGCGGCGAGGTCGTCGGGGCGGACGCCGGAGAGGGCGCCGCGGTAGGCGCCCATCGGGGTGCGGAGCGGTTCGACGACGTAAGCCTCAGCCATGGATCGAACCGTATCCTTCTCGAGTGCTCTTCATCCTGGGAACCCTTGGGTTGCTGGCCTTCATGGTCGGCGTGCTGCTGGTCGTCGGCCACTTCTACCCCGGCAGCTCCGCCAGCCTCGTCGACTGGGTCCCGACCCGCTCGCCCGAGGTCGAGGCGCAGAACGAGATCGACGATGTCCGCCAGATGATGGAGGCGCAGAACGAGATCCGGCGGCGGCGCGGCGTCCCGGAGATGACCGAGGAGGAGCTGCACGCCAGCGTCGCCGAGGACGAACGGATGCGGCTGCGCGGCCGCGGCCCCTTTGGGGCCGGCTAGGTGGCACGGGCACTGATCGTCGGCTGCGGCTGCCGCGGCCGCGAGCTGGGGGAGCGGCTGCTGGCCGAGGGCTGGGCGGTACGCGGGACCAGTCGCCGCGCCGAGGGTCTCGACGCGATCGAGGCGGTCGGGATCGAGCCGGCGCCGGCCGATCCCGACCGGCCGGGGACGATTCTCGAGCTGGTCAACGACGTCGCCGTCCTGGTGCTGCTGCTGGGTGGCGCGAACGGCTCGGAGGAGGATCTGGCGGCGATCCACGGCCCGCGCCTGGAGCGGCTGATGGAACATCTGGTCGAAACCCCGGTGCGGGGGGTGGTCTACGAAGGGACCGAGGCGGGAGAGCAAATCGTCCGCAATGCCGCCCGCACCTGGCAAATCCCCGTGCGCATCCTGCCGAGACCGCAAAAACCCGTCTTCGAGACGGGTGGACCCGATCTCGCGGACGAGGTGAAGGCCGTCCTGCCCGCAAACCTAAATAGCTAAACTCCGATAGGGATTCAGGTAAATGGACGAAGAAGCGCGAGAGGAGCAATTTCATGGCTCTGCAGCTCGGTGACGTAGCACCAGATTTCGAGGCCGACACCACCCAGGGACGGATCAAGTTTCACGACTGGATCGACGGGTCGTGGGCCGTGCTGTTCTCCCACCCGAAGGACTTCACCCCGGTCTGCACCACGGAGCTCGGCTACATGGCGCGGATCGAGCCCGAGTTCGAGAAACGCGGCGTCAAGATCGCCGGCCTCTCGATCGATCCGCTCGACAAACACGAGGAGTGGGCGAACGACATCGAGGAAACGCAGGGCGCGAGGGTCGAGTACCCAATCATCAGCGACGCCGACTTCTCGATCGCGAAGGCCTACGGGATGCTGGCGGCGGACGTCTCCGGCGACCCCGGCGACCGCAC
>Ga0126313_10000044_pt1 | contig 51224 bp, 47 predicted proteins | sample Plot105A_FD_89954 | JGI IMG/M metagenome (GOLD analysis project Ga0126313, IMG submission 89954) | Serpentine soil microbial communities from UC McLaughlin Reserve, CA, USA - Plot105A | ecosystem: Environmental > Terrestrial > Soil > Grasslands | place: USA: UC McLaughlin Reserve, Lake County...
AGACCCCCCTTCGACAACCTCAGGGGTCGAGTCCGCACTCATAGTTCGACTCGGCCGCGAACTGAGCCGGATGCGTCGACTGACCACACGACCACCCGCTCGCCGGGCAGATCCTTGACCAGTGCAAGATCGTCAACACTGGGGTCGCTTGCTCCGGCAAGCGCGACCGCTTCTAAGCCGGGTACACCCGATGAGGCGGCTATGGCAACCGCCACCGCAATTGCGGAGAGCTGCAGATGCGGCAGGTCGACGCTGGCGCCGGTGTATGTCCGGCCGTCGGTATCCCGAACACACGCCGCTTCCCCGGTCTGGGAACGCGCAAGGGTAGCGCGAGCCAGGTTGATGATCTTGACGTCGTCCGGATCGGCGACTCCAACCGACTCCGTCATGAGGCCCGCAGTGCCGGGTCGGTCACCAGCCGAGTGGCCGCCTCTGCGCGCTGTGCCTCATCAGTCGCTTCGTCATCGATCTTGCTGACGACAACCGTGCCGATCCGGTTGCGGCGCCCGGTCGAGCGTTCGGCCACCAGTTCCAGCCCGGCGTACTTCACGACTGATCCGGCGATCGGCACCTTGTTCAGCTGCTTGGCCATGAGCCCACCGACGGTCTCCACGTCCTCATCGTCCAGCTTCAATCCGAATAGCTCCCCCAGCTCGTCCACCGGCAATCGGGAGGACACGCGGTACCGGCCGTCACCGAGTGGCGTGATGTCAACGGTCTCCGCGTCGTACTCATCGGTGATCTCGCCGACGATCTCTTCCAAGATGTCCTCGATGGTGGCCATCCCGGCGGTACCACCGAACTCGTCGACCACGACCACCAAGTGCACGCGTTTGAGCTGCATCTCTCGGAGCAGCTCGTCGACCGGCTTGGAATCCGGACAGAAGATGGGTTTGCGCATCATCGAGCTGACCCGTTCGGTACGTTCGGCGTCAGGCGAGTCGTACACGCGCTTGATCACGTCTTTGAGGTAGAGAACCCCCGCCACGTCATCCAATCCGCCGTCGCCGACGACCGGGATCCTGCTGAAGCCGGATCGCAGTGCCAATGACACCGCCTGGCGCAGGGTCTTGTATTCCTCGATGAAGACCATGTCCGTGCGCGGAACCATTACCTCACGCACGATCGTGTCGCCGAGGTCGAAGACGGAATGGATCATCTGCCGCTCGCCGGACTCGATGACCTCGCTCGCCTCGGCCAGGTCGACCAGCTCGCGAAGCTCTGCCTCGGTCGCGAACGGGCCTTCGCTGAATCCCTTGCCCGGCGTCAGTGCGTTGCCGATCAAGATCAGCAGCCGTGGGAAGGGACCGAGCACTGCGGTGATTGCGCTGAGTGGGCCGGCGGACGCGCACGCAACCCGATCGGCGTGCTGGCGACCCAGCGTCCGAGGCGCCACGCCCCAGAAGATGTAGGAAATGATGAACATGATGCCGGCGGTGATCAGGCCTGCCAGCCAAACCCGTTCGATCTGGGTGAATGCGACTTTGGCCACCAACACGATTGCCGATATCTCGACCAAGCTTCGAACGAAGAGCGCAGTGTTCAAGTGAGGCGGCAGGTCGTCGAGCATCCGACGCAGCCGGACCGCCCCTGGCCGCCCTTCGTCGACCAACCGGTCGGCTCGTGCTTTGGAGAAGGAGTGGAGCGAGGCCTCGGCCGCAGCGAGCAGCCCGGCGACGATCACCAGGACAACCGCAATGGATAGGAAAATCCAGTCGTTCTGCGTCATCTGGGATGCCCCGACCTGTCCGGCCGCTGATCGGCCCATGCCGCGATGATCTTGTCCTTGAGTTCGAACATCTCCGCCTTCTCGGCCGGCACGCCGTGGTCGAACCCCAGCAGATGCAACAGACCGTGCACCAGCAGGTACTCAGCTTCTGCGGTGGCCGTCCTCCCGTGCTCGCGGGCTTGGCGATCAGTGATGGCAGGGCAGAGCACCACGTCACCCAGCAGACCTTCCGGCGGCTCTTCGTCGTCGTTGGGTGGCCGCAGCTCGTCCATCGGGAAGGACAAGACATCTGTCGGCCCGGATTCACCGAGGTACTTCTTGTGGTACGTGCTCATCGTCGCCTCATCCACGAGCAGGATGGACAGTTCCGCCTGCGGGTGTATCCGCAGTTGGTCGAGCGTGAAGGCGGCCAGCCGGACCAGGCCGGTACTGTCAACCTCCAGACCGGACTCGTTGGCGATGTCAACAGTCACGCGTGTTACTTCGTGAACTCAGGCCCGACCGGTGCGTGGCACCGGTGCAGGCTGGTCGGCCTCGAAGCGGTCGTACGCGGCGACGATCCTGCCGACCAGCTTGTGCCGTACGACGTCGTGATTCGTCAAGTGACAGAAGGCGATGTCTTCGACGTTGTCCAGAATCCCTTGCACGACCCGAAGTCCGCTACGAGTGCCGCCCGGCAAATCGACCTGGGTGATATCGCCGGTGACCACGATTTTGGAGCCGAAGCCCAGGCGGGTCAGGAACATCTTCATCTGCTCCATCGAGGTGTTCTGGGCCTCGTCCAAGATGATGAAGGCGTCGTTCAACGTCCGCCCGCGCATATAGGCCAGCGGTGCGACCTCGATCGTCCCCGCGGTCAACAAACGAGGGATCGAGTCGGGGTCCACCATGTCGTGCAGCGCGTCGTAGAGCGGCCGGAGATAGGGGTCGATCTTGTCACTGAGGGTTCCGGGCAGGAAGCCGAGATGCTCGCCGGCCTCAACCGCCGGCCGGGTCAGGATGATCCGATTCACCTGCTTGTTCTGCAGCGCCTGGACGGCCTTGGCGACGGCGAGATAGGTCTTGCCGGTGCCCGCCGGACCGATACCGAAGACCACGGTGTGCTTGTCGATGGCATCGACGTACCGCTTCTGGTTCAAGGTCTTGGGCCGGATGGTCCTGCCGCGGGACGAAAGGATGTTGTGAGTCAGGACGTCAGCCGGCCGGTCTTCCTCCCGCTGGGCGAGCATGGTGCACGTTCGCTCGACCGCATCCGCTGTCAGTCCTTGCCCCGTGCGGAGCACCGTGACGAGCTCGGTGATCACGTCGACGGCCAGGTCGACCGCCGCATGGGAGCCGCTCAGGGTGATCTGGTTGCCCCGGACATGGATACCGGCGTCCAGCTCACGTTCCAGGATGCGCAGAAACTCGTCGCCGGGCCCGAGAATGTTGACCATCTCAACCGACGCCGGAACCGTGACCCTGCGCATCTCCTCCAGGCCGACATCCTGGGAGCGTGAGCTGGAAAGCGCACGAGACGCCGCCGCATCGGGGGCACTTGCCGAGATGTCTGACCTACTCAGTGGGTTCCTCGCTGAAGATGGAAAATGTCGCGCACCATCTTAGTGACAAGTCGCCTGGGACCCCTAAGGTTCCTGCGTGTCTTCGTCACTCGCGCGATCTACCGCCTTTAGGAAGCGTCTCCTCACCTGACCTTATTCCCACTCGTCGGGGACGATGTGCATCGCCGCTTCCTCGGCACTCGCCGCTGCCCCGTCGATGCCTACATCGTCACCGATCAGATCCTTTTCGTTGTCGGGCCCGATCCCCTGATTGGGCTCCACGAGTCGGCCCGCCCGTTCACCGCCGACTTCGCCATCGTCGAGAAAGTCATTTCCGAGGTCGTCGCTGCTGACGTCAGGTTCCTCGGCGTCTAGCCGCTCATCGAGTGTCTCGCGGTCTCCATGCCGCATCGCCGCCGAGGGTTTCTCCGGCGGTGAATAACCCTCGTCAAGCGGGTCGTCTACGCCACGGTCGTCCAGAGATCGTTCCGGCTCGAGCTGATCGAGCTGTTCAGAGCGGTCGTCGTCGTCGTACACGTCGGTCATGGCCACAGCCTGCCATGGCGGCCGGGGAAGGAGATTGCTACCCGTACCATCGCTGGCTGTGACAACGCTCGAATCTGACAGACGCCGGCCGGCCGGACCAGCTGCGGCCTTCGCAACTGCTCCGAGTGGAATCTACGCCGTGGTCGTGGCTGTGTTCTGTGGCCTGCTGCTCATCTCAAACATCGCGGCGACCAAGACGATCACGGTGGTGGACGACCTCCCGGAAATCCTCGGTGGTGGCATTTTCACTGACGGCGGTGCATTGTTGTTCCCTCTCACCTACATATTGGGCGATGTGCTGGCAGAGGTGTACGGCATGCGTCAGGCCCGCCGTGCCATTTGGGTGGGTTTCGGACTCGCCGCTCTTGCATCGATCACCTTCCTGGCTGTCGGAGCGGCACCACCGGGTCCTGGATATGAGAATCAGGAGGCCTTCGTCGCCGTGCTCGGCTTCGTGCCACGAATCGTCATCGCCAGCTTGTGCGGCTATCTCGCCGGCCAACTGCTCAACGCCTACGTGTTGGTCAAGATCAAGAACTTGACGCTCGAGCGTCGGATGTGGGCCCGGCTGGTCGGATCCACCGCGGTCGGGCAGTTCGCCGACACCGCCCTGTTCGCTATCATCGCCTTCGTCGGCGTCTTTCCTACCTGGAGCAGTCTGATCAGTTTCACGGTGACCGGCTACCTCTACAAGGTGCTGGTCGAGGTGATCTTCCTGCCGGTGACGTACGCGGTCATTCGAACCATCAAGAAGCGGGAGCCCGGCTATGCCGCCCACACGCCGGGTGCGCCCCAAGTTCATCAGCTGCGGCTGGTGGTTGCTGCCGAACCCTACGACGAAGCCGTCCGGTTCTACCGGGACGAACTCGGTCTTGGCCAGGAAGAGACCTACCAGAGTGACGGCGCCAAGGTGATGATCTTGGACGCGGGGCGAGCCACCTTGGAACTGTGCAACGGCGAGCAGATCAACTACATCGACTCAGTGGAGGTCGGTCGCGCAGGGGTCAGCCCCCACTACCGGGTGGCCTTCGAGGTCGATGACGCAACCGTTGTGACCGACAAGCTGGTAGCGGCGGGAGCCGAATTGATCGCTCCGCCGGTTCGTACGCCATGGGACTCGCTGAACGCCCGGCTTCGCGGCCCAGCCGATGTGCAGTTAACGATCTTCACCGAGCTTGGCGCAAAGTCACAGTGAACACGTGACGACTGCCGGCCGGTGTCAAGACCGGTAGTAGCGCCGCAGAAAGTTGATCTTCAACTCGTCGAAGGTTCCGCTGTCTATGCCGGCGCGGATGTCGTCAACCAGGCGGACGATAAAGCGCTCGTTATGGATCGTGCAGAGCGTTGAGGCGAGCATCTCCTTTGCCTTGAACAGATGATGGAGATAGGCCCGGGTGTAGTGGGCGCAGGTGTAACAGTCGCACTCTTCGTCGATCGGTACAAAGCTGCGGCGGGCACCCGCCGTGGTGACATTGAACCGTCCGGCCGGGGTGTAGACAGCCGCATTGCGAGCCACCCGCGAAGGTGCGACGCAGTCGAAGGTGTCAGCGCCGTTTTCGACTGCTGTGAAGAAGTCATCGGGCTCGGAGATGCCGAGTAGGTGACGCGGCTTGCTCTCCGGAAGCTCGGAGCTGACCCAGCCCACGATGGTGCCCAGCTTTTGTTTCTCCAGCGCTCCACCGATGCCAAAGCCATCGAAGCCGGCGTCCTCGATGGTCAATGACTGGAGATCTCGAGCGGCTCTGCGGCGTAGATCCTCGTACTGCGCACCCTGCACAACGCCGAACAGGGCTTGATAGGGCCGATCACCCCGCAGTTCGGTCTGGCGGAGATGCTCGGCAAGGCAGCGCTCGGCCCAGCGTTGGGTCCGATCTACCGACCGTTCCTGATAGATGCGGGTGTTCATCAGGGTTGTGCATTCGTCGAAGGTGAACATGACATCGCCACCGAGCTGATGCTGAATCTGCATCGACACCTCAGGCGTGAAGCGATGCGAGGACCCGTCCAGGTGCGAGGTGAAGGTGACACCATCGTCATCGATCCGGGCGAGTCGACTCCTGCCATCGGCGATCACGTCGTCGTCCTCGAGGCCCTCTGTGCTCATGGCCAGCACCTTCTTGAAGCCGGCTCCCAGGCTCATCACCTGGAATCCGCCACTATCGGTGAACGTTGGACCCGGCCAGTTCATGAAGGCACCGAGACCGCCTGCTGCATCGATGATGTCAGCGCCGGGCTGGAGGTAGAGGTGGTACGCGTTGGCCAGCAAAGCCTGGGCACCGAGCTCGGCCATGGTTTCAGGCAGCACCGCCTTGACCGTGGCCTTTGTGCCGACCGCGATGAAGGCTGGCGTTCGGATCAGCCCGTGGGGCGTTGTGATGAGGCCGGTACGGCCCATCCGGCCGGGCAATCCGGTGATCGGCTCGAACGCGAATCCTTCGGCAAGCTCAGCCCGCGCAATGTGATCCTTGGTCCTCGAAGACCGCCCTTCGACCGGCTCAGGACGGGTTTCATCGCGCGTGCTCATCGCGACGTGAGGACGGCAAGCGCGACAACACCGGCCGTAGAGGTACGGAGGATGCCGTCGCTGATCAGTACCGGGCGGGCACCCGCGGCGACAAGATCATTCAGCTCAGCAGGTGCAATGCCGCCTTCGGGTCCGATGATGATCATCACCGTCCCCCGATCGGGGAGATCGACTGTCCAGAGCGGGTCGGACGCGTCCTCGTGCAGGATCAGAGCAAGATCAGCTTCCGGTACAGCTCGCAGCAGCTGCCCAGTGTTCACCGACTCCCGCACCACCGGGACGTGAAGGCGTCGGGACTGCTTCGCGGCTTCTTTGGCGGTAGACCGCCAGCGCGCCAGCCCTTTCTCGCCGCGTTCACCCGACCAGCGGACGATTGACCGCTCGGCTTGCCACGGAATGATTTCAGCGGCACCGACCTCGGTGAGCATTTCCACCGCAAGCTCGGCACGGTCACCCTTGGGCAGTGCTTGAACCGCAACGTAGCGGCGCACCGGCGCGGCGGTGACAACCTGCTCCGCAACGGTGATCACGAGTGAATTCTTCGACACCTCCGACACCGCGCCCCGGACGGCACGCCCACGGCCATCGCCGACCAGAACAGTTTCGCCGGGCTGAATACGGCGAACCACCGCGGCATGCCGTCCTTCGGCTCCATCCAGGTGCACAGCCGTGCCGAGCTCCGGCAACGGATCGGCTAGAGCGTCCAGCAGGAAGAGCGGATCTCCCACGTGATCACTGGCCGGCGAACGCGTCGCGCAGCCGGCCGAACACTCCCCGACCATGTTTCTGAACCGTGACCTCCGGTCTGGTTTCATCGCGCAGTTCGGCGAGCTGGCGAAGCAGTTCGCGCTGATCGTCGTCGATCCGGGTGGGCGTCTGGACGAGCAAGGTCACGCCTAGCTGCCCGCGCCCGCTGGCGCGGAGCCTGGGTACGCCCTTGTCATCGATGGCGATCCGGGTGCCGGACTGCGTGCCTGGGGGGACTGAAACCCGTACGGTCTCGCTGTCCTCGGGCGCGTCCTCCAAATCTGCCTCGAGGGTGGCCACCAACACCTCGGTCCCGAGCGCAGCCGCTGTCATCGGGATTCGGACAACTACTTCGAGGTCGTCGCCGTCACGTCGAAACACCTCGTGCGGCGCGACATACAGCTCCACATAGAGGTCTCCCGCGGGCCCGCCGCCCGGACCTACCTCCCCCTGAGCAGCGAGATGGATCCGGTTTCCGGTGCTGACACCCGACGGAATCTTGACGTTGATCGTCCGGTTCGAGCGCACTCGGCCGTCACCCGAACATTCGACGCACGGATACTGAATGACCGTGCCGTAGCCGCGACAGGTCGGGCAGGGCTGTGTCGTGCGGATGTCGCCGATGAAGGACCGCTGCACATGGGTAACATCGCCTTGCCCATGGCATGTCGCGCAGCGGACGGGCGCCGCACCTTCGGAGGTACCGGAGCCATTGCACCGCGGACAGAGGACGGCTGTGTCCAACAGCACGGGCTTCGTCGTACCGAATGCCGCCTCCGCTAGCTCCAGGTCAAGTCGAACCAGCGCATCCTGCCCGCGGCGGATCCGTGAACGCGGACCACGAGACGTCGTCTGACCGCCGAACATGGCATCCATCAGGTTCGTGAAGTCGAAACCACCGGTGCCGAAGCCGCCGTTGAAGCCGCCCATACCACCACCCAGCGGGTCACCGCCCCGGTCGTAGATGTCGCGCTTCTTCGGGTCCTGCAAGACCTCATAGGCCTCGGCCACGCTCTTGAAGCGATCCGCCGCATCGGGCTCGGTCGCCACATCTGGATGCAGTTTCATGGCCAACTGGCGGTAAGCCTTCTTGATCTGCTCGGGCGTCGCGTCACGCGACACTCCGAGAATGTCGTAGTAGTCCGCACTCATCGCGTTTCTGTTCATCCTTCGGAGAGGAAACGGCCCACATAGCGCGCCACCGCGCGGACCGATGCCATCGTCGACGGATAGTCCATCCGAGTGGGACCGACCACCCCAAGCGTCGCCAGCGTGTCGACCGCGCTGCCGTAACCACTGGCTACCACGGAGGTCGACTGTAATCCTTTGTACGGGTTCTCCTGGCCAATCCTTACCGTGACGGCGTCAGGAGTCGTCGCCTCGCCGAGCAACTTCAGCAACACAACCTGCTCCTCCAGCGCCTCCAGTACCGGCTTCACCGTCGTCTCGAACTCCGCTTCGTACCGGGTCAGGTTCGGCATCCCGCCCACCACGACCCGGCTGGACGCCTCGCTGCTCAGCATCTCCAGCAACGTGGCGATCGCCGATTGACCGATGACGCGCACGGACGGCGGCAACGACTCCAAGACCTTGCTGAGCCGAACACCGGCCTGCGACGCAGAATTCCCAACCGCGGCCGCGTTCAGATGCGCCCGAAGTTCTGCCAGCGTCTGGTCATCATGCTCCGGCAGCTCCAGCTGCCGCTGCTCGATCCGGCCAGTTGAAGTGATCAAGATCAGCAGAACGCGCTGGGTGGACAGCGACACGATCTCGACGTGTCGCACCGTCGCGTGACTGAGAGTCGGATACTGCACGATCGCCACCTGCTGGGTCACCTGGGCCAGCAGCTTCACGGTCCGGTGCAGCACGTCGTCCAGATCGAGCGCGCCGGAGAGAAAGGTCTGGATCGCCCGTTGCTCGGCCGGCGACAGGGGCTTGATGGACCCGAGCCGGTCAACGAAAAGCCGATACCCCTTGTCGGTGGGAATTCGGCCGGCACTTGTGTGCGGTTGAGTGATGTAGCCCTCTTCCTCCAGCGCGGCCATGTCGTTGCGCACAGTCGCCGGCGAGACACCCAAGTCATGCCGCTCAACCAGGGTTTTGGACCCAACCGGCTCCTGCCTGGAGACATAGTCGGTGACGATGGCCCGGAGCACCTGAAGCTTGCGCTCCTCCATGTCGTCCCTCCTTCTCCTGCTTAGCCGGGGGTTTGGCACTCGCGCGATCGAAGTGCCAGTCTAACCGGATGGGCGACCTGGTACCCGGCGGCGAACCGGGGCCTTGGCGAGAGCTGGCGGCTGGGGTCCACGTGTGTCTGGCCGAGCCGGCCGCGGTCAATGTGGCCCTCATCGTGGGATTTGAATCGGCATTGGTCGTCGACACCGGATCCACACCAGCGCAGGGTCGACACGTCCGTGCAGCCACAGCCTCGCTGACCCGAGCGCCGCTGGCAGCTGCTGTGGCAACGCACTGGCATTACGACCACAGCTTCGGACTGGCCGGTTTCGCCGATCTGCAGACCCTCGCTCATGAATCAGTACGCGAACGGCTGCTCGCTCCGGAGGCCGGGCATATTGCGGCCGAACTCGGCGTGAAGGTCAGCGATTTGGCCCTGCCGTCCCGCGAGATCGTGGTGGCCGCAACGGTCGATCTGGGGCGCCGCCGGGTCGAACTGGTGCATCTAGGGCGCGGGCACACCGACGGTGACCTGGTCGTCGTTGTGCCGGATGCCGACATCCTGTTCACGGGCGACCTGATCGAGTCAGCGGGAGCCCCGTGGTACGGCGCTGACAGCTACCCCCATGAATGGGCGACAACCCTTGATTCGCTGATCGGGCTGATGGTCGGCACAACTGTGGCGGTGCCGGGACATGGCAATCCAGTGGACCGCGAATTCGTCTTCGAACAGCGAGGCCGCGTCGCGGCCGTTTCCGGTGAAATCCGCCGGCTAGCCGACTCAGGTGTCCCGGAGGCCGAAGCTCTGGGCGCCGGATCTTGGCCGTTTGCCACCGAGAATCTGGCGGAAGGCATCGGGCCCGGTTACGGTCAGCTGATAGCGGAAGGTAGGCGGTCATTGCCCCTCATCTGAGGTGGGCTGGTTCAGCAGCCGAGGCAGATGCGATCCGCACCAGGAAGGTGTGATGTGCCGGACATGATCAGCGATGCGTATCCCAAACCCGGTCGGTTGAGCGGCAAGTCGGCCGTGGTCACCGGAGCAGCAAAGGGCATTGGTCGAGCGACCGCGGAGCTGTTCGCCGCCGAAGGAGCGCGGCTGGTGATCACCGATATCGACGCGGCAGGGCTCGGTGCCGCCGCTGATGATCTTCGCTCGATGGGCGCGGAGGTCGTGGAGGTCGATGGCAATGTCGCCGAGGCCGCAGCTGCCCAAGCGATGATCACAGCCGCTGTCAAGGCGTTCGGGGTCATTGACATTCTGATTGCCAATGCGGGCGTGATCCCGCTCGGAACCATTCTCGACACCACTCCGGATGACTGGGACCGGGTGATGGACGTCGATGCGCGCGGGATGTTCTTGACCTGCAAGTACGCGATCACCGAGATGGTGCGCCAGCGCAGCGGATCGATCGTCTGCCTGTCGTCGATTTCCGGAATGGCCGGTCAGCGCGGCCAGGCGGCCTACGGCCCGGCCAAGTTCGTGGCGACAGGTCTCACCCGGCATCTCGCCGTGGAATGGGCTGAGCACGGGATCAGAGTCAACGCAGTCGCCCCTGGAACCATCGAGACCGAGGCCGCCCGCCAAGTCGCCTTGACGGCCGAGGGCCGCCGTTATCTGGAGCTGATTCGTGACCAACATCCCATGAAGCGGCTGGGCCAGCCTGCGGAAGTCGCGAAAGCGATTCTGTTTCTCGCCTCTGACGAGGCAAGTTTCATCACCGGTGCAGTGCTCTCAGTCGACGGCGGCTACCTCGCGCAGTGATCGGGGCAATCGCCACCTTCGTCTCCTCAAGGAGAACTCTGCTCCGCCGACACCCCGCTCAGGCAACACCGCATTCAGCTGACCAGGCCAGACTGATAGGCAAAGACCACCATCTGAGCGCGATCCCGGGCGCCGAGTTTGATCATGGCTCGGCTGACGTGAGTTCGGGCAGTGGCCGGGCTCACCACCAGGCGCCTGGCGATCTCGTCATTGCTGAGGCCTTCTCCGATCAGCGCCAGCACTTCCCGCTCGCGCTCGGTCAGCTCATTCAATTGCGGGTGCGGCTTGCGAGGCAGGCCGGGCCGGGCGCTGAAGGTGGCGATCACCCGGCGGGTCACCGACGGTGACAGCAGCGACTCCCCAGCCGCCACCACCCGAATGGCGCGCAGCATGTCCGCCGGCTCGGTGTCCTTGATCAGGAATCCGGCTGCACCTGCCTCCAACGCCTCGAAGACGTACTCGTCAAGCTCAAAGGTGGTGAGCATGATCGCCCGCACCGTCGTCAGATCCGGGTCCGCGCCGATCTCGCGGAGCGCCGCTATTCCATCCATGACCGGCATCCGAATATCCATCAAGATCACATTCGGTTTCCTATGCCTGACCAGGTCGATGGCCTGCCGGCCGTTCTCTGCTTCGCCGACGACGGCAAGGTCATCCTCAGACTCGATCAGCACGCGAAGCCCCATCCGGACCAGCGCCTGGTCGTCGGCCAAGGCAACGGTGATCATTCGCCGGGCTCCCGAATCGGCAGCTCCGCCCTAACCAGCACCTCCCCCGGCCGCCGGGTCACGCTCAACGTGCCACCGAGCGCCTGGGCCCGCTCCCGCATACCGCGGATGCCATTGCCCTCTGGAAGGGGCTGGTCGCCGGGGGCTGGGTTTGCGACCTCGATTACCAGGGTCACTGCATCCGCGGAGATACGGACATTGGCGCCAGCAGTATCGGCGTGGCGTACGACGTTGGTAAGCGCCTCTTGAATGATGCGAAAAGCTGCGAAATCCACCGTTGCCGACAATTGCTCATCCGCCGGTAGTGCCGATTCCACCGTGACCTCACGGCCGGCCGAACGCAGATCGCCCACAAGATCACCAAGTCGAGCCAGCCCCGCTTGCGGCGCGTGCTCGGCCGGCTCCCGGAAAACTTGAAGTGTGGTGCGAAGTTCCGCCAGCGCATCCTTGCTCGTCTTCTTGATTGCCTCCAGCGAATCCGCTGCCTGGTCCGGCCTCTTGTCGAGCACGTGCAGGGCTACGCCCGCTTGCATGTTGATCACCGACAGACTGTGACCGACCACGTCGTGTACCTCCCGAGCGATGCGCAGCCGCTCCTCGTAGGCGTAGCGCCGCCGGTCAAGATCACGTTCCCGCCGCTCGGCGTCCCGGCGGCTACGCCGCAGGAGGCCGATCATGGCCGGCACAACGGCAACGGCGACTCCGGTGACCAGACCCGCGTAGAGAGCCGGGTTCAGCAGCCCGAAGTAAGCCTCATCCCAGTGGGCCGCCATGATCATAGGGATCAGCAACGCTGTCAGCGGCACCCACTGCCGTGGAGGCAGGCTTGAGGCCATCGCGTAGATCGATAGGGCTGCTGCGACGAAGACCGTGCCGAACCCGGCCCCCGCGGCTAGATATCCGGTTGTGCCGATCGCGACTGCTAGGAACCCGACTCGAGGCCACAACCTGCGCACGGCGACACCGAAGGCGAGCAGTCCCAGGAATGGGAGCACCGCGAGTGGCAGCTCGCCGGTCCAGTCCTGCCTTGGCCCGTCCCAGGGTGGGCCAGGCTGCATCCGCCGATCCCAGGCGAACTGTCCGCCCACCCAGCTGGCCCACGCCAGGCCGACGCCGACTACGGCATCGACCAGCAGGGTTCGCCGTAGCTCGGTCCGCACGTTCTCTCCTCTCCGTGCCTTGACACTAGACCGGCAAGGCACCCCTAACGTCGGCCTTGGCGCGTATTGCAACTACGCCCGGTGACGTAGCAGAAGTGTCGTTTGGCAGCGGATGTGTGAACGAGCGAACCCTTCGATCATGGAGCCATGACCACATTCCTGTTGCCCCTGCACAGCGGTTTCGGCCGCGGCGGCCCACCCTGGGCCGACGGATCACCCTTCTCACCCTTAGGAGCTCTCATGGGTCTGTTATTCCTGCTATTGATCGCGGGCACGATCTTCCTGCTGGTCCGCCAGGGCAAGCTGGGGCCGCCACCATGGCTGACGGCGCAGCGATCGCCCGAAGCGGAGGCCAAGCGCATTCTGTCCGAGCGGTTCGCTCGCGGTGAGCTGTCGACCGACGAGTTCATGGAACGCGCCAGCGTCCTCAACTGGACTCCCGGAACCGAGTCCTGGGAGACCTGGAAGCCGCGCAAAAAGCCCTAGCCGCCACCTGCCTACATCGCGAGGCACCCTTGATCCGCCGAGCACCACCCGCTAGTGCCGGACAGACTCAGGGGTGCATCGCGATGTGGCGATGTGCCACGGCCTGGTCCAAACGGTATTCTTCTAGAACGATTTAGTAAGTAGGAAGGACGGGCATGGCTCGCCTCACCGTGAGGACCTTGGCGGATGCGCTCGGAGTCTCCGTCTCGACCGTGTCCAATGCCTACAACCGTCCAGATCAGCTGTCCACCCAACTGCGAGCCCGGATCCTCAGTAAGGCCGATGAACTCGGCTATGCCGGACCCGATGCCGCAGCTCGCGCGCTACGCAGTGGGCGGGCCGAGGCGGTTGGTGTGCTGCTGACGGAGCAGCTGTCCTACGCGTTCTCAGATCCCTATGCGATCGGATTCCTGACCGGGCTGAGCGAGGTTGTCGAGCAATACCACATCAGCATCGTTTTGATGCCACTGTCGCTGCACGGTGACGAGCTGGACGTCACCGCGGTACGGCATGCCAACATCGACGCGTTGACCACGCTCGGGTTGGCCGAGAACCATCCCGCGATCATGGTGGCGAAGGCGCGCCGCATCCGGCTGGTGACCGCCGATGTCATTACCGATCCGGCCTCCAGCTGGGTTGCCATCGATGACGCAGCGGGTGGCCGCCTCCTTGGGGAGCATCTGAAATCGCTCGGCCATCGGCATGTTGCGGTGGTCGTGGACACCAACCGGCCAGCGGGCAGCGAAGTCGCCGAGCTTTCTGAGGAGCAAATCGCGTTCCTGGACTACGCGTCAAGGCTGCGCGGGATTCGTGAGGTCCTGGGCAGTGGCGTGCGGCTGGTATCGGGCGGACACAACGCGATCGCGTCCGGGCGGAGCGCCGGCGACTGGCTGCTGGCTACGCCGAACCGGCCTACTGCAATCGTCAGCCTGAGCGACGTGCTCGCGCTGGGTATACTCGAGGCAGCCCGGGATGCCGGCGTGAAGGTACCGGGTGAAGTGTCGGTGTGCGGATTCGACGACATCTCTGCTGCGGAGCCAGCCGGATTGACAACGGTTCGCCAGCCGATCGTGGAGCGCGGCCGTCGGGTCGGCGAGCTGTTGATCAATCCAGACGCGTCCGAACGGCAGGTCCTGCTGCCCATCCAACTCATTGCCCGCTCGTCGACCGGACCGGCTCTTCGACCGGCTGAAGGCGGTGCGTAACGCGTCCTCAGGGCATGTAACGCGTCACCCCTGCTTCCTCGGTGAGCTTGATCAACTTGGCCAGGAGCTCTTCAGTTGTTGGACAGCTCAACAACGCCAGTTGATCAATGGCAGCAAGCGGCGCAATGCCTGCTAGCTGCCAGGAAGCCTCAACGGGGTCAGCCGACAGCTCGATATTGGACGGCCAGACGTTCTCCGCGAACTCGCTGGCGACCGCAAGCGTCCGCCGGACAACCTGATCGGCCCGGTCTCGGAGCGACTGCAGGCCAAAGTCCCAGACGAGATCCGGCAGGACTCGGACCTCGGCGCGCGGATGCGGTGCGTCGTCCAGCCAGTCGATCACCTCGAGCCGCTCGGCGCCATGGGCTGCCAGATTCACGAAACCTTCGCCCCCAGTCACTTGGAGCACCTCGGCGATGGTTCCGATGCCGAACCGCTGGTCCCCTCCGCCGACCTCGTGGCCGCGCTCGATCAGCACAACTCCGAAACGGAGGTCGTTGGCCTTCAGCAAATCGGTCAGCATGATCAGATAACGCTCCTCGAACACCCGGAGCCGCAGCGGCATGCGCGGGAACAGCACATTTCCCAAGGGGAACATCGGCAGCACTGCCATGAGATGAGACAACCACGGGCTGCGGACTGAAACGCGGCCGGTCGCTTCGAGAACTCCGCGCTCAGTCGAGGAGATCGCGGACGACGGCGTCGGCCAGCAACCTGCCGGGCAAGGTAAGAGTTAATCGATCGCCTGCATGCTTCACGAGATCGCGGGCGGCAAGGTCGGGCACCCTGGCTCTTTCGGCAGTAGTCAACTCGGCGATAGCCAAGCCCTCTGCCAAGCGAACGTCTAGCAGCACTCGCTCGGTGTGCCGGTCAGCCGCGGAGAGCAGCTCCCGCGCTTGGCCAGGGCTTCGACCCGCGGCCAGCAGGGCGGCATACCTCGCCGGATGTTTCGCATTCCACCAGCGGGTGCCGCCGATGTGGCTGTGGGCTCCCGGACCGACACCCCACCAGTTGCCGCCCCGCCAATAGGCGAGGTTGTGCCCACAGTAGTGATCAGGTGAGTGAGCCCAGTTGCTGAGCTCATACCAGGTGAACCCTGCCTGCGTTAGCAGCTCATCGGCCAGCAGGTACTTCTCGGCGAGATCGTCCTCCTCGGGCATGGGCAACTCGCCCCGGCGAATTCGGGCGGCCAGCCTCGTCCCATCCTCGACGATCAATGCGTATGCGCTCAGGTGATCCGGTCCGGCAGCTATCGCTGCCTCGACGCTTGTCCGCCAATCGTCAAGCGATTCACCAGGAGCGCCGTAGATCAAATCGAGGCTGGTACTCGCAAAACCAGCCGCCCTCGCTTCCTGGACTGCCTGCTGCGGTCGACCTGGGGAATGAACCCGGTCTAGTGTCGCCAGCACGTGGGGCACTGCGGACTGCATTCCGAAGGAGATTCGAGTAAAGCCCTGCCCAACCAGTTCGGCCAGATCGGCGGCTTCCACCGATTCCGGGTTCGATTCGGTAGTGATCTCTGCATCGTCGGCCAACCCGAAACGCTGATCCACGGCCCCGACGAAGCGACCAAGATGATCGGGCGGCAACACGGTGGGCGTGCCACCGCCGATGAAGACGGTCGACACAGCCGGAGGTGCCGGATCGAGTGAGCGAACTGCAAGATCAAGTTCGGCGACCGCGGAATCGATGAAAGTTCCCCTGCTCGCGCCTGGCTCATCGCCCAGCTCCGCTGCTGTGTAGGTGTTGAAGTCGCAGTAGCCGCAGCGTGTCGTACAGAACGGAACATGCAAATAGATTCCAAAGGTCTCGCCGGCCAGGCCGGCCAGGGCCGATTCGGGCAGCGATCCGTCCTCCGGCACCGGCTCTCCGACGGGCAATGTGGACAGCATCATTTGAGGGTAGTGCCCGCCAGCCAGGACCGGTTGCGAATCGGTTACGGCTGCGGCTCTACACGGCCGCGTTGGCCGGAACGCGCGCAGCCTGCCTAGGCTGATGATCATGGCAGCCCGGGTCTTGATCGTCGAGGACGACCCAACGATGGCAGAGGTGCTGCTGGCCTATCTTCGCAAGGCTGGATACACGTCGGACTGGGCTGCGGACGGTTCGCAGGCGGCACAGCTCTGGCCGCGAATCTCGCCTGACGTCGTGATCCTGGATCTCATGCTGCCTGGTCTATCGGGCCTGGAGTTGCTCCGCCGGCGACGACGGGCCGGGGATCACGCGGCCGTCATTGTACTTTCAGCTCGAGGCGAAGAGGAAGATCGGCTGATTGGGCTGGAGACCGGTGCTGACGACTACGTGGTCAAGCCGTTCTCACCGCGAGAGGTCGTGCTACGAGTGGAGGCCCTGCTACGTCGCGGCGAACGGCTTGCGGGCATGGCGCTGCTCAACTCGCGGGTCGAGATCGGAGCGCTGATCATCGACTCCGCGGCACGGGAAGCACGCTATGACGGCCGGCTGCTGACATTGACAACGCGTGAGTTCGACCTGCTCGCCTTCTTGGCGACCCACCCTGGCGAGACGTTCAGCAAGGAGGAATTGCTGCGTCGAGTGTGGGGCTGGGAGTTCGGTGACACATCAACGGTTACCGTCCATGTCCGGCGGTTGCGGGAGAAGCTCGAGGCAGATCCGTCGGACCCGGCAATTGTGCTGACTGTCGGTCGTTCCGGTTATCGGCTGGCACGTCCAGACGAGGTGGATCCCCAGTGAGGGATCTGCTGGCCATCATCGGCCTGGCTCTGGCCAGCTGTTTCGCTGTCGGCCTCCTGGGAACCGCATTGCTGTACCTGGTCCGACGCAAGTCGCTGCGCTATCAACTGACGATCGCGATCTTGCTGCCCGTGCTGGCCGTGGTGGCCACGGTGATGATCAACGTGCGGCTGATGTTCGCCTCGGGCCATGACTCGGCGGTGATCTTGATCGCGCTGGCAACGGCTTTGATACTGGCCGTACTCGGTGCGTGGTTGGTGACCCGGCGGATTGTGCGGGCTTCCCGAGAAGTGGGTGCCGGCCTCGATCAGCTCGTGGCCGACACGTCCCAAGGGATGCCGAACCCGTTGCCCGGCGGCCAGTCCCATGCCGCCGGAGTCCCGCAGGAACTGGCGAAGGTCATCGACGACCTTTCCGACACCCGGCGCACCCTCGCCGAATCGCGCGCCCGGGAGCGTGCGGCAGAACAATCCCGGCGACAACTGGTCACATTTATGTCGCATGACCTACGAACACCCCTGGCTGGTCTGACCGCGCTGGCTGAAGGTCTGGAAGACGGCGTCATTGCCGATGTTCCCCGGGCGCTGTCGCAGTTGCGCAGCACCGTCTCTCGCATGTCTGTCCTTGTCGACGACCTTTTCGCGCTGTCCCGAGTGCAAGGCCCAGACACCTCCAAACCATTCATGCCGGTGTCAGTTACCGAGTTGGTGAGCGACGTCGTCTCCGAAGCCGCGGCCTCGGCCGCCGCGAACGGCGTTCAGCTCAACACCGATTTGCCCGGCGACGACCGCCTCGCCGTGAGCGGGTCCGCTGACGACCTCGCCCGAGCTCTGACGAACCTGCTGACGAACGCCGTTCGACACACCTGCCCGGGTGGCACCGTCCGGCTGGAAGCCGGCAGAACCAAGGATGCCGAGGTTCTCGTCGCGGTCGTCGATGAATGTGGTGGCATCCCGGAAGGCGATCTCGGACGGGTCTTCGATCCGGGATGGCGAGGCATGCCGTCGCGCAAAGCCGACGGCGGGGCCGGCCTGGGGCTCGCCATCGCCCGCGCCGTTGTCGAGTCCCACAAAGGAAGCATCTCGGCGCGGAATGTGGCAGGTGGTTGCCGGTTCGATATCGCCCTGCCGGCCCAGCCCAACCTCAGTGGTCAGGAATGAGCACAAGCTTGCCGCGTACGTGACCGTCCTGGATGAGCTGATGCGCTTCTGCTGCCCTGGTGAAGGGGAATGTCTGCACCTTGATCACGAGTTTTCCCTGCTCCAGTAATCGAGCCGCCTCAGCCAGCGCCTTCTCCGGCTCGCTATCTGCGCCGCCGCCAGTCACCCGTGCGCCTGCATCGGCGGCATTGAAGTTGGCGATGGACACGACCTGCGACGGCTCGGGTGCCAGAGCGATCAGCTCCTCGATCGGGGTCTTTCCGGCGACGTCAAGGACAGCGTCGATCCGATCCACCGGCACCGCTCGGACCCGATCGACCAGACCGTGTCCGTAGAGCACCGGAATCGCGCCGATCTCACGTAGGTAGTCATGGTTGGCCTGGCTTGCAGATGCGACGACGGTCGCGCCGCGGGCCACGGCCATCTGCACCGCGACCGCGCCCACGCCGCCGGCCCCACCGTCGACAAACAACGTGGTGCCTTCGTGCACACCTAGCAGCCGTAAGACGCGCTCGGCGGCTTCCGCAGCAACTCCAGCCGCGGCCGCGACGCTCCAGTCAACCGGTGGCGGCTTGTGCGCCCACGATTTGAGAACTGCGAACTCGGCGTGGGTCTTGGTGCCGAGCCCGAGAACGTCGTCGCCGACCCGGACATCGGTCACCCCGTCGCCGACCTCGTCGACAACGCCCGCAGCATCGAAGCCAAGGAATCCAGTGCCCTCCAGCGGTTTACCTTGCGCCGTCAGCCCGGATCGAATCTTCCAGTCGATGCCGTTGACACTGGCCGCACGGACCACGATCCGAATGTGACCTAGACCCGGATGTGGATCGGGCGCTTCACCGATGGTCAGCACACTTGGCTCGCCGTACTCCCGAAATTGCAAAGCCCACATCTGATCCGACCCTCCGCTCGCTCCCGTACCGAGCAGGCTAGCGAGAACGCGACTTGTCAGCAGCGGCTACCGAGTCCGATGTCGACAGGGCGGCGATGAAGGCTTCCTGCGGCACCTCGACCCTGCCGACCATTTTCATTCGCCTCTTGCCTTCCTTCTGCCTCTCCAGCAGCTTGCGCTTGCGCGTGATGTCGCCGCCGTAACACTTTGCCAGGACGTCCTTACGCATCGCCCGAATGGTCTCTCGGGCTATGATCCGCGAGCCAATCGCGGCCTGAATCGGCACCTCGAACTGCTGTCTTGGGATCAGTTGCTTCAGCCTGTCGACCATCGAGAGCCCGTACGAGTAGGCCTTGTCTTTGTGCACAATGGCGGAGAATGCGTCCACTGGTTCGCCGTGCAACAAGATGTCGACCTTCACCAGTTCGGATGGCTGTTCGCCGCTCGGCCCGTAGTCCAGGCTGGCGTAGCCCCTGGTTCGCGACTTGAGCGCGTCGAAGAAGTCGAAGACGATCTCAGCCAGTGGCAGGACGTAGCGGATCTCGACCCGATCCTCAGACAGGTAGTCCATTCCCTGCTGGGTTCCGCGGCGCGACTGGCACAGTTCCAGCACCGTGCCGATGTAGTCCGCCGGCGTGAGGATGGTGGCCTTGACCACCGGCTCGTAGACCTCAGCGATCTTGGCGCCCGTGGGGTACTCCGAAGGGTTGGTGACGGTGAGCTCAGGGCCGCTTTCCAGGACCACCCGGTAAACAACATTTGGCGCCGTCGAAATCAGCTCAAGACTGAACTCCCGCTCCAGCCGTTCCCGAACGATCTCCATGTGCAGCAGCCCCAGGAACCCGACGCGGAAGCCGAATCCCAACGCGCCCGAGGTCTCGGGCTCATAGGTCAAAGCCGCGTCGTTGAGCTGCAGCTTGTCCAGCGCCTCTCTCAGCTCGGGATAGTCAGCGCCGTCTATCGGATACAGGCCCGCGAAGACCATCGGATGCGGGTGCCGGTAGCCACCCAGGTCGCGGGCCGCGGGTCGAGCCACCGAGGTCACAGTGTCGCCGACCCGAGATTGCCTCACCTCCTTCACCCCGGTGATCAGGTAGCCGACCTCGCCGACGCTGAGCGAATCCGCCTTCACCGGCTCGGGCGAGATGACTCCGACCTCGAGAGCCTCGTGAGCAGCCTTGGTCGACATCATCAGCACTCGCTCCCGATGGGACAGGCGACCGTCAACCAGACGGATATAGGTCACCACGCCGCGGTAGGTGTCATAGACCGAGTCAAAGATCAGTGCCCGGGCAGGTGCCCCCGGCTCCCCGACCGGCGGCGGGACCTGGTCGACGATTGTGTCCAGCAGCGTCGTGACGTTCTCGCCCGTCTTTGCCGACACACGCAGGACCTCGGATGGATCGCAACCCAATACGCCGGCAAGTTCGGCGGCGTATTTGTCCGGCTGGGCACTCGGCAGGTCGATTTTGTTGAGGACCGGGATGACGTGGAGATTGGCGTCCAGCGCCAGGTAAAGATTGGCCAGAGTCTGCGCCTCAATGCCCTGAGCTGCATCGACCAGCAGCACCGCACCCTCACAGGCAGCCAAGGAGCGCGAAACCTCGTAGGTGAAGTCGACGTGCCCCGGTGTGTCGATCATGTTCAGCACGTAGACAGTCGGGGGCTCCGCCCGCGGGGGCTCCGCCCCCGACACACCCCGATAAGTCGGAGCTCGCTGCGCTCGCCGAACTGATTCACCCCCGACAGGCAGGTTCGCTGAGACGAGGGTCCACGGCATTCGGACAGCCTGTGACTTGATCGTGATGCCGCGTTCTCGTTCGATGTCCATTCGGTCGAGATATTGCGAGCGCATGGAGCGTTCGTCGACGACGCCGGTCAGTTGGAGCATCCGGTCGGCAAGAGTCGACTTGCCGTGGTCGATATGGGCGATGATGCAGAAGTTGCGGATGATCGAGGCGTCGGTGCGGCCTGGCGGCGGGGCAGGCACTGAACTCACAACAGATTCCTCGGACAACGCGGCTGAACTCGGCACGTCATCATTTCATGTTGCTCCACCGGCCCCAGCCGGTTATGAATTTGGCCCTGCTCAGGCCCCGCTGGTAGCCTGAGCGGTCGCGTCTGCAGCGCAGTCGACGCGAAATTTCACACTAAGAACCTCCCTGAAGGCTGCATCCCGTGGCGAACATCAAGTCCCAGCTCAAGCGGATCAAGACGAACGAGAAGGCTCGTCAGCGTAACCGGGCGACCAAGTCGGCGTTGCGCACCTCTATCCGCCGGTTCCGAGAGGCTGCCGCCTCCGGCGATGCTGCCAAGGCCGCCGAGCTGGCGCAGAAGGCCTCGCGCGCCCTCGACAAAGCGGTCTCCAAGGGCGTCATCCACAAAAACCAAGCCGCCAACCGCAAGTCTGCAATCGCCGCCAAGGCTGCTCGACTGCCCTAGGTCGGCTCGCCGACAGGGACACCTGAACAGGATTCACCCTCGCCGACATCGGCTGACTGCCAAAACCGTCCGCTCAAGGGAAAACTCCGAATCGCCCGCTGCCCCTTTGACGTCGGCGTCGGCCTCAGCAGTCAACTTGAGCGCGCGGGAGATGCCGGCTGTGTCCCAGCCCCGAGCCTGGCTCCGGATCGATTTCAGCTTCCAGGGCGGTACCCCGACTTCCTTCGCAAGGTCCGCGTCTCGCAGTCCAGTGCTGGCCGTGATCAACTTGCCAATGCTGCGGAGTCCGGAAGCGAGCGCGCTGGTGATCAGTACCGGCGCTACGCCGGTTGTCATAGCCCAGCGGAGCTGTTCCATCGCCTCGCCGGTCCGGCCGAACAGGGCGGCATCGGTTACGGCGAAGCTGGTTACCTCAGCCCGGCCGCCGAAGTAACGCCGTACCTGGTCGGCAGTGATCAGACCGGTCTCACCATCGGCAAGCAGCTGGGAGACCGCGCTGGCCAGTGCACGAAGATCCTGACCGACCGAGTCGACCAGCAAGTGAGCAGCGGACCGGTCGATCGAGCCGCCCGGACGCCGCGCTTCAGTGGCGACAAACTCGGGCAGCTCCCAGGGCTTCAATGGCGCGCACCCGATGATCTCCACTCCGGCCGCTGCCAACCGATCAAGCAGAACTTTGCCTTTTTGACCGCCTCTGTGCACCAGCACGAGGCTGAGGTCCGGCAGCGGCTCCTCGGCCAGCTCAGCCAGTGAGCCGCCAACGTCGGTGGCTACGTCGGCGATGTCGCTCAGTACCGTGACGCGCCGAGTCGAGAACAGCGACTGTCCGGTGATCTCCACCAGCATGGCTGGGTCGAGGCGCAGCGCGTTCGCCTCGCTGATCTCGACGTCTGGATCCTCGGCGCGGGCACGCACAACCACCCCGTCGACTGCGCGATCGGCGAGCAAGGCCTCTGGTCCGCTGATCAGGATCGATCGGCCGAACACAGATCGCTGAGCCGCCACCTGATCAGGATGCCAGCTCCTACCGACAGGTGTGGCTCGAAAGGCCTGTCTTCGACAGGCTCAGACCGATCTCGCCGCACCGAATGCGGATGCCAAGATCCCGGGTGGTGTCACACTCGATTGATATACATGGCAGAGGGGGAATCGCAGGGATCCTTGGAGGGTCTGTGGTCTTCAACCGGCTGTGGGCCTCGGTGCACAACCGAGTCGTCTCAACTCAAGTCGAGGCGGCGCGCCGGCGGGTCGTCACCGCCAGTGAGCGGCCGATCACGGCCAGCGGACTCGGGACCAGGCTGACGGGTAACCGGATCCGCCTCGACCGCATGACCGCCGTCTGGCCGGACACTGTGGTGGTGGTCTTCCACGGTGATGATGTTCAGGAGCTGCGCTATCCGGGCGATGTTGTGGTGCCCCCGGTGTTTCCCCGGCGGACGCCAACATACGTGCTTCCGATCGCCACCGGACCAGTGACCGTGGATGTGGAGACGACCAACGCTGCGACACTCGAGGGCCACCGAATCGAGCAGGTGATCATCAGATTGTCGCTTCACCTGTCCCCTCGGGATCGCTATCGCGTGGTGTCAACCTTGGTGGCGGAGCTCGGTAAGGGCATGGAGGATTTCCTGCTTCGCCAGGTGAGAATTGAAGTAGCAGAGGCGGTCGAGAGCGCGATCCGGTCGAATCGGCTCGCGGATCTCCGCCGAAACGGCCTCCAGCAAGTTCTGGCCCATCCTTGGTTGCCGGATACCTTTGCCAAAGGCGCTCTGATTCGAGATTCATTCGAGGTTCGTTCCGTCATCTGGCCGGACCTCGACGCTGGCAGGTTGCCTCCTGCCGCTACGACGGGACTGCGGCTGAAGCTGGACGAAAGACTTGAGTGGATTTGGAAGCAGCATGTTGACACCCGCCTCCGGGGAATCGCCGGCGCTCAGGCTGAGGGCGGAAGCACCGTTATCGCGGTTCCGGTGATCCAGCTCGCCCAGTATGAGACAGAACGCCTGCGGGAGGAGTACGCCAGGTTCTATGAGGACCCAGCGCTGGCCTTGATAGCCATTGCCAGGAACAGCTACCAGGACTTGGTGAGCGAGTGGTTCAGGCGGGTCGACACATCACCGGGTCGGCTAGTCATGGTCGATGACGTCGGCGAAGACAGACCACTGAGAATCAATGTCAGACAGCCGACACCGCCCGAAGGAGGGCGCCCGGCAGAGCAGGGCGGCAATGTGGGCACAGAGTCAGCACGAGTGGCGTTGTCACGGCTGCTCCCTCATCCACGAGTTGAATTCATCGGAATCGGCCGCACATGAGCCGCGTCGATTACGCCGATCCGCTGGCTCCGGCCCCGAGATTCGGCCTGCCGGAAGCATCGGATCCCCACCGGATTGACCCGAGAGCCGTCCGAGCAGTGCGATATGCGACCATCCCATTCGCAATCTCGGTTGGCGCCCACTTTGTGTTCTTCCTGGCCTATTGGCTGCCCGAGCTCAGAGGCCCAGGGCCGAGCTGGTGGCTTCAGCAATTGGCTCCGTTGTCATCGAAGTATCTGGTCTCGGGCGGCGAGCCACTGACAGAACTGCAGGAAGACAGCCCGGGAATAGCGGCGGCCCTGTTACTGATCCTGAGCTTGTTGATCTTGTGGATGACACGGTCCCGTCACTGGATGGCCCGCACCTGGATCTCGGCGCCGGTTCTGGCGGGGGCCGCCATTTGCGTCGTAACGATCGCTCTTCTCGCCGTGCAGCACAGCCTCGGCGATTTCTGGTTGTCGGTGCTTCTGATGATCTGTTGGGCCGGCGCCGCAGGTATGGCGGCATGGCTGAGCTTGGTGGTCGACGTCGACGCTTTGCCCGCAAAGGGCCACCGGTCCGGGCTCGCCATCTTGATCGCCTTCATCCTGCTCGGCGCACCGCCAACGGCCGTGGGCCGGTTGCTGTTCGCCCCCGAGCTGCGGCAATCGGCAGAGGACCTACAGCAGAGCACCGAGGCGTTGCGTAATGAGGCTCTTGCTCTCCCGGCAAATTTCTGGGTCTATTTGACAGGAGTTCTGGTTGGGCTGGTCGTCTGGCTGAGCTACCAGATCGTGCCTCCTCGCCGCGATCGCCGAACCGGCACACTCGGCGCCGCCCTTGTCGGCTCCTTGATCACCTTGCTGGTGCTGGGTGCCCTGGTCACCCGGCCCGCTGCCCTGGCTCAAACTCAGCGGATATACACCGAGAGTCCTTCTGATCGGCTAGGACGCACCTGCGGGACATGGATCGTGGATCCTGCGGCGCCGGTGGAACGTACCGTGGTCATTGCCGGCTCCGGCTGCAGAGAGCTGACGAGCTACGAGGGTTATATCGAGCGCGAGATGCAAGTCTTCCCGGACACGCTTGCCAATCTCAACGCTCGTACTCCCGAAGGTGTGCCGATCCGAAGCCAGCTGATCTCGGCCCGATACGACCGCATGCTGGTCGTCGTCTCCAGCGACCAGGAGGACCATCGGGCAACCACGGTCCGAGGAATACTGCTCTCCGGCAGCATCCAGGTCTGGCAGTGGAGCTGCGCATCGCCCACGGATCTAACGGTCCGCTTTGCCGCTGTCCCGGGCGTCGCTGAAGATGATTCCGATCAGGGCTACATCACTCTCCCGGGTGAAACCAGCTCAGTTGTGGTCGGTTGCCCAAACCTGCTCAAGCATTTGGACCCGCGCACCGGACTCGGCAAAGCCTGAGCGGAAAGCTCCGGCGGTTCAGCCACGCCGCTGAGTCACGACCCCGAGCAAGCCGTCGCGAGCCGTGATCGCGACCGAGCCCTGAGTATCGGTGCGGAGCAAGCTCATGTCCAGCGAGCGGGCCAGCGCTACGGTCCGCGGCGCCGGATGTCCGTAGTCGTTGTTAAGGCCGGCGCTGGCGATGGCCACCCTGGCACGGGTGGCGGCGAAGAAGGCTGGCTCCTGTCGCGCAGACCCGTGATGCGGGATCTTGAGCACGTCGGCTCGCAGGTCGGCCCCGCCGGCCAGAATCGCTTGCTGCCCGGCCGGCTCAACGTCACCAGTGAGCAGCAGCCGGACACCGGCAACATCCATGGCAAGCACCAAGCTGCTGTCGTCCTGGTCGGCAGATTCGGTTCCCTGGACCGGCGCATGTGATGTTGACGGTCCCAGTACGAGCCACGACGCGTCACCGACCGAGCCTCGCGAGCCGACCGCTGGTACGCGTACCGGAACACCCAATTGGGCGGCGTGGCGCCGCACAGTGATCGCCTCGTCGGCTGGTGAGGCGAGCGGGCTGATCCAGATCTGACCGATCCGGCGATGCGCGACGACACCGGGCAAACCGTCGACGTGGTCGGCGTGAAAGTGAGTCAAAATCAGCACCGGAATGTCGGAGATGTGAAGCTGATCCAGGCATCTGCGCATTGCCACCGGATCTGGACCGGTGTCGACCACAAGCGCGGATCTTGGCGCTGCCCGAACGACTAGACCGTCGCCCTGACCGACGTCGCAGGCGACCAAAACCCACGCGCGCGGTGGCCAACCAGGCTGGGACGGCACAACCAACACTGCGCCGATCATCGCCATGGCAAGCCCAAGAGCAAGCCACGCTCGGCCAAGGATGTGGCGCAGTGTGAGCCCAGCTGTGACAGCAAGCGCGGCGAGGAGGCCAAGTCCGACAGGTGATGCCGGCCAATGCCACGAGGCCCCGGGGAGCTGAGCGGCGAAGGAGCCAATCCAAATGATCAGCTGCGCCGACCACGCCGCCCCGAATCCAGCCCAAGAAGCCAACCCACCATGGATGACCGAAAGACCGGCGGCGAGGAAACCGAGCACTGTCGCCGGCCCGACGAGCGGTCCCGCTGCCGCGTTGGCCAACACTCCGATGACGCTGACTCTCTCCGAGACGGCCGCGACCACCGGCAGAGTTGCCAGGTTCGCCGCCAATGGCACTGCCAGCGACTCGGCAACCACCCTGGGCATCCACCGTCGTAGCTGTTCGCTCCACCTCGGTGCCCAGGCCAGAATTCCCGCGCAGGCCAGGACCGAGAGGGCGAAGCCGATCGACCGGCTCAGGAAGGGGTCGACGATCAGCAGAACCACGCAGGCCAGGCAGAGGTTCCGCAGCCCGGCACGACGTCCACCGGCGCCGAGCGAGGCGAGCGTTACCAGCCCCATCGCTGCTGCGCGCAGCACACTCGGCTCGCTACGGCACAGCCCGACGAAGATCACCACGCCAAGCACCGCGACTGCTCGCAGCCACCAGCCGCGAACCCCAGTCCACCGGGCCATGGTCAGCAAGAAGGCCAGCAGCAGGGTGAGGTTGGCACCGGACACAGCCGTCAAATGCGTGAGTCCAGCCGTGGCGAAGTGAGCCTGCAGCTCTGGCGTCATCGCCGAGGTGTCACCGAGCACAAGTGCCGGTACGAGCGCGCGTGGTTCTTCAGATCGATTCCCCACAGCGTCTCTGAGGCCCTGCCGGACCCGTTCGACCGCCCGCAGCCCTGGTCCCGGCGCTGCGATCTTGGTCCCGCCGGCATAGCCGGAAAGCCGGAGCACGGCGGCCAGACCGGATCTCGGCTTGGCTGGCTGGAGCCGCCCGTTCACGCGCCATCGCGTGCCGACGGGGGCTGATCGCCAGCGCTGGCTCTCCCGGCCGCTGACAACGATGAGGATCGGCAGCCGCGTGCCCCACTCACCGCCGCGGCCGCTGACCCTAACGAGCGTGGCGGCAACAGTGAGGAACTCCGGCCGGACTCCGGCCCGGGCACGGAAGTGCGGGTCGCGATTGGTGACCACATCGGCAGCAACCACAGCCTCTTCGGCTACCAACCTTCCAACCGGTCCCGCGGTGAGCCGGTAGGCGTGCACAGACGCGATCAGCATCGTCACGATGATCACCAGGCCTGTCGCGGCCAGCCGGCCAGACCTGCGTACAGCGGCGGCGGCCGCAAGCGTTATGCCCGTGGCTACGGCTGTGCCGACGGCGATATTGCTTCCCCAGGTGCCAGTCCAGCCACCGGCCCACGCGGCGAGCGCAAGCGGCAGTAACCGTAGGTCACCGAGTTCGAAAGCGTGCTCACGCCCGCCGAGATCACGAGGGCCATCGCCCATCCTTAGACCCGCACAAGCGGAGCGAGCTGCGCGTAGGTCTTCGGCCCGATGCCCTCCACCTCCTGCAACTCTTCCACCCGTCGAAAGCGACCATGCTCGGCTCGCCAGTTCAGAATTCGGTCTGCGGTTACTGGTCCGACGCCCGGCAAGGTGTCGAGCTGCGCCGCAGTTGCGGCGTTCAAATCCAGCTGCGACGACGGGCCGGGACTGTTACCGCCCGCCGGGCCCGTGCTTCTGCTGTCGGGCGTTCTTGCTCCTTCTCCACCGTCACGCACTTCACCACCTGGATCGCCTCGAGCCCCGATCAGGATTTGCTGACCGTCAACGACGATCTGGGCAAGGTTGAGATCACCCGGTTCGGCGGAACTGCGGAGGCCTCCAGCAGCATCGATGGCATCTGAGACTCGAGAGCGGTCGGGAAGCTGCACCAAGCCTGGCCTGCGAACCGCTCCCAGGACGTGCACCACGATCTGCGTCGCCGGGGTTGAACTGGCCGAGGCTTCACCAGGCACAACAGTGGCGGACGGCTGGTAAGGAGAGACCGACACGGATGTCTGCGGTGTCGCCAAAGCGACCGGGCGGGCCCGCAGGAGCGCCACGACTGCCAGCACCAGTCCCAACACCAGCAACACGCACACCACTGCGATATGAAGCCGGTTGAATCTGGACTGATAGTGAGTTCCGGCCTCTCCAGCCGGCTTGAACTCCGCAGCATCCGCGGATGGGGTTTCATCCAGCTCCGCAACCACGGACGGTGCCGACTCGGCGAACTGCATCGCCGCTCGACGCGGCTGCTGCTCACCAAGCACGTGGGCGAGCCGGTCCCCCACCAGTCGCGCCGCCAGAGCGTCCTCGCGCTGCCGTGATCTCACATCGAGGAAGGTAAGGGCCCATCTGCACATAGGGCACCGATTCACCAGGCCTGTGGATAGCACGGCCGCTAAGACTGCGACCTGGGGACAAGTCGCCTAGGGTCGGGGCGCGATGACGACTCCAACCGTCCCGGGTCCGACGTGGGCTCCAAGGACAGCACTGACCTCACACACCATGACCTCGGCAGCGGTCCTGACCCGCCCGGACAACGCAGCCGCCAATCGTTCAGCGGCGTCGCGGCCGTCAAGGTGGTGCAGAGCTATGTCGACCGCCGAACTCCTGTCGGCAGCCTGGGCCAGTGCAGCCAAGCTCAGTTCCTCTAGACGGGCCAACGCTCGTGAGCTTGTCCGAACCCGCTCGTGCGGCCGGATCTCACCTTCGGCGATGGTCAAGAGTGGCTTGACCGAAAGCACCGATCCGATCAGGGCGACACCGGCTTTGATGCGGCCGCTGCGCCGCAGATACTCCAGGTTGTCCACGCAGAAGTAGATCGTCGAGAGTTCCGCTCGGCTCCGTACAGTTGCAGCAACTTCGTCTGCCGCACCACCGGCCCCGGCGCAGGATGCGCCGGAGAGAGCAGCAAATCCGGTGACCATACCGAGCGAGCCACTGTCGACCACAGTGACGGGCAGCGGTGCTCCTTGCGCAGCGGTCTCGGCCGCCTCGCAGGTCCCACTGATCTTCGCACTGAGGTGGACCGAGACGACCGCCTCGTACCCCGCATTGGCTAGCCTTCCGTAGGTCACTGTGAAGGCCTGAGGGCTGGGCCGTGAGGTAGTGACGCGCCTTCCATCGCCCAGCGCTGCGGCAACCACCCGCGGATCGACCTCGGTCTCGAGACGACTTTGGCCGTCGATGATCACGTTGAGCGGGATGATCACGACCCCTGCCCGGTTGGCGACCGCCGGAGCCAATGACGACGTAGAGTCGGTCACCACGGCGACGCCTGCCATTGCCACAGACTAGGACCGGTGAGTCGGGACGGGACGAAGGACGGATGACGGTGTCGACCAGACGTGTATGGCGCGCCGCAACCCCGACCTTGGTGATCGTCTGGATCTTCGCGGTATTGGCCGCTGTTGCAATCCCGATCCTGGCGTACCTGATCTACACCCGCGAGCGCATGCCATGGCTTTCGATGCCTCTCCTGGTGATTGCCGGGCTGGGGCTGCTCTACGCCTGGCGGTTCGGTCTGCATCCGAGGATCCGTGCGGAGGAGGACGTGCTCCGCATCGACAATCCGTTCAAACATCATGAATTCGCCTGGGATGACATCACCCTGATCGCGCCCGGCGAGAACGGCCTGTTGGTGGGCTCGGAGGATCAGCTCGCCGAGGCCTGGTGCGTGCAGAAGTCCAACGCCGCGACCAAGCGCGGAAAGGTGACGCGAGCCGACAGGATCGCCTCCGAACTGATCGACATCCTTGAGCAACACAACCCGCCGATCACCGATGATCAGACGGGCCTGCAGATCCGGCGAGCGAGACCGGACGAGGCCGGCCTGCTGACTCGCATGGAGCGCGCCGCAAGCGAGGCTGGGCTGGCGCACATCTTTCCCCCAGCCAAGTTCCCCTTTCCGACTGCTGACATCGCGAAGCGCTGGCGTCGGCTGCTCCTCGATCGATTCAGTCGCGTGTACGTTCTGGACCTTTTTGACGCTCCGGTGGGCTATGTCGCGTTCAACGCCGACACGATCCTGCATCTCGGTATCGTTCCTCAACACCGCAGACGCGGCTATGGCTCGGCCTTGCTCGAATTCGCATCGCTGGAGATCTTCGACTGCGGTGTCCCGGCAGCCCAGCTGTGGGTGCTCCTGGACAACCAGGTGGGGCGTGCCTTCTACCGATCGCACGGCTGGCGAGAGACCGACGACCGCCGGAATTGCATCTTTCCTCCAGGACCGCGAGAGCTCAGGATGGTCCGCCGCAATCCGGCGGCCCCCCGGCGCAGCCGATGACCGCACCGAAGAGCTGGGATAGCCCAACCCAGCCTGTACGAGCCGCCGCTGCTTTCACCGTGCTCGGAGGGTTGCTCGCAATTCCCGGCCTGATAGCCACGCTTTTGCGTCTGGTGCCGCCAAGCGACGACCCGACTGCGCTGGTGGCCGCCTTCATCTCCTACGGCGCGTTCGGTTATGCGCTCGCGTTCCCCTGTTTCAGCATCGCCTTGGTCGTGTCGAGGCGAAAGGTTGCCTTAGCTGCGGTGACCGCCGTGGTGCTGGGGCTGCTCGTATTACACCTCAGTTGGCTGGCGCCGCTCTTCGTGCCCGATGATCGGCCGGCGACGACGCGATCGTTCACCGTCTTCAGTCTCAACCTGTATCACGGACTCGCCGATTCCGGGGAGGTTGCCATCCAGGCAACACGGGCCGACGTAGTGATCTTCGCCGAGGCCACTCCACAGGCCTTGCTAGCGTTGAAAGCCTTCGGCTGGGACGCTCAGTTTCCTTACTCGGTAAGTGATTTTGAGGACGACGCCGATGAGAACACAGCGATCTATTCCCGATTCCCGCTAATCGACTCGGCCCCCTTGACTCCCACGTCGTTTCAGCAATATGTCACAACGGCGAAGGTCCCTGAACTCGGCGCGGTCAGGATCATCGCCGCGCATCCCTGCAATCCCTATTGCGGTGAGGGTCGCTGGGCGACCGAGCACGCGGTCCTGCGTGCGGCGGTTCGGTCCAACCTCGACGAACCTTTGCTTGTTGCCGGTGATCTCAACGCCGTCCAGGATCATGGTCCGATCCGGGCACTGGTACGGGACGGGTTGACCAGCGCAACAGACATCGTCGGGGCGGGCTGGCTGCCCACCTACCCGGCGAATCGTAGGCTCCCGCCGTTGCTGCCGATCGATCACGTCATGGTCAACGACCGGCTGACTGCGACCTCGATCTCCACAGTGGAGATCAGCCGCACCGACCACCTCGGCTTGATCGCGGCGATTGCCGGTACGGGCTAATGGCTGCTCATCGTGGCACGATGCTGACCAGCTTGGGGGCGCGGATGATCACCTTGGCGATCTCGCGGCCAGCCAGGGCCCGGACGACCGACTCTTCGGCCAGTGCCCTAGAGCGCAGTTCATTCTCATCGATTCCCGGTGGCACTTCCAGGCGAGCCCGAACCTTGCCCTGTACCTGAATGACGCAGGTAACCGTATCCGCGATCAGCAGCGCCTGGTCGACCTGCGGCCAGCTGGCATTGGCAACCGATGGTTTGTGGCCCAACAACTCCCACATCTCCTCGGCGACATACGGAGCCACCATGCTCAAAGCGATTGTGACCACTTCGACCGCCTCTCGCACCGCAGGATCGTCAGGACCTCTGCCGCCGCCGTTCCCCGAGCGTTCGCCTCGATCGATCACCTTCCTGGCGGCGTTGACCAGCTCCATGATCCGCGCCACGGCCACATTGAACCGTTGGCCCTCGATGCTCTGCTCGATCTCTGCCAGCAACCGATGAGTCTCCCGCCGCAGCGCGGAGTCGCCGCGGCTGGGATCGGCGCCGGGCCCACTTTCCACGGCCCCGGCCAGCCGATACGCGCGCTGCAGGAACTTCAGTGAGCCAGCCGGGGATACGTCTGCCCAGTCGATGTCGTCTTCCGGCGGACCGGCGAACACGGTGGTCAGCCGGACTGCATCGACACCAAACCGATCGATCTGCTCGCCCAGGTCGACCCCGTTGCCCAGCGACTTGCTCATCGCCCGGCCCTGGTTGATCACCTGACCCTGATTCAGCAGCCGCCGCATCGGCTCGGTGAACTCGACCCAGCCCATGTCGTACAGGACCTTGGTGAAGAACCGCATGTACAACAGATGCAAGATCGCGTGCTCGACCCCACCGACGTACTGAGTGACCGGCATCCAACGGCGCACATCCTCGGGATCGAACGGCGCATGCTCCAGTCCAGGCGAGCAATAGCGGAAGAAGTACCAGGATGAGTCCACAAAGGTGTCCATCGTGTCCGCGTCACGGGTTGCCGGCCCATCACACTGCGGGCAGGCGACATTGACCCAGTTCGTTGCTGCCGCCAGTGGCGAGGTTCCCTTGGGGACGAGATCTGTGCCCGCTAGATACGGCAGCTCAACCGGCAGCTGATCATCGGGCACAGGCACCTCCCCACATTCGTCGCAGTGAATGATCGGAATCGGGCAGCCCCAGTACCGCTGCCGACTCAGCAGCCAGTCACGAAGCCGGTAGGTCAGCGCCCCATTGCCGATGCCGGCGGCCTCCAACTCGGAGACGATCTTGCTCACTCCTGCCTCGATGTTGTTCAGGCCATTCAGCGGGCCGGAGTTGACATAAGTGCCGTCACCCAGTGCGGGAATGTCTGAGCTAGCCGGATCCGGGCCACCTGTGTCGACAACCACCCGTACCGGTAGATCGAATGCTCTGGCGAACTCCAGGTCGCGCTGATCATGAGCAGGCACCGCCATCAACGCGCCGGTGCCGTACTCAGCCAGCACGTAGTCGGCCGCATAGACCGGGATCCGTTCGCCGGTCACCGGGTTGTTCGCGTGCACACCCAAGAAGACGCCGGTCTTGGGTCGGTCCATGGACTGCCGCTCGATTTCTGACTCCTGCTTGGTCCTCTCCAAGTAGGCCTCGAACTCGGCGCGGTGCTCCTCTGTCACGACCTCTGCTGCCAGTGGTGCTTCGGGCGCCAGGACGAAGAAGGTGGCGCCGTACACGGTGTCGGGCCGCGTGGTGAACACCCGGACTGGTTCCGAGCGATTTTCAATCGCAAAGTCGATGTAGGCACCTTCGGACCGGCCGATCCAGTTGCGTTGCATCGTCAGGATGCGGTCCGGCCATCCGCCAGTTAGCTGCTCCATATCGTCCAGCAGCCGCTGTGCATAGTCAGTGATCTTGAAATACCACTGGGTCAGCTGCCGTTTGGTGACGATGGCGCCACAGCGTTCGCACAGGCCGGCCACGACCTGCTCGTTGGCCAGCACGGTTTGATCCTGCGGGCACCAGTTGACATAGCTGGCCTTGCGATAGGCCAGGCCGCGTTCCCGGAACCTCAGGAACAGCCACTGGGTCCAGCGGTAGTACTCCGGATCTGAGGTATGCAGCCGGCGCGACCAGTCAAGACTCAGCCCGTAGCGGCGGAAGGAATTGGCCTGCGTTTCGATGTTGGCGTAGGTCCACTCGGCTGGATGAGAATTGTGCTGGATCGCCGCGTTCTCGGCAGGCAGTCCGAACGAGTCCCAGCCGATCGGATGCAGGACCTCGTAGCCCTTCAGCCGCAGGTACCGAGCCACCACATCGCCCATGACGAAAGCCTCTGCGTGTCCCATGTGCAGGTCCCCCGATGGGTAGGGGAACATGTCCAGCACGTACCGGCGCTCGACCGATCCGTCGTCCTTCGGTATGAATGTCCGGTCCGCTTCCCAGAATTCGCTCCAGCGCTGCTGAGCAGCCCTCGCGTCGTAGCCGCCGCGCGCACGCCGAGCGCCGTCGCCCATCGGCGTTGCAACGTCCGTACGCTCAATCTGGTCGGTCATCCTGCATTCTCCTTCTTCTGCGCTGCCAACTAACCGCCCACCAGCGGGCATGAAAAAACCCCTCGCCGTCCGGGCACGAGGGGCTGCCGCGCAGGTGCGACCTACGCGGCTAGGTAAGGAGCACAACTCGATGCATGCATTCACAGTAGCGCACCTGTCCTGCTACCGGCACGCCATTTGATGTCAGACCGACGGACTAGCGTTGCGGGCATGCGCCGACTGACCACGGACGAGTTACGTCGTCGGACGCTTCAGCGCCAATTTCCCAAGATCAATGGCACTGACCCGGAATCAGTCCTGGAACTCTTCACCCGTCTAGGTCCGATCCAGTCGCAGGTGCCGCGAGCACCTTTTCTCGCGGTCTCGTCCCGGTTGCCTGGCGTGCCCTATTCGACGATCCGCGATCTCTTCGAGCAACACCGGTTGCTGAAAACCACCAATATCCGGGGCACTGTCCACACCAGCACCCGCGAGCACTTTGCCATGCTGGATGCTGTGGCTCGGCGCACCCGTGCTGCACAGCTGCGCAACTATCTCAAACTGGACCAGGTCACTCCCGAGCAACTCGCCACTGAGGTGGAGGCTTTCACCGCTGCGGACTGGCGAGCCCGGGCCGATATCGTGACTCATTTGCGTACGTGGCTTACCGAACGCGACTCGGTGGGGAGCGCATCACTCCGCGACACGCTGTCCGACAGTCTGCTCTGGGGGCATAGTGGTTTGCTCCGGCGACCTCGCGACGAGCGGTGGGAGAAGCGCACCGACATCCTTCATCGGCGGGCTCGTAGCGTGGTACCCGAGTTGACCCAGCACCAATTCGACGAGGCCCTTGCGGCGCTCGTCCGCGTCCATCTCGGCTCATACGGGCCGGCCACCCGAGATGATCTTGCCTTCTTCTTCGGGACGAGCTTGGGGGCGGTGGACACCGCGGTCAAGGCCCTGGGCGAGAACGTAGTACGGCTCCCGGGCCCCGATCGCGACGATCATCTGGACCTGGCGGAGCCGCCAACCGAGGGCGAGGAGGATCCAGGGCTACGGCTACTGCCTGAATTCGACGGACTGCTCGTGGGATATGCCGGTAAGCACCGCACTCGCTTCCTCGAGGACTATCAGCTACCAGCGATCTGGGCGAAGGTCAATGGCCTGTTCGCCCCCATCGTCCTGTACGACGGGCACATCGTCGCGAGCTGGAAGACACTTACTCGCAGCAATCGGACTGCCGTCGAGGTGCGGATGCTCGATCCGCATCCTCGCCTCGCCGAGGACCTCTTCAGCGATGCCATTCTCGCCACCGAAGCGGCCCTTGCTGTCAAGGTTGCCGATCTGCAGGTGCTGGCCGGAGACTGATCATGCGGATCGTTTCTTGGCCGCCCGACCCTCGCGGCCCTGGCGCTGCGCACGCTGGCCGCGAGCGAGTTCGGTTGCCAGCGCATCGAGTGGCTGCTTCCAGCTGTGGCGGAACCCATCAAGCCATTGATCAATTTCGGCCAGAGCGCGGGGCTCTAGAGCATAGATCCGGCGGACCCCTTCTGCCCGGACCAGCACTACGCCATGATCACGCAACACCCGCAGATGCTGCGAAACACCTGGCTGAGAGATGCCGAATTCACGCTGCACCGTCTCACCGAGCCGGCCGGCCGGCTGTTCACCTCCTGCCAGCAGTTCGACGATTCGGCGCCGGACTGGATCTGCCAGCGCCTCGAATACGCCCACCCTCTGCTGCTTAATCAATCCTGCTCGGACTGTGCTCTACACCGGTGTAGGCAGCCGTTGTCCTAGCTGCGGCAGCTTGGGCCACCTCCGGTCTCTCACCGCTTGCCACGCTCGCTCTGCCCCACTCCTCGCTGGCGAAGGTTAGGGCCTGTATTCCTTCTGGCGAGTTCATCAGTTCCTGTGCCGCTGCGGGATCGACCGGAGCGCCGCCTTCCAGGTGCAGACCTAGTCCCAACAACGTCATGTCCCAGCCGACTCCAACAGCTCCAGGTCCAAACTCGATCCAACGGTCGCTGTCGACGCCGGCGGTGTGATCCAGCTCCAAAGTGGTCCCGTCCTGTGATTCGGCCAGTCGCACCTCTAGCCAGGAAACCTCGCCTCCGTACTCCCAGGTCACCGCGAGCAGCGACGGCTCTTCGCAACGTTCGATAACGCCGCCGGCATTGCCCTCGAGTTGGTATCGCCCGCCGAGCCTGAGATCCCCACTGACAGGTAGAAACCACCGAGGCAGGCGCTCGGGATTCGTACACGCATCCCAGACGTCGTTGATGTCCGCCGGATATGTCCGGCGCGCTCGGACCACCCTGGCCGGCTGGCCGTCACGCTCAACGGAAGCTACGTGGCGTGTCACGGCTGAGACGAGTTGGATGAGATCCGTCATGAAACCCGCCTCTATAAGCTTGGACTTATATTAGCCTCTTGCTGAAGTAATTCGCAATCCCGCTCGACTTTGAGCCCCTAGGCTGACTTTGAGCCTCATAATTTGGGGCTCAAGGCGCATGTCCGGGGCTCAAAGTCGTCGGTAGGCTGCGGGCTACCACACTGGAAGGCAGGCAGATGGCCTGGTTGGTCACTGGTGGTGCTGGCTATATCGGCTCGCACATCGTTCGAGCCTTGATCGAGGACGGCATCGAGGCGGTCGTACTCGACGATCTGTCCAGCGGCCACCGGGATTTCGTGTCCGAAGGCATCCCGTTCTATCAGGGCAGCGTCCTGCAGCGAGATTTGCTCGACACGATCAGCCAGGAGCACGCGATTTCTGGGGTCGTGCACCTGGCCGGATTCAAGTACGCCGGCGTCTCGGTCAGCCGACCGCTGCACACCTACACCCAAAATGTCAGTGGCATGATCACTTTGCTGGACGCGATGGCGGCCCACCAAGTCGACAAGTTCGTCTTCTCCTCCAGCGCAGCTGTCTACGGCACGCCGGAGATGGGCGTGGTAACCGAGGAAAGCCCGACCCGACCAGAGTCACCTTACGGAGAGTCGAAGCTGGTCGGCGAGTGGTTGCTACGCGACCAGGCCAAGGCAACAGCAGACAGCGGTGCGCCTCTGCGACACACCTCCCTGCGCTACTTCAATGTGGTGGGCTCGGGGTATCCCGATTTGTACGACACAAGTCCCCACAACCTCTTCCCCCTGGTCTTCGAGGCATTGATCGCCGGCAGGACTCCGCACATCAACGGCGACAAATTCCCAACACCGGACGGCACCTGCGTCCGTGACTACGTTCATGTTTCCGACCTAGCCATTTCACATTTGGCCGCCGCCCAGGCCCTGGAGGGTGGGCAAACCCTGGAACGCGTCTACAACCTCGGGAGCGGGACAGGACTTTCGGTGCGCGAGGTCATGGACGCCGTCGCACGTGTCACCGGTATCGACTTCACGCCCGAGATCAGGCCAGCCCGACCGGGTGACCCAGCCCGCATTGTCGCCAGTGGGGACCTCGCCACCGGAGACCTGGACTGGCAGATGCGGCACACGGTTGACGACATGGTCGCCTCCGGCTGGGCCGCTCGCCAAGCAGCGGAGTCAAGGCCGGCCTAGGAGCTCCGTCCGCGAGCGTCGGTGGATCGCGCGGCGCCGATTTGGAAGAGTGATGCGCAACATGCTTTCGTTGCGCGGAGAGTACGACAATGGCGTCCGTGACGCGAGATCTCGCGAGCGGAGAAAAGTAGCGCGAAACGCGTCTGTCACATTGGGCGGGCAACTGTCACGTCGGTGTAACCTCACGCCGCTTTAGTGCAACACAGACCAAGCAGAGTGCTGTATGACCGTGCGCGTCTCGGATCCGGCCGCGCCCCGGCCACTCACAACTGTCCAGTCTTTTCACCGAAAGAAGCGACATGACCCTACTCGAATTGGATACAGGCAATACTGCCTGGATCCTGACCTCCGCGGCACTGGTGTTGCTTATGACACCAGGGCTGGCGCTCTTCTACGGCGGCATGGTGCGCGCCAAGAGCGTCCTCAACATGATGATGATGAGCTTCGGTGCGCTCGCACTGGTCTCGGTCATCTGGGTTCTCTATGGCTACTCGATCGCCTTCGGCGACGACATCGGCGCCGGCCTGCTCGGTAACCCAGTGCAATACCTCGGTCTCAATGGCCTGATGGAAGACACCGATGCCAACCTGCCGGCTATGGCCTTCGTCGCCTTCCAGGCGGTCTTCGCGATCATCACGGTCGCCCTGATCTCGGGCGCGATCGCGGACCGGGCGAAGTTCGGCACCTGGCTTATCTTCGCCGGCATCTGGGCCACAATCGTCTACTTCCCGATCGCCCACTGGGTGTTCGACTTCACCCTCACCGATGAGTCCGGTGCGATCACCCACGTCGGCGGCTGGATCGCCAACAACCTCGAGGCGATCGACTTCGCCGGTGGCACCGCGGTGCACATCAACGCCGGCGTTGCCGGCCTTGCGCTCGCCATCATCCTTGGCAAGCGGATCGGCTGGCGGCACGACCCGATGCGCCCCCACAACCTGACCCTGGTCATGATCGGCGCCGGCCTGCTGTGGTTCGGCTGGTTCGGCTTCAACGCCGGCTCTGCGGTCGCGGCGAACAACACCGCCTCGGTCGTGTGGGTCAACACCATGGTCGCCACCGGCGCCGCGTCCCTGGGCTGGCTGCTCACCGAGCGCATCCGGGACGGCCACGCCACCTCGCTTGGTGCCGCTTCCGGCATCGTGGCCGGCCTGGTCGCCATCACCCCGTCCTGCTCCTCGGTTTCGCCGATCGGCGCGATCATCGTGGGTGCACTCGCCGGCGTGTTCTGCGCCCTGGCCGTTGGGCTGAAGTACAAGCTCGGGTACGACGATTCACTCGACGTGGTCGGCGTCCACCTGATCGGTGGTCTCTGGGGCACGCTGGCCGTCGGTCTGCTGCTGCATCCGGATTCTCCGGCTGGCGTCAGCTACGAGCGCAGCGGCCTGCTCTACGGCGGCGGCGTGGATCAGCTGTGGCGCCAGGCCGTCGGCGCGTTCGCTGTGCTGTTCTTCAGCTTCCTACTCAGCCTGGTGATCGGATTCGTGCTGCACAAGACCATCGGATTCCGGGTGTCTGAAGAAGATGAGAGGGCTGGTGTCGACGGGTCCGAGCACGCCGAGACTGGTTACGATCTCGGCACGCTTGGCGGCGGAGCGCGTGGCAGGTCGTTCGGTGGCTCAGCCCCGCGGCAGACTGAGGTAGAGACCAACCATGATCAGGAGGTGACGGCATGAAGCTCGTGACAGCGATCATCAAGCCGCACATGTTGGATGAAGTCAAGACCGCGCTCGAATCGTTCGGCGTCGAGGGAATGACCGTCAGCGAGGCCAGCGGCTTTGGGCGTCAACGGGGCCACACCGAGGTCTACCGGGGGGCGGAGTACACCGTCGATCTGGTTCCTAAGGTGAGACTTGAGGTGCTCGTGGACGACAATGATGTGAAAGACATCATCGACGTCCTGGTCAAGAGCGCTCGGACCGGCCGCATCGGTGACGGCAAGGTCTGGTCGGTTCCCGTGGACGACATCGTCCGCGTACGAACCGGGGAGCGCGGGCTGGACGCGCTCTGAAGCGTGACCTAGCCAACGAGCGTCTCAACGTCGCGATCCGGTCCTCGTGGGAAACCACCTCTGGGCCGGATCGTCGGCGTTTGATCACCGAATGCGTCGAGTCAGAACTGATTGCGCTCTATGACAAGGCCGGCGGTCCGCCGCAGGGTGTTGCCCTGGCCGCCGTCGGGTCGCTTGCTCGCCGGGAGCTCGGCCCCCGCTCAGACATCGATCTTGTTCTGATCCATGACGGCAGGCACAAGCAGATCAACTCGCTGGCTGAGAAGCTTTGGTATCCACTGTGGGACAGCGGAATCCGGCTTGATCATTCGGTACGCACTCCGGCCGAGTGCACAGACATCGCCGGCCGCGAACTGAGCGCCGGGCTCGGCCTGCTGGACCTACGAGGAATCACAGGCGACCCTGCGCTCGTGGCGTCGGCGCGGTCCTCACTGCTCGACGCTTGGCGCCACAACGCACGCAGGCGGCTACCCGAACTCCTGGCATCCCTCGACGAGCGGCAGGCAACCCACGGGGACGCGGCGCACCTCCTCGAGCCTGACCTGAAGGAGTCACGCGGGGGTTTCCGTGACATGACGATGCTGCGCGCACTCGCTGCGAGCTGGCTGACCGATCGACCACACCTCGGAGTCAATGAGCCGCACGGGCGGCTGCTGGACGTGCGCGATGCGCTGCACATGTCCTCAGGTCGATCGCTCGACCGTCTGCTTGCGGGTGAGGCGCCCGCAGTGGCCGAGCGGCTTGGCTTCACCAACACTGATGGGCTGGGCCGCGAAGTCTCTCTTGCGGCACGACGGATCGGACATGCACTCGACTTGACGGTCAGGGCCGCCCGCCAAGTGCTCCCCCAGCGCCGCGTGCTGAGCTTCGGCCGCAGCGAGAGGCGGCCGGTTTACAGCCAAGAGGCCCACGGCTTGATCATTCATCAAGGCGAGGTGGGTCTGGATCGGCAAACGAAGCCCTCCACACCACTGGTTGGCTTGCACGCTGGCGCACTGGCCGCTAGGCGCGGCCTCGTACTCTCGCCGGTGACCGCGGAGAACCTCGCCCAACACGCGACGCCGATCGAGGCTCCCTGGCCGGATGAGGCGCGGGACGCGTTCCTCGACATGCTTGGGACTGGAGAGGACCTGCTTCCAGTGTGGGAGGCTCTTGATCTGACCGGCTCCATTCCGCGCTGGATCGAGGACTGGGAAGCGATTCGCGCACGACCGCAGCACAATCCAGTGCATCGGCACACCGTGGATCGGCATTCGGTCCAAACTGTCGCCGAAGCCAAGCCGCACCTGACGCGGGTTGGGCGGCCGGACCTATTGTTGCTGGCCAGCCTTTTCCACGACATCGGAAAAATTCCCGGTGCGGCTACCAATCACTCGGCGATTGGAGCGCCCATAGCCCGGCGCAGCGTGGAGCGGATGGGTTTGCCGTCCAAGGATGTCGACCTCGTCGAGCGCCTCGTCCTGCACCATCTCACCCTCGCTGTCCTGGCGACCAAGCGCGATCACTCTGATCCGGCCACCCTGGATGCTCTTGTTGAGGCGGTTGACGGCCGAACCGAGGTGCTCAGGCTGCTCAGGGCACTCACCGAAGCGGATGCCCGAGCGGCCGGACCGGCCGCGTGGTCCCCGTGGCGCTCGCAGCTGATCTCGGTGCTTGCTGATCGCTGCGAGGGGCTACTGGTCGGTGAGGATCGGCGAGCCGAGCAGTCGGATCTGGTCGACCTGGGCCTTGCCAGGTCGGTCTCCCTCGATGGACGGCCGCGGGTGCAGCTGGAACCGAAACCCGGGGGCCTTCAGCTGATCATCGCAGCTAGGGATCGATTGGGGCTGTTCAGTGAAACCGCAGGATTGCTGGCCACACATTCGGTACAGGTTCGCTCCGCCGTGCTGCGCACAGTGAACGGCGTGGCTGTCAACACCTGGCGGGTCGACAAGCAGGTGGCCACAGACCTTCCCGACTCTGCGTTTCTGGTCAAGCAGCTTGAGCGGCTCGAGGCGGGCGACACGACCGTACTCTCCGGGGTACGCCGTCGCGAAGCTCGAGCGTACGGCTCAGCGCGGTCGAACGGGCAGGCGCTCCGACCTTACGTTGAGATGGTCGAGGCTGCGAGCGGGACAGCGGTGGTCGTCGAAGTGCGAACAGGTGATCGTGCCGGCCTGCTGTATGCGCTCGGCCAGTCGCTCGCCGCCGAGCGGCTGTCTGTCCGGTCAGCTCACATCAGCACCCTTGCCGGTCAGGCAATCGATACCTTCTATCTCACCGAAGCCGATGGCTCGAAACCCAGCGCCACACGCGCCCGGCGAGCCGTGGCGGCGCTCATCGAGGCAGCAGGACTTCCGCATGCCGAGGATGCGGCAACAGCTCAGGACTGACTAGCGCAAGCGCTGGTCAACGCAGCGGATTCACCCAGCCGAGCTCTGGGAACCGCGCAAAGTCGGTGTCCGCCGAACACAACGTGAGGCCATGCTCGAGCGCCAGTGCGGCCAAGTGTGCATCGGAGATCATGTTTCCCTGCAGCTGGTGCCGTCGTACTAACCCGGTGAGGAGTTGGCTGTGCTGCGACCCGGGGGTAGGCGTCCACACCACGTCCAGGGCCAGCCAATCATCGAGAATGCCCATTGCCTCGTCTACGGTCAACGGCGAGGTGTACGCGCGCGGGTTGGTACTAATCCGGAGGAAGGCGACCAGCGACTGCCATGGGAGTCCTACCCGGCGCGGTCCGTTGAACTGGTCTGTGAGCCATCCAGAAGCGACCTGATGAAAAGGACTGGTCCGATCGACGGCATACAGCAGGAGATTGGCGTCAATCAGCATCAGCGGGCGGATGGCCCCTCAATCACCTCCAGCGCCTCGGCCACATTGGACACATCGATACGCGCTCCCATCTCAGCCGTGCGCTGGCCAAACACCGAACGTCGTGGCGGTGCTGTCAGACCGGCGCGAACCAGCTCGTTGACGGCCTCGCTGAGACCGAGATGACGTTCTCTCCGAATTTCGTCTATCGCCGCAGCCACGTCGTCATCGAAGGTGACGGTCGTCCGCATGCCCGCATTTTATCATCATGATGCGCAGCTCTAGACATCGCGATGCGAAGGGAAGATACGGAGGGCCCGCTCAATGAAAATCAGCCGACACGGACTTTGGCGACCAGCTCGTCGACTTCCGCGGCAGTCGGCGGGTTGGCCCCACGCCGCGAACAGACGATGGATGCAGCCGCCACACCGCGGCTGAGGGACTCCTCCAGACTCAGTTCGCGGTTAATCCGTGCCTCCAGGAAGCCCGCCATGAAAGTGTCGCCGGCGCCGACGGTGTCAACGACCTCGGTCGGAACTCCAGAAACGCGGGTCTGCTTCCCGCTGGCCTCAATCGCCACCGCACCATAGGACCCCAAGGTGATCACCGCCAGGTTCAGCCCATAGGCCCGCACCCAATCAGCAGCCACCGCGATCGGGTCACTCGTTGACCGGCTAGTAGGCAGGAAGTTGATGTCCTCATCGCTGGCTCGAACGATTCCGCCATGTCCACCGATGACCTGCAGCCAGGGCTCCACCTTTTGCCAGTAGATGGTCGGGTCACCGATCACATTTGGCCGGACGTTGATGTCGTAGGAGACCCCAGATCGCACGGTCCGCATCCAGTCGAGCAGGACCTCTGCGCCGGGGTTAACGACGCAAGAAAGTGAAGCAATGTGCAGCCAGTCGTCAGCGCTGAGGGACGGCAGCTCTTCCGGCTGCCAGCCGAAGTTTGCCGTATCCCCGAAGTGGAAGGTGTAGGTCGCCACCCCGGCTGTATCAAGGCTCACTAACGCGAGCGAAGTCGATTGCGAGGATTGAACTGCCAAATCAAGCCCGACTCCGGACGCGTCGATGTAGCCGCGCAGCTGTTCGCCAAAAGCATCAGAACCTAGCCGGCCGAGGAACTGAGTTTGCATGCCAAGCCGCCCCAGGGCAACGGCCGAATTCATCGGGCCGCCGGCTGACAGGGCCGACCATGTGCTGACGGCTGCATCCTGAGGGCCCTCGGATGCGCGGATGAGGTCGATGAGAGTCTCCCCGCACACCACGAAGCGCGTCATGAGGACAAACTAGTGGAGGCCCGCCCCGATCACCTCGTCACGAGCGGCACTTCTGTACCGATTGCCTGCTGAGCTCATCCCACAAGCTGGGCGGAAGCGCCCAGTTGCTGATCTTGTCCAGCAAACGTGCCAACGAGTAGTCCGGTTCAATTGCGGTCACCCGCTCTATGCAACAATTCATCAGGGCGCCATTGCCGCAGACCCAGGCGCAGAATCCGAGTAGACCCAGTGGCGCCGCCTCCAGCGGCGCGGTCGTTCGAGATACCACCCGCGCCCAAAGTTGAAGGTGTTGCTCAGCCTGCTTACGGGTGATTAGCGCCAAGGCCACATCGCGGACCGCCACCTCAGCTGCCAGCACGGCCATCCGTGCACAGGTCGCATCATCGATCGGCTCAGACCGGGCCACTCCAGACTCGACCAGCGCTTTGATCAGCTCGGCTCGCGCAGAAACATCGAGCCGGTCGATCTCGGCTGATTGCTGCTCGGCGAGCAACCGAAGACCGTTGTGGTCGCCGCCTGGTGGTCCGCTGACTTCACGTTCCAACGCTCGCCGATCTGCGAGCACGCTAAGCCCGGCATAGACAGCCTCAGCTGCGACAGAAGAAGAGCCTGGGTCGTACGGTCGGCCGTCCTTAGGGCAGCAGCTGCCTGTGCACATCAAGGACCACCACCGTTGCCCGTCCACCAGGAGAACGTCCTTCAATGCACAGGAGTCGAGTTCGGCTCCGACTGTTCCTAAAACCTGGCGCGCCGATTCGGCGTCGCTGCTGTATCCGACGACGACCAACTCCTCGGCGCCATGCTGGTCGGCGATCCAGGTGATCATGGCCGAGAGATTGGCTGCTTCCTCAGGTGGTGGGAGGTCCACTCGCATGGTCAGCATGACCGTGCCCGACCGGATCAGCAACGCGACGACCGCTTCGGCCGGATAGAACCCCAGAAGATAGGGCACGATTTCGAGGATGTCCGCGGGGCCGGCCAGCCTGATGCTCTGGCTGCTCATGCCCGTACCTTGCGGACAGTCGGCCCGTTCGTGCGCCGTCCTCGAAAATCTGTGGACTGCGGTGATGATTAGCCCTGGTCCTGTGGACACCGGACAGCGGCGGGGCAACGGCCACGAGCGTGCGTCGCTTCCCGCCACTCCCCGGCGGACGCTGGCTGCGCTACCGTGGAGCCAATGTCCGGTCTAGACGCGGCCGGCGCCGGCAATCCCCGGCAGGCCGATCCAGTCGAGCCGGCGGGAATGGGCGCGAAGCCGAGCGGCCCGGAGTTCCTGCCCGCGGCTCAGTCGCAGACAGCTGATGCCTTGCCGCCGCCGCCGACCGCAGCGGTACGTACACCACCCAGCCAACAGCGCTCACGCATACCCGATCTCATCAGTATGGCGCTGATCGCTTTTGTGGCGCTGATCGTGCTGGCGGCCAGCGCCATCGCCCGGTACGGGGATACCCATCTCGTCGCTCGGGCCCCGGAACCCTCGATCCGAGCCGAACGCTCAACTCCAAACGAGATCGAGTTCATGACCCCGCATGGCCGGGGGCGGTTGATCCTGCTCAGCCGCAACTGGCGAGACACCGGCCGCGAACCACCAGCTAACGGAAGCTACCTCCAGTTGGAGGTCCGGATCATCTGCACCGCCGGGCACCTGGGCTACGACCCGTACAACTTTCAGGCTTTCGACCACACTGGTGAGCTGTTCGATGTGGCGGAGGCCGGCCTCACCGAGAATGTCTTGGGAGTCGGTGAGTTGTTCGAAGGGGAGACCGTCGATGGCTATCTGGCCTTCGACATACCGCGGGGCGAAGTGACCCTGCTGATGAGCGACGACACCGAGGAGTCGATCACCGCGCTCAAGGTCCCTGACTGACCGGTGACCTGATCGGCTTGCCCTCGCCGAGGCGTCAGCGGAGTTCCTTGCGGATGACTACTTTGAGTCCCGACCAGGTTTGGTCAATCGCGCAAACCTTGACGTCAACCAAACCTGCGGGCAGCACCACTTGCCGGATCACGTCTTCGGTTATGTCTGTCGGCAACTTGCTGGCCCGCTTGGGCCATGCCACCCAGATCATCCCATCGGGAGCGATGGCCGATTTCAGGGCAGGCACATTGTTGGCGAGATCTCCGGCTCGCTGAAAGAAGATCAACACAAAGTTGACGCGCTCGGTCAACCGGGTGTTCATCGTCACTCCCTCGGGAAGCTCGCCCAGGAGCCCTGACAGATGTTGGGGTACGTGCAGCAGGGCGACCGACATTCCCGGCTTGAGTCCCAGCTTCTTCGCCAACGGCGTACCGGAGTATCCAACGGTCATATGCCGCCACCACCTCCTCGTCGTCGCCTGCCGGGCTTCGCCGCTAACAAGGCAATGCAATCCTTGCTGGCGGTGCTGCCGACCTGAGGTGTTCACTCAAGATGTGACCGTCCCAGCGGCACCTCATCCGCATGAACCACACCGGGCTGGCCTGGCCAACCGGCTGAATTGGCTCCGAGCTGGTGTCCTGGGGGCGAATGACGGCATCGTGTCGGTGGCCGCGTTAGCGGTCGGAGTCGCCAGCGCTACGCCACGGCTGTCGGCGGTGCTGATAGCGGTCCTCGCCGGTCTCGTTGGCGGCGCAATCTCGATGGCCGCGGGCGAATATGTCTCGGTCAGCAGCCAGAGCGACAGCGAGCGGGCCCTGATCGCAAAGGAGCGCAAGGGGCTCGCCGAGATGCCACACGAGGAACTCGCAGAGCTGACCAATCTGTACGAGCGCAAGGGCCTGAGCGCCCATACCGCAAAGCAGGTGGCAACCGAGCTGACTCAGCGCGACGCTCTGGCTGCCCACCTCGACGCGGAACTCAATATCGACCCGCATGACATCGTGAGCCCCTGGCGGGCAGCACTGGCGTCAGCCGTCGCTTTCACCGTCGGTGGACTGCTGCCGTTGGTAGCGATCCTGATCTTCCGCAGGATTGGCGTATCCCCGCCACCGTCGCGGCTGTGCTGGTTGCCTTGGGAATCACCGGTGCATTGGGCGGCTATCTCGGCTACAGTCCCCTGCTCCGCCCGACCATACGAGTCGTTCTGGGTGGTGCTATTGCGTTGGCTGCCACCTATCTGCTTGGTCGGATGGTCGGTGCCACTGTTCTTGGGTGAACGATCGCTCCTCCCAGAAGCGCTCGTGCCTCTCGCTGATTACGAGAGGCACGAACACATTCCCCGAGCTTGGCGGCCATCGGCCGCCTCGGCGAGTACCCCGCTCGCTGACTGCGAGGTGCAGCCAAGCAGCCTCACAGCCAACGTGCGAGGCACTCACCGGGCCAGATCCGCTGGTCCCTCCCCCTTCGAGAACCTGGCGGACGAACAAAATGTTCGGGCCCTCGGCGTCAAGTGCTGTTGCCCAGCGCTTGATCCCTCAAGCAAGTTAGCCGTGAGTCATTGAGGTGTCGACCCCGGACCCGCGGATTGTCGCCTATTGGTCATGTCAAAAAAAGGACACCAACCCTCGGATGTCCTGGGAGTCGGTGGGGGCGTCAGCCCACCAATGCACGTATCTCGTCCACAGACAGCGGAACTCCAGCCAACGCATCATCCCCGAACATGGCGGCGAAAAGTTGTTCCTTACGAGCCTTCAACTCCATGACCTTCTCCTCGATGGTGTCCCTGGCCACGAGCCGATACACCAGCACCGTCTTGGTCTGGCCAATGCGGTGAATACGGTCGACCGCCTGGGCCTCGGTGGCCGGGTTCCACCAAGGGTCGAGCAGGAAGCAGTAGTCAGCCTCCGGCAGATTGAGACCAAAACCGCCTGCCTTCAGACTGATCAGGAAGATAGGCACCTGACCGCTGCGGAACTGGTCCACGGCGGCGGCCCGATTACGGGTTCGGCCGTCCAGATAGGCATAGCCGATACCCTCTGCATCAAGCCGAGCCCGAATCTTGCCCAGGAATCCGGTGAACTGGCTGAACACGAGTGCCGAATGGCCCTCGAAGACCAGCTCGTGCAACTGTTCGGACAACACATCGATCTTGCTGGCGGGGATCCCTGTATAGGCCTCGTCAATCAGGCTGGGGTCGAGGCTCAACTGACGTAGCAGGGTCAGCGACCGCAGGATGGTGAAGCGGTTACGGTCGAGATCCTCGACCAAGCCGAGCACCTTCTGACGCTCGCGCTGCAGGTGAGTTTGATAGATCCGCATGTGTTTGGGTTGCAGATCGACATCGACGATCTGCTCTTGCTTGGGGGGAAGTTCGGCCGCTACGCGTTCCTTTGTCCGGCGAAGCATCAGGGGAGCAATTCTGCGTCGAAGCCGGTCCATGACTTCGGGATGCTCGGCTCGCTCGATGGGGCGTCGATAGAACTCCGAAAATCGATCTGGATGTGGAAACAGGCCTGGTGCTGTGATGGAGAGCAGTGCCCAAAGCTCCATCAGGTTGTTCTCCAGCGGAGTTCCGGTAATTGCGAGCTTGAAGTCCGACCGCAGTCGGCGGGCGCTCTGATAGGTCTTCGCCCGATAGTTCTTGACGAACTGCGCCTCGTCCAAGATCACCCCAGCCCAGGGCAGCTCTGCATAGTGTTCGGTGTCGATGCGCAACAGCGTGTACGAGGTCAGCACGATGTCAGCGCCACGGATAGCCTCAGCCAGCGGCGCTCGTCGTTTGGCGTCTGATCCATCAATCGTGACCACCGAGAGATCCGGTGCAAAGCGCGTCGCTTCGGTGGCCCAGTTGGTCACCACGCTGGTCGGTGCGACGACCAGGAAGGGGGGTTCGGCTGGGGCGGCGAGGCGGGCCTGGCAAATCAGGGCAAGCGCCTGAATAGTCTTGCCAAGCCCCATGTCGTCGGCAAGTATCCCGCCAAGCCCGTGACGGAGAAGCATCTCCAGCCAACGGAACCCGTCGAGCTGGTACGGCCTCAACGTTGCTTTCAGTGTCGCCGGCGGACCAGCTTTTGCCGAGTCGACCTTGGCGTCTGGCGACAGCGCCCGTACCGACTTGATCCAGCGCTCTGCCTGCCCGACGACGACGCCGATCTTGATCAACTCGTCCCACAAACCGACTTGGAACTTGCTGATACGAAGAACAGGCCGGTCACGATCTTGGATCGCTCGCGCCTCCTGAATGAGATCGCGCAGCTGGTCGAGCTCGGGCCGATCAAGTGAGAAGTAGACGCCGGTCTCCAAGATCAGGTAGTCCTGCCCCTGGCTGAGGGCGATGAACAACGGCTCGAAGGGAACGACCTCGTTCTCAATTGACACGGCTATGCGCAGGTCAAACCAATCGGAGCCTTCGTCGCTTTCAGCGGTAGAGATCTCGATGACTGGCGAGGCGCCAGTTTCTCGGTAGTCGAGCACGTCCCCAAGCAGAGTGACATGGACGCCGGCTTTCTCGAGAGCTGGAAGCACCTCCGCGGCAAAGAGCGCTGCCTGGACACCACCAAGCAGAACATGAGCCACTGGACTGGACCGTCCAATCGCCTCGGCGAGCTGTGGGATCTTGTCATACGGCAGGTTCAGGTTGGCAAGCCGGCGCCGCTCTTCGGCTACATCCCGCAGTGACGGCCGGGTGACCGGCTCGTCCAGGTCGAATGTCGCAACCGAGTCGCCTGTCCGGTACTCCCAGGACCAGTCGAGACGAAGCCGGTGCTCCTCCTTGAACGTGGCGATCAGCCGAAGCACCGGAGGCAGGTACTCCGGTAATGAGACCGAGCCGTCGATGGAGGTGAGGGGAACTTTCTGTCGGAGCTGAGGGACGACTTCGGTGGCGAAACGTCGCTCGTCGGTGATCGGAATCGTTAAGCTCGAGCTGTCGGAAAGGAGCTGACGGAGTTCCCTGCTCAGGGGACGATCCAGCTGAAGAAGGCTCAAGGTTTCGGCCGGGGAATCGAGTCCGGGACCCCAGTGGAACAGGCCGTGGGCCGGGTCGCCGAGCAGGCCGACTCGGCGAGACATCAATTCCCGGCCGTTATGCATGACGGCCGGTGCCACCAGTATCGGGCCCTCCTCGGCGCGGCGAACGTCCAGCACGACAGAGGCTTTGCTCGCGGGCCTTTCGGGCGGATTGTCGGACCCCGAAACAAGGAGCGTCAGTCCGACGTTGGTGGCCTGGTCGAGCAGCGACCACCAGACTCCCGCCACTGAGCTGAGAGACAACCAGGGTGTTCGAGGAAACACGTAACGAGCGCTGGCACCAGCCGCCGCTCGGAACTGCAGAAATAGATCGAGGTGAGCGGGCAGATAGCTTCGGGTGGCGTAATCGAGATCCTCCCAGCTGATGCCGGTCCTGATCCACTTGCCGCTCTTTCCGGCCCGTAGAGGACGGATCCGGAGGTCGAGCCGCGTCACATGCCCCCGATAGGCCGGCATCTGCTCGACCTCGAACTCCAGTCCAAGTGGAGCGCTGGCTTCAGGCGGCGGATCAGGTGCCTGGGCGATCTTGCTCAGTGTCCGCTCCCAGACCGGCTGGGCAAGTTGTGAGGACACCCGGGAAATGCTGCGGGCAACGATGAGCACCGCGGCAGCATGCTTGCAGTCCATGGCAACCGGGCAGGAGCAGACGCCGCGACGGGCGGTCAAGGCCCCGGAGACCGATTGAGCGAGCTGGATCGAGGTCGCATAGTCGTCGCGATAGGTGCCACGCACTCTGCCCCGAATGATCAAGGCATGGTCATCGAACTCGACATCTGTGACGCGCCCGCTGCGCGCGTACACAAGTCCTCGTGCAAACGCCTCATGGCCAACCATCTGGATGATGGCATCGTTGCCGAGCATCGATGTCCAGGATCCGGCCATGATTGGCATGCTAACTCTCGGATGCGACACCGTCCGTCGCTTCAGGACGACCCCCCACCCCGCTTTCACGGCTACTGAGGTCGGTGCCACAGTTAGGTCTACGACGCCATCGGGCGCCGTCTAATCGAGCCTGTGTGCTCCCCAACAAACGGAGGATCTATGAGCGAAACAACGCCAACTCCCAGCGAAGGCTACGACAAGCTGGAAGGACCCGCGGACGGTGGCGCTGACGGTGTCCCGGGCGTCCAGGATGGCGGAGCTGATGGTGGCGCCGACGGTGGCGCAGACATGGGTGCCGAAACGGCATCTGATCTGGGCGCCGACGCGGGCGCCGAGGCGGCGGAGGGCGATTCGGGCTTCCGTGCCGCGGGCGTGGCGGCAGCGGCGACTAGTCCCGCAGCTGGCCACGGAGTGGGCGCACCGGGAACCTCCACTGGCGTCGATGGAGGGGCCGATGCCGGCGCTGACGGTGGCGCAGACATGGGTGCCGACAGTGGGGCCGACGGCGGGGCCACCCCTGGGGGCGACGGCGGGGCGGACAGTGAAG
>Ga0126313_10000045_pt1 | contig 48992 bp, 45 predicted proteins | sample Plot105A_FD_89954 | JGI IMG/M metagenome (GOLD analysis project Ga0126313, IMG submission 89954) | Serpentine soil microbial communities from UC McLaughlin Reserve, CA, USA - Plot105A | ecosystem: Environmental > Terrestrial > Soil > Grasslands | place: USA: UC McLaughlin Reserve, Lake County...
CGTCTCCATGTCGGCGAGCTTGAACTGGATCGCCTGGAAGGCGTTGATCGGCTGGCCGAACTGTCTGCGCTCGCGCGCGTAGGCCGCGGCATAGTCGGTCGCGCCCTGGGCGATGCCGAGTGCCTGTGCGCCAATCCCGAGGCGCGACCAGTCGAGCGTCCCGAGCGCGACGTGCATGCCCCTGTCGACCTCGCCGATCAGGTTCGCGCCGGGGATGCGGACGTCGTCGAAGATCGGCTGGCCGGTCGGCGAGCCCTTGATGCCGAGCTTCTTCTCCAGCTTGCCGACGCTGAAGCCGGGACGGTCTCTCTCGACCACGAACGCGCTGATGCCGCGCGAATGGCCGGCCTTCGGATCGGTGACGGCGAAGACGACGTAGAAGTCGGCGATCCCGAGGTTCGTGATCCAGTTCTTCGTGCCGCTGACGATCCAGTCGTCGCCGTCGCGCACGGCCTTGCAGATCATCCCGCCCGGATCGGAGCCGGCCTCCGGCTCGGACAGCGCGAACGCCGGCGACCACTCGCCCGTCGCGCACTTCGGCAGGAAGCGCGCCTTCAACTCCTCGCTGCCGAACAGTCTGATCGGGAGCGTGCCGAGATCCTGCACGGCGAGCATGAGCGCGCTCGACGCGCACGCCTTCGCGACCTCCTCGATCGCGATGCAAAGCATCAGCGCACCGGTCCCCGTGCCGCCGTGCTCCTCCTCGAACGGCAGGCCGAAGAGGTCGTGCTCGGCGAAGAGCCGGCGAAGGTCCCACGGGTACTCCGCCTTCTCGTCGATCTCCGCGGCGCGCGGCGCCACGCGCTCGCGCACCATCTGGCGGATCGTGTCGCGGAAGTCGCGCTGGTCGTCGGTCAGGGCGTAGGAATCGGCAAGTGCGGACATGCGGCCGATGCTAGCCGTGCGACGAGGGCGAATACGCCGGTTCCCGCGGGCCGCTGGCCGGAAGCGGCCCGCGGGACCGGTGTCCCCCGATCGGGCTAGAAGCCCGAAGGGTGCCGCACGACGTAGCCGCTGGAGCTGCGTGAATCCGACTGCCAACGCGACGGGCTCGCGCCGCTCGTGTCGAAGCGCAGGCCGGCGACCACCATGTAGGCGTGGCCGGAGTTGGCGTAAACCGTGATCCAGCGGCCGTTGCCGCTTGAGCCCCACGACTCGAAGCCGGTCGAGTTGAGCTGCGTGTTGATCAGCCCGCCGCCGTGGAGCGCGTAGCTGACGGAGCCCGAGCAGTCGTAGCCGTTGTCGTTCCAGGTCCCGTGGCCGCCGCCGTAGACATACGGCGTCGTCGCGATGCGGTTGCCGGCCGCGATCACGCCCTTGATCGCGGCGGGTGCATCGGCCGGTGCGACCGCGGTGCCGTCGGCGCGCAGGCGAGCACGACCGATCGGCGCGGGCGCCGTGTCGCCGGTGTCGCCGGCGCTGCCGCCCTCGCCAAGGTTGCGCAACGTCTGGACCGTCGCGGGACCGACGACGCCGTCGGCGGTCAGGCCGTGGGCACGCTGGAAGCGCTTGACGTTGCGCGCCGTGCCGGGGCCGAAGACGCCGTCGACCGGCGTCGAGACGCCGCCGCGCGAGAGGTAGTCCTGCAGGACGCGCACGTCGTGGCCGCGCATGCCCTTCTTGAGGGAGCGGTCGCCCATGTGCTCGCTGCTGCCGCCGCCGTCCTGCTCGGCGTGCTCCTGCGCACGGGCGCGGCGCGCGGCGATCGTGCGCAGCGCTCTGCTCGTGCCGGAGCCGACGACCCCGTCGACCGGCATGTGGTGGGCGCGCTGAAAGCGCCGCACGTTCTTCAGCGTCTGCGGGCCGAAGACGCCGGCAATCGGCGTCGCGTAGCCGGCGCGGGTGAGGAAATCCTGCAGCACGCGGACGTCGTGACCGCGATCGCCCTTGTGGAGCGTGCGGTCGCCGAGATGCTCCGCGGCGAGCGCGGAAGACGGCGCGAGCGCCGCGGCGACCACGGCAAGACTGATGAGGAAACGCGAACGCCGGCGGATCGGCGCGATGACGGACGACACGGGTGCAACCCCTTCTCTTTCGGGCGCCTGCGGGGTTAGCTGACGGGCTCGCGCAGAAAGAGCAGCGCTACGTCGCGGACTTGCGACGATTCGCCCCGGAGTCCCGTGTCGACGGGTCTCTTTGGTTCCCCCGCTCCCCGGCTTTTGCTTTGCCAGGGACTCGGCTGGGTACAAGCGACGGGCGGCAGACTAGCGACTTTGCGGCAGGAATGTCGCAAAGCGCGGCGAATGGCGCGCCGGCGCGGCGCACGCCCGCGCGTCCGAACGGGCCACCGCAGCGGCTTACGCCCGTGCCCCCGAGCGGCCGGTAAGGTCGCTTCGATGCCCGCTGCCGCCGTCGATCTCGCCCGCCTCGATCGCGCGACCGCCGGGCTCGAGCCGCCTTTCGCCGCGGTCGATCTCGACGCCTTCCGCGCGAACGCCCGCGACATGCTGCGGCGCGCCGGCGGGAGGCCGATCCGCCTCGCCAGCAAGTCGATCCGCTGCCGGGCGCTGCTGAAGCGCACGCTCGCCTCCGACCCCGGCTTCCGCGGCACCCTCGCGTTCACGCTGCCGGAGGCGCTGTGGCTGGCCGACCATGGCCTGCACGACCTCGTCGTCGCCTATCCGACCGCCGATCGCGTGGCGCTGCGCGCGCTCGCCGCGCGCGAGGACGCCACCGGGATCGCCGTGATGGTCGACGACGTCGCTCAGCTGGCGCTGATCGAGGCGGCGACGGCGGGCGTCGCAGATCCGGCGCGGCCGGTGCGCGTCTGCATCGACGTCGACGCCAGCTGGCGTCCGCTCGGCGGGCGCGTGCACATCGGCGTCAGGCGCTCGCCGCTGCACACGCCGGAGCAGGTCGCCGCGCTGGCGCGCGAGATCGTCGCGCGCCCCGGACTGCGGCTCGTCGGGCTGATGGCCTATGAGGCGCAGATCGCCGGCCTCGGCGACCGCCCGCCGGGAAAGCCGCTGCTGGGCCTGGCGCTGCGCGCGGTGCAGCGCGCCTCGGCGCGTGAGCTGGCCACGCGGCGGGCCGCAGTGGTGGCCGCCGTCGAAGCGGTCGCGCCGCTCGAGCTTGTCAATGGCGGCGGCACCGGCAGCTTGGAGCTGACGGCAGCCGAGCCGGCCGTGACGGAGATCGCCGCCGGCTCGGGCCTCTACGGCCCGACGCTGTTCGACGCCTACTCGCGCTTCACGCCGCTGCCGGCGGCCCTGTTCGCGCTGCCAATCGTGCGGCGACCGGGGCGCGGAGTGGTGACGGCCCTCGGCGGTGGCTACGTCGCCTCGGGCTCAGGGGACCGTGCGCGGCTGCCCCGGGCCGTTCTGCCGGCCGGGCTGAAGCTCGACGGCCGCGAGGGCGCCGGCGAGGTGCAGACGCCGCTGCTCGGTGCTGCCGCCGACGGCGTGCGGATCGGCGACCGCGCCTGGTTCCGGCATGCGAAGGCCGGCGAGCTGTGCGAGCGCTTCGCCGAGCTGCACCTGATCGAAGGTGACCGCGTGGTGGAAACGGTGCCGACATACCGTGGCGAGGGGCAGTGCTTTCTGTAACGCAGTTGCCGCACTTGTCGCCGATTTGCAGCAGTTAAGTTGCACTTGCCCACAGTAACGCATCATTTGATGCGTTAGCGTCGGGGTGATGGTACCTTCAGCCCTGATGGCCCCTCCCCGCAGACCCGCGAGAGCCCCCCGCGCACCCAGACGGGCCGGCGCGCGCACGACGCTGCGTGTCCCCGACGACCTCGCCGAGACGGTCGCCCGCTACGCCGCGCAGCACCGCACCAGCACGAACGACGCGCTCGTGCGGCTGGCGCTCGACGGGGCGAAGCGCTACCGGTACGAGCTCGAGGTCGCGGAGCTCGCCCGGGTGCGCGGCGAGGCGATCATGAGGCTGCCGAAAGCCCCGCCGGATGCCGAGATGCCGTCCGGAGACGAGATCGCCGAGGCGATCCTTGCGTGGCGGCTCGGCCTCGTGGACGAGGAGGAGTTCGGTGCCTGACGTGTGGGACACGACGGTCGCGTCGCGCGCGGGGGCTCGCCACGCTCCACTGCTCCATCGGCATCTCGAGACGGAGACGCCGATCCCGCTGCCCGCGCCGACGCTGCAGGAGCTCGCGCGTGGGCTCCAACTGCGAGCGGGGCGGCGCGGGTCTAACGGCGGCTTCGACTGGCTCGACGCGCTAATCGCGCAACCCCTCGTCCGCATCGTGCCGTTCGCCATGACGAGCGCCGTGCTGGCCGGCCGCCTCCTGGCGCTGCATCCCCATCCGCCGACTGGCGGCCGCCGTCGCCACGGCACCCGAGCGCAGCAGCGCGCCGCCTGGGCACTCGACGTGCAGATCGCGGCGTGCGCGTTCGCGGGCGGTTATGGAGTTCTGACGGAGAACGTGGACGACTTCGCCGCTTTGCGGGACGCGATTGCGAGATTGCTGCCGAGCGTGCCGCCGTTGGCGGTCAAAGACGCACGAGTCTAACGCTCGACTCGAACGTTAGATACAGGCCCCAGAACCCTTTCGGAGTAGGCATTTCCGAATCGGCCTTCCGGGTCGAGCCTCGCACGCGTCGCCTGCCAATCGTCCCAGCGCGGATACCGGGGACGCAACGTCTCGGCCGTCTGGAAGTGCCGTTTGCCCCAGTGCGGGCGGCCGCCGTACTCGTCCATGATCGCCTCGACGGCGCGGAAGTACGGCTCCCACGCCATCCCCTTGAACATGTGGACGGCGACATAGCCGCTCGGGCGCCCGTGCACGGGGCTCAGCAGGGCGTCGTCCTCCGCCACCAGCCGCACCTCGATCGGGAATGGCACCTCGAACCTCCGCAAGGGGATCAGCTCCATCACGCGCCGCACCGCCTCCGCCGTGTGCTCGCGCGGCAGCGCGTACTCCATCTCCGTGAATCTGACGAGCCGCGGCGAGGCGAAGATGCGGTCGCTGCGGTCTACCCGTGTGCTCGCCCCGGCCAGCCGCGTGACGGTGCGGTTGAGCTGCGGAATCCACCGCGGAAACGCGCGGCCGGCGAGACAGAAGGCGTGAAAGGCATGGTTCGTCAGCAGCACGTCCTCGGCGTACGCACGGGCGCGCGAGCGCTCCCGCGGCGGCTCCTCGACACGGTTGTTCGTGCGCGTGAGTGCCGTGTCGCAATGCGGGAAGACGAAGAGCTCGAAATGGTCGTTCTCCTCCCCCAGCTGCTCGAGGCGGTCGAGCGTCTCGGCGAGCGGGGCGGGCTTGTCGACGCCGCGCAGCGTGAAGGCCGGCACCGCACGCAGCGTCACGGCTGAGATCACGCCGAGAGTGCCGACGCCGACCCGCGCCGTCAGGTAGGCCGTCGGGTCCGGATCAGACGAGGAGAACGTGGCCGTCGAGCCATCCGCGAGCACCAGTTCGACCGACTCCACCTGGGCGGAGATGTTTCGCAGCCGCGCCCCCGTGCCGTGGGTCGCGGTCGAGATCGCACCGGCGATCGTCTGCACGTCGATGTCGCCGAGGTTCTCGAACGCGAGCCCGTGCTGGGCGAGTGCGGCACTCAGCGCGTTGATCGTGATGCCGCCCTCGACCCGTACGAAGCCGCTCGCGCGGTCGACGTCGAGCACGCGGCTCATCCGCTCGAGACTCAGCAGGCGCCCGTCGGTGCACGCCGCATCCGTGAACGAGTGCCCGCTGCCGGCAACCCGCACGCGCTGGCCGGCGGCCGCGGCCCGCTCCAGCGCTGCCGCGATCTCCGCCGCGCTCGTCGGGCGCTCGTGCGCAGCCGGCGCGCACTGCTGGTCTCCCGCCCAGTTGCGCCACATGCGGACCAGCCTACGCGCGCCGACTTGGCGACGGAGCGGTAGCGCCGGCCGACGCAGCCGCCCCGCGACGAGTGGTGGAGCGGCCCGCCGGCCGGAAGCCCGGCAGCACGAACGCGACCCGCGCGCCACCCTCCGGTGACGCCCCGGCCGAGATCCGCCCACCGTGCGCCTCGACGATCGCCCGTGCGATCGCGAGCCCCAGGCCGGCACCCCCCTTGCCGCGGGCGCGCGCGCTGTCAAGCCGGTGGAAGCGGTCGAAGACGCGATCGCGCTGCTCGGGCGGGATCCCCGGACCGTCGTCCTCGACCGCGATCTCGATCCAGCCACGCGGCTGCGCGGTGACGCACACGCGCACGAGACCGTCGGGCCCGGTGTGCTCGACGGCGTTGCGCCCGAGGTTGCGCACGACCTGCGCGAGCCGATCCTCGTCGGCGCGCAGCGTGCCGTCCGGCACGTCGCCGAGCTCGAAGCGGCGGTCGGCGGTGAGCGTGAGCGAGTCGAACAGCTCGGTGACGAACGGGCGCAGATCGAGCGCGGCGGGCCGCAGCAACTCGCCCTCGTCGGCGCGCGCGAGCAGCAGCAGGTCCTCCACCAGCCGCTCCATCCGCAGGACCTCCGTGCGCACGACGTCGTCGACGTGGCGGACGTCCTCCGGCGTGACCTCGCGCTGGCGCGCGAGCACCTCGAGTTGGCCGCGAATCACCGTCAGCGGCGTGCGCAGCTCGTGCGAGGCGTCGGCGACGAAGCCGCGCTGCCGCGCGAACGCATCCTCCAGGCGGTCGAGCATGCGGTCGAACGAGTCCGCCAGCACGCGCACCTCGTCGTTGCGGCCGCGTGCGTCAATGCGCTTGGAGAGGTCGCCCGCCCGCACCTGCGCGGCCGTCGCCGCCATCCGCCGCAGCGGTCGCGACAGCCGCGTGGCAAAGGCGAAGCCGAGGACGATCGCGGCGAGCAGCGTCGCGGTGCCGGCGAACAGGAACGTGCGCGCGACGCCGCTCTGCGCGCGCGTCACGCCCTCGGTCAGCTCGCCGACCCCGATCGTGCCGACGCGCCGCCCGTCGCGCAGGACGGGGATGACGTAGAGACGCACCGGGTCCCCGTTGACGGTCACGTCTGAGAAGCCGAGCGGCGCGGTGCGCACCGCTCTGGCCTCCGGGCTCTCGCGGTGGGGGCCGGCGACGTCGCGGTCGATCGCAGCGCTGTCGGCGGGGTTCAGCTCCGGCTGGTTGGAGACGATGCCGCCGCCGGCGACGCGCACGACGTACAGGCGCGGGGCCACGCTGAACGTAACCTGATCGGCGATGTAGCGCTGAGCCACCCGTGTCACGCGTCTGCGCGTCACTTTGTAGAGCGGGACCTTCTGCTCGAACGCGCTCGCCTCCTGGCGCAGGTCCTGATCGATCTGGGCCTGGACCTGCGTGCCGGTGCCGCGATAGGTCGCGACGAACGACGTGCCGAGCGCGGCGACGAGGATCACCGCGATCGCGAGCGCCAGCCGCGCCCGCAGGCTGCGAAACCAGGGGACGCGCGAGCCGGTGTCGGTGCCGGGGTCAGACCGGGTGCCGGCTCGCCGTGCCATCGGCGTCAGGCGCGCGTGGTGAGGCGGTAGCCGACGGAGCGCAGCGTGTCGATCGGCGCCGGACGGCCCGGCAGCTCCAGCTTGCGCCGCAGGTAGCGAACGTAGACCTCGACGACGTTCGTGCCGGGGTCGAAGTCGTACCCCCACACCGCGCTGAGGATCTGCTGGCGGCTGAGCGCCTGGTCGGGGTGGCGCAGAAAGTACGTGAGCAGGTCGAACTCGCGGGCCGACAGGCGCAGCTCGACGCCGTCGCGCGTGACCTTGCGGCCGAGCAGGTCGAGCTCGATGCCGGCGGCCGACAGGCTGGTCGCGTTGCTCTGGCGCGGCGTGCGCAGGTGGGCGCGCACGCGTGCGGCCAGCTCGTCGAAGCTGAACGGCTTGGTGACGTAGTCGGTTGCGCCGCCGTCGAGCCCGGCGACGCGATCGTCGACCGTCGCGCGTGCGCTCAACATCACGACCGGCAGCTCCGGCTTCTCACGCCGGATCGCCTGCAGCACCCCGAGCCCGTCCTTGCCCGGCAGCATCACGTCGAGCACGACCAGATCGACGTCCTCCGCGAGCGCCCGCCGTTCCCCCTCGAGTCCATCGCCGGCACACGAGACGGCATGCCCTTCCGCCTGCAGACCACGCTGGATGAAGTCCGCAATCGCCGTCTCGTCCTCGACTACCAAGATGCGCACAGCGCAATCGTAGGGCTGTCAGGCAACTGTCCAGGTGTCGCCCGAATGAAGGAGCGCGTTCAGCATGCTCGCATCGGCGATCAGGCGCTCGGCATTACCGGCCGCAGCGGCGCCGTGGAGCGGGCGCTCGACGGCGCGGAAGATGCCGATCGGGGTGGGCCCGGGGACCCCGTCGACGCAATGGCGATCGGCGAGGCAAGCGAGCGCGAAGGCGAGGCTCGGGTCCTCGCGGTGGGCGTCGTGGACGAGCAGCGCGTGCTCGCCGACGTCCGCGACGTCGATCAGGTGCAGGTCGCCGTCCGCACCCCGAGCGACGCCTCGTGCGCTGTCGGCGCCAAAGCGGATCGGCTCGCCGTGGACGAGGCGGATCTGGTTCGCCTCGCGCGTGTCTCTCTCGGTCAGCTCGAAGAAGGCGCCGTCGTTGAAGACAGGGCAGTTCTGGTAGATCTCGACGAACGCCGTGCCCTTGTGCTCGGCCGCCGCGCGCAACACCTCGGCAAGGTGCGCACGGTCGCGGTCGAGCGAGCGCGCGACGAACGTCGCCTCCGCGCCGAGCGCCAGCGCAAGTGGGTTGAACGGCCGGTCGTGCGAGCCGAACGGCGTCGACTTGGTGATCTTGCCGCGCTCGCTCGTCGGCGATGCCTGACCCTTCGTCAGGCCGTAGATCTGGTTGTTGAACAGGAGGATCTTCACGGGCACGTTGCGGCGCAGCGCGTGGATCAGGTGGTTGCCGCCGATCGACAGCGCGTCGCCGTCGCCGGTGACGATCCAGATCGAGAGGTCCGGCCGGGTCGTCGCGAGGCCGGTCGCGAGCGCGGGCGCGCGCCCGTGGATGCCGTGCATCCCGTACGTGTCCATGTAGTAGGCGAAGCGGCCGGCGCAGCCGATGCCGGTCATGAAGACGATCCGCTCCGGCGGGATCTCCAGCTCGGGCATGAAGCCCTGGACGGCCGAGAGGATTGCGTAGTCGCCGCAGCCCGGGCACCAGCGCGTCTCCTGGTCGGACTGGAAATCGCTCTTCGTCAGCGCCGGCGGCGCTGCGCCGTTCCCGTTCCTCACGCCATCGCCTCCACGATCGCCGCCTCCAACTCGGCCGCGAACAGCGGCTGCCCGGTGATCTTCGTGTGCGAGTGCACGTCGACGAGGAAGTGCGCGCGCAGCAGTTGCGCGAGCTGGCCGCTGTTCATCTCCGGCACGAGCACGCGCGGATAGGCACGCAGCAGCGCACCGACGTTCGGCGGCAGCGGATCGAGGTGGCGCAGATGCGCGATCGCAACCTTCAGGCCGCGGTCGCGCACGCGCCGCGCCGCCGCGCGGATCGACCCGTAGCTCGACCCCCAGCCGAGCACGAGCAGCTCCGCGCCGTCGTCCGCGTCGACGGCCAGAGCCGGCAGCTCGCGCTGGATGTGGGCGATCCGCTCGGCTCGCAGCCGCGTCATCGTCGCGTGGTTCGCCGGGTCGTACGAGATGTTTCCGGTGCCGTCCTGCTTCTCCAGGCCGCCGATGCGGTGCGCGACGCCAGGCGTGCCGGGCGGTGCCCACGGCCGCACCCCGCGCGCGTCGCGCGCGTAGGGCATGAACGGCTCTCCGCCCACGGGCGCATGCGCGAACGCCGGGTCGATCTCCGGCAGCGTCGCCACATCGGGGATCCGCCACGGCTCGGACGAGTTCGACAGGAAGCCGTCGCTCAGCAGGATCACCGGCGTGCGGTACTCGACCGCCAGCCGTGCCGCCTCGAACGCCGCCTCGAAGCAGTCGCCCGGCGTCGCGGCCGCGAGCACCGGCAGCGGCGACTCGCCGTGGCGGCCGTGCAGCGCCTGCAGCAGGTCGGACTGCTCGGTCTTCGTCGGCATCCCGGTCGACGGACCGGCGCGCTGCACGTCGATTACGACGAGCGGCAGCTCAAGCATCGCCGCGAGCCCGATCGTCTCCGCCTTCAGGTCCATGCCAGGGCCGCTCGTCGCGGTCACGCCGAGGTGACCGCCGAAGGCGGCGCCGAGCGCCATCCCGGCGGCGGCGATCTCATCCTCCGCCTGGATCGTCCGCACGCCCGCGCCCTCGTGGCGCGAGAGCTCGTGCAACAGCTCCGAGGCTGGCGTGATCGGGTAGCTGGCGAGCAGCAGCGGCAGCCCGCTGCGCGCTGAGGCGGCGATCAGGCCGAGGGCGGTCGCGGTCGTGCCGTTGACCTGGCGGTAGGTGCCGGGCGCGACGTCGGTGGCGGGCGCGACGCGGTACTGCACGTCGAGCAGCTCGGTCGTCTCGCCAAAGCTCCAGCCGGTGCGGAAGGCGGCGAGGTTCGCCGCGCGCGAGGCCGGCCTGTTCGCGAACTTCGCCTCGATCCAGCGCTCGGTGACGTCGGTCGGGCGGCCAAAGAGCCACGACAACAGGCCGAGCGCGAAGAGGTTCTTCGCTCTGCCGGCGTCGCGCGTGCCGACGCCTTCGAGGCCCTCGGCGGCGCGCGTCGTGAGCGTCGTCATCGGCACGCGGTGCAGGCGAAAGTCGCTGAGCGTGCCGTCCTCCAGCGGGTTCGCGTGGTAGCCCGCCTTCTCGAGGTTGCGCTTCGTAAAGGCGTCCTCGTTGGCGATGATCGTCGCGCCGCGCTCCAGCGTCGCGAGGTTCGCCTTCAGTGCCGCCGGGTTCATCGCGACGAGCACGTTCGGCGTGTCGCCCGGCGTCAGGATGTCGCGCGAGGCGAAGTGGATCTGGAAGGCGGAGACGCCCGGGATCGTGCCGGCGGGCGCGCGGATCTCGGCCGGGAAGTCGGGCAGCGTCGCGAGGTCGTTTCCGAGCAGCGCGGTGGCGTCGGTGAAACGCCCACCGACGAGTTGCATGCCGTCCCCCGAGTCGCCCGCGAAGCGCACGACCACGCGTTCGCGCTGCTCGACTGTCTTGCCCACGTCCTGCCCTTCCCCCTCGTGGCCTGCGTTCGATCCTACAGACACGGAAGGCCCCCTTGCGGAGGCCTTCGAACGTGCGACGGCGGGCGCAGGACCCGCGGTACGTGGTCCTACTCAGATGGCGGCGACGTTGACCGCCTTGGGGCCCTTGTCGCCCTGCTCCTCCTCGTAACTCACCTTTGAGCCCTCGGCGAGCGAGCGGTAACCATCGGAATTGATGCCGGTGTGATGGACGAAGAGGTCGCGACTGCCCTCGTCGGGCGTGATGAAGCCGAAGCCCTTCTCGTCACTGAACCACTTCACGGTTCCGGTCGGCACGTGTGCCCTCCACTGCTGGTGTGCTGCATGCGCGGAGGATGCTTGTGGCAACGGTCCCGCGTACGTCGCACTGCTTTCTGCCGGGTCCTCCCCCGGCCTTACGGCGAAGAACGTACCAGGCGTCTCAGCGACCCGCCAGTCGTCTCTGAAGCCCTCTGACGGCGGGTGCGTCAGTCGCCGAGGCGCGAGATCCGCGCGAGCGCTTCGTGAATCTCGACGACGCGCAGGCGAACCGGATCGTTCTCGGGACGATCGTGCACGAGATCCCAGGTGCGATCGGCGATCTCACGCGCGTTCTCGACCGTTGCCGACTCCCACAGGCGGTCCACCAGCAGCAGCTCGAACTGCTGCACCTGCTGCTCCGGCGGACCGGGCTGCAGTCTCGGCAGCGTTTCGCCGGTGACCTCGCGCCACATGCCGGTGGCGACGAGCAGACGGTTGCGGAGGGTCACGGGATCCATGTCGGCGGCATCCTAGACAGGATCGGGCCACGCCAGCGCGCCGGTCGACGCGCGGTCACCGTGCGTTCACAGCGTCGGCAGCGCCTGCCGCACGCTCAGCAGCGACGCGAACGGGTCGCCCTCCCCGGCGACACGCGCCAGCGCGGCGGCCGGGTCGAACACGAGCGCCCCGGCCGCACCGGCCTCGTGGGCGGCGCGCAGCTCCTCCCAGGTGAGCGGTGTCGAGACGGTGGGCGTCGGGCGCGCGCGGACGGAGTACACGGAGACGGTCGTCTTGTGCGGGTCGTTCTGGCTCCAGTCGACGAGCACCTTTCCGGCACGCAGCTGCTTCGTCATGCGCGAGACGACGAGCTCCGGCATGCGCTGCTCGAGCAGCGTCGCGACACGATGTGCGAACGGCTTCGTGCTCGTGTAGGACGCCACGCCCTCGCCGAGCGGGACGTAGACCTGGAGTCCCTTGCCGCCCGAGGTCTTCACGACGCTGACCAGCCCGAGCCGCTCGAACAGCCCGTGCAGCACCAGCGCCACCTCCGCGCACTCCGCCAACCCCGCCGGCTCGCCGGGGTCGAGGTCGAAGACAACGGCGGTTGGATGGTCGGGGTCGGTAGCGCGATGCAGCGGCGCGTGCAGCTCGATCGCCGCCTGGTTGCCGAGCCACGCGAGCGTCGCCGGCTCCTGCACAAGCGTGTAGTCGATCCGGCGTCGTTCCCCGCTGCTGTAGATCGAGACGGTCTCGACCCAGTCGGGCCGGTGTGCTGGCGCGTTCTTCTCGTAGAACGTTCTGCCCTCGACGCCGTCGGGCCAGCGGCGAACCGTGAGCGGTCGGTCGCGCAGGTGCGGCAGCAGTGTCGCCGCGACCTGCACGTAGTAGTCGATCAGATCGCCCTTTGTGAAACCGGCCTGTGGGAACAGCAGCTTGTCGCGGTTCGTGAAGCGCAGCGGACGGCCGACCTCCTCGACGACCGCCTCGGCCGGGTCCTTGTCGTCACGCAGCCCCTTGAAGACCGATTGACGCACGAGCCCCTCATGCGTCCAATCGCTGAACTCGACCTCGGCGAGCAATTGCGGCGCTGCGAACCTCGCGCCCTTCGGGACGGAGCCGGAGGCGAACGGACTGCGGGTACGGTGCAGCGGCTCCAGCCGCCGCTCCAGCTCGTCGAGCATCGCCTCGCTAAAGCCGCTGCCGACGCGGCCGGCATAGCGCAGCGGTCCGCCCGGCTGCTCGTGGACGCCGAGCAGCAGCGCCCCGACGCGGCCGCTGCGTCTCCCCTCCCCTGCGGTCCAACCGCCGATCACGAGCTCCTGGCGGCGACGGTTGCGCAGCTTGCGCCAGGCACCGCTGCGGCGCCCCGGCTCGTAGCGCGCGTCGAGCCGCTTGGCGACGATCCCCTCCAGCCCCTGCTCGCGCGTCGCGTCGAGCAGCGCCTGGCCACCGCCGCGGTGGAAGCGCGGCGTGCGCCAGGCGGGACCTTCGAGGCCCAGCCGCTCCAGCAGCTCGCGGCGGCGCTCGTAGGGCAGCTCAAGCAGCGAGCGGCCGTCGAGATGGAGCAGGTCGAACGCCATGTAGTGGACCGGCTGTGCTCTGACGACGCGTCTGATCGCCGCCTCGCCCTCGGCGTTCATGCGCGACTGCAGCCGCTCGAAGCTGGGGCGGCCCTGCTCGTCGAAGGCGACAAGCTCGCCGTCGAGCAGCAGCTCGTGTGCGCCGAGGGCCCGACCGAGCGCACGCAGCTCCGGGTAGCGCTTCGTGATGTCGCGTTGTGTGCGGCTCTCGATCCTGACGTGGCCGTGGTCGCTCCACAGCAGCGCGCGGATGCCGTCCCACTTGACCTCGTAGCCCCAGTGCTCGTCGTCGCCCGGCAGCCCCGCGATGTCGGCGCGGGCGAGCATCGGCGCCGTGTGCGGCGGCAGCGGCGCGCGCTGCGGGTCCAGCGGTGGGTCGAGCCGGTGGATCATCCACGGCTCGCCGGCCTCGATCGCCGCTGCTTCGCCGTCGCCGCGCCTGCGGCCGATCGGGAACAGCCCGTAGCGGCCGCTGAGCCGCTCGCCGTGCAACGTCACCTCGACCTTGCCGTCGGTCCACTCATGCGTCTCGTACGTGCCGGCGTCGAAGATCTCCATCGTGCCGGCGCCGTAGCCGCCGGCCGGGATCTCGCCGTGGAAGTAGAGGTACTCGAGCGGGTGGTCCTCAGTGCGGATCGCCGCGCGATCGTCGCGCGGGTCGAGCGGGACGCCGCGCGGCAGCGCCCACGAGGCGAGGGTTCCGTCGCGCTCCAGGCGCAGATCCCAATGCAGACGGCTGGCAGCGTGCTGCTGGACGACGAAGCGCGGGACGTCGTCGTCCGTCCGGCGACTGCCGGTACCAGCGGGCTCGCTCGTCGTCTCGAAGTCGCGCTTGGCGCGGTAGTCGCGCAGGCGGTCGGCGTCGCCCATCTCCGCACCGTACCTCGCCGAATGATGCCTCGGACATTCGTCCAGTGGGCTGGATGGCGACCGAAGCTGGACGAGCTGCTGCCGATGGCAGGGAGGATGGTCCGATCGCGCATTCCGCTGCTCGCACTGCTCATCCTTGTGCTCGCCGCGCTGCTGATCCCCGCCGGATCGGCGGTGGCCCACCGCCAGGTCCGCCACGTCGCGGGCGCGTGCAGCGCCTCGCATGCCGACGTGCGGGCCGCGACGATCAAACGCGCGCGCAACGCGACGCTGTGCCTGCTCAACCGCGTGCGCGCCCGCCATGGGCTCCCGTCGTTCCGCCTGAGCCCGAAGCTCTCCCACGCCGCGCGCCGGCACTCGCGCGACATGGTCCGCCGCCGCTACTTCGCACACAACTCGCTGGGCGGCCGTTCGCCGTTCGATCGCATGCGCGCGACGCACTACGTGCCGCGCAACGCAAGCTGGTGGCTGGGCGAGAACATCGGCTGGGGCAGTGGCTCGCTTGCTCAGCCGATCGCGATGGTGCGCGGATGGATGCACAGCCCGCCGCACCGGTCGAACATCCTCAGCCGGCACTTCCGCGACATCGGAATCGGGATCGCGGCCGGTGCTCCGGTGGGCGGCGGCGGCGCGACCTACACGACCGACTTCGGTCGGCACTCCTGACGCCGGCCGCGGCGCAGCAGCACGACGACCGGCGGATGCAGCACCAACCTGCCCTTCAGCGCAGCGCGCGGGGGTGGAGACTCTGGACGTCGACCCACTTGAAGACCGCCATGTCTCCCGGCCACAGAGACACGAGTGGCATTCGGCTGCTGCGTTTGTACCGGCGCAGACCCCGGTCCGTCACTATCTGGAACCCCATGCGCGCGAGCTCTGGGGCGATGGCCGCGTCGTACGGAATAGGCAGGATGATCGTGTTGCCCCCTGCTCTGCGGAGGGCGTCGACCGTCTCTTGGAGGCGTTCGCGCGTTCTGATCGATTCCGCTCCCGTGTAGGGCGTGACGTCGACGAGTCCGTACGCGTCGGCGACGCGGTGGCCATTGGTGAGCAGGATCGCGACGGGTGCACCTCTGCGAACGACGAAACGCGAGCGGCCGTCGGCGAGGGAGGAGACGAAGCGTCGTACCGACGGTCGTGGTGAGGCGGCAAGCGGGTTCGGGTCGGGCTCGAGCTCGGTCGGCGTGAAAGGCGCGGTCAGCCGGGCCACCTGCTGCCACGGCAGCGGCGTCTGCGCCAGCGAGCACGCCATCACACCGAATCCGAAGAGCACGACGAGCGCGCCGACCGCCATGCGTCCGGAGCGTCGTCCGGCGAGCGCGCCAATCGCGACCGGAGTCAGCAGCGCGAGCGCGAAGGCCCACGCTGAGAACTCGTAGACGAGCGCTTCGGGGTGGGAGCGTCCGATCCAGTAGGCGCCGGCGCCGAGTCCGAACACTCCGGCCCACGCGAGCATGCCGGTCAGGACGCGGTTCTCGGCACGGCGCAGCGCTCGCACCGTGGCGACGAGCAGGGCGGCGACGTAGGTCAAGTAGATGAGCAGATGGATGCCGAGCACGCCGGGAAGCGGCATCTGTGCGAAGCCACCGCGCACGTACAGCTGCGCGTAGTTGACGAGTCGCTCCGGCTGCGGGAGCGCGCCGGCCCGCACGACTGTGACGAGCGCGACGAGCGCGTAAGCCGTGACGAGGCCGGCGAGCGCGCACCCGGCGAGCCGCAGCGCACTGCGCCTGGTTGGCCGATTGCTCCAGAGGATCGCTGCGATGCTGGCGCCGAAAGCCGCGAAGCCGAAATCGCCGTTGTTGAGGACTGCCAGGCCGGCGAGCGTGAACAGCAGCCAGTCGCGCCTGGCATTCGCCGGCTGTTCGATGCGTCGCGCAGCCAGCCATGCGACGAACAGCGGCAGCGCGTAGCGCAGTGGAAAGCTCGCGTAGTAGCTGCCTGCGGAGGAGCGGTTTCTCAGCGTGCCGCCCATCATGAAGAGGCTGGTCGCGAGGAACGGAAGGTAGAGCAGCAGTGCCCCAGTCGCGCTGTGCACCGCCCGACGCAGCACGCCATAGACGGCGAGCAGCGCGAGCGCAGAGATCGTGCACGCGGCGATCGAGAACGCCAGCAGCGTCTTGCCGAAGACGATGACTGGGAGAGCAATCACGAACGGCCACAACGATCCGTACTGCGCGGTGAAATCCACCAGCGGTGTCCGGCCGTTGATGACGGCGAACGTCTCATCCAACGTGAAGCCAAGGTGGTAGCGGACATCCCACACCGCATTGCCGATCTCGGTGTCGGAGTGCACGGCGTGCAGCATCCAGACCCCGGTCGCGAGGGCCGCCAGGCCAGCCACCACGATCCGCCGCCTCCGCGACTCACGCAGCAGCGCGACCGCGCGGCGTCGAATCCGCTCCGACCGCGCCCCCGCCGCAACCGCCGTCGCAAGCGCCAACCCCACCACCAACGTCGCCGGGGAGAAGTAGTGCAGTCCAAACGCCGGACTCAGCCCACGCGTGTAGGTCCGCCCGAAGAGGAAGCCGTACTGCGCCACGATCGAGCCGACGACGATCCCGGCCAGCGCGAGCTGTGTACCAACGACAACCGGCACGACGATTCGGTCAGCCAGTTCCGTGAAGCGCGGCGGCGCCCTCGCGAGCGCGAGCGCGGCGAGGATCGGCATGCAGATCGCGACGAGGTAGCGACCCTGCTCGATCGGCTCGGGATGAAGCCCGGTCAATATGCTGCCGACGAACCGATACGGGCTGTGCTCAGGCACCAGCAAGTGTCCGAGCGGCGGCCCGAGCACGAGGATCGCGACGGCGGCGATCGCTCCGCACGGGAGCGCCCAGAACCACGCCGTGCTGGCGGCGTCCTGCGGTGCGCGCACATCCCCCCGAACCGAGGCGGTCGCCGCCCCGGAGGCGACGCTAGCCATGAACCGACTCTACTGTCGGTTGGCCTGGAATGAAAGCGGGACCCGCGGCTCGCGATAACCTGGCCGCCATGCAGCTCGGAGAGCTCTGGCTTGCTCGGCACGGCGAGACCGAGTGGAGCCGGGCCCGTCGGCATACCGGCCGCACGGACATCCCGCTGACTGCCCGTGGTGAAGAGCAGGCCGCGGCGCTTGGGTCGCGGCTTCGCGGCGTGCGGTTCGCTCTGGTGCTGACGAGCCCGCTGGAGCGGGCGCGGCGGACTGCGGAGCTGGCTGGCTTCGGCGACGCAATGGCGTTTGATCCGGACCTGATGGAGGTCGACTACGGGGAATACGAGGGGCGCACGACGGCGGAGATCCATCGATCGCGGCCTGACTGGGACCTGTGGCGCGACGGCTGCCCTGGTGGCGAGACGATCGCCGAGGCGGCGGCACGGGCGGAGCGTGTGATCGCGCGCGTGCGCGGCGTCGACGGGCCGGTGCTGCTCGTCGGCCACGGCCACCTCACGCGCACGCTCGCCTCGCGTGCGCTCACGCTTGACCCCGACCACGGCCGCCACCTCGCGCTCGACCCCGCGAGCCTGTCGATCATCGGCGCCGAGCATGCGGCTCCGGCGCTGTGGCTGTGGAATGACGCGAGCCACCTGCTGGCGCGGTCATAGCGTTGCCACTGTTGCGCTGAATCGTCGCGAAGCGCGTGGGTATTGCGCGCGGCTGCTCCATACGTTCGGCGGATGCCGCCGCGACGGGCTCAGCGATACGACTGGGATCTTGCTTTGGGAGTGAGATACATCGCGCGCTGGGAGACCGAGCGCGACGCCGTCACGTTCGCCGTCGTGCTGCTCGCAGAGATCGCCGGCAACTGGCAGACGGTCGTGCTGTTCGACTGCACGCATGGCGATCGCAACGACCGGCATCGCTATTCCTTCAACGGCGTCAAGGGCCCAGCGGAGACGTTCCACTGGGGCACGCCCGGCGAGGCGATGCGCGACGCCATCCACTTGATCAGAGCAGGCTACGCGAGGATGATCGAGCAATGGCGACGGTGAAAGCATCGAGACGTTCCGCCGCGTGGCTCGCAGCAGGTCGTGTCTGCGACGCCTTCGTCAAGGCGTCGATCGCAGGCGAGGAACTTCCATTCCCGAACGGCGCACGGGTCATCTCTTCTGACCTCGTGACCGACGAGATGATCCGCGAGAGCCACCAGCATGGCCAGAGCGTCGCGATCGTGGACGAGCACGAGAACGTCACCGTGCTGCCGGCGCCGGATCCGTCACTCGGCGAGCGCGAGTCCGACCGCTTCTGGGACGAGATCCGCGCGCAGCGATGACGCGTCCTGCGTGACGGGCGCCGCGAGCGGCGCGACGGTCTCGGCGCGGTAGGCGGGCTTGGCGAGCAGGAGCTGGACGTCGGAGATGCGGCGCTCGATGAAGCCGGCCTCGCAGTAGGCGAGGTAGAGGTCCCACATGCGGCGGAAGCGGTCGTCGTAGCCGAGTGTGCGCAGCTCCGGCCAGGCAGCGTGGAAGCGCTCGCGCCAGCACGCGAGCGTGCGGGCGTAGTGAGGCGTGATGTCGTCGAGCGCGACGGACCGCAGGTCGGTGCGGCGGGCGAGCGAGCGCTCGATCGCGTGTACCGAGGGCAGCGTGCCGCCGGGGAAGACGAACGCGTTGATGAAGCCGGTCGCCGCCTTCTCCACGCGGAAGACGCGATGCGGATGGACGATCGCCTGCAGCAGCATCGCGCCGTGTGGCTCCAGCAGCTTGCTGCACGCCCCGAAGTAGGTGTCGAGGTGCTCCCAGCCGACCGCCTCGATCATCTCGACCGAGACGAGCTTGTCGTAGCGGCCGCCCAGGTCACGGTAGTCCTGCAGCAGCACGGTGACGCGGTCCTCCAGGCCGGCGGCGTGCACAGCCGCACTCGCATGCGCGTGCTGCTCGCGCGAGATCGTTGTCGTCGTGACGTGCGCGCCATAGTGCTGCGCCGCGTGCAGAGCGAGCCCGCCCCAGCCGGTGCCGATCTCCAGCAGGCGTTCGCCGGGCGTCAGCTGCAGGCGCTGGCAGATGCGGTCGAGCTTGGTGAGCTGCGCCTCGTGCAGCGTCGCGTCGGGCCGCTCGAAGATCGCGCTCGAGTACATCATCGTCTCGTCAAGGAAGCGCGAGAAGAGCGTGTTGCCGAGGTCGTAGTGGGCGGCGATCCGCTCGCGCGCGCGGTCGCGGGTGTTCGCGCGCAGGCGCCAGGCCGTCTGCTGCCACGGCGCCGTCAGCGGCAGCAGGCGCTCGCGCCAGCGGTCGAGCGCCGGCATCGCGCGCGCCGCGATTCGGACAAGCGCGACGAGGTCGTCGCAGTCCCACAGGCCGTCCATGTACGCCCGGCCGGCGCCGGCACCGCCTGACAGCAGAGCGGTATGGAAGGCAGGATCGTGGACGTCGATGCGTGCGTGCAGCGGCGGGAAGCCGGTGGGCGTGCCGAACATGCGGACAGCGCCGTCCTCGTGGAGCTCGATCGTCCCGCCGCGCGTGCCGTCAAGCAGCGCGTGGACCGCACGCCGTGCGATCCGCTTGCGCGGGCTCATGCGGAGTCCCCTCGCGTGGGGGTGGCCGAGACCGCCGTCGGCCGAGCGGGCGACACGGGGGCCGGCTTTCTGTGCCACGGCGCGCCCTTCAGGCGCAGCCGCAGCGCCTGACCGTAGATTCCGCCGAGCACGCGCAGCGTCATCGCGGGATGGCGGGCGAGTACGCGCGTGAGGCTGCTGCGCGTGATGTCCCGGCGGCGCAGGGCGAGGTGCGCGTCGAACACGAGCGCGCCGCCGGCGTCACGGTTCTCGATGCTCACCGCGAGCTGCTCACCGGGGGTGCCCACCCGCCAGTGGTACGTCATCTCCATCGGCATGAACGGGGACACGTGCATCGCCTTCTCGTGCCGACTCTCGAGCACATGGTCAGCTTTCCCGTCCCCTGCCACGACGTATGCATGGCGCTCGCCCCATGGCGTGTTCGTGACCTCCGCGACGACCGCCTCGACGCGGACGCCATCGGGCGCGAAGCACCAGTAGAAGACGACCGGGTTGAAGCAGTGGCCGAGGTAGCGCAGGTGCGCGAGCATGCGCACCGGGCCCGCGGGGCGAAAGCCGAGCCGCTCGTGCACGAGATCGCGCACGGCGATGTCGAGCGGGATCGCGGGGTCGCCGCGGTAGTCGGCGCGGCGGAAGCGCGCGACCGCCCGCCGGCGGGCCGACCACAGCGGGTGGCTGTCGAACAGCTGCGGCAGCTCCCCCAGGTCGAGGTACATCAGGAACAGCGGGAAGCGAAAGGCGTGCTCGACCGGCGTGCGACGGCGATGGGTGACAACGCCCTCGTAGATCGCGCTCGCCCGCACTTCCGGACCGAAGCGTCCTGCCTGGAACCGGTCCTGCGAGCGCAGGGCAGGACGATTCGCGACAGCGGTCGGACGGGCGGTGGCGCTCACAGCCTGCCGCCCAGCCGCTCGCACGCGCGCAGCGCGCTGACGACGCCGTCCTCGTGGAAGCCCCAGCCCCAGTAGGCGCCGCAGTACGAGGTGCGCGGCAGCGTGTCGAGCTCGTGGCGGCGCCGTTGGGCGGCGACGCCCGCCGCGGTGAAGACCGGGTGGTCGTAGCGGAAGCGGTCGAGCACGTGCTCAGGCCGTACGTCGGCGTCGCGGTTGAGCGTGACGAGCAGCTCGCGGTCGGCGTCGAGCTGCTGGAGGCGGTTCATCAGGTAGGTGACCGTCGGGCGGCCCGGCTCACCGTCGAGCAGGTGGTAGTTCCAGCTCGCCCACGCGCGGCGTCGGCGCGGCAGCAGGCTGCGGTCGGTGTGGAGGGTGACGTCGTTGCGCTGGTAGGGGAACGCGCCCAGCAGCTCGCGCTCGCGCTCGCTCGCGTCGGCGAGCATCCGCAGCGCCTGGTCGCTGTGGGTGGCGATCACGACGTGGTCAAAGCGCGCCGGTTCGCCGCGCAGCGGCGTGATCTCCACGTGCCCCTGGTGACGCGCGATCGCGCGGATCGGCGTCGCAAGCCGCACGCGCCGCTCGCCGAGCCCGTGCACGATCGCCTCGACATAGGCCCGCGAGCCGCCGGCGACGGTGCGCCACTGCGGACGGTCGCGGAAGCCGAGCATCCCGTGGTTGTCGAAGAACTCGACCAGGAAGCGCGCCGGGAACGACCACAGCTGGCGCGGATCGGCCGACCACACGGCGGCCGCCTGCGGAACGATCAGCCGCTCGACGAACGCGCGCGAGTAGTGGCGCTCCTCCAGCCAGCCGAGCAGCGAGGGGTGGTCGGAATCCGGGGTCGAGGCCGTCAGCAGTGCGCGCGCCTCACGGTTGAAGCGCACGAGGTCGGCGACCATCCGTTGGAACCAGGGCGTCACGAGATGGCGCCGCTGCGCGTAGAGGCCATTCGGCGAGGAGCCGTTGTACTCGAAGTCGCCGGCCGGATCGGAGACGCCGAACGACATGTCGGAGCGCTGCGTGACGACGCCGAGCTGACCCAGCAGGCGCTGGAAGTTCGGGTAGTTGCGGTCGTTGTGGACGATGAAGCCGGTGTCGACGTCCCACTCGCCGCCGTCCGTCTCGACACGCACCGTGTGCGTGTGGCCGCCCGCGTAGTCGTTCGCCTCAAACAGCGTGACGTCGTGGTGCCGGTGCAGGACGTGGGCGGCGACGAGTCCGGAGACCCCTGCACCGACGATCGCGATCTTCATCTTCAACTTCTACGTGTGGGAAGCCACCGCGGTTGTGCGGCGAATCCACGCCGGCGCGAGCGCGCGCGGCGATCGACTAGCCTCGCCCTCCATGGGAGTCGCGGTCGAGCGCAACGGTCCCGTCACGACGGTGGTCCTCGACGCCCCGGAGGTTCGCAACGCGGTCGACGGGCCGACCGCGCAGGCGCTCGCCGACGCGTTCCGCGCGTTCGACGCCGATGACGAGGCGCGCGTCGGCGTGCTGTGGGGCTCGGGCGGCGCGTTCTGCGCGGGCGCGAACCTCAAGAGGGCCGGGACCGCCGAGGGCAATCGCGTCGCGCCCGACGGCGACGGGCCGATGGGTCCATCGCGGATGCTGCTGTCGAAGCCGGTGATCGCCGCGGTCGCCGGCCACGCCGTCGCCGGCGGGCTCGAGCTCGCGTTGTGGTGCGACCTGCGGGTGGTCGAGGAGGACGCGGTGCTGGGGGTCTTCTGCCGCCGTTGGGGCGTGCCGCTGATCGACGGCGGAACGGTGCGACTGCCGCGCCTGATCGGCCTGAGCCGCGCGCTCGACCTGATCCTCACGGGCCGGCCGGTCGGCGCCGAGGAGGCGCTCGCGATCGGTCTTGCGAACCGTGTCGTGCCGACGGGCAGCTCGCGCGAGGCGGCCGAGGCGCTCGCTGCGGAGCTGGCGGAGCTCCCCCAGCTCTGCATGCGCCACGACCGCCTGTCCGTGTACGAGCAACATGGCCTGCCGCTCGACGAGGCGATGACGAACGAGCTGCGCCACGGACTCGTCGCGCTCGAGCACGAGGCGCTCGGCGGCGCCGCCCGCTTCGCAGCGGGCGAGGGCCGCCATGGCGCGTTCTCGTAGTCGACGCTAACGACGAGCCGCGAGCGGGACGACGAGCGTGCGCGTCACGCCGCGCCGGCCCGCCGCAAAGGTGCGGAGCCTCGCGACGAGCAGCGCCGGACGGCCGCGCAGGCCGGCGGGCAACCCGAGCGCTGCGTGGCCGCCGCTGGCGCGCAGGTGCCACAGCACGACGTCGGTGCGTGCGCTGCTGATGCCGCGGTGACTCGCCACCCGCGCTCCGCGGGAGGCGAGCGCATAGACGCGTGCGCGCACGACGACCGTGCAACGCGCGGCGGCGACGCAGTGGGCAGCGCCGAGGTCGATGCGGCCACGTGCGAACGGCACCGGCGATGCGAACGCGGTGTCGAATGCGACGTCGGCGAGCGTTGCGGGCACCGCCAGCGCAGCCGGGGGCGTCGCAACCATGGGCGCCGCGGCCACGGGCGCACCGGCGCCCTTCAGCGGGACGATCCCCGGCTGGCTGTCGCCGCCGATCAGCAGCAGCGTGGCCGCATACGCGCCAGCCGCGGGCGGGGTGAAGCGGACCGACACGTCGCAGGCGGCGCCGGTGATCATCTGCTGCAGCGAGCAGCCGTCGTGCTCCACGCGGAAGGCACCGACGTCACCTCCGCTGGGAATCGCGACGAGCGACTGGAAGGACAGGTTGCCGGTACTCGTGATCGTGAAGGAGCGCACAGCGCTCTCGCCGACGGGGATGGAGCCGAAGTCGAGCGACGCCGGTGCAACCGTCACGCCCTGCGCGGCGCCGGTGCCGGCGAGCGCCACGTCGAGATCCGCGAAGCCGGCGACCGGCACGTGCAGCGTCGCTGCGTAGTGAACGGCGCCGTCGGGGTCGAAGCCGATCCCGACGTTGCAGCCCATGCCGGTGGACAGCATCTGGCCGTTGCAGCCGTCGCTGGAGATGCGCAGTGCGGCGTCGCCACCGACGCTCGCGGCGTCGACCTGAACGGTGTCCATGCCGTTGTTCTGAATCCACACCGAGGCGTTCTGCTCGCCCTGGTCGACGTGCACGAGCCCGAAGTCCTGGGAGGACGGCTGGGCAGTGAGCGGCGAGGGGCCGGGTGGCAAGGGGGGCGCGGCGGTGGCGAGGCCCGCGGCGAGCGCGAGCAGGAGGAATGCCTGCACGAAGGCAGGGACGAGCGTATGGCGGAGCGTGTGCGACATGGCCGGGTATCTCCGATTCGGTTGGTGCTGCGGGGCAGCCCTGCCCCTGCGACCGGGCTTGGCATTTCTGGCACGTCGGTCATCGACGGCGCCTTGGCGTTGCTTGACCGGCGCAACGACATCTGGCGCATCACCGCTCCGATGTGAGGCGCAACGCACCACCCGCGATGATGCGCATGTGAGCAACGTCGACGGCCGCTTCGCCCCCAGCCCGAGCGGTCCCCTGCACCTCGGCAACCTGCGCACCGCGCTGCTCGCGTGGCTGTTCGCGCGCAGCGCCGGCGCAGGCTTTCTCGTACGGATCGAGGACCTCGACCCGGGCCGCTCGCGGCGCGAGCACGAGACCGGTCAGCTCGCCGACCTCGCCGCGCTCGGCCTCGACTGGGACGGACCGGTGGTGCGTCAGTCCGAGCGGCGGGAACGCCACCGCGCGGCGCTCGAGCAGTTGCGTGCCGCCGGCCGCGTCTATCCCTGCTGGTGCACGCGCGCGGAGATCCGCGAGGCAGCCTCGGCCGCGCACGGGCCGCTCCCGGAGGGTGCGTACCCGGGCACGTGCCGCCGGCTGAGCGCGGACGAGCGTGTCGAGCGCGAGCGCAGCGGACGCCCGCCGGCGCTGCGGCTCGACGCGGGCGCAGAGCACAGCGCGTTCGTGGACCGGCTGCACGGACCGGTCGAGGCGACCGTCGACGACCTCGTGCTGTGGCGCAACGACGGCACGCCGGCCTACAACCTGGCGGTCGTCGTCGATGATGCCGACCAGGGCGTCGGCGAGGTCGTGCGCGGCGACGACCTGCTCGAGACGACGCCGCGCCAGCGGCTGCTGCAGCGCCTGCTCGGTCTGCCGGAGCCTGCGTACGCCCACGTCCCCCTCGTGCTCGGCCCCGACGGCGCCCGACTTGCGAAGCGCCACGGCGCCGTCACGCTCGCCGACCGCGCCGCGCGCGGCGAGACGCCTGCGGAGGTGCTGGCGTGGCTGGCGCGCAGCCTGGATCTCGCGCAGCCCGGCGAGCGCGTGGACCTGCCCCTGCTGCTGGAGCGCTTCGACCCGGACGCGCTGCCGCGCGCCGCGACGACGTTCAGGGGCTCGCCGTGAACGACACGCTGCCGCCGCTGCCGGTGCAGCTCACGCTCGCGCGCTCGCCTGCGAGCGTCCCGCTGCAGCTGTAGCCGGCGGCGTCGACCGCGCTGTCGGGCGCGGCGCCGCCGCGGACGGCGGCGAACCACGCCGTCGCGACCGAACGAGCAACACCGCAGTCGGTTGCCCGCACGTCGCGGATGAAGCCGCCGATCGCAGACGGGCAGCCGGCCGGGGCACCGCCCGAGGGCTGCGTCGTCGTGGCGCCGCCGGAGGGCTGCGTCGCGGTCGGCGTCGTGGCAGGCGTCGTCGTGGTCGTCGCCGGTGCGGTGGTCGTGGTCGCCGGGACAGTCGTCGTCGCGGTCGTCGTCGTGGCAGCCGTCGTCGTCGGTGCCATCGTCTGTGACGTCAGCGGCGACGGCACAACCGTCGCACTGCTTTCCTGGGCATCATCGGAGCCGCAGGCGGCGATCGCCAGCGCAAGCGCGAAGCCGAGGGGGAGCGCGAGGAGACTGGCGCGGGTCGACATCCGCCGTGATGCTAGCGAGCGCCCCCGCGGCACACCGCTCCGCAATCGGTGGCACCCCTTGCGCGCTTGAGGTACGCTCGCGTCCCCGGAGCGGTCCAATGGGTGGGACGCTCTTTCATCTCCGTCTCGAGTCGTGAGGCGGCCAAGGTGGTGCGAACGACACGATGTCGGTGAAGTACGCGGTCCTGGGGCTGCTCGCGCAGCGCCGCGGTTACGGCTATGACCTCGTGCAGCGCTTCGAGGAGCAGGTCGGCGCTGCCTGGCAGCTCAATGCGGGCGCGATCTACGTCGCGCTCGACAAGCTGGAGCAGGAAGGGCTCGTGCGCCCGATCGCGTCCGGCGACGACGATGCGCCCGTGACGCGGCGGCGCACCGTGCGCGGCGCACCGCGCGTCATCTACGAGGCGACCCCGCAGGGGCTCGAGCGCTTCGAGGACTGGATGGCGACCGGCTCTTCCATGTCCCCGCTGCGCGAGGAGCTGCATCTCAAGCTCGCGCTGTCACAGCCGCGCAACCTGTCGCGGCTGATCGAGCTGACCTACGAGCAGGAGCAGGCATGCCTCGAGCGACTCGAACAGCACCTCGGCGGCGCCGCCTTCGACGAGCTGCTCGCCTCCAGTCCCCCATGGTCCGCCGTCGCGAGCGTGATGGTGCGCGACGCCGAGATCGCCCATCTGCAGGCGACGGTCGAATGGCTGCGCCGCATTCGCGAGGCGATGCGCTGGCTGCAGGAGCGGCCGGAGGCGCTGCGCTCGCGCGGCTGACATGACGCTGCTCTCGCTCGATGGCGTGACGAAGCGCTACGCCCGCGGCTATCGCGAGGTGGAGGCGCTGGCCGGCGTCGAGCTCGACGTGGAGGCGGGCGACTTCGTCGCGATCTGGGGCGGGAGCCGGTCCGGCAAGACGACGCTGCTGCGTGTCGCGGCCGGGATCGAGCCGCCCGACGACGGCCGTGTCGTCTTCGCGGACCGTGACCTGGCAAGACTTTCGCGGCGAGCGCGCGCGAGACTGCTGCTGATGGACATCGGCTGCGTCTGGCAGACGGGGCGCATCACGCGCGGACTGTCGGTGCTCGATCACGTCGCGCTGCCGCGCCTCAAGCAGCACAGCCATGCACAGGCGCGGCGTGAAGCGCACGACGTGTTGGAGCGAGTCGGCGTCGCACAAAGCGCAAACGCGCGCTGGCACGAGCTGTCCGACGGCGAGCGCACGCGCGTCGCGCTGGCGCATGCCCTGATCCGCCGCCCGCGGCTGCTGCTGGCGGACGAGCCGACTGCGAACCTCAACATGATCGAGCGCGAGCAGGTGCTGAGCGTGCTGCGCTCGGTCGCCGAAGAGGCCGGCGTCGCGGTCGTGATGACGGCGCCCGACGCGCCGAACCTGCTGCAGTCGCATCGCCTGATGTCGCTCGACGGCGGTCGCCTGATCAAGCCGCGCTCGGAGCAGCGCGGCACCCTGATCGACTTCCCCAGCGCGAGCGAGCGAGCTGGCCGCGGGTAGCCGGCGCATGCTCGAGCTGCGCTCTGTCGAGAAGCGTTTCGCCGGTCTCGACGGCGAGACGATCCGCGCGGTCGACGGCGTCTCGCTCACGGTCGCCGCCGGCGAGCTGGTCGCGATCTACGGCCCCAGCGGCTCGGGCAAGTCGACGCTGCTGTTCCTGGCCGCCGGGATCGCGCGCCCTGACGCCGGCCGCGTGCTGTTCGGCGGGCACGATCTCGCCTCGCTCTCGCGCCGGGCGGCGGCTCGCCACCGCCGCAGCGAGCTCGGCTTCGTCTTCCAGTCCTCGCGACTCGTGCCCGGGCTCTCGGCGATCGACAACGCGGCCCTGAAGCTGATGGCCGAGGGCGCCAACCGCACTGAGGCGCGACGGCGCGTCGCCCCGCTGCTCGAGCGGCTGGGCGTCGTACGGCGCGCGGAGCATCGCGCGACACAGCTCTCGCGCGGCGAGCGGCACCGCGTCGCGCTGGCGCGCGCGCTGTCGAACGACCCCCGCCTCGTGCTTGCCGACGAGCCGACCGGCAGCCTTGACTCAAGACATAGCCACGAGGTGCTGGCGCTGCTCGCCGAGGTCTGCCGCGAACGCGGCATCGCCGTCGTGCTTGTGACACACGACCCCGCGGGGGCAGACGTCGCCGACCGTGTGCACCGACTGCGCGACGGCCGGCTGACCGAGACGACCGGTGCGCCGATGCAGCCCGTCGTGCCACACGTCCGATGAGGACCAGCAACCTCCTGTTCCTGTACGTCCAGCGGGTCCGCGCCCACCCGCTGCAGGAGCTGCTGGCGCTGCTCGGCATCTCCGTCGGCGTCGCGCTGATGTTCGCAGTGCTCGTTGCGAACGGCAGCGTTGCGGGCTCAGTCGAGCAGCTCATCCACGGGATCACCGGCAATGCCCAATTGCAGGTGGTGGCGCGCGACCGGCACGGCTTCGACGCAGCGGTGGGCCAGCGGATCGAGCGATTGCCCGGTGTCCGCGCCGCGGCGCCGCTCGTCGACGTGCGCACGACGCTCACCGGTCCGGACGGCGCGACCCATACGGTCGACCTGATCGGCGGCGACGAGCGGCTGGTGGCGATGGGCGGCGAGTTGATGCGCGAGCTCGTCTCCCCGCACATCCATCTGACACAGGCGATCGCGCTGCCGGAGCCGCTGGCGGCCACGATCGGCGCGCATGGCGGAGCGTCGGTCCGGATGATCGTCGGCTCGCAGGTGCGACGAGTGCCGGTCGCGACGGTGCTCGGGCGCAGCGAGCTCGGCGCGCTCGTCGACAGCCCGATCGCGCTTGCACCGCTGACCTACACGCAGCAGCTCGGCGAGCTGAGGGGGCGCTACACGCGCATGCTCGTCGAGGCGAGCGCGGGAGAGGTGGCACGTGTGCGCGCCGGGTTGGAGCAGATTGCCGGCAACCGGCTCAATGTCGTCTCGGCCGGCCACGAGGCGGACCTGCTGCATCGTGCCGCTGCACCCAACGACCAGTCGACGGCGCTGTTCGCGGCGATCAGCGCGCTCGTCGGCCTGCTGTTCGCGTTCAACGCAATGCTGCTGACTGTGCCAGAGCGGCGCCGCTTCATCGCCGACCTGCGGCTTGAGGGTCTCGGCGACCTGACGGTCGTGCGGCTCGTGCTGTTCGACGCGCTCGTGCTCGGCATCGCAGCCTCGATCGTCGGCCTGCTGCTCGGCGACGCGCTCTCGCGCGACGCGTTCCGCTCGGCCCCGGGCTACCTCTCCTACGCGTTCGCCGTCGGCGACCAGCGGATCGTCTCGCCCGGAGCGGTGCTGCTTGCGGTCGCGGGCGGCCTCGTCGCAACGCTTGTCGCCGCGATGCGCCCGCTCAGCGACCTGCTGTCGCGCCGGCCGCTCGACGACGCCTATCGCGAAGAGGACGAACGCACGGAGGCGGGCTTTGTCCCGCGCCGCTGGCTGCCGCTCGCCGGCAGCGCGCTGGCCGCTGCGGCGACCGTCGTCCTGCTCGTTGCCCCGCACGCGACGATCGTCGGGATCGGGTTGCTGGTCGGCGCAATGCTGCTGCTGATCCCGGGTCTGCTGACGCTCTGCCTGCGTCTGATCGATCTCATCAGCCACCGCATGCGCAGCCCACTGCTCGTCGTCGCCGTCGGCGAGCTGCGCGCCTCGAACACACGCTCGATCGCGCTCGCGGCGACGGGCGCGCTCGCGGTCTTCGGCAGCGTCGCGGTCGAGGGATCGCACTTCGACCTGCAGCGCGGGCTCGACACGGACGCGCACGCCTTCAACGCCCGCGCCGACCTCTGGGTCGCGCCGGCCGGCCCCGCGAACGAGCTGGCGACCGTCTCCTTCCGCCCACCTGCCGCTGCTCGCCGGATCGACGCGCTGCCGGGTGTGGCAGCGGTGCGCGCGTATCGCGGCGGCTTTCTCGACAGCGGCGATCGCCGCGTCTGGGTGGTGGCGCCGTCGCGAGAGGATCCACGCCCGCTGTTGCCGAGTCAGCTGCTCGAGGGCGACCTGAGAACCGCCAACGCGCGCCTGCGCGGTCACGGATGGGTCGGCCTCTCGAGCGCCGTCGCGCACGCCCGCGGGCTTCGCATCGGCGACGTTGTGACGCTGCCGACACCGCGGCCGCTGCGGATGCGACTCGCTGCGATCCTCACGAACCTCGGCTGGAGCTCCGGCGCCGTGCTGATGAACGCGGACGACTTCCGGCGCGGCTGGGCGAGCGCGGACGTCGGTGCGCTGCAGGTGCTGCTCGACCCCGGCACCTCGCCAAACGCCGCCGCGGCGCGCGTGCGGGCGCTGCTCCGTCCAGACCAGGGGCTCGCGGTCGAGACCTCCGCACAGCGCGAGCAGCGCTTTCGCGAGTCGACGCGGCAGGGTCTCGCGCGCCTCACGCAGATTGCGCGCCTCGTACTGGTCGCCGCCGCGCTGGCGCTCGCCGCGGCGCTCGGTGGCGTCGTGTGGAGTCGGCGACCGCGGCTGGCGTCGCTCAAGCTGAGTGGCTTCAGCGACGGGGCCGTGTGGCGAGCGCTGATGTTGGAGAGCTCGATCGTGCTCGGCATCGGTTGCTCGATCGGCGCGTTGTTCGGGCTCTACGGTCAGTTCATGCTGACGCGCTGGTTGAGCGACTCGACCGGCTTCCCGACCGCCTACGCACCAGCCTGGGTACTCGCGCTCTCCACCCTCGCCGGCATCACGCTCGTGGCCGTCGCAATCGCCGCGCTGCCGGGCTTTGCCGCCGCGCGCGTGTCTCCTGCCACCGGGCCGCTGGACGATTAATCAACCGACTTAACGTTTATCGACTCGCGACGGATACGACCGATGAGCTTCCTACGCTTGCGACATGCGATCGGTCGCCTGCGCGTCGCACGGCCCCCGTGCGCGCGAGATTGCGGCGCTCGCGCTCGTGATGGCCCGCTTCTGGGTCGTCGTGTTCCCGATGGCGCGCACACAATTGCGCGCCTGGCAGCGACGCGCATCCGGGATACCCGATCCCATACTGCGCGCGCAGGCGCTCGCGACGCTCAAGAGCGAGCGGCTGAGCGCGGCCGGCGCCGCCCTGTTCGCCGCTACCGCGCCGCGCCGGCGCGACCCCGAGCTCGTACGAGCGCTGATCGCCTACCAGGTGATCTGCGACTACCTCGACACGCTCGCAGAGCAGCCGAACGATGACCCGATCCGCAACGGCGCGCACCTGCACCGCGCGCTCGCGGATGCAGTCTCCGACGGCCCGCTCACCGATCACTACGCGTGGCACGAGGTGCACGACGACGGCGGCTATCTGGCAGCGCTCGTCGCCGCCTGCCGCGAGAGCTGCGCCCGGCTCCCGGCATACGAGCCGGTGCGCAGGGCGGCGACGCGCGAGGCGAGCCGCAACGAGGTGCAGGGGATCAACCACGCGCCGGCAGGGGTGCGCGAGCCGGCACTGCGGACGTGGGCCGTCACGGCGCACGCGAGCGACGAGGCCGGAACCGGCGACGCCGACTGGTGGGAGCTGGCCGCCGCCGGCAGCTCGTCGCTCGCGGTGCTCGCCCTGATCGCGGCGGCCGCCGACCCGGCCACGACGGCCGCCACGGCCGAGCAGGTGCGGCGCGCGTACTTCCCCTGGATCGAGGCGCTCAGCACACTGCTCGACAGCGTCGCCGACCGCGAACGCGATCTGCGGACCGGGGAGCTCAACTTCGTCAGTCACTATCCGACGCAGGCGGCGGCCGTGGAACGGTTGCGGGAGGTGACCGTGCGCGCGATCTCCGGCGCGCGCGGCCTACCGCGCGGCGAGCGCCACGTCGTGCTCGTCGCCGGCATGATCGCGATGCACGTCTCCGAGGCGGGCGCGTCGCTGCCGTGGGCGCAGCCGGCCACCCGCGCCGTGGTGCGCGCGGCCGACACGCTCGCGATGCCGCTGCTGCTCGTGGTGCTGCGCGCCTGGCGGCGCGCCCGCAGCCGAGGCGCTATGCCTGTGCAGCCGGCTTGGCGCCCAGCCCGATCGGGCAGCTGACGCCCGTGCCGCCCAGGCCGCAGTAGCCGAACGGGTTCTTCGCGAGGTACTGCTGGTGGTAGTCCTCGGCGTAGAAGAAGCCGTCGATAGCCCCTGGGGGCCCGCCTCCAGCGGCCCCATGGCCGCTTTCGCCACCCCTCGGCAGCTCCGCGATCTCCGTCGTGATCTCGCCGTAGCCGGACTCGCGCAGTGTCTCCTGGTAGGTCTCGCGCGAGCTGAGCGCGGCATCGCGCTGAGCATCGCTCGTCCAGTAGATCGCCGAGCGGTACTGCGTGCCGACGTCGTTGCCCTGCCGCATTCCCTGGGTCGGGTCGTGCCCCTCCCAGAACAGCTTCAGCAGCGCGTCGTATGTCGTTCTGGCCGGATCGAAGACGACGAGGACGGCCTCCGTGTGGCCGGTCTGCGCGGAGCAGACCTCCTCGTACGTCGGATTGGACGTGAAGCCGCCGGCGTAGCCGACCGCCGTCGTGTAGACGCCCGGCGCCTGCCAGAACACTCTCTCCGCACCCCAGAAGCAGCCGAGACCGAAGACAGCCGTCTCGAAACCCTCAGGGAACGGTGGCTGCAGCGGGGTGCCGAGCACCTCGTGCTTCGTCGGGGGGAGGAGCGGGGTGTCGCGGCCCGGCAGCGCGCGGGCGGCATCGACCATGTCGGACTTGCGAGTGAGAAAGCGCATGCGATCAATCTAGCTCGCGGGCGCGGCATTTCCCTTACGAAGGTGTGACGCCGCCATGGTGAGCCGCGCCAGCAGGTAGCCGGCGACGAGCAGCCCGGCGATCGAGGCGCCCGCGGCGACGCGCGCGTAGTACGACAGGTAGAGGCCGCCGATCCCCGCGACCGCGCCAAGCACGACCGCAAGCGTCATCATCGGCGCCAGCCGGCGCGTCACGACGCGCGCCGCTGCCGCGGGGGCGACGAGCACCGCCACGACGAGCAGGTTGCCGAGTCCCTGCACAGCCACGAGCACCGCCAGCGCGATCAGCGTCAGCAGCAACGCGTCGACGGCCAGCGGTGCGATGCCGAGCGCCCGAGCGCCGCCGCGGTCGAAGCCGGTGGCGAGCAGGCGCCAATGCGTGAGCCGGAGCGCGACCAGCACAGCCCCGACGAGCGCCGCGCCTGCGAGCAGGTCGCCGCGCGTGGTGCCGAGCACGTCGCCGAACAGCAGGTCTTGGATCCCGAGCGGTGCATCCGGCGAGAGCGCGAGCAGCGCGCCGAGGCCGAACAGCGTCGTGACGGCGACCGCAGTGGCGTTGTCGCGTCCGATCGCCGGGACCCGCCCGGCGAGTGCGATCGCGAGTGCCGCGACGAGAATCCCGGCGGCGCCGCCGAGCAGCAGCGGCACGCCCGCGAGCGCAGCGAGCACGAGGCCGGGAAACATCCCGTGCGCGAGCGACTCGGCGCCGTAGGACAGCTCGCCGAGCACGATCCAGCAGCCGAGGGTCCCGCCGACGACCGCGAGCAACAGGACCTCCAGCAGGGCGCGCTGCATCAGCGCCTGCGAGAACGGGTCGGCGAGTGTGTCGAGGACGGTCGCGAGCGCGAGCATCAGTGCGGCGCGTCGTGGTGGTGATGATGGGGCGGCAGAATCGCGTGATGCGGCGCAGCCGGGTCCTCCCCGGGCAGCGTCACGATCGCGCCACCGTAGGTCTGCGCCAGCACATCGTGGGTGAGCGTCTGTGCCGGGATGCCGAAGGCGATCTGGCGGCCGTTGACGCACAGGACGCGGTCCCAGCGGCGCGCCTGCTCGAGGTCGTGCGTCGCGATCAGCACGCCGCGGCCCTCCTCGGCGAGCTCGCGAAGCAGCTCCTCCAGGCGTTGGGCGCTTGTCGTGTCGAGGCCGCTGAATGGCTCGTCGAGCAGCAGGATCTGCGCTTGCTGGACCAGTGCCCGCGCGATCAGCACACGCTGGCGCTGGCCGCCCGACAGCTCGCCGTATGTGCTTTGCGCTCGGTCGGCGAGACCGACGCGCGTGAGCGCCGTACGGGCCGCGGCGCGATCGGTGCGACTCGGGCGCCGCCACCACGCGCGGCCGGGGATCGTCCCCATCAAAGCGACGTCGAGTGCGCTAACCGGGAAGTCGAGGCGCGAGCGCTCTGTCTGCGGGACGCTGGCGCAGCGACTTGTCGTCGTGAGTGTGCCTTCGGTGGCTCGCAGCTCGCCGAGGAGAGCGCGAAAGAGCGTGGTCTTGCCGCCACCGTTGGGGCCGAGGATGGCGATGCGCTCGCCTGCATCTGCCGTGAACGTGACGTCTTCGAGCACCCGTGGGTTGTTCGCGTAGCCGACGCTCAGTCCGTCTGTGCTCAGCAGGGGCTGAGGGGCAGCGGTCATGTCGCTCTCCCAAGCCTGGGCGCGAGCGCTGTGCCGGTTGCCGTTGCCGCGAATGTTGCTCCTGCGACGACGGCGATCGTGGCTCCGGGCGGCGCGTTGAGCTGGACGGCGAGCCAGATGCCGATCGTGCCCTCGGCGGCGGCGAGGGCGACCGTGGTGAGCTGCCAGGTGGCGATGCGATTCATAGTGAGACGGGTCGTAGCCGCGGGGACCACGAGCAGTGCGGTTGCGAGGAGAGCCCCAACGGCGCTGAGCGTCGCGACGGCGCCGAGGGCGACGAGGACGAGCAGCAGGGTGTCCGGGAGCTTCGAGCGGATGCCGAGGGCTGGTGCCGAGGCCGGGTCGAAGCCGGTGGTCAGCCAGCGGGTGCCGAGCAGCCAGGTGGCGGCGAGCGCGATCAGGGCGGTTGCCGCGGCGAGGCGGACGTCGGGTGGACCGATTGCGAGCAGGCTGCCGAACAGCAACGACTCGACTGATGCGGCCGAGTGGAAGACGTCGGAGGCGAGCACGATCCCCGTCGCGAGCGCGGCGACGAGGACGAGGGCGGTCAGCGTGTCGTGGGGCGGGTGGGACCGGTTCCGGCGCGTGCCGAGACGGCCGACCACGAGCGCGAACAGCAGCGCGGCGCCGAAGCCGCCGAGTGCCCCGGCGAAGCCGAGCCCGTCCGCCAGCACGAGTCCCGGGAAGGCTGCCGCGGCAGCGCCGTGGGCGGGAAAGGCGAGCCCGCGCAGGACGATCCAACAGCCGAGCGTGCCGGCCAGCACGGCGAGCAGCAGCAGCTCGACGAGCGCGCGCTGCACGAAGGGGAGCTGGAACGGCTCGAACACGGCCGACCAGCATAATGAGAATAAGTCTGATTTGCATGACGACGATACGATCGAGGCGATGACGACGACCGAACACTCGACCTGGCGCGAGCACACGCTCGCGACGCTCTCCGCCGCCGGTTATCGCCGCGGCGGGGCCCGCAACGCGGTCGTCGACCTGCTCGACCGCCAGGACTGCGCGCTGACCGCACAGGAGATCGATGACCGGCTGCGGACTCAGGGCCGCAGCGTCGGGCGCGCGAGCGTCTACCGGATCCTCGAACTGCTGACCGAGTTGCGGCTCGTGCAGAAGATCGACGTCGGCCAGGGCGTCGCGCGCTACGAGCGTCACGTACCCGACGGCGACCATCACCATCACCTCGTCTGCGACAGCTGTGGGCAGATCGCGCCGTTCTCCGACCCGTCGCTGGAGCAGGCGATCGAGCGCGTCTCGCGCTCACTCAGCTTCGCCGTCGACGACCACGATGTCGTGCTGCACGGATCGTGCAGCGACTGCCGCACCGGCGACGCCGCGTAGGTCTACTCAGTCGCTCAGGAGCGTGCTTCTCGCAGCACGAGCCGCAACGTCGCCGAGACCCAGGCGTACAGCGAGCGCGTCAGCGGCATGCTCAGGACCTCGGCTCCACGGCGGCCGCAAGCGGGACGGCGGGAGCCGCGTGCCGCGCAGGGCTGCCGACCACCCGGTCGACGAGATAGAGCGGGCGTGCGAGTGCCTGGTCGTGCACGCGCGCGAGGTAGCGACCAATGATGCCGACGCTCACGAGCTGCGCGCCGCCAAGGAACAGCACCGCGATCAGGATCCATGCCTCGATCGATGCGACGACCACGCCGGTCGCCGTCAGCAACAGCACGGCCGCCGCCAGCAGCGCGCTGCACAACGAGAGCGTGACCCCCAGGTAACTGGCGAGCCGCAGCGGCACGTCGGAGAACGACGTGATCGCCTCCATCGCGAGCCGTATCAGCGCGGGGTAGGAGGCGCCGCGGCCCGCGTGCCGGCCGGCACGGCGGTACTCGATCGGCACCTGCTCGTAGCCGACCCAGGCGACCATTCCGCGCAGGAAGCGCCGCCGCTCGGGCATCGTCCGCAGCGCGTCGACGACGCGTCGCGACATCAGGCGGAAGTCGCCCGCCTGCCCCTGGTAGGGCGTGCGCGCGATCCGCTCCATCACGCGGTAAAAGCTCGTCGCGAGCGTCCGTTTGAGCAGACTCTCGTCGCGACCGATGCGCCGCGCATAGACGACATCAGCGCCGTTCTGCGCGCGCACGAGCATCTCGACGATCAGCTCCGGAGGGTCCTGCAGGTCGGCATGCAGCAGCGCGACGAAGTCCCCGCGCGTGTGGTCCATGCCGGCCGACATCGCGATCTCCATGCCGAAGTTGCGCGACAGCCGCACGAGCACCACGTCGTCGCGCTCGCGCGCAACCACTTCGAGCAGGGCCGCAGAGCCGTCGACCGAGCCATCGTCGACGTAGACGACCTCATGGCCGCCGTCGATCCCGCCGAGCGCCTCGTCGATCCGGCGCTGCAACTCGGCCAGCCCCTCCTGCTCGTTGAAGACGGGTACGACGACGGAGACGAGCGGTGGCTCGTGGTTCCCGTCGCGCTCGCGCGCAGGCATAATTCACCGTGTCCGGTTGAACGATCGCCTCGGCAACGGATCCCCCCAACGCCGAGCGCGAACAACGACTGGATTCTAGCAGTTGGCGACCCCACGCGGGACCGTCATGAGCGAACCTCGACACGGTTATAGTCTTCAATTAGGCTTATCGTGCTGCCGGAATCTGGGGGACCTTGGGATGGGGACGACCGGCCTGGCGGTCGAGCGCGCATCGCAGCGTGAGAACGCCGCGCTGACGGGCGTGCAGCTCGCATGGATCGCGGCACTGCCCTGCGCGCTGCTGACGCTCGTGATCGTCGTGCTCCTGGGGCCGCCACTCGGCGACGCCTTCCTCGCCCCCGGCACTGAAGTGTTCTGGCCCCAGGCGGGCGCGGTGCCCGAGCCTGCTGAGCACGGCCGCTATCTGCTCTCGCTGATCGGTCCGGTGGCGCTGGCCGCCGTCGTGCTGCTCGGCGCGCGCCGAGCGCCACACGTGAGCGAGCGCGTCGCCCGCCGTCTGGTGCTCGGCAGCCAACTGCTGCTCGTCGCGTTCCTCGCGCTCTGCTTCCTCGCCCAGTACGACGTGCTCGTCAGCGCATACCGACCGGAGTGGGAAGCGCACGTGCGCTACTTCACGCCTGCGACGCTCGCGGTCGCGCTTGCGACGCCGCTGCTCGCGGTCGTGCTCCTGCGCCGACACGCCGTGGCGGACGGCGTCGCACGACTCGTGCGCGAGACACCCGCGAAGCGCATCAGCGCGATGGTCGCCGCAATCCTCTTCACGGCGATCTGGCTGCTGACGGCGGTCGATGCCGACGGGTCGCTCGCGAACACGGCGAGCGGCGTCGCCGGGCACATCCTATGGTCGCTGGACGAGCCGTTCGCGATCCTCAACGGCCGCACGCCGCTCGTCGACTTCCACGCGCAGTACGGCCAGCTCGTGCCGTACCTCGCAGCCGGCACGATGGCGCTGTTCGGCTCCTCGCTCACCGTCTTCAGCGTCACGATGGTCACCGCGAGCGGACTCGCGCTGCTTGCGATCTACGCGCTGCTGCGGCGGATCGTGCACTCCTCGCTGCTCGCGCTCGCGCTCTACCTGCCGTTCGTCGCGACCGGCTTCTTCATGAAGATCGGCCCGCTCGACGACCGCTACGGCCCGGCGAACCTCGTCAGCCTGTGGCCGATCCGCTACGGGGGGCCGTACGTCCTCGCGTGGCTGCTGACGCGTCACCTCCAGGGCGCGGGCCCGCGGCGCGTCTGGATCCTCTTCTTCCTCGCCGGCTTCGCGCTCGTCAACAACCCCGAGTTCGGCGCGGGCGCAGTGGCCGCGCTCGTGGTCGCGCTCGTAGCCGTGCGCCCACCGCGCACTCGCCGCGCGGCCGGCCACCTGCTGGCGGAGGTCGTCGGCGGGCTGCTCGGCGCGACGCTGGTCGTCTCGCTGCTGACGCTCGTGCGCTCGGGCTCGCTGCCGCACTTCGGCTGGGCGCTGGAGTTCTCCAAGCTCTACGGCGTCGGCGGCTGGGCGCTCGTGCCGATGCCGCGGCTGGGGATATTCCTGGTCCTCTACGTGACGTTCGCGGCAGCGCTCGCCGTCGCAGCCGTGCGCGTGGTGCGCGGCGCACACGACGTCGCACTGACGGCGATGCTCGCCTGGAGCGGCGTGTTCGGGTTGGTGGCCGGCGGCTACTTCGCCGGACGCTCGCACCCGCAAGTCCTGATCGACCTGTTCTCGCCGTGGGCGCTCGCGCTCGTGCTGCTGACGATCGTCGCCGTTCGCGCGCTCGCCGCGCGCGAGTGGCGCCGCCCGGCGCCCGCGGAGCTGGCGGTGCTGTTCGGCTTCGGGCTCGCCGTCTGCTCGCTCGCGCAGACGCCGACGCCGTGGTCGCAGGTGAGGCGCATCGGCGACGAGGCGCCGGTGGCGCTGTTCAAGCAGCGGCTCGCCGCGAGGTTCGTCGCCGAACACACGCAGCCAGGTGAGAAGGTCGCGCTGCTGATGCCGCTCGGGCACCGCATCGCCTACGACACCAGGCGGGTGAACATCTCGCCGTACGCGAGCATCGAGTCGATGCCGACGACGCAGCAGCTCGACAGGGCGATCGCGGTGCTGCGACGCGAAGGTGGTGACAGGCTGTTCGTCTCGACTCAGTTCACGTTCGACGAAGAGCTCGCGGCGATTCAACGGGCCGGCTTCGTCGTGCGGGACCAGGCCACCGACGAACGCGGCGCGACGATCCTCGAGCTCGTCGACGGCGGGGGCTGATCAGCGGACGGTCGCGTCGCGCGCGGCCGCCAGCTCTGCGGCCGCGTCGATGATCATGTCCTCCTGGCCGCCGACGATGCGGCGGCGGCCGAGCTCCATCAGCACGTCGCGCGGCTCGACGCCGAACTTCGCGCCGGCGCGCTCCGCATGCAGCAGGAAGGACGAGTAGACGCCCGCGTAGCCGAGTGAGAGAGCGGTCGTGTCGATCGTCTGCGGGCGGGGCATGAGCGGGGCCACGACGTCCTCGGCGACGTCCATCAGCGGGAACAGGTGCGCATTCGACTCGTGGCCGGAGCGCTCGAGCGCGGCAGCGAGCACCTCGAGCTGCGCGTTGCCGGCGCCGGCCCCGAGCCCGCGCAGCGAGCCGTCGAGCCAGGTCGCGCCGACCTCGACCGCCGCCAGCGCGTTGCCGACGCCGCAGCCGAGGTTGTTGTGCGCGTGGAAGCCGACCGCGACATCCGCCGGGAGTGCTTGGCGCAGCGCTCTCACGCGCGCGGCAGCGCTCGCCGGGACCATCGCCCCAGCCGAGTCGACGACGTAGACGACGCGCGCACCGTAGGACGCCATCAGCTTCGCCTGCCCGGCCAGCTCCACCGGCTCCAGCATGTGGCTCATCATCAGGAAGCCGACCGGGAGCATCTCGTTTACAGCTGCCCATTCGACGTGCTGCTCGGCGATGTCGGCCTCGGTGCAGTGCGTCGCGATGCGCGCGATCGTGGCGCCGAGTCCCTGTGCGCGCTTGAGCTGCTCGAGCGTGCCGATCCCCGGCAGCAGCAGGGCAGCGATCCGCGCCCTCACGACTGCGCCGGCCGCCGCCTCGATCAGCGCCTCGTCGGAGTGCGCGGAGCGGCCGTACTGGATCGAGGAGCCGCCGACGCCGTCGCCGTGCGAGACCTCGATCGCGTCGATGCCGGCGGCCTCCAAGCCGGCGGCGACGGCAGCGACCTGCGCGGGCGTGAAAGCGTGGCGGACGGAGTGCATGCCGTCGCGCAGTGAGGAGTCGACGAGCACCACGCGGGTCATCGCCAGGCCCTCTCGTGGAGCGGGTCGGGGCGTGTGGCGGCGGCGAGCATGCGGCTCGCCAGCTCCTCCCCCACGCGCGCCGCGGCGGCCGTCATCACGTCGAGGTTGCCGGCGTAGGCAGGCAGGAAGTCGCCCGCGCCCTCGACCTCCAGCAGCACGGTGACGAGGTCCCCGTCGACGTCGCAGAGCTTGAGGCGATAGCCGGGGACATAGGCGCGGATCGCGTCCGCCATCGCGTGCACGGACTCGCGGATCGCGTCCGCGTCGGGTTCGCGCACCTGTGCGAAGACGGTGTCGCGCATCAGGATCGGCGGCTCGGCCGGGTTGAGGATGATGATCGCCTTCGCCTCGTCCGCGCCGCCGACGCGCTCCAGCCCGCGCGCCGTCGTGACGGTGAACTCGTCGATGTTCTGGCGGGTGCCGGGACCAGCGCTGGCGGACGAGATCGTCGCGACGATCTCGCCATAGGCGACGTCGGCGACGCGGTCGATCGCGTGCATCATCGGGATCGTCGCCTGGCCGCCGCAGGTGACGAGGTTCACGTTCGGCGCGTCGAGGTGCTGGTCGAGGTTGACCTCCGGAACGACGTACGGGCCGACCGCGGCAGGCGTGAGGTCGACGACCACTTTGCCCGCCTGGCGCAGGCGCGGCGCGTTCGCGCGGTGTGCCTTGGCGCCGGTCGCCTCGAACACGAGCGGGACGTCGTCGCGCTCCAGCACCGCCTCGACGCCCGCGGCGCTCGTCTCGACCCCGAGCTCGCGCGCGCGGGCGAGCCCGGGCGAGTCCTCGTAGATGCCGACCATCAGCGCCGTCTCGATCGCCGCGCTGCGCTGCAGCTTCATCAGCAGGTCGGTACCGATGTTGCCGGGGCCGATGACGGCCGCCTTGATCATGCGCCCCTCCCCCGTGGACGAAGACCGGCCGAGCGTATCAGCGCTGCGCAAGCGCCTCGCGGACTGCCGCGTCGAAGCTCATCGGCGCGTCGTTGATCCCCGCCGGCGGCGGTCTACGCACGAGCATCTCCTCGCGCAGGCCGTCGACGAGCGGGCGCACGAGCCCGTTGTCGACCGGCGTCACGAGCATCACCCACCACGAGGAGAGGCGCGGGGTCAGCACCGGCACGCGCACGACGAGCGGCGGGCGCCGGCCCATCGCGCGGGCAGTGCGGACCATCATCTCGCGGTAGCTGAGGACATCGGGACCGCCCAGCTCGACGTCGCCGACGACGTCCTCGCGGTCGCGCAACGCGTCCAGCGCGTGCACGACGTCGTCGAGCGCAATCGGCTGCGTGCGCGTGTCGATCCAGCGCGGGCACACCATCGCCGGCAGCCGCTTGACGAGCGCGTGCAGCATCTCGAAGGAGGCGCCGCCGGGGCCGAGGATCATCGCCGCGCGCACGTGCACAAGCTGCGGCACATGCCGCGCGAGGATCTCCGCGACCTCGTCGCGGCTGCGCAGGTGCTCCGATGAGGCGTCGGCGGCCTCGCCGCCTGACAAGCCCCCGAGGTAGATCACGCGGCGCACGCCGGCCTTCGCGGCGGCGGCGCCGAACGTCTCCGCCGCCTGACGGTCGCGGGCGGCGAAGTCCCCGCCGTCGCCTTTCCCCATCGAGTGGATCAGGTAGTAGGCGACCTCGACGCCGTCCATCGCCGCGTCGAGCCCGTCGCCGGTGAGCGCGTCGCCCTGCACCGCATACGGTCGCGCGGCATCCGGGGCGCGGCTCGGATCGCGCACGAGGCAGCGCAGTTGGCCCTCCTCGGCCGCGAGCAGTGGAAGGAGTCGGCCACCGACGTAACCGGTGGCGCCGGTGAGCAGGACAGAGGTCATGACGGGTATACGGTCCGCGCATACCCGCGGTTGCGCCGGTTGCACCGTCGGGTAAACTAATTGCACGAGCAACTACTCCAGGAGGAGACGCGGTGCAGCTCGACGGCATCCACCACATCACGTGCATCACCGGCGACGCGCCGCGCAACGTCGACTTCTACGTGCGCGTGCTCGGCCTGCGCATGGCGAAGAAGACGGTGAACCAGGACGACCCGACCGTCTACCACCTCTTCTACGCCGACGACAGAGGCAGTCCCGGCGCCGACCTGACGTTCTTCGAGTACCCGAACGCGCGGCCCGGCCGCGACGGCGCGGGCATGATCCACCGCATCGCGTTTCGCGTGGCTGACACCGCGGCGTTGGGCTTCTGGGCCGCGCGCCTGGCCGACGAGGGGCTCGCGGTCGCGCGGGAGCACGACGGTGCGCTGCGCTTCGCCGACCACGAGGGCCTCGGGCTTGAGCTGCTCGTGGACGACTCGGGCGACGAGCCGCTCGTCGCCGCTGCGCCCGACATCCCGGCCGAGCACGCGCTGCGCGGCTTTGCGGGCGTGCGCGCGTATAGCGCGGACCCGGCGCAGAGCACCGCGCTGCTGCGCGACGTGCTCGGGTTCGAGCCGCACGACGGCGGCGGGGCCGATGCCAGCGAGTGGGTCTCGCGCGGACCGCGCCGTAGCGGCTTCTACGGCTACGACCAAGCACCGGCGGAGCGCAGCATCGGCGGCGCCGGCACCGTCCACCACATCGCCTGGACCTCGGAGGACGAGGACATCGAGGCGTGGGATGAGCGCTACGTTGCCGCCGGGCGTCACACGTCCGGGCTCGTCGACCGCTTCTACTTCAGAAGCGTCTACTCGCGCGAGCCGAGCGGTGTGCTGTTCGAGATCGCGACGCGCGGACCGGGCTTCTCGGCCGACGAGCCTGCGGAGGAGATCGGCCGCAGACTGTCGCTGCCGCCGAAGCTGGAGCACCTGCGCGAGCAGATCGAGGCGTCGCTGACGCCGCTGCCGGCAGATCCGCGGGCGTCGCGGGTGGGCTGACTGGCTTGGGCCCGGGCGTGCTGGTGGCCCGGGGCCCGAGCTTGCCCTGCCTGGCGATGAAACACTCGCCGCAGGACAAGCTCGCACCCCGGGCTCAAGCGCGTGCTCGCTACAGTCCCCGGCCGTGTTGCCGGGACCGATTGACCGCCGTGAGCTGCTGCGCCGTGCCGGCCTGAGCGCTGCTGGGCTTGGCGCGATCGGTGCCGCAGGGTGCGGCTCCGGCGGCGAATCCCCCACCACGGCGGCGAGCACACAGGCCCCGACGACGACCTCCGCCGCCTCCGCCCGCGCGCAGACGGCTGCGGCGATTCGCGCCGCCCGCGTCAGAAAGGTCAAACGGGGCGAAGCACCCAACCTGCTGCTGGTGATCGTCGACTCGATTCGTGCGGATCACCTCGGGTCGTATGGCCGGCGCAACGCGCACACGCCGAATTTCGACGCGCTCGCGCGCGAGAGTCTGCGCTTCACCCACGCGTACCCTGAGTCGTTTCCGACCGGCCCGGCGCGGGCGACGATCTACGGCGGCCGGCGGCTGTTCCCGTTCGCCGACTGGAGAGGGCCGCCGGCGGACATGCCGGGGACGCCCGGGTGGCAGGACATCCCGGTCCAGAACCTCGTCACGACGCTGCGCGCGGCCGGCTGGTTCACGGGGCTCGCGGTCGACACGCCGTGGGTGCTCGTGCCGTCGCAGAAGCCGTTCCAGCAGGCGCTGCACCGCTACGTCCCGATTCCCGGCCAGACGGGCACGGTGACAAAGCCGGCGAGCCTGATCTCCGATGCCGAGCTGGCGCGCCACGTGCCGCCGAAGATCCTCAACTCGAGCTCGGGCCAGAAGATGCGCCAGTACCTCGCCAACCAGGTCGGGCGCAGATCGGAGGCCGACTACCTGCCGGCGAGAGTCTTCACCGCTGGGATGGGATTGCTGGAAGAGGCGAACCGGCAGAGAAAGCCGTTCGCGCTCATGCTCGACTGCTTTGACCCGCACGAGCCATGGGATCCGCCGGACAAGTACGTGAAGCTGCACGGCGGCGATGTGAACCGCGCCTGGGATCCCGGCACGGTGCTCAACGGGACGACCGCGACGAACGGGCTTGCGCCGGCCGACGTCGCGCAGATGAAGGCGCTCTACCGCGCCGAGCTGTCGATGGCGGACCACTGGTTCGGCAACTTCATGCAGCGTCTGCACGAGTTGGACCTGGAGCGCGAGACGCTGATCCTGTTCCTGTCCGACCACGGCTTCCTGCTCGGCGAGCGCGGCTACGTGGCGAAGATGGCGACGCAGTGTCACCCGGAGCTGATCCACGTGCCGCTGATGATCCGCGACCCCGAGGGCCGCGGTGCCGGCAAAACGACCGACTACCTGACGCAGACGCAGGATGTCGCGACGACGCTGCTGCGCGCGGGAACGGTGCGCAGACCGGACTTCATGGACGGGCAGAACCTGCTGCCGCTGCTGGAGGGCAGACGCGGCAAGCGCAAGCTCAAGCGGCGCACGTACGTGACCGGCTCCTACAGCTCGATCGTCTTCGCGCGCGACCGCCGCTGGTCCTACATGGGCGACAACCAGAACGCCGACCCCCAGCTCTTCGACCACAGACGCGATCCGCGCGAAGTGCGCGACCTCGCCGCCGCCCGCCCCGCGCAGGCGCGCCGCATGTACGAGCGCATGGTCGTCAGAGACAACGGCGGCAGAGCGCTGCCGAGATTCAAATAGCACTGCACCTTTTGCGACTCCCATCGAGTCGCAAAGGTGCAGTGGTCGTGCGCTAGCCCTTCAGCGTCTTCTGCAACTGCCGCTCGACCGCGGCGCTCATCGTCTGTTGGAAGGCGGCCCGGACGGCCTCGGAGGCGAGCGGGCGCAGGCGGGTGAGCGCGTCGCTGAGCAGCGCCCACTCCTGCGGGGAGCGTTTGGCGGGATCGAGCTCGCCGCCGGCGACGTCCTCGATGAAGAGGCGCACGAACTGGTCGGCGATCGCGCGCGTGTGGCGTTGGATCTGCTCGGCGACTGCGAGCGCGTGCATCGGCGGGACGCCCATCGCGGCCAGCTCCTCGCCGGCGCGCAGCAGCGTCGGACTCGGCACCTCGTAGCGGCCGTCGCCGAGCGGGCGGATCAGGTCGAGCTTCTCCGCCCGCTTGATCGCTCTCCGGTCGGCGCTCCCGAGCCGCACCGCCAGCTCCTCGACCGTCGTCAGCTCCGGCTCCTCCTCGGCGAACGCCGACAGCACCTGCCGGCCGAATGCAAGCACCTCCTCGCTCGCGCCGTTGGAGGCGCTGATCAGACGCTCGATCGCCTTGAGGTTGAAGCCCTCCGCCTGCAGGTCCTGGATCAGCCGCAGGCGCGTGGCGTGCTCGGGCCCGTAGTAGCCGGTGCGCGCGCGCACCTTCGGCGGCGGCAGCAGCCCGCGCGACTGGTGCGCGCGGATGTTGCGCACGGTCATGCCGGTGTCGCGCGCCAGCTCGTCGATCGTCAGCTCGCCCGCCCGCCGGTCGCTCATGCGCCACATCCTACGACGGGCTCCGCGCGGCCCGACCCGCCTGCAATCTGACATGACAGAGTTGAATGTGTCATCAGCTCATGTAGCATACGACCATGCACTCTTTCTTGACGCTCGCCGCAGCCACGGCACCTCCCGCCGGTGGCGCCGAGCTCGGCCAAGTCGTCGGCGCGACGCTCGCCATCACCATTCTCACCGCGGCCCTCGCCGTGCTCGGGCTGCGCCACCGCGCCGGGCGCCTGCAGGCGCTCGACCGACTGAGCACCGCGATGGGCCGCCAGACCGGCCTGCCAGGCTGGGCCGCCCTGCCCGCCGGCCTCGCCGGCGCCTCCCTGCTCACCGCCGCCTTCGGCATGTACTGGGACATCGCCCTCCACATCGACCAGGGTCGCGACGCCGGCCCACTCGCGAATCCCGCGCACTACTTCATCCTGCTCGGGCTCTACGGGATCCTCGCCGCCGGCTGGTTCGCGATCGTGCTCCCGCGCGCTGAGGACCCGCGCTCGCCGGCCGCACTGCGCATCGCGGACGGCTGGTACGTGCCCGTCGCCGGGGTGCTGCTGACTGCCTGCGCATCCTTCTCGCTGATCGGCTTTCCGCTCGATGACGTCTCCCACCGCCTGTTCGGACAGGACGTGACCCTCTGGGGGCCGACGCACCTGATGCTGCTCGGTGGCGCCGCGATGACGCTGATCGGCATTCTCGTGCTGGTCACCGAGGGTCACCTGGCGACCCGGGGCACCAACGCCGGCGCGATGGCGCCCGCCGCGAGCGGCCGCCTCGCCGACCGCCTGCGCCACAGCCGCGTGATCGGCGCCTGTGGCGGCCTGCTGATCGGCCTCTCGATCTTCCAGGCCGAGTTCGACTTCGGCGTGCCGCAGTTCCGCCTGCTGTTCCACCCCCTGCTGATCGCCTTCGCCGCCTCGCTCGGGCTCGTGGTGGCGCGCACGCTGCTCGGACGCGGCGGCGCGCTCGCGGTCGTCGCCTTCTACCTCCTGATCCGCGGCGGTCTCTCGCTGCTGACCGGTCCGGTGCTCGGCGAGACGGTCCCCCACCTCCCGCTCTACGCCGCCGAGGCGCTGCTGGTCGAGGCGCTGGCACTCGTCGTGAAGCCGGGGCGCTTCCGCTTCGGCGTTCTGGCGGGCGTCCTGATTGCGACCGTCGGCGTGCTCGCCGAGTACGCCTGGTCGCACGTCTGGATGCCGCTGCCGTGGCCGGCTCACATCCTGCCGCAGGCGATCGCACTCGCGCTGCCGGTCGCAATCGCGGGCGGGGTGCTCGGCACCTTCGTCGCCGGCGCCCTGCAACTGCGGGCCGACCTGGTTGCGCGTCCGCGCGCGTGGATGGCGGCGGGCGCAAGCCTGCTCGCCGTCGCGGCGACCGTCGCGTTCCTGCTGCAGACCGAGGCGCCGACCGACGCGCGCGCGCAGATCGCATTGCGCACCGTGCACGCGGGCAGCGGCCCGGACGACGCGGGCCGCACCGTCGCGGCGACGATCCGCTTCGAGCCGCCGAGCGCGGTCGCGGACGCGGAGTGGTTGACCGTGACGGCCTGGCAGGGCGGCGGCAGACTTGTCGTCGACCGCCTGCGCTCACTCGGCGACGGCGTCTACGCGACGACGCGACCGATTCCGGTCTCCGGCGACTGGAAGGCGATGATCCGCTTCCAGCGCGGGCGCGACCTCGCCGCGATCCCGGTCGCGATGCCGGCTGACGCGGCGATCCCAGTCCCCGCCGTGCCCGCGCTCGCCACCGCCACCCGGGCCTTCGCGGACGACCAGAAGGTCCTCCAGCGCGAGCGCAGACAGGACGTGCCGGGCTGGCTGTGGGGCGTCGCCGGGCTCGTCGTGCTCAGCATCACGTCGACGCTGCTGCTCGTGCTGGGATGGGGGCTCGTGCGACTGGCTCAGGCAGGCGCCGGTGCGGCCGCTTCGAGCCCGGCGGCGAGCGTTCGCACGAGACGTGAGAACGAGGCGTCGCAGTCGACCGGCAGCCCGAAGCCGCCGGCCGCCTCGATCGCCACGAACCCGTAGAGCGCGCTGCGGACGGTCCGCACGGCATGGACCGCGTCCTCATCGTCGATCCCCCAACCGCCGACGATTGCGGCAAGCACGCCGACAACCTCCGCCGCCGCCTGCTCGTGCTCCACGTCGCCGGCGGCGGGGGGGGCGACAGTCGCCGCGAAGCAGCCCGGGTGCTCGTGGGCGTATGCGCGATAGGCGTGTGCGACCGCGACGAGCGCGTCCTCGCGCGCCCGCCCCACGGCGGCACGCCGCAGCACGTCGCCCAGCTCTCTCAGCCCCCGCAGCGCGATTCCGCGCAACAGTGCCTCACGCCCGGCGACGTGGTTGTACAGCGAGGGCGCGCGCACACCGAGCGTGGCGGAGACGCGTGCCAGCGTGACCGCCTCGAGGCCGTCCGCGTCAGCGACGCGAACGGCCTCCTCCACCACCTGCCCGGTGTCAAGGCCCTGGCGGGGCATCGGGTCAGCTGGCCGCCTTCGGGGCGTGGACGATCAGCTTGTGGATCGTCAGCACCGGCGTGAAGCCGGTCTGATCGCAGCGTCTGTTCAGCTTCGTGACGGTGCCGATCACCTTCACGCGGCTGCCCGGCAGCACGTCGCCGAGGTCGACTCTGCCGTCGCCGTTCTGGTCGCTCAGCTGCAGCAGCACCCGCGCGTGATCGAGTGTGTACGTCTTCGTGGTGCCCTTGTCCGCTCTCGCAGGTCTGTTGGCTCTCATGACGTCGATCGTCACGTCGCCGCTGTAGGTCGGCTTGACCGGTCTGTCAGCGGAGGCCGTCGCGCCCATCGGGGTCGGCGCGCCGCTCGCGTCCAGCACGAGTGTGTGGCTTCTCAGCGTGCCGGCTGCGACGTAGGCGGTCCCATGCGGCGTGCAGCGATGCGATCTGCTCGGAGATCTGGCGTGCTGCTCGCTCTGCCCCGGCGCTCTCGGCGGGTGAGCGGGGTCTCTTGCCGGGTGCGCCCACGCGGGCGTCGTCGCCATCGCGGCGGCACACGCCGTCAGCAGAATCTTTCGAACGATCATCCGCAGTCTCCTTGGTCGCGTTCACGAGCGCGCGGTCCTTGGCGCTCATGCAGGTGAAACGCTGGAGATGCAGGGAGGTTGGCCGCGTCCACCGCGAATGTGGACGCGGCCGTTGCCGGCGTCCGTCACCGTCAGAATGGCTACATTGACGCATGACACGTTTCTCGACGTGGGGTGCCGGAGCCGGCGATGTGGCCGGCGGAGGCGGACCCCCGACCCATCTGCTCTGAAAAGGAACTCCGTCGCCATGGCATCCACCATCGATCTGCCCGAGGCCGGCGAGACGACGTTCTCGCTGGAGTTGACCCAGGACCAGAAGGACGTGCGCGACTGGGTGCACGGGTTCGCGAGAGATGTCGTGCGGCCCGCCGCCTCTGAGTGGGACGAGCGCGAGGAGACGCCCTGGCCGGTCATCCAGGAGGCCGCGAAGATCGGCCTCTACGGCTTCGAGGGGCTCGCGCAGTTCTTCGCCGATCCGAGCGGCCTGTCGCTGCCGATCGTCAACGAGGAGCTGTTCTGGGGCGACGCCGGTATCGGCATGGCGATCATGGGCTCCGGCCTGGCCGCCGCCGGCATCTTCGCCAACGGCACCGGCGAGCAGATCGGCGAGTGGATCCCGCGCTGCTTCGGCACGGCCAACGACCCGAGAGTCGCCGCCTTCTGTGTCTCCGAGCCGGACGCCGGAAGCGATGTGTCAGCACTGCGGACGCGCGCGAAGTACGACGCGGCGAAGGACGAGTGGGTTTTGAACGGCCAGAAGGCGTGGGCGACGAACGGCGGCATCGCCGACGTCCACGTCGTCGTCGCCGCGGTCGAGCCCGAGCTCGGCTCGCGCGGACAGGCGTCGTTCGTGATCGGGCCGGACACGCCCGGCCTCGAGATGGGCACGAAAGTCAAGAAGCACGGCCTGCGCGCCTCGCACACGGCCGACGTCTTCCTCGACGACTGCCGCATCCCCGGCGCCAACATTCTCGGCGGCAAGGAGAAGTTCGACGAGAAGGTCGCGCGCGCACGAGAAGGAGCCAAGTCGCGCTCGCAGGCGGCGATGGCGACGTTCGAGGCCTCGCGCCCAACCGTCGGCGCGCAGGCGCTCGGGATCGCCCGCGCGGCGTACGAGTACGCGCTCGACTACGCGAGAGAGCGCAGACAGTTCGGCAAGGCGATCATCGAG
>Ga0126313_10000046_pt1 | contig 48175 bp, 51 predicted proteins | sample Plot105A_FD_89954 | JGI IMG/M metagenome (GOLD analysis project Ga0126313, IMG submission 89954) | Serpentine soil microbial communities from UC McLaughlin Reserve, CA, USA - Plot105A | ecosystem: Environmental > Terrestrial > Soil > Grasslands | place: USA: UC McLaughlin Reserve, Lake County...
ACGCGCTCGTGACCGCCGCGCGCTGCGGCGCCGAGGCGCTGCTCCGCCGCGGCGCGCATGGCGCCACGCCGGCCGCCTAGCTTCCAGGCGCATCACGCGTCGAGTCCGCGTGGATCGGCGTGGTCCCGCAGTCTTGCCAAGTGGGGAATCGTGGTTTAGAGTGGGGGGAAGTGGTGAAAGATAGGAGTGGCCCCCATGCTCCTCGGCGAACACGAGCATGCTCTCGACGACAAGAACCGCCTCACGCTTCCGGCCAAGTTCCGGCAGTCCTTCTCGGACGGGCTCGTCGTCGGTCGCGGGATGGACGGCTGTCTCGTCGTCTACCCGCGGGACGGCTGGGATGGCTTTGTCGAGAGCCGCCTGGCCGGTCTGGACCCGCTCAGCCGTGAGGCGCGCCAGATGAGCCGCTTCTTCTTCTCCGGCGCGTCTGAGGCGGACCTCGACAGGCAGGGGCGCGTGATGATCCCCCAGCTTCTCGTCGAGCGCGCCGGCCTCACGCGCGAGGTCGTCGTCGCGGGTCTGCGCGACCACCTCGAGATCTGGGATCGCGCCGCCTGGCGCGAGCACCTCAACGAGGTCGAAGGGAGTGCCGAGCTTGTTGCCGAACGCCTCGCAGCCAAACAGGACTGAGCACGTCCCCGTGCTCGCGGACGAAATCCGCGAGCACGTGGCGGTCGAGCCCGGCGCCACGATCGTCGACGCGACCTTCGGGGCGGGCGGGCACGCGTCGCTCCTCTGCGGCGAGCTCGCCGGGCGCGGAAAGCTGATCGCGATCGACCGCGACCCCGACGCGCGCCCGTTCTTCCGGCAGTTCCAGGCAGGCTGCCGGGCACAGACCCGCTTCCTGCGCGGAGACTTCGACGTCGTCCTCGGGCAGCTTGCGGGAAACGGCGTCCGCGCAGACGCGATTCTTCTCGACCTCGGTGTCTCGAGCATGCAGATCGACCGGCCCGAGCGCGGCTTCTCGTACTCGGTGGACGCGCCGCTCGACATGCGAATGGACCCCTCGTCCGAGCGCTCGGCCCGCGACCTCGTGAACGAGGAGTCCGAGCGCGACCTCGCCGACGTCTTCCGCCGCTACGGGGAAGAGCGCTTCGCGCGGCAGATCGCGGCCGCGGTCGTCCACCGGCGCGCCGAGCGTCCCTACGAGCGAACCGCCGACCTCGTCGAGACGATCCGCGGAGCGATCCCCGCCCCCCGGCGGTTCGGCGACGGGCACCCCGCCAAGCGCGTGTTCCAGGCACTCCGGATCGCGGTGAACGACGAGCTCGGCGCGCTCGAACGGGCCTTGCCGTCGATCGTCGAGCTTCTGCGGCCGGGGGGACGGATCGCCGTCATCAGCTTCCACTCGCTCGAAGACCGGATCGTGAAGAGGTTCTTCGCCGCCGAGGCGCGCGGTTGCACCTGCCCGCCCGACCTTCCGGTCTGCGTCTGTGGGCACGAGCCGCGACTTCGCCTCCTGACCCGCAAGGCCGTGCGACCTTCTCCCTCCGAGGTGGCCGCGAACGTCCGCTCCGCGTCTGCGCGGCTCCGGGTGGCCATGAGGACGGACGCCTGAGGTGGCGACGGCCGCTGCACGGACCGCGCCTCGGCCGCGCCCTAAGGCTCGCACCGTGCCGGTTGCGGAGTCTCGCCCTCGGCCGCGTCCCGCCGCACGCCCGCGGGTCGCGGGCGGCGTCCTCTGGATCGTCGTCGTCGCCGCGCTTCTCGCAGGCATCGTCGCGCTGAACGTCGCGGTACTCCGGCTGAACATGGAGGTCGAGCGCCTCGACGGGGAGAAGGCGAAGCTCGACGCGCGAAACGCGGCAATCCTCGCAGAGCTCTCGAGCACGGCATCCGTTGCCCGCATCGAGACGGCTGCGCGAAACCGGCTCGGCCTCGTCGAACCGGCCCAGACGAGCTACGTGAACGCGAACCGCGCCCGCAGGTGACGCTCAGGCTCGTCAACCGGCGCATTCGGCTGCTCGTCTTTCTCTTCGCGCTCGCGTTCGCGGTGACGCTCGCGCGCGCGCTCTGGCTTCAGGGCGTCCGGGCCGGAAACCTGGACGCGCTCGCCGCGAGCCAGCACCGCGAGACGATCACCCTTCCCGCGCGGCGTGGGACGATCTACGACCGGCACGGCCACCGCCTCGCGATCGGCGAGCAATCGACCACGGTGTACGCGAACCCGAAGGAGATCGTCGACCCCGCCGCCGTCGCGGAGAAGGTGGCCACGACGCTCGGCGTGCGCGAGCGCTCGGTGCTCGCTCTCCTCTCCGACCGGACGAAGGGGTTCGTCTACCTGGCTCGGAAGGCGGACTCCGACAAGGCTCGGCTTCTCGAACGGCAACGGATCGTCGGCCTCGGGTTCATTCCCGAGGAACGTCGCACGTACCCACAACGGACCGTGGGGGCGGAAGTCGTCGGCTACGCGGGCGTCGACAACGACGGCCTTTCCGGTCTCGAGCTCGAGCTGAACGGACGGCTGGTTGGGACCGAAGGCAGCGAGAGCGTCATCCGCGATCCGTTCGGTCGCGTCCTGAAGGTGCTCGAGTCGAAGCCGGCTCGTCCGGGCGCGAACGTCTACCTCACCCTCGACGAGACCCTCCAGGCCCAGGTCGAGCGGATCCTCGCGGAGACGCGAAGGACGTGGGAGGCGAAGGATGCGACGGCGATCGTGCTCGACCCGAGGACCGGCGCGGTGCTGGCGATGGCCGTCGAGCCGGGGTTCGACGCCAACCGCTATCCCGACGTACCGCGCGAACGGCAGCGGAACCGCGCCGTCACCGACACGTACGAACCTGGCTCGACCTTCAAGGTCGTGACGCTCGCGGGCGCCCTCGAGACGAGGATGGTCACGCCGAGGACGAAGTACGTGCTGCCGCCCGAGATCCACGTCGCCGATCGCATCATCCACGACGCTGAGCCCCGCGGCACCGAGACGATGACGGTCTCCGAGATCCTCACGAAGTCGTCGAACATCGGCACGATCACGCTCGCCCTCGGGCTCGGCGCGACCGAGCTTTCGCGCTGGATCGACCGGTTCGGCTTCGGCCACCAGACCGGGATCGACTTTCCGGGCGAAAGCCGCGGCATCGTGCTCCCGACCGACCAGTGGTCGGGCTCGACCATCGGCAACGTGCCGATCGGGCAGGGGATCGCGGTCACCCCGATCCAGATGGCGTCGGTGTACGCGGCGCTCGCGAACGACGGCAAGTGGATCCAGCCCCACCTCGTGCAGCGGATCGGTCACCAGGCAACGCCTGCCCCGGAGCGGCAGCGGATCGTGTCGACCAAGACGGCGTCCGAGCTGCAGCGAATGCTCCGGGGCGTCGTTCGCGAGGGGACTGGTACCGAGGCGCAGGTGCCCGGCTACTCGATCGCGGGCAAGACGGGAACCGCCGCCAAGCCCGATCCGGTGCTCGGCGGTTACTCGACCTCGAAGTATGTGAGCTCGTTCGTCGGCTACCTCCCGGCCTCGAAGCCGCGCCTCTGCATCCTGGTCGCGGTGGACGAGCCTAAGGGCGCGATCTGGGGCGGGTCGGTCGCGGCCCCCGCGTTCGCAAAGATCGCGCGGTTCGCGCTCCAGTACCTCGAGGTGCCACCCGACCGCCCCGGCACGCTGGCGCCGGCGTAAGTAGGCGGGGCGGGTCGTACCCCTAGGTGCCCGTGGCCTCCTCCCGCTTCCGAGTCTAATCCGGAGAGGCGCGCAGGTGTGTCGCGAAGTGCACCCAAACCCGCGCAAACGCGCGCATTTTCGTGTCACGAACTCCGGAAAGGGCAGGAGGGGACGTTGGTAGAATGCCGCGCCATCGAGCTCGAGGTTCTGACCCAGGCGGTCCGGGCGCTGCGCACGGTCAATCCCTCGCCCGTCGCCGTCTCCGGTCTCGCCTTCGATACCCGCGGGGTCACGCTGGGGGCGCTCTTCTTCTGCGTCCCGGGGCTCACAGTCGATGGCCACGCCTTCGCCGGGGAGGCGATTGAACGCGGCGCTGTGGCTCTCGTCGTCGAGCGCGAGCTGCCGCTCGCCGTGCCCCAGATCGTGGTCGCCGACGCGCACGACGCGATGGGACGCGCCGCCGACGTGTTCTTCGACCGACCGACGCGCGAGCTCGACGTCGTCGGCGTGACTGGGACCAACGGCAAGACCACGACCACCTTCCTCCTCTTCGCCGCGCTCGCCGCGTCCGGGCGAAGGCCGGGGCTCGTCGGGACGATCGAGGGGCGGGTCGGCGGCGAGCGCCGCGCCTTCCCCGGCACGACGCCCGCGGCGATCGACCTGCAGCGCACCTTCCGCGAGATGGTCGACGCCGGCGACCGGAGCTGCGCGATCGAGACCTCCTCGCACGCCTCCCAGCAGCGGCGGCTCGTGGGAACGCGTTTCGCGGCGCTCGTGTTCACGAACCTCTCGCAGGACCATCTCGACTACCACGAGACGATGGACGCCTATTTCCACGCCAAGCGCCGCCTGTTCATCGAGCCGGACGTCGACGGTCGCCAACCGCCTGCCGTCGTCAACGTCGACGATCCGTGGGGCGCTCGCCTCGCGGACGAGCTTCGCGACCTGGGCGGCGAGCTCGTGACGTTCGGCCTCGACAGCGAGGGCGACGTCCGCGCCGAGGCCGTGGAGGTCGGACCCACGGGATCGACGTTTACGGTCGACGAGCTCGCCTTCTCGACATGCCTGCGCGGGCGCTTCAACGTCTCGAACGCGCTCGGGGTCGTCGCAGCGGGCCGCGTCCTCGGCCTCCAGGACGAGGCGATCCGGCGCGGGATCGAGCACGTGACCGGTGTTCCCGGACGCTTTGAAGCAGTCGACGAAGGGCAACCCTTCGCGGTGGTCGTCGACTACGCGCATACGCCGGAGGGCCTGGCCAACGTCCTCGGTGAGGCGCGCGCGTTGGCCGCCGGGCGCGTGATCTGCGTCTTCGGCTGCGGCGGCGACCGCGATCGCGGCAAGCGCCCGCTCATGGGCGAGATCGCGAGCCGGCTCGCCGACCTCGCGATCGTCACGTCGGACAACCCCCGGAGCGAGGATCCGAACGCGATCATCGACGAGATCGTCGCCGGCGCGGCGGAAACGCCCCAGGTCGAGCCGGACCGGGCGGCCGCGATCGAGCTCGCCCTGGATGCCGCGCGCGAGGGGGACATCGTCGTCATCGCGGGCAAGGGGCACGAGCTCGGTCAGGAGATCGCGGGCCGGACGATTCCGTTCGACGACCGCGAGGTCGCGCGCGACCTGCTCCGCCGGCTCCGGGCAAGGGCGTCGGCGTGATCCGTCTCGAGCTCGGGGAGATCGCCCGGCTGGCGCCGGGACGGCTCGACGCGGCAGGCGATGTCGCGGCGGTCGACGGCGTCTCGATTGATTCTCGGACGGTCGAGCCGGGAGACCTCTTCGTCGCCGTCGGCCGCGGTGCCGAGTTCGTCGACGAAGCACGGGCGCGCGGCGCGGCGGCGACGCTGGTCCCGGACGACGCCTTCGCCGCGTTCGCAGCGCTCGGTCGGGCAGTCCGCGACCGGAGCTCCGCACGCGTCGTCGCGATCACGGGGTCGGTCGGGAAGACCACGACGAAGGACATCCTCGGCGCGCTCTGCGCCGCCCACGTCCCGACGGTCGTCGCCGAGGGAAGCCGGAACAACGAGATCGGCCTGCCGCTCACGCTCTGCCGCATCGAGCGCGAGACGGAAATCGTCGTGGTCGAGATGGGCATGCGCGGAATCGGTCAGATCGCCGAGCTCTGCGCTATCGCCCGGCCCCAGATCGGCGTCGTTACGAGCGTGGGGCCGGTTCATCTCGAGCTGCTCGGCACCGTCGAGCGCGTGGCCCAGACGAAGGCGGAGGTTGTGACGACGCTTCCTCCCGGCGGCACGGCGGTCGTCCCCGCGGACGAACCGCTTCTCGTGCCCTACCTGCGCGACGACGTCCGCACGATCGGGTTCGGGCCGGGCGGCGAGGTCCGGCTGGTCTCGTTCGAGGCGACCGCGGACGGCGCGCAGCTCACGGTCGACGTCGAGGAGGAGCGCGTCGAGCTCGAGTTCGCCTTCGGCGCCCGCCACGCGGCTGCGAACGCCCTCGCCGCCCTCGGTGCGTACTGGGCGCTCGGCCTGCCGCTCGAGCGAGCGTACGTCGGAGCACGAGCGGCGCGGTTGTCGCCGTGGCGCGGGGAGGAGGCGCCGCTTCCGGGCGACGGCCTGCTGATAAACGACGCCTACAACGCGAACCCGATCTCGATGGCCGCGGCCCTCGAGCATCTCGTCGACCGCGCCGGCCCGCGTCGTCGTGTCGCGGTGCTCGGCGACATGGCGGAGCTCGGGCCCGACGCGCCCGCGTACCACCGTGAGGTCGGAACGGCAGCCGAGCGCGCGGGGGTGTCCGTGCTCGTCGCGGTCGGCGAGCTCGCCCGCGGCTACCTCGCGGGCGCGCCGGCAATCGGCGAGACGCGCTGGGCGGCGAACGCGGAGAGCGGGCTCGCGGCGCTCCGCGAGGTTCTCGAGCCGGGCGACTGCGTCCTCGTCAAGGGCTCGCGCTCGGTCGGGCTCGAAGCGGTGGCCGAGGCGCTGGCCGTGGTCGCCGCCTAGGCCGCTCCGTGGTCCCCGTCCTCCTCGCCGGAATCCTCGCGATGGCGCTCGCGATCGTCGCGGGTCCGAAATTCATCGAGTTCCTGCGCCAGAACGAGCTCGGCCAGCAGATCCGCGAGGAGGGGCCCCGCGGCCATGTGATCAAGCAGGGCACGCCGACGATGGGTGGGCTTCTGATCATGATCTCGATGGCGATCCCGTTCCTCGTGTTCTCGAAGCACACCGTCCCGGCCCTGACGGTGCTGTTCGTGACGCTCGCGTGCGCAGGCATCGGGCTCGTGGACGACTGGATGAAGCTCCGCCATCGGCGTTCGCTCGGCCTGTCCGGCCGCTGGAAGATGCTCCTTCTCGCCGGGATCACCGTCGTCGTCGCGCTCGTCGTCCACTCCCGCGACTTCAAGACGACGGTCTACCTGCCGCTGCTCGACTTCGACCTGCCGCTCTCCTGGGCCTGGTACGCGCTCCTCTTCGTGATCATCGCGGGCGCCGCAAACGCGGTGAACCTCACGGACGGCCTCGACGGGCTCGCCGCCGGCACGTCCTCGATCGCGGTCCTCACCTACACGGCGATGACGATCGTCGCGTACTTCGTGAGCCTGCGTCAGGGGCCGGCGGACAAGGGTGACCTCGACCTCGCGATCCTCGGCGCCAGCCTGATCGGGGCCTCGATCGGGTTCCTCTGGTACAACGCGTTCCCGGCCCAGGTGTTCATGGGCGACACGGGCTCGATGGGGCTCGGCGGCGCGCTCGCGGCGTTCGCGATCATGACGAAGACAGAGGTCCTGCTCGTCCTGATCGGCGGGATCTTCGTCATCGAGGCGCTCTCGGTGATGCTCCAGGTCTTCACGTTCAGGTTCCTCGGACGACGCATCCTGCTCATGGCGCCGCTGCACCACCACTTCGAGATGAAAGCGTGGTCGGAGGCGCGGATCATGGTTCGGTTCTGGATCGCGGCTGCGATCTTCTGCGCCTGCGCGTTCGTCCTCTACTACAACTCGTTCTCGAAGTTCGCCTCCTGAGGGTGTAGCGGTGCTTCCCGATCTGGGACGCGTCCTCGTGATCGGCCTGGCGCGGTCAGGCGAGGCGGTCGCGCTCGCCCTGGCCGAGCGCGGGGTGGACGTGCGCGCGGCCGACCGGGTCGAGACCGCCGTCGTGGGGAGGCTTCGACAGGCGGGTGTCGAAGTCGTCGTCCGCGCGGACGACCCCGCGCTTCTGGACGGCGTGCAGACGATCGTGAAAAGCCCCGGCGTTCCCCGCGAGGCGCCTCTCGTCGAGGAGGCGCGCCGGCGTGGCCTCACGGTCTGGAGCGAGATCGAGCTCGGGTCGCGCCTCCTCGCGAACCGGGTTGCGGGCGTCACGGGAACGAATGGCAAGACGACGACGAGCGAGCTCCTCGGAGCGATGTTCCGCGCAGCGGATCGCGACGTCGCCGTGGCGGGCAACGTCGGGCGCCCGCTGACTGCGCTGGCCGGCACGCTCCCTGAGGCGGCCTGGGTGGTCTGCGAGCTCTCGAGCTTCCAGCTCGAGGACATCGAGGCATTTCGGCCGCACATCGCCGTACTGTTGAACCTCACGCCCGACCATCTCGACCGGCACGGGACCTTCGAGGCCTACGCGGCCGCGAAGCTCCGAATCTTCGAGAACCAGACGGAGGACGACGTCGCCGTCGTGCCCACGGGTTTCGGGCCGGTTCCCGGCGCTGCGAGGCGCGTGGAGTTCGCCGCCGACGACGCGCTGCCGGCCGACCCGGCGATCCCGGGCTCGCACAACCGGGAGAACGCCGCTGCCGCGACGGCCGCCGCGCGGGCGGCGGGTATCGAAGAGGCGGCGATCGCCGAGGCGCTTCGCTCGTTTGGGGGGGTCGAGCATCGGCTGGAGCTCGTCCGCCAGGTCCGGGGCGTACGGTTCGTGAACGACTCGAAGGCGACGAACCCCGAGGCCGCCGAGCGCGGGCTCGGTGCCTACCCCCCGGGTCTTCGCGTGGTGCTCGGTGGAAGCCGGAAGGGGTCGTCGTTCGCCAGCCTTGCACGAGCGGCGCGCGAGCGCGGCGTTGCGCGCGCGTATCTCATCGGCGAGTCGGCGGACGAGCTGGCCGAGGCACTCGGACGCGAGGGCGTCGCGTTCACTTACTCGCTCGACCTGGAGCGGGCCGTCGGCGACGCGGCCGCGGATGCCGAGCCGGGCGACGTCGTCCTGCTCTCTCCGGCGTGCGCGAGCTACGACCAGTTCGAGAACTTCGAGGAGCGGGGCGAGCAGTTCAAGCGGCTCGTGGAGGCGTTGTGACCCCGAAGGGCGGCGGTCTGGCGAGCCGCCCTCGAGCGACCCGCCGCGACCGCGCGAGCCTCGAGTTCCACCTCCTCGTCCTCGTCACGCTCGGTCTCGTCGCATTCGGGCTCGTCATGGTCTACAGCGCGAGCTCGGCACGCGGGCTCCTCGCGTCCGGAAGCCCCGCGTACTACCTCGAACGGCAGGCACTGTATGCCGGGGTCGGGCTCGTGTTCCTCGTCGTCCTCTCTCGCCTCGACTACCACGCCCTCCGGCGGGCGGGCGGGCCGCTGCTCGTGACGAGCCTCGTGCTGCTCGTCGCCGTCCTCGTGATCGGGACGACCGTAAACGGCGCCCGCCGATGGCTTCCGCTCGGCGCGTTCGGCTTCCAGCCGTCCGAGCTTGCGAAGCTCGCCGTCGCGATGTGGCTCGCGGCGACGCTCGTCCGGCGGGGGACACCGCGATCGGTGGGCGAGCTCCTGCGGCCGATCGGACTCGTGGTCGCGTTGACGGGCGCCCTGCTCCTTGCCGAGCCGGACCTCGGCACCGCGATCGCGCTCACCGTGATGGTTGGCGCGATGCTCGTCGTCGCCGGCACTCCGCTTCGCGTCCTGGCCGGAAGCGGCTCGATCGGGCTCTCGATCTTCCTGCTGGCGATCTGGCTGGAGCCGTATCGCCGGGCACGGCTCTTCTCGTTCCTCGACCCGTGGAGCGATCCGCAGGGCGCCGGCTTCCAGACGGTGCAGGCGATGATCGCGCTCGGGTCCGGCGGCATCTTCGGGGTCGGGCTCGGCGAGAGCGTGCAGAAGGTCTACTACCTCCCTGAGGCGTCGACGGACATGATCTTTGCGATCATCGGCGAGGAGCTCGGCCTCCTCGGCGCCGTCTCCGCGATCCTGGCATTCGTCGCGTTCGGCTACGCGGGATTCAACGTCGCGCTCCGCTGCCGCGATCCGTTCGGGAAGCGCCTCGCGGCCGGCCTCACCGCGCTCGTCTGCGGCCAGGCGACCGTCAACCTCTGCGCGGTGATGGGCATCGCGCCGCTGACGGGCATTCCGCTTCCGTTCGTCTCGTACGGCGGCTCGAGCTTGATCGTCGCGCTCGCCGCCGTCGGCATCCTCCTTAACATCGCGCAGAACCATGCGGTCGAAGCAGTCGCTCAGGTGCCTCATCGCGGCCGGGGGAACGGCCGGACACGTCCTGCCCGCGATCGCCGTCGCCGAGGCGCTGACCGCCCGCGGCGTCAGCGTCAGCTTCGCCGGGTCTCCTGACCGGATCGAGGCGCGCCTCGTTCCCGCGGCCGGATACGAGTTCGACGCCTTCCGCGTGAAGGGCCTTCCGCGCCGGCCGGGGCTCGCGTTCGTCCGCGCGCTCGTCCTCGCGGTGCGGGCGCCCTTCGCGTGCGTGGGCATCCTGCAGAAGCGCCGGCCCGACGTCGTACTCGGCGGCGGCGGGTATGTGGCCGGCCCCATGGTGCTCGCGGCCGGTCTCGCCCGCATCCCCGCAGCGTTGACCGAGGCGGACGCACACCTCGGGCTCGCGAATCGGCTCGCGGCGCCGTTCGCACGTCGCGTGTTTCTCTCGTTCCCCGTCGACGGTCGCGGCGGAGAGAAGTACCGCCTGGTCGGGCGACCCATCCCGGCACGGTCGCGACCGCTCTCGAGGGAGGAGGGCCGCGCGAAGTTCGGTCTCCCGGCCGACGGCCCATGTGTGTTGGTGTTCGGCGGAAGCCAGGGCGCCCGGCGCCTGAACGAGGCCGCGGTCGAGGCGTGGGGCGACCGGGGGCCGACCGTCCTCCATCTCGCCGGAGAACGGGACTATCAGGCGCTCCGTCCGCGCGTGACGCGCGACGACTATGTCCTGCTCTCCTTCGCGGACGACTTCGGCGCCGCCGTGTCGGCGGCGGATCTCGTCGTGGCCCGCGCGGGCGGCTCCGTCTGGGAGCTCGCCGCGGCCGGGCGGCCCGCGCTTCTCGTCCCGTTCCCGTTCGCGACCGCCGACCACCAGACGGCGAACGCCCGCTTCTTCGAGCGCGCGGGAGGCGCGCTCGTCGTTCTCGAGGACGAGCTCGACCTCGCCGCGCAGGCGGGCGCGCTGCTTGCCGACGCCGAGCGGCTCGCACGAATGGGAGGGGCAATGGCGAGGCTCGCGAAGCCCGACGCGGCGGACGTGATCGCGGACGAGCTGGTGGCGCTTGCCGGCGCGTGACTCCGGACCGCTGGCCGGCCGCCGCCTCTGGCTGGTCGGCATCGGAGGCGCCGGCCTTTCGGCCTACGCGATCCTCGCGCGCGCCTGGGGTGCCGAGGTCGCTGGCTGGGACCGCGCCGAGACGCCCTATCTCGCGAACGTCCGCGACGCCGGGATCGACGTGAGCGTCTCGGCGGAGCCGCCCGAGACGCCCGCCGGCTTCGAGGCGTACGTCTCAACCGCGTACGGGACGCGGGCGGCGGGACGCCCGCGGGCCGAGCTGCTCGCCGAGCTCGTCTCCCTACGTCCCGCCATCGTGGTCACCGGCGCGCACGGGAAGACGACGACCGCGGCGATGATCGCGTTCTGCCTCGATCGGCTCGGCCTTGCGCCGGCCTACGTTGTCGGCGGTGAGGTGCCGCAGCTCGGCGGGAACGCCGGCGTCGGCGAGGGGTGGCTCGTGGTCGAGGGCGACGAGTCGGATCGGAGCGTGTTCGCCCTGGCGCCCGAGATCGCCGTCGTCACGAACGTCGACCTCGACCACCACACGACATTCGCCTCGCTGGCGGACCTCCGTACGGAGCTCGACCGGTGGCTCGCGACGATCCCTCGCGTCGTGCGCGGCTGGGAGCTCGAGCCGCTCGACGCCGCGCTTGCCGTGCCGGGCGAGCACAACCGGCGAAACGCGGCGGCGGCGGTCGCGGCGATCGACGTCGCGACGGGGCGCGGTGACGAGGCCGCCGACGCAGTCCTCGACTTCCGGGGTGCCGGACGGCGCTTCGAGGTCCGAGGCGAGGCCGGCGGCGTGCGTGTCGTCGACGACTACGCGCACAACCCCGCCAAGGTGTCGGCCGTCGTGGCCGCTGCGCGCGAGGCGGCGTCCGGCGGTCGCGTGATCGTGCTCTTCCAGCCGCACCTCTACTCTCGCACGGTGCACCTTGCCGCCGAGTTCGCCGACGCGCTGGCGCGGGCCGACGCGGTCGTCGTGACGGAGATCTACGGTGCGCGGGAGGAGCCGTGGCCGGGCGTCAACGGGAAGCTCGTGGTCGACCGGATCGCGGAGCGACGGCCCGGCATGCCGCTCGCCTGGGCCCCGAGCCTCGACGACGCGGCCCGGCTCGTCACCCTGCGTGCGCGCGCGGGCGATCTCGTTCTCACGGTCGGCGCCGGCGACGTCGACCGTGCCGCGGATCGCATCCTGGAGCTGCTCCGCTGAAAGACTCGGCCTCGCTTGCCCGCCTGACCACGCTCGGAACCGGTGGGCCCGCACGCCGTGTGGCTCGCCCCGAGACGGTCGAGCAACTTGCTGCGGAGCTCGCCGACGCCCGACGCGAGGAGCTTCCCGTCGCGCCGGTCGGCCTCGGATCGAACCTCCTCGCCGCCGACGAGGGCTTCGACGGAATCGTCGTCAAGCTCTCGGGCGAGCTCGCCCAGGGGCACGTCGACGGGACGACGATCGTTGCCGGGGGCGGCGCACCGAACGCAGTCTGTCTTCACCGGGCACGAGCGGCCGAGCTGGGCGGCTTCGAGTTCGCCTGCGCAATCCCGGGCACCGTCGGCGGCGGCGTCTGGATGAACGCCGGCGCATACGACCACGACTTCTCGACCGTACTCCGGCGTGCGCTTGTCGCGGACTCGGACGAGGTTCGTTGGCTGGATCCAGGCGAGCTCGGGCTCGCCTACCGACGCTCCGGCCTCCGGCCGGGCCAGATCGTCGCCACCGTCGAGCTCGAGCTTTCGCCGCGTCCGGAGGACGAGATCCGCGCGACCGTGGCGGAGCTCCAGGCCAGACGAAAGGCTGCCCAGCCGACGAACAAGCGGACGTTCGGAAGCGTCTTCAAGAACCCGGAGCACGAGCTCACGGCGGGCCGCATGCTCGAGGCGTGCGGCCTTCGCGGCTTCGGGATCGGCGGCGCCGTGATCTCCCCGAAGCATGCGAACTTCATCGAGAACGTCGGCGGGGCTACCTCGGCCGACGCGCTCGCGCTCATCTCCGAGGCATGCCGACGGGCGTACGAACGCTTCGGTGTCCGCCTCGAGACCGAGGTGCAGCTGCTCGGGCCGATCGAGATCCCGCCGCTCGCGACTGGGTAGGAGCGGCTCACGTGGCGCCGAACGGTGCCATGTGGCCCGTCGCCTGCCAGCCGCCGCGAGGGCGCAGCCTCCTTGGGCAGCGCTCCGTCTGGAGCTGCCGGCGCTCCCGGCGCGGCGTGCCTGGGGGATCGCGGCGGCGATCCTGGGAGCGATCGCCCTCGCGTACGTCGTCGCGCGCGAGACGCCGCTCTTCGCCGTCCAGCACGTGTCCGTTTCCGGCGCCTCGCCGAGGGTGGCACGTGACGTTCGCGCCGCCCTTCGCTCGGTCGGCGGGTCGAGCCTCGTGAAGGTCGACGCGGGGGCGCTCGAGCGGCGGCTCGCCGATCTTCCCTCGGTCGTCGGTGCCACGGTCGACCGGGCCTTCCCGCACGACCTGGACGTCGTCGTCCAGCCGGAGCGGCCTGTGGGACTCCTCCGGGCGGAGGCGACGACCTGGGTCGTGTCGGCGCGGGGCGTCGTGATTCGCGCCTGGACCGGTGACGACGACATTCGGCTTCCGCGCATCGGGGTCGGTGACGACGCGTCGGATGCACTCGCACCGGGCTCGTCCGTCGGCGGCGACGTGGCCCAGGGGGCTCTTCGCGTCCTCGATCGGATCCCGGCCACGTTTCCGGTTCACGTGCGGCGCCTTCGGATTGAGGAGGGTACCGTGAGACTCGGACTCGGCCACGGGCGTGATCTCCGCCTGGGCAGCGAGGAGCGACTCGGTGCGAAGATCGCGGCCGCCGCGGCCGTCCTCGCGTCGCTCCCGGTGGGTGAGCGGCGATCCCTCGCGTATCTCGACGTGTCGCTCCCCGAGCGGCCGGTGGCCTCAGTCAACACTCAAGTCGAAGGTGAGAGTTGAGACTTCGCGCTGAAAATTCCTGCAAATACGGATTTGACAGCCTTCCCCGACACGCGTACCCTCACCCGTACGCTCAAGTCGAGCTTCAGCATCCATGAGAGACACCTCCGGTAGCTACCTCGCGGTCCTCAAGGTCGTCGGCGTCGGCGGCGGCGGCTCGAACGCGGTCAACCGAATGGTCGACGCGGGCCTGAAGGGCGTCGAGTTCATCGCGGTCAACACCGACGCGCAGGCGCTGCTTATGTGCGACGCCGACATGAAGCTCCACATCGGTGCCGAGGCGACGCGCGGCCTCGGCGCCGGCGCGAATCCCGTCGTCGGTCAGGCCGCCGCGATGGAGAGTCGCGACGAGATCAAGGAGTCCCTGAAGGGCGCGGACATGGTGTTCGTGACCGCGGGCGAGGGCGGCGGGACAGGCACCGGCGGCGCGCCCGTGATCGCGGATGTCGCACGCGAGCTCGGTGCGCTCACGGTTGGCGTGGTCACCCGGCCCTTCAACTTCGAGGGGCGCCAGCGCGCGCTCCAGGCGCAGCAGGGCATCAACGACCTGCGCGACAAGGTCGACACGCTCATCATCATCCCGAACGATCGGCTGCTTCAGGTGGTCGGCCAGCAGACGTCTGTGATGGAGGCGTTCCGGATGGCCGACGACGTTCTTCGGCAGGGTGTCCAGGGGATCACCGACCTGATCACGATCCCGGGTCTTGTGAATCTCGACTTCGCCGACGTGCGCGCGATCATGCGCGACGCGGGCTCGGCGCTCATGGGGATCGGCGAGGCCGAGGGCGAGAACCGCGCGGCCGAGGCCGCCCGCGCCGCGATTTCGTCGCCGCTCCTCGAGGCGTCGGTCGAGGGTGCGACGGGGATCCTGCTGAACATCACAGGCGGCTCGGACATCGGTCTTTTCGAGGTGAACGAGGCCGCCGAGGTCGTCACCGGAGCCGCCGACCAGAACGCGAACGTCATCTTCGGCGCCGTGATCGACGACAACACGGCCACCAAGGTTCGCGTCACGGTCATCGCGACGGGATTCGACCGCCTGCTCCGCCGGGAGCGCCTCGAGGGGGAAGAGCGACCCGCCGGAGTGGCCGAGCGGCGCCCGGACGCGCGCGAGGGCTTCGACGTCCCGCGCGACGTTCTCGAAGTCCCCTCCTTCCTGCGCGAGCCGTAAGCGCCCCACAGCGGCTCGCGGAGCACGCCGCGGCGATGCGCGCTAGAACGCCGTCGTGCGCCCTCCTCGCGAGCCCTTCCGGATCAAGATGGTCGAGCCGGTCCGTTCGACGACGCACGCCGAGCGCGAGGCGGCGCTCGAGGTCGCGGGGTGGAACCCGTTCCAGCTCGCCGCCTCCGACGTCGAGCTCGACCTCCTGACGGACTCCGGCACGGGCGCGATGAGCCACGACCAGTGGGCGGCGCTCCTGCGCGGCGACGAGTCGTACGCCGGGTCGCGGAGCTTCGAGCGCTTCCGCGAGGCCGTGCAGGACGTCCTCGGCTTCCGGTACGTCGTCCCGACCCATCAGGGCCGAGGCGCCGAGAGTATCTTCTTCGGCGCGGTCATCGACCCGGGCGAGATCGTCCCGTCGAACGCGCACTTCGACACGACGCGGGCGCACATCGAGGTCCGTCGCGGGGTGGCGCTCGACCTCCCGGTTCCCGAGGCGTACGACCCGCGGGCCGAGTCGCCGTTCAAGGGCAACGTCGACCTCGAAGCGCTCGAGCGGCTGCTCGCGGGCAATGACGGCGGGAAGGTCTCGATCCTCATGCTCACGATCACCAACAACGCGGGCGGCGGACAGCCCGTCTCGCTCGACAACATCCGGCGAACCGCCGAGCTCGCCCGCCGGTACGGGAAGAAACTCGTCCTCGACATCGCCCGCTTCGCCGAGAACGCGTGGTTCGTCCGCGAGCGCGAGCCGGGCTACGCCGAGACGCCGCTGCCGGACATCGTCCGTGCGAGCCTCGCCGAGGCCGACGCCGTGCTCATGAGCGCGAAGAAGGACGCGATCGCGAACATCGGCGGCTTCGTCGCCGTCCGCGACGACGAGGAGTTCTTCCATCGCCTCCAGGGGCGCGGCATCGTCTTCGAGGGGTTTCCGACCTACGGCGGACTCGCAGGGCGCGACCTCGAGGCGATCGCCGTCGGCCTCCGCGAGGTACTCGATCCCGAGTACCTCCGCTATCGGATTAAGCAGGTCGCCTACCTCGGCCACGTGCTCGAGGAGGCCGGCGCCGCAGTCGTCCGCCCGTTCGGCGGCCATGCCATCTACCTCGACGCCGGGACGATGCTCGCGCACCTCCCCCCGTCGCGCTTCCCCGCGCAGGCGCTGACCTGCGCGCTCTACCTTGCCGGCGGCGTCCGCACCGTCGAGATCGGCTCGGTGATGGCCGGCCGCGATCCCGAGACGGGCGAGAACCGACACCCGCCGCTCGAGCTCGTCCGCCTCGCGGTGCCCCGCCGGGTCTACACGAGCCGCCAGCTCGAGCTCGCCGCGGAGGCGACCGCAGAGGTCACGCGCGACCCGGGCGCCGTGGCGGGCCTCAAGATCGTCTACGAGGCGCCGGTGCTGCGCCACTTCACGGCTCGCTTCCGGCCGGCCGCCTGACGCCGCGGCCATCTAGGATCCGCGCCGGTGCAGACGCTCCGGCGAACGCCCCTTCACGAGCGCCACGCCGCTCTCGGCGCGCGCCTCGTGCCCTTCGCGGGCTGGGAGATGCCCGTCCAGTACACGTCCGTCAGAGCCGAGCATCGCGCCGTCCGCGAATCGGCCGGCGTGTTCGACGTCTCGCACATGGGCCAGCTCGAGCTCGCGGACGATGGAGCGCACGCCTACCTGCAGGCGCGGCTCTCGAACGACCTCGACCGGATCGGCGCGGGCCAGGCGCAGTACACGCTCCTCACGAACGAGCGCGGCGGGATCGTCGACGACCTCATCTCGTACCGCCGCGGCGACGACGACTACCTGCTCGTCGTGAACGCGTCGAATGTCGGGGCCGACCACCGGGTACTTCACGAGACCGACGACGTCTCCGACCGCCACGCGCTCCTCGCCGTCCAGGGGCCGGAAGCGCTCGGGCGGCTCGAGGTCGACGTCGCCCGGTTCACATTCCGCGAGGACGACGTGCTCGGCGTCCGGTGTCTCGTCGCCGGGACCGGATACACGGGCGAGCGCGGCTGCGAGCTCGGCTGCGCTCCCGACGATGCGGTTCGCCTCTGGGACGCCATCCTCGAGCGCGGGATTGCGCCGTGCGGGCTCGCCGCTCGCGACACGCTTCGCCTCGAGGCCTGCTACCCGCTCCACGGCAACGACATCACGCCGGACCGGACGCCGATCGAAGCCGGCCTCGGCTGGGCCTGCGCGCTCGCCAAGGAGTTCACCGGCGTCGACGTGCTGCGAGGGCAGAAGGAGTCCGGCCCGGCCGAGAAGCTCGTGGCGTTCGTCATGGACGACAAGGGAATCCCGCGCAGCGGGATGGCCGTCGAGGGCGGCGGTGAGGTGACGTCGGGCTCGCTCTCGCCGATGTTGGACGTCGGGATCGGGCTCGCGTACGTCCCGGCCGACCGGGCCGAGCCGGCCACAGAGCTCACGATCGACCTCCGCGGCAGGCCGCGCAAGGGGCATATCGTGCGCAAGCCGATCTACAAGCGAGAGGAGGGCGAGCGTGGCGGCTGAGGAGAGCTACCCGGACGACGTCCGCTACCACGAGGAGCACGACTGGGCGCGGGTCGACGGCGATGTCGCCACCCTCGGGATCACCTGGTATGCGCAGGATGCGCTCGGTGAGATCGTCCACTTCGAGGCGCCGGAGGAGGGGAGCTCGGTCGCGCGCGACGAGAGCTACGGCGAGGTCGAGTCGGTAAAGGCCGTCTCCGACCTGATCTCGCCGGTCTCGGGCGAGGTCGTCGAGGTGAACGCGGCGGTCGTCGATGAGCCGGAGAAGGTGAACGACGACCCGTACGGCGACGGCTGGCTCGTCAAGATCCGCCTCTCGGACGCGTCCGAGCTCGGCGAGCTCATGGACGCGGACGCGTACCGCAAGCTCCTCGAAGACCAGGCGTGAGCCACCCCTTCCTCTCGCTCGCCGACGCGGATCGGGAGGCGATCCTCGAGGCCGTCGGCGTCGCGACCGTGGAGGAGCTCTTCGGCGACATCCCCGAAGGAGTCCGCCTCGGACGCGAGCTCGATCTCGAGCCGGCGCTCTCGGAGCCCGAGATCGTTGCACACGTGAGCGAGCTCGCAGCCAGAAACGCCTCGGCCTCCGAGGAGCTCTCGTTCCTCGGCGCGGGCATGTACGACCACTACGTTCCGGCGTGTGTCGACGCCGTCCTGTCGCGCGGCGAGTTCCTGACGGCCTACACGCCGTACCAACCCGAGATGAGCCAGGGCGTCCTGCAAGCGATCTTCGAGTACCAGACCGTCGTCTGCGAGCTGACCGGGATGGACGTGTCAAACGCCTCGGGCTACGACGGTGCGACGGTCGCGGCAGACGCCTGCTACATGGCGAAGCACGTCACGGACCGCTCGAAGGTCATCCTTGCGGAGGCCCTGAATCCGCAGGTGCGGCAGGTCGTGAAGACGTACGCGCCCGGCTTCGGACTCGAAGTGGTCGAGGTCCCGCAGACCGACGGGCTCACCGATCCGGACGAGATCCGGCGCGCGGCCAAGGGCGCGGCGTGCGTCATCTTCCAGCAGCCGAACTTCTTCGGCTCGCTCGAGGCGGCGCCGGAGCTCGCCGCCGCGGCGAACGAGGCCGGGGCGCTGCCTGTCGCGCACGTCGATCCGCTCTCGCTGGGCGTTCTCGAGGCGCCCGGGAACTACGGCTGTGCGATTGCGATCGGCGAGGGTCAGGGGGCCGGGAACTACCTCTCGTTCGGCGGCCCGCACTACGGCTTCCTTGCCGCGAAGCAGGACTTCATCCGCCGGATGCCCGGCCGGATCATCGGCGAGACGACCGATCTCGACGGCGAGCGCGGCTACGTCCTCACGCTCCAGACACGCGAGCAGCACATCAGGCGCGAGAAGGCGACGCACAACATCACGACGAACCAGACGCTCCTCGCGATCGGAGGCCTCGTCTACCTCTCGTGGCTCGGGCCGGCGGGGATCCGCGAGCTGGGGGAGACGTGCACGGGTCTCGCCGCATACGCGCGCGAGCGGCTCGGGAACCTCGCGTTCCCGGAGACGACGAGCTTCAAGGAACTCGTGATCCGGGTGGACGGGAACGGCGCCGACACCGTCCACGCGGCCCGCGAGCGCGGCGTCCATCCCGGCTATCCGCTCGGGCGCGACTACGAAGGGCTCGACGATGCGCTGCTCGTGTGCGTGACCGAGAAGCGACGGCCGGAGGACATTGACCGGCTTGCCGAGGTGCTCGCGGAGGTCGCCGCGTGAAGCTCCTCTTCGAGAAGTCGAGACCCGGTCGACGCGCATCCACGCTGCCTCGCTACGACCTCCCGCCGGCCGAGGTCCCGGCCGGGCTGCGTCGCGAGCGCTCTCCGCGCCTGCCGGAGCTCGCCGAGCCCGAGGTGGTGCGCCATTTCTCGGCGCTCGCGGCCCGGACGTTCGGCGTCGACACGGGCTTCTACCCACTCGGCTCCTGCACGATGAAGCACAACCCGCGTGTGAACGAGCGGCTCGCGATGCTTGCGGGATTCCGCGACCTGCATCCGCTTCAGGAGGAGGACGCTTCCCAGGGCGCGCTCGAGCTCATGTGGCGCCTTCAGGAGATCCTGGGCGAAGTGGCCGGGCTCGACGCCGTGTCGCTCCAGCCGGCGGCGGGCTCGCAGGGCGAGGTGACCGGCCTCATGCTCATGCGGGCGTATTTCGCCGATCGGGGCGAGGCGGAGGGCCGGCAGCACGTGTTCGTCGCGGACACGGCGCACGGGACGAATCCAGCGAGCGTGACGATGGCCGGCTACACGCTTCGGAAGGTCGGCACGGACGACCGCGGCAACCTCGACATCGAGTTCCTGCGCGAGAACGTGAACGACGAGACCGCGGGGCTGATGCTCACGAACCCCTCGACACTCGGGCTCTTCGACGAGCATATCGAGGAGGTCGCGCGGATCTTCCACGACGCCGGCGCGCTCCTCTACTACGACGGCGCGAACCTGAACGCCGTGTGCGGCATCTCGCGCCCCGGCGACATGGGCTTCGACATCGTCCACTACAACCTGCACAAGACCTTCTCGCAGCCGCATGGCGGCGGTGGGCCGGGCGGTGGGCCGGTCGCAGTGCGCGACATGCTCGAGCCGTTCCTGCCCGTGCCGGTCGTCGCGCGTGACGACGACGCGTTCCGGCTCGAGTACGACCGTCCGAAGACGATCGGGAAGGTCCGCGGGTTCTACGGGCCCTTCGGGGTGTTCGTCCGGTCGTACGCGTTCATCCGGATGTACGGGCCGGCCCTTCGGGCCATGTCCGAGACGGCCGTGCTGAACGCCAACTACCTCCTGGCGCGACTGAAGGACGTCTACGACCTGCCGTTCGACCGTCTGTGCATGCACGAGTTCGTGCTCTCGGCCCGGAAGCTCAGGCGCGAGCACGGCATCTCGGCGCTCGATGTGGCCAAGCGGCTCATGGACTACGGCTTTCACCCACCGACGATCTACTTCCCGCTGATCGTCCCCGAGGCGCTCATGATCGAGCCGACGGAGACCGAGACGCGCGAGACGCTCGACGCGTTCGTCGAGGCGATGCGCTCGATCGCGCGGGAAGCCGCTGAGGACCCAGAGGTCGTGCGATCGGCGCCGCACCACCGGCCGGTGAAGCGCCTCGACGAGGTGAAGGCGGCGAAGCGTGCGATCGTCAGATACGGGTTCGAGGCGCACCCGCGGCTCGAGGGCGAGGAGTCACAGGGCGAGGCGGTCGAGGCGCAGAAGGGCGCGTGAGAAGGCTCGGCATCGTCCACCGCTGGAGTGGATCGCCCGGCGCGGACTGGTACCCCTGGCTTCGCGACGAGCTGTGCGGACTCGACCCGCCGCCATTCGCAGAGATCGGGATCCCGGGAATGCCGGACCCGGACCGGCCCGACCCCGACGTCTGGGTTCCGGCCGTCCACGAGTGGCTCGGAGACGAGCCGGCCGAGCTGGCCGAGACGGTGCTGGTCGGCCACAGCATCGGATGCCAGGCGGTCGTGCGGGCGTTGCCGCTCCTGCCGGCTGGCGCACGGATTGAGGGCTGCCTGCTCGTGGCGCCGTGGTTCTGGCTTGCGGAGGACGAGCAGGACGAGACGAGCGCGCTCTGGGAGGAGAGCGCGTTCGACGAGGTGGCCGCGCGGATGGCGGCGGGACGCGTGATCGCGCTCGTCTCGGACGACGATCCGTTCACGCCCGACTGGGAGGCGAACGGCGCCGCCTGGGAGAAGCGGATGGGCGCGGGGATCTTGCTCGAGCGGGGCGCCGGGCACTTCGAGGACTCGCGCGAGCCGCGGATCCTGGAGGTGCTGCTCGAGCGGTTCGGCGCGCAGCGCGGGTGAGGTCCACGCGACTCGGGTTGGCACGCGAGCAGGCCAGCGCGGTCGAAACACTCTCGGCACGAACTGCGCAACACACGTGCGGATTTCGGCGCTACGCTCGGGCGTGAGCAGGGGGAGGGTCGGGACCCGCAATTAGACGCGTCGATATGAAAGGCGCGGCGAGGCCGGGCGACGCGTCCAAGATCGCGGCTCGGTAGCCTCGCGCCGTGCTCCGCGTCTACCGCATTCCGTTCTCCACGAACGTCGAGCGGGTCGCCCTCGCCATCGCCCACAAGGGTCTCGCCGCTGAGCCGGTCGACGTCGATCCGGCCGACCGCGGGCCGGTCGTTGCCGCGAGCGGCCAGGAGCTCGTGCCCGTTCTCGACGACGGCGGCCGCGTCGTCGCCGACTCCACGCGAATCCTCGAGTATCTCGAGGAGCGCTATCCGGATCCGCCGCTCTACCCGCGCGACCCGGCCCGGCGCGCGGAGTGCGTCGTGTTCGTCGACTGGTTCAACCGCGTGTGGAAGGTTCCGCCGAACGCGATCGAGGGCGAGCTTCGCCAGATGAACCCCGACGCTGCCCGGATCGCGACGCTCGCGTCCGAGATGTCCCGCTCGCTCGACCTCTTCGAGGACCTGCTCGGGGGACGCGACTATCTGCTGGGCGACTTCTCCGCGGCCGACTGCGCGGCGTTTCCGTTCCTCAAGTACTCGCTCCTGCACGATCCTGAGGACGACGAGCTCTTCCACCGTGTCCTCGTCGACAACCTACCCCTCGGCGTCAACCATCCGCGGCTCGCGGCCTGGATCCGCCGCATGGACGAGCGACCCCGCGTCCCCGCGTAGACCATCACGCGGTGCGCAGCGTGCGGCGCCAGACCGCGGGAACATCGCGAGGAAAGACGACATCGTCCGCGTCGAGGAACCTCGCCAGTTCTCCGACGGCCTCCGCGAGCGCCGGGCCGGCGTCCGTGGGCGCGTCCGGCTCTGCGTGGACCGCGTGCACGACGAGTCGCCTCGTCTTCCGGTCGAACGCCGGATCGAGCCGGCCGACGAGCCGGTCGCCGTGGACGACCGGCATAACGAAGTAGCCGTGCTCGCGGTCCGCCTTCGGAACGTAGATCTCGAGCCGGAACCGGAAGCCGAAGAAGCGCTCGGTGCGCGCACGGTCGGCGATCAGGTTGTCGAACGGCGAGAGGAGCGTGGTGCGCGGCTCCCACTCGCCGGCCTCAAGCCGCTCGAGCAGCGGGAGGTCGTCCGCGTGGATCCACCAGTCGGACTCGGCGTCGACGGTTGCGGGCACGATGCGGCCCGCGCGTTGGAGGCCCGCGAGCACCGCGGGCAGGCCGGGATAGCGTCCGCGGACGAAATGCTCGCGGATGTCGCGTACGCGGGCGATGCCGAGCCCCCGGAGGGACCTTTCGGCTGCGGCGCGAACCGCATCGCGTACGCGCAGCCTCGGCTGCCCGAGGACACCTGGTGGAAGGCAGCGCTCCGGGATATCCCACAACCGCGCCGAGCCCTTTCGGCCTCCGACGAGCACGCGGCCCTGCGCCCAGAGGAATTCGAGCATGCGGGTCGTCGACTGCCCGTCCGTCCAGCCGGTCGACCCCCAGGGAACCTTCGCCGGTCCGGGTAGCTCGCGGGTCGGCAGCGGGCCACGCGTTCGGAGCTCGCGAAGGATCGAACGGCGCAACCTGTCGTTGGCGCGCATCCAGTCGCGGATGCGCGTCCCCCAGTTGACGTCCCCGCTCGGCCAGCGGCGCATGAGTGTCGCCTCGTGGATTTCATAGTCGGACGTGGGGACGATCGACGCCGCGTGCGCCCAGTACTCGAAGAGCCGTCGCTCGCGCCAGAGGAGGTTCTCGAGTACTGCCAGGTCGTAGGGGCCGAGGCGGCTCCAGAGCACGAGAAGATGGCTTCGCGCGACGGCGCTGGTCGGGTCGAGCTGCAGGCAGCCGAGCTCCTCGACCAGTCGCAGAATGCCGTCGGGCGTCGCCTCCGGCCTCGTTCCTGCGAGGCGCTGCTTGACGAGGGCGAGACGCCGCGCCGCCGCGAGGTCGACGCTACGCGCTGACGACGTAGACAGGGGTTCCGACGTGGATGAGGGTGAAGAGCGTCTCAGCGTCCGGGATCCGCATCCGGATGCATCCATGCGACGCCGAGTACCCGATGGACGCCGCGTCGGGCGTCCCGTGGATACCGACTCCCGCGGCGTCGAGACCCATCCAGCGTGTCCCGAGCGGGTTCCCCGGACCGGGTGGGATCGGCTTCGCGTCCTTCGCCCACTTCGAGTCCGGCGGGATCCACCAGGGGTTCCGCTGCATGGTCACGACGTGCCACTCGCCGAGCGGGGTCGGGTACTGCTCCTGCCCCGTCGCGACGCCGAACGTCCGCGCGAACGTCGCCCCCTGGTACAGGTAGAGCTTGTTCGACTCGCGGTGAATGACCACGATCGGGCCGAAGTCAGTGCTCGTCATCTTCGGCGCGATGGCCTTCAAAGGTACGAGGAGCTGGCCGCCGCGGAAGGTCGTGTGGAGCGCGCGGACGAGATCGTCGGTGAGCGTGCGTCGGTCGACCTTCTGGCCGTCCTTCGACTCCGTGAAGGCGGGCGCGAGATTCTTCAGGCCGATCAGCTTCGCGCTGACGGCCGGACGGTGGTAGCGCTTCGCGATGTGCCCCACGTAGCGCTTCACGGCCTCGTGGTTGACCCCGACGTTCAACCGGACCGCGGTGGCCCGACCGGCGTGGAGGGCGCGGATGAGCGCGTTCCGGACACCCGCCGCGGCGCCGAGCTCTGCGGGCGTGACCGACCATGAGCGCTCGCCGCGGTAGAGGCGGATCGGCTGACCGAAGCGCGCCTCGACCTTCGTCCGAGCCTCCTCGGTCGTGAGGCCGCCTACCGGCACGCCGCCGATCGTGACCCGGGCTGGGATGGCCGGGAGCGGGACGCCCGCGGCCGGGACGGCGGCCCCGAACGCGGCCACGGCGAGGAGTATCAGGAAGATGCGGTGGAGCACGAGCCGTCGAATGGTAGACCGAGTTTGTAGCGCTTTGACGTCGGAAAGACGTCGCCCGGCATGGCTGAGTCTAGGCGGCAGCTGCGGCGAGCTGGCCGCAGGCGGCCTGGATATCGCGTCCTCGTGTCAGGCGAACCGTCGCGACAAGGCCACCACGGAAGAGCTCGTCGCGGAAGGCCGCGATCGACTCACGATCTGACCCCGCGTAGGCCCCCGTCGGGTTGTACGGGATCAGGTTCACCTTGAAGGCACGCGGGTCGAGGAGCTCGACGAGCCCGCGCGCGTGGTCGCGCCCGTCGTTGACGCCGGCGAGCATGACGTACTCGACGAACACCTTCCGCCCCGTCCTCCGATGGTGATTGCGGCAGAGCGCAAGGACGTCCCTGAGCGGGTAGCGCTCGTTCACGGGCATGATGCGGCTCCGGAGCTCGTCCTCGGGAGCATGCAGCGAGAGCGCCAGGCGGATCGGCTCCGAGACCTCCTCGACGAAGCGGTGAAGCCCAGGGATCCAGCCGACCGTCGAGACGGTCGTCCGGCGATGCGTCACGCCGAGATCGGGGAGCCGCCTGGCGGCAGCGAGGACGTGGTCAAGGTTCAGCATCGGCTCGCCCATCCCCATGAAGACAGCGTGGTCGACTGCCTCGCGCCGCCGGAAGTGGAGCGCCTGGTCGACGATCTCCCACGCTGTCAGGTTGCGGCGGAAGCGCATCGCGCCGGTCGCGCAGAAGGCGCACGTCAGCGGACAGCCCGATTGGCTCGACAGGCAGAGCGACCGGCGGCCGTCGCGGTAACGCATGAGGACGGTCTCGACCGGGTGGTCGTCGTGCGTCCGGAAGAGCGTCTTCACGGTTCCGTCACGGCTCGTCGCCTCGGCGGCAGGCTCGAGCGTCGAGAACGGAACGCGAGCGGCGAGAGCGCTGCGCAGGTTTGCCGGGACGTTCGTCATCGCCCCGTACGAGTCGGCGCCGCGCGCCGCCCAGGCCCACACCTGGCCGGCGCGGTAGGACGGCTGGCCCTGCTCGTCGAGCAGGCTCTCGACCGCGGTCAAGTCCACGCCGACACGGTAGCGTCGCTCATCCGCGCCGCTCGTCACGTATGGACCGCAGCGGACCGGGTATGAGATGAGCGTGCCGCTTCGCGAGCTGATGATCCCGAACGTCCGGCACGGCGAGGAGGTCGGCGAGCTTCGCGCGCTCGCCGACGAGATCCTCTTCACGACGGCCGAGACGGACATCGTCCGCAGGGACTACACGCCTGCTTACACCCGGGAGTCGGACGAGCACGTCGAGGCTCTCCGGTACGACGACGTGACGGGCATCGCGCGAGAGGACGCACGCGTTCGTCTGGAGACACTGGGCGGAGACGAGACGTTCTCATTCGACCGGAACGCGGACGCGGAGTCGTTCGCGGCCCTCGTGTCCGCGCGCGTCGGTCTCTGAGGACCTGTCGACGGCCCGGACGAGGGCGGTAGGCTGGCCGCGTGGTCGATCTTCGCTCGGACACGCTGACGAAGCCGACGGCGGGGATGCTCGAGGCGATGGTCGAGGCCGAAGTCGGCGACGAGCAGAAGCGCGAAGACCCGACCGTCATCGCGCTCGAGGACCTCGCGGCCAAGCTTCTGGGCCAGGAGCGGGCGGTCTTCGTCCCGACGGCGACGATGGCGAACCAGATCGCACTTCGCCTCCACACCGAGCCCGGGGACGAGGTGATCGCCGAAGCGAACGCGCACGTCTTCCGGTACGAGCTCGGCGGGCCTGCCGTCCATTCGGGACTCTCGATGCGGCCGCTCCGGACGGCGGACGGACGCTTCACGCCCGAGCAGGTCCGCGCCGAGATCAGCCCCCCGGGCGACCTCCACGCGCCGCCTAGCCGGGTCCTCTGCGTCGAGAACACGCACAACGGTGGTGGCGGCCGCGTCTGGCCGCTCGACCAGCTTCGCGCCGTGTGCTTCGAGGCGCGGGCGCACGGTCTCGCCGTCCATCTCGACGGTGCGCGGCTCATGAACGCCGCGGTCGCGAGCGGTGTTCCCGCCGCCGAGATCGGACGCGAGTTCGACTCCGTCACGCTCTGCCTGTCCAAGGGGCTCGGCTGCCCGCTTGGCGCACTCGTCGCCGTGTCGGAGGAGCTCGAGCCACGGGCGCGGCGGTTCAAGCACATGTTCGGCGGCGCGATGCGCCAGTCCGGGGTCGTCGCCGCCGCAGGCCTCTACGCGCTCGAGCACCACGTGGAGCGGCTTGCGGAGGATCACGCGAATGCTCGTCGGCTCGCCGAGGGACTCGCCGACGCGGGACTGCCCGTCGACAGGGCGACCGAGTCGAACTTCGTCCTCCTCGACGCCGGCCGCCTCGGGCTGACCGGTGACGAGGCGATCGCCCGGCTCCGAGAGGAGCGGGTGCTGTTCTCGTTCTCTGTCGGGAAGGACGTCCTGCGGGCGGTGACGCGCCTGGGGATCGACGCGGGCGACATCGAGCAGGCGATCGACGGGGCGACCCGCGCATTCGCGGGGGAGCGGCGGCCCATCGAGCTCGCGGCCGACGCGCCGACGCCATATTGATGGCGGCGACCGAGGCCGCGGCCGTCGCACTCGGCGAGGATCGTCGCGCGACCTATGCCGTCGTCGGAGACGGCGAGCCGCTGCTCATGTTTCCCGGCGGCCCCGGCGACTCCGCCGCCTATCTCGCCCCACAGGCGGCCCTCGCGGGAGAGCGGTTCCGCTGCTTCCTCCTCGACCCTCATGGATCGGGCGGCTCGACGCCGCCCATCTCGGACGGGGACTACTCGCCGGAGGGACACGCGCGGTTCTACGACGAGGTGCGGTGCGCGCTCGGGCTCGAGCGTATCTCCGTCTACGGGCACTCGTTCGGGGGCGGGGTCGCGCTGACGTATTCGGCCCTCTACCCCGAGGTGGTCGACCGCTGCGTCTGCGTGTCGGGCTTCGGCGTCGGTGCCGACGTCGACGAGGGCGACGCGGCGGCCGAGATGGAGCGGGCGCTCGTGCGGTACGAGGACGCCTCCTGGTACGCCGAGGCGCGGATCGTGTCCGACGAATGGACCGACCGCGTGCTCGCGGCCGAGTCGAGCGGCGAGGTTGACGACATGATGCGCACGGTTGTCCCCTTCTACTTCGCCCACCCCGAGCGTCCCGAGATCTCGCGCGTGATCGACGAGTATCGCCGCACGCTCAACTTCGACCTCAGGGCAGTGAAGGCGTGGGAGGGAGGCCTGTACCAGCGCGTCGACCTGCGCCCGCTGCTGGGCCGTATCCGGTGCCGGACGCTCGTGGTCGCGGGCGAGCTCGACTTCATCTGCGGGCCCGCCCAGGCCCGCCCGATCGCCGACGGGATTTCGGGCGCCGAGCTCGTCGTCGTTCCGGACCGCGGTCATTTCCCCGCCGAAGAGGCGCCCGACGCGTTCCGGGAGGCACTTGCCCGCGTCTGAGGAACTTGCGCGCGAGCTCTCCTCGCGCCTGCGGCGGACCCAGCGGGACGAGCGCGTGCCGAGCGTCGTCGCCGCGGTCGGTCGTAGGGGGGAGACGCTCTTGGAGGAAGGGGTCGGGCTCGCCGACGTCGAGGCGGGTCGTGACGCGACTCCGGACACGCAGTACCGCGTCGGCTCGATCACGAAGACGTTCACGGCCGTAGCGATCGTCCAGCTGCGCGACGGGGGTCTCGTCGGGCTCGACGACTGCGTCGGCGACCACATTCCCGAGGCAGCACACCCGGGCCCGACCATCCGCCGGATGCTCTCGCACAGCTCCGGGCTCCAGCGCGAGCCGGCCGGCGACCTCTGGGAGACGATGGAGACGCCGACCGTGGACGAGCTCCTTGGCCGGCTCGACGAGGCGGAGCAGGTGCTCGAGCCGGGCCGGTGGTGGCACTACTCGAACCTCGCCTTCTGCCTGCTCGGCGAGGTCGTGGCGCGCCGTGCCGGGATGCCGTACCGCGCCTGGGTCCAGGAGCGCATCCTCGACCCGCTCGGTCTCTCGCGTACGACGTGGGACCCTGCGGATCCCCGCGCGCAGGGCTACATGGTCGAGCCGTATTCCGACTCGGTCCGCCGCGAGCTCGACGACCTCGACCTGAAAGGGGCGGACGCTGCCGGCCAGTTGTGGTCGACGACCGGCGACCTCCTGCGCTGGGGCGGGTTCTTCTGCGATCCCGACGAATCCGTCCTCTCGCGCTCGAGCGTCGAGGACATGCACGCGCTCGAGGTCATGACCGACGAGCACTGGCATCAAGGCTGGGGGCTCGGACTCGCGCTCACGCGCGAGGGCGAGCGGATCCTCGGCGGCCACTCGGGCGGCATGCCCGGCCACATCTCCTGCTTCGCGCACTCGCGCTCCGACGGCTGGGTCGCGACCGCGCTCACGAACGGCGCCGCCGATATGGAGCCGCTGGCACACGGGTTGCTGACCGCGGTCGCCGATGCGCTGCCCGACCTCCCGGAGGCGTGGCGGACCGGCGATGCACCGCCCGACGAAGTCGCCGGCATCCTCGGGCGCTGGTGGTCGGAGGGGCAGGAGTTCGTGTTCTCCTGGCGTGACGGACGGCTCACCGCGCGCGGCGTGTTCACGCCCGCGGATGCGCCGCCGGCCGTGTTCGCACCGGACGGGAACGACCGCTGGCGTGTCGAGTCGGGCCGGGAGCGCGGTGAGCTCCTGCGCGTCGTCCGCGCGGCGGACGGCGAGGTCGAGAAGCTCTACTGGGCCACCTATCCGTTCCGGCGGAAGCCGTTCACGTTCGGCGAGCGCTGATGCCGCGCTGGATCTGCCGGACCTGCGCCGTGCAGTTTCCGGACAGCGCCGAGCCGCCCGCCTCGTGTCCGATCTGCGAGGACCCGCGACAGTACGTCCCGCCCGAAGGCCAGCGGTGGACGACGCTCGACGAGCTGCGTCGCGAGCACGGCGCTGACATCTGCGAGCTCGAGCCCAACCTCGTCGGGGCCGGGATGGAGCCTGGGTTCGGCATCGGCCAGCGTGCGCTCCACCTCACGTCTGGCGAAAGGCGCGTGCTCTGGGACTGCATCCCGCTCCTCGATGAGGAGATCGTCGCGGCGGTGACGGCGCTCGGCGGTATCGATCTGATTGCCATCTCGCACTGCCACTACTACTCGACGATGGTCGAGTGGGCAGAGATGTTCGACGCGCCGGTTTTCGTGCACGCGGACGATCGCGAGTGGGTGATGCGGCCCGACCGACGCGTCGAGCTCTGGTCGGGGGAGACCCGAGAGCTCGGCGGCGGCCTGACGCTCGTCCGGTGCGGCGGGCACTTCGAGGGCGGTCAGGTGCTCCACTGGCCTGCCGGCGCCGAGGGGCGTGGCGCACTCCTCTCGGGTGACATCGTCCAGGCGATCCCCGACCGGCGGTTCGTGAGCTTCATGTGGAGCTACCCCAACCTCATCCCGCTGCCGGCGCGTGCGATCGACCGGATCGAGGCGGCTCTCGCGCCGTTTGCGTACGAGCGCATCTACGGCGCATGGTGGGATCGCGTTGTGCCGGAAGACGCGAAGGCCGCCGTCGCGCGGGCGGCCGAGCGCTACCGGCGGGCGATCGCGGGGGACTAGCGCGCGCGTCGCGCGGCGAGGCCTCGCCGCGCACGGCGTTCGACGTGTTTTGGCCGACCGTCATCCTCGCGCCGAACTACGCCCGCGAGCCCATCTTGGACGCGGTCGCCTCCCGATCGGCCGCCGCGCGCCTTTCGACACGCCTGCGTGACGCTCTCGTTACGACTGCCATGGCCGTCCGGGCCGCGCCGCGAGGGTCAGACCCTCGCCGAGACTCTCGCGGACCCTCGCCGAGACTCTCGCCGGACGCCGCGGACGGTAGGCTCGGCTCCGGTGGGGGATCACGTCGGCATCCGGGCGATCCTGGCCGACCGCGGCGTCCGGACCGTAATCGGCCTCACTCTCCTCGTCATGACCGGCTTCGGAATCGTCCTGCCGGTCCTGCCGCTCTTCGGCCGCTCGTTCGGGGTCGGCTACGGCACGGCGAGCCTCCTCATCTCGGCCTTCGCCTTCACGCGCCTCGGGGCCGACCTCGTCGCGGGCCCGCTCGTCGACCGCTTCGGCGAGCGTGTCACGGGAGCCGCGGGCCTCGCCGTCGCGACCGTCTGCTCGCTCTTCGCTGGGCTTGCCCCGAGCTTCGCGGTCGCGGTCGTGGCCTGGGGCGCGAGCGGCGCGGGCTCCGCCGTCATCCTCGCGGCCTTCTACAGCTACCTCCTGAAGGCCGTCCCGAAGGAGCGGATGGCCCGCACGTTCGGCCTGTTCTACGGCGCCTTCAATTGCGGAATGATCGCCGGAGGCCCGCTCGGAGGGGTCGTGGCGCACGTCTTCGGCCTGTCCGCGCCGCTCTTCGTGTACGCGGTGATCCTGGCGGTCGCGTCGGTGCTCTTCCTCCGGTTCGTCCCGGAAGCGCCCGCGCGCCGCGTCGACCCGCCGCTCTCGACGGAGGAGGCCGAGCGCGAGCGCGACCTGCCGGTTGCGCGCCATGGGCGGACGCGCATCGGCAGCCTCTTCCGCATCCCCGGCTTCGCGACCGTCATGGTCGTGAACTTCGCCTACCTGTTCATGATCGCGGCCGTCTTCGACACGCTCCTGCCCTTCTTCTCGAAGGACGAGCTCGGCCTCACGACGGTCGGCATCGGCGTCATGGTGGCGATCGCGCTTGCCGCCGAGTTCACCGTACTCTGGCCGGCAGGCGCCGCCGCTGACCGGCACGGCCGGCGTGCCGTGCTCGTCCCGGCGCTCGCGGCGCTCGGGGTCATGACGGTCGTCCTGGGCTGGGCAGGAACGGTCGCGGTCTTCGCGGTCGGGCTCGCGCTCCTCGGCCTCGCGTCGGGTTACGCGGGCGTGCCGCCCGCTGCGATGCTCTCGGACGTCTCGCCGGACGAGGGGTCGGGCACCGCGGTCGGGACGTTTCGCTTCTTCGGCGACCTCGGGCTCATGCTCGGCCCCGCAGCGATTGGTTACGCGGTCAACGGTCTCGGGTTCGAGGCGGCGTACGCGCTCGCGTCGGTGCCGACCTTCGTCGCGCTCGCGTTCGTCGTGCGCATGCGCGAGACCCTCCGCCCGGCCGCGGCCCCCTCGTAGCCCCGTTAGGGACTCGCCGTCGGGGACCGCGCCAAACGACCAGTCAGCGGCGCCTGTGCGCGCGGACGTAGCCGCGGAGCAGTGCGTCGATTTCGACGCCGAGCAGGAACGTCACCGTCGAGGCGTACACGTAGGTCATGAGGACGATGACGATCGAGAGGTTGCCGAAGACCGACTTGTAGGCGGCCACGGTCGTGGCGTACCAGTTGAAGACGAGCGTCATCCCGATCCAGGCGCCCGTGACGAGAAGGGCCGAGACGCTGCTGAGCGAGCGCCGCTGGTGGCGGACCGGCGCGAAGCGGATCAGCACGAGGACGACGCCGATCATGAGGACGGCCGCGCCAATCCAGCGCGCGAAGAAGATCGCGACGCCGCTCGTCAGGCCGATGCGGTCGGCGATCTCCGGGCCGAGCTGGAGGGCGACCACCGCGAGGCCGAGAGCGAACGCCGTCACGATCGCGAGGACGAAGGAGAGCAGGAACCGGTGGACGATCCCGCGCCGCTCCTCCGCCTGGTAAACGCGGTTCAGCGCGCCCATGATCGCCCGCATCGCGCCGGAGACCTCCCAGAGGGCGAGGCCGACTCCGAGCGTCAGCCAGAACCCGCTGCCCGAGCCGATGACCTCCTGCACGGTCGCGTTCACAACCGCGTAGGCACCCGTCGAGACGCGGCTCTGGATCTCCGGCGCGACCTGGTCGCGGTAGACGTCCTCGAGATTGAAGAACCCGAGCACCGCGACGCCCGCGAGGAGAAGCGGAACGAGCGCGAAGAGCGCGCGGAACGAGATCGCGCTCGCGTACGTCAGGAGATCGTTCTCGGCGAACGCGTCGATGAGATCGCGGGCCAGCCGTCGGAGGCCGCGGCGGCTGACGACTCTCCGAAGCCGCCGCCAGTCGGCCGAAAAACCGCCGACGACCGGCAACTCGTGCTCGCGGACCGCCTCCGCCATGCCTGCTGGGTCCCCCGGGGCGACGGCGGAGAAACTCTGCTCCGAGGCCGCAACGTGTCGACCCCGGAGCGGATTCCTCATGCGTTATTCGTACTGGAGCGCCCGGAGGACATTCAACTTGCTGGCGCGGCGGGCCGGGAAGATCGCGGCGAATATCCCGACGACGATCGCGACGATCGCGAAGACGACGAGGTGGCCCACGGGCACCGCGAACTGGACGTCGAACTGCGAGAGCGCCTTCGTCACGAGCGCGGCGAGGAGGATGCCGAGCGGAAGCCCGAGCGCCGCGCCGATGAGTGCCGTGATGACGCTCTCGTGGCGCACCATTCGCCGCGCCTGCCGCCGCGTCATCCCGACGGCGCGGAGCATCCCGAGTTCTCGCGTCCGCTCGTAGATGGAGAGCACGAGCGTGTTGACCATCCCGAAGAGGCTCACGATCACTGCGAGGGCGAGGAGGATGTACAGGAAGGTCAGGAAGCTGTTGAAGTCCTGGTCCTGCTTGTCGATCCACGCGTCGCGGGTCTGGACCTTCGCGTCGGGGAACTCGGCGACGGCCTGGTCGAGGCTCGACGTCGTCGCGACCGTCGGCTCGCCCTCGACGTCGACGAAGACGAACGAGTTCTCGGGCCGCTCGTAGAGCGAGTCATAGGTCGACGTCGCGATCGAGACGTTTCCGAGGACCGGGTAGAAGGGCGGCGGCTTGTAGATGCCCTCGACCACGAGCGTGCTGCGTTCGCCGCTCGGCGTGAGCAGCGGGATGCGGTCGCCCACCGCCAGGTCCTTGTCCTTCGCGAAGTCCTCGGACACGATCGCGGCGTTGCCGCTCAGACCGGTGACGACCGCGTTCGAGCCATCCTTCCACTCGAAGTTGTAGGCCTTGGTGATCGTGGCCGGGTCGATGCCGGTCAGGTACTGCGAGGAGTCGTCGACCTTGGCGAGGTCCGTGCGGACCGGCGAGACGACCGACGCGTCGGGCGACTGGGCGAGCGCGTCGCCGGCGGCCGCGACGAACGGCGTGAAGCCGTCCTGCGCGGTCACGACGTAGTCCGCGCTGACCTGGTCCTCGATCGCGCCCCGGTTCGACTGCTTCATGCCGTTCGCGAGCACGGCGACGAAGGTCACGAGCGCGATGCCGATCATGAGCGCGGCAGCCGTGGCTGCGGTTCGCCCCGGGTTTCGGGTCGAGTTGCCCTTCGCGAGCCGCCCGGCCACGCCGCCGATCTTCGTCGCCGGCCAACCGACGAGCGCGGCGATCGGCCGGACGAGCCGCGAGGAGAGGAGCGCCACGCTCACGAAGAGCAGGAGCACGCCGCCCGCGATCGAGAGCAGGCGCTGGGCCGTGCCCATGTCGTCCTTGAACAGCGAGACGCCGAGGAGCAGGCCGGCCACGATCGTTGTGAGCCCCGCGAACCAGGGCACGAACGGCGCGAAGCGCGACCGCGGAAGCTCGGCTCCCTCGCGCACGGCCGCGATCGGCGGGACGCGCGTCGCCCGGAGCGCTGGGAAGACGCCCGCGACGACCGTCACGATCGTCCCGATCAGCATCGACACGACGATCGTCCGCGTGGCGAAGACGAGGCCCTGCGTGGGCAGGTCGGAGTTGAACGCGCGGAAGAGCGCCTGCAGGCCGGCTGCGAGCCCGAGGCCGATGAAGAGGCCGGCGAGCGACGCGAGCAGCCCGATCACGAGCGCCTCGAGGACGACCGACCAGAGGAGCTGCCGGCGGGAGGCCCCGATCGTCCGGAGCGTCGCGAATTCGCGCGTGCGCTGGGCGACCGTGATCGAAAGGGTGTTGAAGATCACGAAGGCGCCCACGAAGAGCGCGATGCCGGCGAACGAGAGCAGGAAGTACCGGATGAAGCTCGTGAACTCGACCGACTGGGAGTCCTCGTCGCCCTGCTGCACGCCGGTTCGGACCGTCGCGCTCTGACCGAGCGTGTCACGCAGGTTGAAGACGAGCTGCTGCGGCGTCGTGCCGCTCTCGGCTGCGACCGAGATCGAGCTGTATTTCCCCTCGAGCTCGAGGAGCTTCTGCGCCTCCGGGATGGTGAAGACCGAGAAGGTCGCGGAGCCGATCGATTCGACGTCTCCGTACTGCGCCAGGCCGACCACCTTGAACGACTCCGTGGGCTGCAGGGTGGCGATCTGGATCGTGTCGCCAATCCCGTAGCCCTGCTCGCCGGCGGTGTGGGAGTCGATGACGACCTCGTCCGGCGCTGAGGGCCACCGCCCGGCGTTCAGCCGGAGGGGGTTGAAGCGCTTCGCCTCGGGCGAGAAGTCGACTCCGAAGCCCAACGAGGGCGCGCCGCCCGTGTCCACCGCCTTGCCTTCCGGGGTCAGGAGGTCCGTGTGAGTGTCGTCCGCGACGAACGGCGCCGCGGTCGCCACGCCGTCCGTCCCGCGAACTCGGTCGAGTGTCGACGCCCGGAGCGGCGGGGCCGTCGAGGAGTCTCCCTCGAAGTCAATGTCCGGGCCCTTGCCCGAGACGACCGCGTCCGTGTTCGCGTACGACTCCTGGAAGATCGAGTTGAACGCCTTGTCGATCGTGTCCGTGAGGACGTATGTCCCGCTCACCATCGCGACGCCGAGGACGATCGCGATCGCGGTCAGCACCGAGCGGAGCTTCCGCCCTGCGAGACCCCTGAGGACGACCGAGATCACAGCGCCGCGACCTCCTCCATGACGTGGAGGATGTCGCTCTGCTCGCAGCGGCCGAGCTCGCGCACGATCTCGCCGTCCGCAAGGAAGAGGACACGGTCGGCTACCGCCGCCGCGCGCGAGTCGTGCGTAACCATCACGGTCGTCTGCTCGTAGGTCTGCACCGAATCCGCAAGGAGCTCGAGGATCTCGAGGCTCGTGTTCGAGTCGAGGTTGCCTGTCGGCTCATCCGCGAACATGACCGTCGGCTGCGAGACGAGCGCGCGGGCGATCGCGACGCGCTGCTGCTGGCCGCCGGAGAGCTCGGACGGGCGGTGCTTGCGCCGGTCGTCGAGCCCGATCCTCGCGATCAGGCCGTCGACGAACTCCTTGTCGGGCTTACGCCCGGCCAGTTCGAGCGGAAGGAGGATGTTCTCCTCGGCCGTGAGCATCGGCAGCAGATTGAAGAACTGGAAGATGAAGCCGATGTGCTCGCGGCGAAGGCGCGTGAGCTGGTTGTCGTTCAGCGACGTGATCTCCGTGCCGGCGATCGAGACCTCGCCGCTCGTCGGGCGGTCGAGCCCGGCGAGGATGTGCATGAGGGTCGACTTGCCCGACCCGGACGGGCCCATGACAGCCGTGAGCTTGCCGCGGCTGACGTCGAGCGAGACGCCTCGGAGCGCGTCGACGGCGGTGTCGCCTTCGCCGTACCGCCGCGTGATGTCCTGCGCCGAGACGACCGTGTCAGTTGCGACCGCGGTTTCCGCGGTCAGGGTGCCTGCTTCCATGCGTACGACCTCCCAGAGGAGCGGAAGGTTCCAGGGTCGCAGGCGGGCGGGGTCCAATCAAGGCGGCGAGCACGCATCTTCACGTGGGGTTAACCGAACTGTCATGAGGTCGCCCGCTATCGTCCGTCCGTGCGGAACCCGCTCGACCGCCTGACGCGCAGGCTTCCGGCACCCTTCGACCTGGTCGCGGAGTGGGTGCTCACGATCGCCCTCGCCGTTGTCGCGGTGCTCGTCGTCAAGGTCGAGGTGGCGAACCCGTACCGGATCCCATCGGCCTCCATGGAGCCGACGCTCCACTGCGCCCGCCCGGGCCCGGGTTGCCAGGCGCACTTCTCTGACCGCGTGGTCGCGAACCGGTTCATCTACCACTTCCGCGACCCGCGCCGAGGCGAGATCGTCGTCTTCCACACGCCGGACTCGGCGCACGTCTGCGGCGAGACCGGCACGTTCGTGAAGCGGATCATCGGGCTTCCGGGTGAGGTCGTCTCGGAGCGAGACGGCGCCATGTACGTCGACGGCCGGCGGCTCGACGAGCCGTACATCGACCCGAAGCTGGGCGACCACGAGTCGGGCCGCTGGGGCCGCGTCCCCTCAGACTCGTACTTCGTCATGGGCGACAACCGCGCCGCGTCCTGCGACTCGCGCCTCTGGGGCACGGTGCCGCGCTCGAATCTGATCGGCCCCGTGTTCCTACGCTACTGGCCGCCCAACCGGATCGGCGGCTCCTAGTCCGCTACCTCTCGCCCGCGAGGAAGAACGCGGCCGCCACGCCGACGTAGGCGGCGATGAGGAGCACCCCCCGCCCACGGCTCGAGCGCCCACCGGCGATGACCACCGCGACGAACGCCGCCGAGCCGCCGAGCGCGGCAAGCTCGACCGGCCGGAACGTGAGCGCGAGCGGCTCGATCGCCCAGGAGAGGATTGCGACCGCGGGGATGAGGAAGACGGCCACCTGCGAGCTCGACGCGAGCGCGATCTCCGCGGCGAGGCGGATTCGCCCGCGTGCTGCGACGACGACCGCGCCGCCGTGCTCGGCCGCGTTCCCGACGATCGCGACGATCACAGCGGCGACGAAGAAGTCCGTCAGTCCGAGCTGCTCCGCGAAGTGCTCGAGCGAGTGGACGAGCGACTCGGCGACGAACGCGGTCACGACGGTCGCGAGCCCGAGGACGACGAGGGCCGTGACGAGCGACCAGGAAGCCTCTTGCATACCGTGCTCCTCCTGGGCGGCCGCGTGCGCTTGGCGGTGACGGCGAAGCTCCCACCACGTCACGGCGAGGTAGAGCAGGAGGAGCACGATCGCGACGGGCAGCGTCGCCACTGCGAGCGAGTGACGGTCGGGATCCCCCTCGAGCGCCGGGATGGATGGGACGAGGAAGAGGAGGGTCGCGACGACGACGAGGGCGAGGGCGGTCAGCGACGACACGCGGTCGAGCGAGCCGGGCCCGCCGAAGAGGAGCGAGAAGCCGAGCACGAGGAGGAGGTTCCCGACGACGCTGCCCGTGAGCGACCCGCGCACGACCTCGGTCAGGCCCTCGCTGAGTGCGAAGAGCGCGATGATGAGCTCGGGCGCGTTCCCGAACGTCGCGTTCAAGAAGCCGCCGATGCCCGGACCCGTGTGGTGGGCTGCCTGCTCGGTCGCCTCGCCGATCACCCACGCGAGCGGCACGAGCGCGGCGGCCGAGAGGACGAAGAGGCCCGTGTCGCCGATGCCGAGACGAGCCGCCGCGATGGTGATCGGGCCGAGGGCGAGGAGCGCGTAGAGGACCCGGCGGATCACGGCGCGCGAACCCTATCCTCGGAGCCTCCGGCGCCCTGAGCCGACACGACTCGCCTGGCCACGCGAGACTCCGACCGTGCTCCGAGCCGTTCTCTTCGACTGGGGCGACACGCTCTTTCGGTTCCGGTACGACGAGGAGCTACTCGAGGCGGGCTGGAAGTCCGGGCTCGAGGCGATCGGTCGCCTGGAAGAGCTCCCGTTCGACCGGGCGGCCGCACGCTTTCGGGAGGCCTACATGCCGCGGCTCTTCGAGCCCGGCACGATCGAGGAGGTCGAGTATCCGGGGCTCATCCGTCAGGTGCTCGAGGAGTTCGGCGTGGAGGTCGACGACGTGGCTCTCGACCGTTTCCTGGCTGCCGAGCGCGCGGCGTGGGACCCAGCGCGCGAGCTCGGTGCGCACACCCATGCCCTCCTCGACTCGCTCCGGGACCGCGACCTGCGCCTCGGTCTCGTCTCGAACGCATTCGACCCGCCGGCGCTCCTGCACGAAGACCTCGACCGGATGGGCATCGGCGAGCGGCTCGACGCGGCTGTGTTCTCCTCCGAGGTCGGACGCCGGAAGCCCGACTCGCTCATCTTCGAGACGGCGCTTCATCGCCTCGGCGTCGAGCCGGGCGAGACGCTCTTCGTCGGCGACCGGCGCTATGAGGACGTGAAGGGTGCGGCCGAGCTCGGCATGACGACCGTGCTCGCCCTGTGGTTTCGAGCCGACGACGACGAGCGCGGGCTCGATCCCGACCACGAGGCGTTCACGCCGATGGATGTGCTGAACGTCGTCCGCCGGCTGCTCGCCGAAGACGGCGGCCACTACACCTAGGTCCGCCAGGTGTCAAGGCTTGCGGGGGTGGATACATCTCCTCAACAATCAGGTCCGTGCACGAGCAAGCCCAGGTCGCCTCGAAGCTCCCCCTCCGTCCGCAGGAGGAGACCGAGTGCCGCCGGTGCGAGGTGCACTGCGACAAGGTCGTCTACCCGGCCGCGTGCGTCGCCCGCTCCTGCCCGTTCCTCTACGCGTACAGCGAGTTCGGCCACACCTATGTCGGCTGCCTGCAGAACGTCTACGACGTCGAGATCGACCTCGACGTGCTGCGCGAAGCCGAGGGCCGGCGGGCCGGGTTCGGCGCGGTCCGCGCCACGCGCCAGCCGCTCCCGATGTGTCGGGCCGAGGTCTCGACGTGCTACGACGGCCGCGCGAACGGCCGACTCGGCTGCGTGAACCCGGAGTTCTCGGAGATTCCGCGTGGGACGCCGTCGTTCCGGGTCATCGCGAGCGGGCGTCTTTAAGCGCAACCGGCTAGCGCCGGTTGCTCCTATGCAAATTGCGCTCTGGCGCAATTAGCCCGCGGGCCTTCGGCCCGGCTCCCCGCGCTGGCGAGGTGCACGGGTCGCGGTTCCTGGGGCCTTGAGGTCGTCTCCAGTCGCGGCGCGGCGGCGCAGAGCCGGTGAGCGCTTCGCTCTTTGCGAATCGCGCAAAAAGCGGCGCGATTCGCCCGCCGGCCGGCGGCCGCGCTCCCTTTCGTCTTGGCTGCGCACGTCTCCTGCAGACGGTGACGACGCATTCGCGCCGGCCCGGTTCTTCTTCAATGCGGAAGGGAGCCCGGCGAAAGCGGGCGGGGAAATCGCGCCGCTGCTTGCGCGATTTCCAGGGAGCGGCCAAAGGCCGCGATCACACGACGGCGTCAAGCATGTCTTCCTCTGGAGACGGCCTCAAGGGTCAGTGGTGCCGGGCCCCGTGCACCTCGCCGCAGCGCGGGTCGCATAGGAGCGGAGGTGCAACGCGCCGGAGCGTCACCCTCGCGCTCGCTCGTACAGCTCGCGCAGCTTTCGGATGTCGTCCCCCTCCGGCCCTTGGCCGTCCTTCCCGGGGGTCTCGAGGAGCGCGGGCAGGGCCTGGAGTCGCTCGTTCGCCATGAACATCGCGAGGCCCTCGCCGATGACCCCGTCGGGGACGTTGGCATGGCGGTCGCGGTTCGAGCCCAGCCCGTCGTGCGCGTCGTTCACGTGCAGGCACCGGAGGCGCTCGAGTCCCACGTGGGCGTCGAGCTCGTCGAGGAATGCGTCCAGCTCGGCCGGGTCCGTCACGTCGACGCCCGAGACCCAGAGGTGGCACGAGTCGAGGCAAAGCCCGAGCCGCGGGTGGCGGTCGAGCCGCTCGACGAGCACGCAGAGCTCCTCGGCCGACCGGCCGATCGTGCCGCCGGCCCCGGCCGAGTTCTCGATCAGGAGCCAGGTCGCGTCCGAGCAGCGCTCGAGCGCCCGCGCGATCGCGGGCACCGCGCGGTCGAGCCCGGCCTCGAAGCCGGCGCCGAGATGCGAGCCGACGTGGAAGACGACTCCGTCCGCGTCGATCGCGCACGCGACGTCGACCGTGGTCTCGAGCGTCGCGACGGACTTCTCGTAGACGTCGTCCTTCGGGCTTGCGAGGTTCACGAGGTAGAGCGCGTGGCAGACGACGGCGCCGATCCCGGCCTCGGCCCGACGCTCCTTGAACCGCTCGAGGTTCGCCGGGTCGTGGTTCGTCGGTCGCCAGGCGCGCGGGCTCTGCGTGAAGATCTGGACGGCCTCGCCGCCGAAGCCCTCGATCCGGTCGATCGCAGTGTGGATCCCGCCCGACGTGGAGACGTGAGCCCCGAGCAGCACGCGGGCTAGGCTAGCCCGCGATGGCGGTCCGAGTCCGCTTCGCGCCGAGCCCGACCGGCCTCCTCCACATCGGGGGCGTCCGGACGGCTCTCTTCGACTGGCTCTTCGCGCGCCGCGAGGGCGGCGAGTTCCTCCTCCGGATCGAGAACACCGACACGAGCCGTGAGGTCGCGGAGGCGACCGACCACATCCTCGAGTCGCTGGCCTGGCTCGGCCTCGACTGGGACGCCCAGCCGACCTTCCAGCTCGACCGCATGGAGCGCGCGAAGGAGGAGGCCTCTCGGGTCGTCGCCGAAGGCAAGGCCTACGAGGACGAGGGCGCGATCCGGATCCGCATGCCCGACGAGGGCACGACGGCCTGGGATGACCTGATCCGCGGCAGGATCGAGTTCCCGAACGAGAAGCTCGAGGACCTCGTCATCGTCCGCTCGGACGGCCGGCCGACCTACAACTTCGCCTCGCCGCTCGAGGACTGGCTCGACGAGATCACGCACGTGATCCGAGGCGAGGATCACATCTCGAACACGCCGAAGCAGATCCGCGTGCTCGAGGCGCTCGGCGCCGAGCCGCCCGCATACGGGCACGTGCCCAACGTGTTCGGCGGCGACGGGCGCAAGCTCTCGAAGCGCCATGGCTCTGTATCGGTCGCGGAGTTCCGGGAGGAGGGGTACGTCGCCCCGGCGCTCCTCAACTACCTCGCCCTCCTAGGCTGGAGCTTCGATGACCGGACGACGATCATGTCGCGCGACGAGCTGGTCGAGCGCTTCACGCTCGAGCGGGTTTCGGCGTCGCCCGCCGTCTTCGACTACGGGAAGCTCGAGTGGATGAACGGCGTCTATCTCCGCGCGATGCCGCTGGGCGAGTACGCCGACACGCTGGTCGCCTACCTGGGCGAGATCGGCTTCGACGGTGACGAGGAAACGATCCGTGCCGCTGCGCCGCTCGTCCAGGAGAAGATCGCGCTGCTCTCGGAGTTCCCGGCGTTCACGCGGTTTCTCTTCGAGCGTGTCGAGCCGGATCCCGGACTCCTCGACGGCGCGCGGCCGTTGCTCGAGAAGGCGCGCGACGAGCTCGCCGTGGTCGAGCCCTGGAACCGCGAGGCGATCGAGGAGACGCTCCGCAGCTTTGCCGAGCGGGAGGGGCTGAGGCTGCGCGATGCGTTCCAGCCGATTCGCGTCGCCGTCACCGGCTCGAAGGTCTCGCCCGGTCTCTTCGAGTCGCTCGAGCTCCTCGGCCGCGACGAGACGCTCGCGCGGCTCGACGTCGTCTGACCGCGGCCGACGCCTAGGGCCTGAAGAGCACGAACCCGCCGGCGAAGAGCGCGAGCCCCGCGGCCCACACGGGCCATGCAGCGAGGACGGCGCCGGCGGTGAAGAGGAAGGCACCCGCGATCGCGAGGCACGTGGCGGCGATCGCAGCAGCCGCCGAGCCGCGGTCGCGCACGGAGGCCGGCTCGCCGGGGACGCTGCCGTGCCGCACAGGGACGGCCAGCCGCTCGAGGGCCCGCAGTCGCGCGAGGCGCACGCGGAAGAGCGCGCCGCGCCACTCGGGGAGCGTTTGCTCGACCACCGTCTCGTCACCTTCCTCGGTCGCGAACACGACCTGCGCCGTGGCATCGCGTGCCTGGACGAGCGCGGCGACGAGCTCGTCGTGCGTCGACTCCCCGCCGGCCGGCGGTACGAAGCCGCAGGCCACCTCGGCGGCGACGTGGAGGTGGTACTGGAGTGACGGCAACTCGCCGAAACCCTCCTCGACGACGTCGTGGGCGGGTTGCTCGGCGATTCGTTCGAGACGAGCGAGGACGCCGCCGAGACCCTCCCACAGGTCGGTCACCGCCTCGGCGTACTGCCTCCGCTCGCCCCCGCGGACGGTGTGTTCCATCTGTCCCGATCATAACCGCGGGTACCATCGTGTGGATGTCGGGGGGGATCAGGCCGATCGTTCTGGTCGCGGATGACGACGCGGCGCTCCGCACGCTGTGCCGCGTGAACCTCGAGCTCGACGGCTTCGAGGTCCGCGAGGCGGAGTCCGCAGTGGACGTCGTGCGCGAGCTCGCCGACGAAGCCGTCTCGCTGGTCCTCCTCGACGTCCGGCTCGGCGCCGACGATGGGATCGCGCTCGCCACAAAGCTCCGAGGGCACTATCCGACGCTTCCGATCGCCTTTTTCACGGGCAGCGTCTCCGGACCGGTGGGAGAAGGCGTCGTGGACGGCATCCTCTCGAAGCCGTTCACCCTCGAAGAGCTGGCCGACGTGGCCCGTCGTCTGGCTTCGGGGCGGGCGTTTCGCTCGTCCTGAGGGGCCCGTCGCCGGACGCTTCTACGTGCCGGCGCCAGTGGAGCGTCCGGAGCATGACCGCGATCGCACCGAATCCGAGCGCGACGTTCACCGCGACGGTTGCGATCTGCATGCCGACGCTGAACGACAGGACGGCACTCGCCGGTGCTGTGCCGTGGAGCGCGTAGACAAGGACGGCCTGCTGCGTCCCTGCGCCGCCGGGCGTGAACGGAAGGACGGTCGAGAGGCTCTGCACGACGAGGACGGCAACGGTGGTCTGCACACCCGCGTCGATATGGAACGCGCGCAAGAAGAACCAGCCCGACAGGATCCGGGCGACCCACGAGAGCGCCTGCCAGGAGACGACGTCGCGGAGGAACGCACGGCGGTCATGCAGCGCGGCGAACCCGAGCGCGAGCTTTTCGCGTAGGCGCACGACGTTCCGTGCCGCCCAGCCCGCAAAGAGGAGGCCGCCGAAGACGAGGACGCCGAAGAGGAACGCCATGAGCGCGGGGTGCGAGGCGAAGAACGCCCAGTCGAAAGCCGGGATGCTCGGGAGGTCGGGGAGCCCCGGGAGGATCCCGAAGCTCAGGGCCCAGATCACGAGCAGCGTCGCGACGACTAGATCGAAGAGGGTCTCGACGACGAGGGTCGACCCAAGCGTGGGGTAGGTCGACCCGTCGACGCGCCGCTTGACGAGATAGAGCTTCACGACGTCGCCCCCGCGCGCGGGCGCGATCGAGTTCACGCCGACGCCGGCGACGTACGAGCCGAAGACGCTCCAGTACCGGATCCGTCTCGTCGGATACGAGGCGCGAAGGATGTTCTGCCACGCGCGCACGCGGAGCCCGAGCCGGAGGACGTGGAACCCGAGCGCGAGCACGAGCGCGCCCCACGACACAGCCGCGATCGAGCTGAAGAAGGCCTGAGCGGCGTCGAGAAAGGCGCGGACGTCGTCCACGACCTGACGATAGCCCGCGGCGAGGCGGGTGTCGGCCCCAGGTTAGCGCCCGTCGCGAAGGCGGGCCCAGATGCCCGCGTCGATGCGGACCCGCTCCTTGAAGTGCTTCGACCGTAGGACGCCCTCGCGCACAAAGCCCGTCCGCTCGGCGACCCGCTCGGAGGCGACGTTCCCCTCGGTGATGACGAGCTCGATCCGCTCCAGCCCGAGCGCACCGAATCCCCAGGCGACGAGGAGGTCAACCGCCCTCGTCGCGGCTCCGCGTCCCCGGCCCGCGGGCGCGAGCACGTAGCCGATCTCGCCCTCGGCGGCCTCGGCGTCGAGGGCGACGTAAGCGGCGAAGCCAAGGAACTCGTCGGTCTCGCGATCGTGGATCGCGAACCCGGCACGCCCGCCCTCCCGCCAGCCGGCCTCGTACAACGAGAGCCACGTTCGGGCGTACGCGGGCGGCGGCTCGGAGGGGACGCGCGTGTTCTCGCGCACGTCGTCGACATCGAGCAGGCGTGCGAAGTCCCCCTCGTAGGCCGCGCCGAGCGGGCGGAGCGCGATGGCGTCGTCCGCGAGCAGCGGGCTCGGAGGCGCACGAGGGGGCACGGCCCTCTGACCCCACGGCGCACGAGGACGCCAGGTGGCGTATCCTCTATTTTCCCGTTGGCTGTCGGACGCGCCCTTGTCGGCGCTTCTCTCTTCCCCGCCGCACCTTGAGCTCGGTCCCGCGGCGCTCGTGAGGTCTCCGTTTCCGGCGAGTCTCCAGCAGAAGGAGGACCGTTCAGCCATGGCCGTCTCGCTCGAACGGCTCGCCCATAACCAAGTCCTCTTCCGGGAGGTGAACGAACGCCTCCGCGAGAAGCTCGACGGGTCGGACGGCGCCACCGAGTTTCTGTGCGAGTGCAGCCGCACCGATTGCATCGAGACCGTGGTGCTCACGATCGCCGAATACGAGTCCCTGCGCTCGGACCCGACCCGCTTTCTCATCGCCATTGGACACGAGATCCCGGAGATCGAAATCGTCGTCGACGCGCGGGAGGGCTACTCCATCGTGAAGAAGACTACTGGGGACGACTACGCGGAGGAGACCGACCCTCGCTCACGCGAAGAGGGGTAGTGGCAGCGATGGAGGGCCGCGACACACGCCTGGTCAAGAACCAGGACATGTTCCGCTACGCGAACGAACGCCTCGAGGATGTGGCGACCAGGGCGAACGTCGAGGGCGAGGTCATCGGCTGGCTCTGTGAGTGTGCCGACGAGTCCTGCTTGGGTCGGATCGATCTGACGCTCGTCGACTACGAGGCGGCGCATCTCCTCTCGGACAGCTACGTCGTCCTCCCGGGTCACCTGCGCGTGGAGAATGAGGACGTGGCCGAGGACCGTGGCTTCTACCAGATCGTTCAGAAGGGCTGACGAGGCGTCAGGGGCGCGGGCGGCGGTTTAGCGCCACGCCGGAGGGTTCGGAAACAGCGGGCGTACAGAGACCACCGAGTCGTGGTGCACGACACTGCCGCCGCCGCTCTCCACCACCACGACGGAGATCTGCTTACTCGGATCGAGCTCAGCGAGGAGCTGGAGCGCGTCCTCCGCGCTCCACAGCTCAGCGAGAACTCTGCCGTCGGTGTCGTCGACCACGAGGTACGGGGACTCCGTTCTCTGCGTTCGCGGCGGCCGTTGTTCCATGAGGCTCTACGTACCTCGCTTCGACCACGGTAAACGCAACGGAGGCGCTTGTCCGGGATGTGGAGCGCAGAACGCGGACTTGAGTTCCGAGGGCTGCCGACCCGCGGGTGCTTGCATCCTGCCTGCGAAAAGAGGAATCTCGTGGAAGGCGCGCGGGAGTCGGGCACTCCCTGAGCCGCAGAGGGGAGGTAGCGACGCTGCTCTTAGTCCCGGACCGAGGGTGTCGTTTCGACTCCCGCGACGCCGTCCCAGCCGTGCGCCCTGGGCCGCTCGGGAAGGCCGAGGCGACGGGCTACCGCCGGAACGACGGCGCCGCCGGCACCCAGCCGAGCAACTCGATCACGCGGCGGGCCGCCTTGCCCTCCGGCGGAGCCGCCCCCCAATGCGACGGCAGCCTGCCACCCCTGCCGCCGGCACGCTCGTAGATGTCCTCGCAGCGGCGGGCGAACACGACCGCGTCCAGGACGTCGCGCTCCGCGGCCGGAAGATCGGACAGCGCTCCGTCCGCGCCGAGGATGTACAAGCCGTCATCCGGAAGGCCGCGACGGGAAGGAACCTCGCGGGTCTCGACCAGCACCGGCAGGCCCGCGGCGATCCGCTCCACCCGGCCCAGGTCGCGTGGCGACGGTGACGGGCGCCCGTCGATCCGGGCGTTTCGCTTCGCCGTCTCCCGCAGCCTCGCCGCCACCTCATCGCGGCAGACGGCGCCGGCGACCCGCTCGACGCGTCTACGCACCCGCCGACCGGCCGCGCCGATCCCAGCGGGCGCGAGCCGCCCGCGTCGCCCGCCGGGACGCGATGCTCAAGACGCCCTCGCCCTCGGCCACGGCGGCCAGCGGCTGCGGGATGCCGAGCGCGTCCAGGAGGCGGCGCAACTCGCCGCGACCCTGGCGGAGTTCGCCGAGCGCCGGGTGAGCGCGCGGCTGCCCCGTCGAACCCGGCACCGTCGTCCCCTCCGTCGCGATCGCGATCCGGAGCGCGTCGAGCTCGTCCAGAGTCCGGCACGCCTCGCTTAGGAGTTCGATCTCGGACGCCGACAGCTCGAACTCGGCCAGGACGGACTTCCAGAAGCGGCGGCCACGGCCGCGCGCGACCAGGTCCGCGGGAGGCGAAGGCGTCCGGCCGCTCAGGTCACATGCCTCTCGGCGCCGAGACGCGTGGCAGCTTCGCGGCGGCCCTTTGAAGCCTGGCACATCGGATCATTCCCGGAAGACGGTCGGGTGCTTCGGCGTACCGCCGGACGCGTTATGGCCGCAGACCTGGCGGACGTCGAGATGCTGGACGCCGTCTGCATCCAAGCCGATTCCGGAGAACCCGCAGCCGGGAACCCTCGCCCGGGGCAGGGGGCGAGTCGGGTCAAACGCGCAACCGTAGAGGTGCTGGGAGTTCGCCGCACCGCCAACTGCCCGGTTGTGGGCGGGGTCGCGGTAACCCGAGAGGATCGCGATGGGGCCGACGCGCCGACGGAGCCGCTCGGCCGCCCGGACGAGTTTGTAGTGGAGGCGGATCCAGTGGTTTCCGTGGGACGCGAACTCCAGGTAGCGGAAGTGCCTTGAGCACGCCCCGTTCCTGCGCAGGGAGCGGCGAAGCGCAAGCCGAAACCCGCGCCCAGGCTTCGAACTCGAGCGCCTTAGCGGCGGGGTACGGAACGCCCAGCCACGCTTGAACTCGTGGATCGCCGCATGGGTACGCGGGCCGAGAATCCCGTCGACGGCGATCGGGAAGCCGACCTCGCGAAGCCCCCGCTGGATCCCCTTGACGCGATCGGGACTCACTTCCACCTCCTTCCAACGGAAGGACGTTGACCCTTCGACCGTCGTCATTCCCCCTTTTCGGGGATTGGGCGCAAACCAAAGCCCGGCAGCGCACGGTGACAGAGACGCTAAGCCAGCGACTCGACGTGCGGGTCGTCGGGGGGTCATCTCCACCCGCCACGGCGGTTCGTGCGCGAGGAAATCCCTCGGGTGAGGGATGAAGCCGTCCCTCAGGTGAGTGATGGCTTGAACGTTCCCGTGCGCTACGTTCGCGGTCCCTGCCGTCATCGGATTCACCGGGACAGGGGGGAAGCGAGCGCCCGCCTCGGCGGGCGCTCGTCATTGCGGCGTCGGGACGCGACGTAGAGGGGCGTAGGGCGGTCGGCAGCGGTCGGGACGGGTGAACTGTCGTCCCTGCCTGCCCGCTGCGGAGCGCCGCTGCAGGCCGCCCTCATGGCAGCCGGTGGCGGGCGGCCCGAAGGAGCGCGTTCATGTCCGCGGTCCCGTCGTTCGCGTACGTGACGGACGCGCCGGGCGTGAGTCTCGGACGCTCGAACGGGAACTGCCGGCGTGGGCGGACGCGGACGCGCAGCTGGTCGTTGGCGGCGATGCGTTCGGCCTCGTGGCGAAGCTCGTCCTCGTCTTCAAGGTCGGGCAGGCGGCCGGGCTCGAGGGCGTGCTCGTGTTCGAGGTCGCGGCGGAAGAGCTCGCGGCGGATGGTCGCGGTTCGTTCTTCGAGGGCGGCGGCCTTTTCCTCGAAGGCGGCCGTCATCTCGGCGTGGGTGCGCTCGTCGTCGGCCATCACGCGACGACGGCCTGCTGCGGTTGGAGCGCGCGCTCGAGGTCTGCCAGCGCATGCCGGGCGGCCGGGCTCGGCCGTTCGTTGTAGATGAGCACACCGAAGTCGGGAGTCTCGTCCAGGCGTGCGGCCCAGACGATGAGGCCGCGGTCGTCGGCGGCCTGGGCGAGCGCGCCGCGGACCTTCTCGACGAGGGCGAGCACGCGCTCGCGGCGTTCCTTGAGCCTTCGCTCGGCGTCGGCTAGGGCGTCGGGAAGATGACGGTCGAGGGCGTCGGCCAGGTCGCGGGCCGCCGCCGAGGGTCCGGCTCCTCGCCGGCGACGGGCGGGCGCTCTACGTCGGCGCCGACGCCCAACGTCAAGACGGCGGCATCCTTCCCGCCGGCGAGCCGCTCGATAGCCCGGACGGGAAT
>Ga0126313_10000047_pt1 | contig 48126 bp, 46 predicted proteins | sample Plot105A_FD_89954 | JGI IMG/M metagenome (GOLD analysis project Ga0126313, IMG submission 89954) | Serpentine soil microbial communities from UC McLaughlin Reserve, CA, USA - Plot105A | ecosystem: Environmental > Terrestrial > Soil > Grasslands | place: USA: UC McLaughlin Reserve, Lake County...
GTCGCTGGTGAGGTGTACTTTCCAGCCGGGCATTTCGCGGACGTAGTTGCCGCGTTCACACAGCCCACGCCCGTTGGCCAAGGTGGTGGGTCCGCCGTCGGTTCTGCGGTGCACATGATCGAGATGGCGGATGGGCGCATCGCAATAGGGATCGCGGCAGGTCTGGTCCCGGAGTTTGATCAAGGTGGCTAGCCAGCCGTCGAACCGGCGGCGGAATGGATCCCCGCCCACAATCGGGCCACCGTTGGGTGCGGTGAACAGCCGCCGCCACCACCTCCGGCCTTCGCTGGAGGTGAGGATGTCAAAGGCGATGCCGGCCGGGACCGGCCCACAGCCGGCAAGTTCTGCCGGGGTTTGGTCGGTCGGGTCGAGCAGACTGTCGAGTGGCATGATCAGCTGCACCTCGAGGTTGACATCGGCCGGGGAGGTTTGGCCGGTCAGCCGTTCCACCAAGGTGTCGGCCATGATTTGATCCCGGGTTCGCTGATCACCCTGGGCGCGCGCGGTGTCCGTGTGCCGTCTTAAGGCCACCAGGCAGGCCACCCCCTGCTCGGCCGGCAGATAGCCGGTCAACACCGCCATGGTGTCTGGTGCCGGCCGCAGCCCGACCCGGCGATGGTTGCGTTCGGGTCCGGCCCCGCTCAACGAACCCCTTCGGGTCGGCCCGATAGGCATGTCGGCGGGCACACGCCGCCGCATTCCTCGGTCCCATCTGGCTGATACCGGCGGCCACAATTTGGCCGTCCACCGCACGCCGGCTTGGTCGGTCGAGGTGCCGGGTTTCCGACACCACCAGTGAGGCAACCAACTCAGAGATCTCACCGTCCGCGAGCAGTTGGAAGGTTTGGGGTAGGTCAAACCACAATGCCCGCGCCATGTTCAGACGGCGGGAGCCTTCGACCGGGGACACCTTGCAGGCCAGACCTATTTGGTCGGCAACGCCGCGGCCGATCACCCGAGGATCCACACCGGAAGCCATTTGTTGCTCGACCTGGGACTGGGCAAACCGAACCGACTCGGCGGCCTGCAGAGCAGATGCGGCCGCCTTCAACTTCTCCAGGCGAGCAAGCCGATCAATCCGAACCGCGTCCGATTCCGCACCGCCATCGTGGAGATCAGCACATGACTCAATCCCGTCCGCCAGGCCGGCTAGGACATCGTCCAGCCAGCCGCTGAACGGATCAGCGGGCCGTTCCGGCTCGGCCGCAAGGGCGACGGACATGCTCAGACGCTACAGACCACCACTGACACTATTCGCCCAGACATTCGGATTCTGCGTTGGCGGCCGCGCGTGGTACCCGTCATTCGCCGGCGGTCGGGTCGGGCGCCAACGCTCGGAAGGCCGGATACTCGCCGTGACTCGCTGTAAGCAACGCGCCCGCGGACTTGACGTCACCCGGACCGAGCGGACGGACAGCGAGTCTGGTCATGCCGCGGCACCTTGTAGTTGCCGAACCGCGTTCTCGCGGCGATACCACAGTTCCAGCAACGGAACGCCAACGAGGGTCGGCACGGCCCATGTGGCTGTCTGGGCCAGGCCGTCCACCGACACGACGACGTCGCCGTCATTAAAGCGATGCATGCTCCGCCTTGGCCGTGGATCCCAAGACGCAGCCATCCTGGTGACCGTTCTCTGGGTGCGAGGTGGCCGAGTAGAGCCAGGCCATAAGAGAAGAGGGCGAGCAGCCACAGCCAGGACACGAGGGCGCGGTCGATGCCGAGCATCGGTTCAACGAATTGTCTGCTGCGGCGGCGGCCTGGTTCATGCCCGCGAATCATCTGGCGTAAACCCCGTGCTAGACGAGGATGCAGGAGACGGGCAGCGACGAATCCGCGCCGATGTCCAGCTCCGAAGGGCGGCCCCCAGCCACCACGATCTCGGCGCCCAGGGCGGCGATCATGGCGCCATTGTCGGTGCACAGGGCTGGCCGCGGTGTGCGGAGCTGGACACTGTGCTCGCCGGCCCGTTCGGCAAGCAGCGCTCTCAACCGGCGATTGGCCGCAACTCCCCCGCCGATCAGTAGATCCGTGGCACCGGTCGCGGCACAGGCGTCCATCGCCTTGGCGCTGAGCACGTCACAGACCGCTTCCTGGAAGCTGGCCGCAACGTCAGCGATTGGAGTCTGGACCCCGTCTCGCTCGCGCTCCTCAACCCAGCGCGCAACGGCCGTTTTCAGACCGGAGAACGAGAAGTCAAAGCGATGTCTCTCTTGGTCCTTGGCAGCCGTCAGGCTCCGAGGGAAGGAAACGAATCGAGAGTCCCCCGTTGTTGCAGCGCGGTCGATCGGTGGCCCGCCCGGATAGGGCAGGCCCAGAAGACGCGCGACCTTGTCGTATGCCTCGCCGGCAGCGTCATCGATGGTCGACCCGAGCTCGATGATCTTGCTCGACATCTCTTCAACTAAAAGCAGGGAGGTATGGCCTCCCGACACCAGCAGCGCAATGCACGGCTGCGGCAGGGGTCCGTGCTCGAGAACGTCAACGGCGACGTGGCCGGCAAGATGGTTCACCCCGTAGAACGGCTTGTCCAACGCGTACGCGAGCGCCTTGGCACTGGCCAGGCCAACCACTAGGGCACCCATCAGCCCAGGGCCGACAGTGACCGCGATGCCATCGAGCTCGGCAAGATCGATATTCGCCGTCGCGCAAGCTCGCTGCAGGGTAGGCACCATCGCCTCCAGATGCGCCCTGCTCGCCACTTCGGGCACCACCCCACCGAAGCGAGAGTGGAGTTCGACGCTGCTCGCGACCTCGTTGGCCAACAGCTCATGCCCCCGGACAACCCCGACTCCGGTTTCATCGCACGAGGACTCGATGCCCAAGATCAGCGGACCAGTCACCGTGATTGCTCCTGATCTGGCCAACGGTCGAGGTCGTAGAGCTTCAAGATCAGCGCGTGCCGGCCGGGTCCGTAGTAGTTCTCCCGGGCGGACAACTGCTCGAACCCCAGGCCCGAGTAGAGCGCGATCGCCGGGTCGTTCGAGTAGGCCACCTCCAAGATCACGGCACGGGCGCCATGGTGGCGGGCAGCGCTGAGGGCTTCGATGACCAGGGCTGTCCCGACCCCTCTCCGGCGGCGGTCGGGCGCGACGACCAAGCGGTGCAGATCGGCGAGTTCGCCGACCGTCTGCACTGTGATCACCCCGACCGGGGACTGTGCTCGGGCGATCAGGACCGTACGTCCCGCGCCCAGCAACTCGCCTAACCAGCTGCGTTCACTCCATCGCTCCGGCTCGGGAAAGCCGATGCGCTCCAGCGCCATGATCGCAGCCAGATCGTCACGACGGGCAGGCGAGATGTGAACCTCGGTATTTCTCATGCGTGTCGGGCCGGCCGTCGAACAAGGACGGATTTGCGCCGGGTTGGTTCGGCGGCATCGGCTCGGCGCAAATAGAGCGGTTCGCTGCCTACCGAAGGCAGGCTGCGTCCCATTCTCGCCAGCACGCCTGGATCCAGGGAACGCGGCCCCGGCGCAATGAAGAGCCGATCCGGATAAAGCTCCGCCGCCGGGCCGATCACGGGCATCTCTGGTACGTCCACCGGCGGCCCGACATGGGGCCCAACGAGGCGAGCGCCGGAAGGCGCATAAGCCGCCCAGTAGACCTCACGCCGCCTCGCGTCGGTCGCCACGACAAAGCCGTCTTGTGGCGCCCACTGAGTGACGTAGTGAATCGCGAGCACATCGAGTGAACAAACGCCATGCAACGGGATGGAGCCGGCCGCGGACAGGATCTGTGCCGTGGCGATGCCGACTCGCAAACCGGTGAACGGGCCGGGTCCCATTCCGACGACGAGATGATCAACGTCGACGAGCCGACAACCACCATCGGACAGACATCGCCTCACCTGGGGCAGAAGCTGCTCGGCATGGGCACGAGGGTCCGACACGGTGGCGACTGCTAAGACCTCATCGCCAGCCGCCAATCCGACATTGACCACCGTCGCCGTGTCGATTCCGAGCACCACCTGCGACTCGGTGACGGCACTCATCCGTGCTGTCCTTCGCCGTCCGCCCCCGTCGGGGCCCGAACCAAAGGCTCTTCGACAAGCTCAGGGCGGGTCTGCGCGAGCGATTCAAGATCGACATGTTGCCACCGACGGCCCACCGGACGAATTAGGACGGTGCGGCCGTCGGCGCTCCAACCGGGCCAGCCGTCAGACCTGGCCAAGATATCGATTTCCAGCCGGTCCTCAGCGAGCCCTTCCACCAGGCCAGTTCCCCACTCGACGAAGGTGATCGAGTCGGCGGCCTGCGCGTCAAGATCAAGATCGTCCAGCTCGGCTGCACTGGACAGCCGATACGCGTCGACATGCAGCAGGCCCGGTCTACCGCTGGTGGATCGGTGCATTCGGGACAAAACAAATGTCGGCGAGATGACTGGCCCCGCGCTGTCCAGCCCTTGCCCGATGCCCTGGGCCAGTGTGGTTTTGCCGGCACCCAATTCTCCAGAGGCGATGATCAGATCACCCGGTTGAAGGAGGCCGGCTAGCCGATTACCCAACCTTTGCATGTCGGCTGCCGTCGGCACTGGGATGGCCACCGGCAAGATCTTGGCCAGCATCACGCCATGCGGCACGGAGCGATCCACGCCGTAGCCGCGCCGATGCCAGAAGGAGATCAGGTCGGCCAGTTCCTCTCGGGCGAAGAGCTCTGCCCGGCGAAAGCCCAACTCGGCCGCATGGTCTTCCGCCGCCATCACCATGGCCGAGGCGATGCCATGCCGTTGGAACCCGGGGTGGACCGACACGCGGGAAAATCGAGCTAGCTTCCGTCCCGCTTTCGACACCAAGATCACCCCAGCTGGGCGCCCAGCCACCGTCGCGTAGATTGCGCTTCCGCCGGCCGAGAAGTGCGTCTTTAGCGAGTCCGGCGTCTCGTCGACCGCCGTCGCCGGTGGATCCAGCGCTGGCCGGGCGCTGAAAGCCGCGTGGATGACCTCAACCATGCCATCGGCGTCGCGGAGGTCCGCCACTGACACCACAAGATCTGCAACCGAAACGTTCACCGGCGATCAATCGTAGTGGCCGATCCGTTGCACCAGCCGGTCCAAGATCTCGTTGCAAATAGTGGAGTGCTCGATCATCGGCAGGTGCCCGCAGCTCGGCAGACGCTGCGCGTCGGTGTCGGGCAGCAGCTCCAGGATCCGGTCTGTGTGCGTCACCGGAGTGAACAGATCGTCCTCGCCGCCAATTACCGCTGTCGGTATCCGGCCGAGCATCTCGAGGGCCCGATACTCATCAAGATCGGCGAACGCAGGATAGAAGTCGGCGATGACTTCCAATGGCGTTTCCGCCAGCATCTCACTGACGAACTCGACATAGCCGGGCGGCACATCGGATGCAAAAGCGAACCGGCGGGTAACGACATAGCCAAGATCTGAGCCGGCGCGGCGACCATGCTCGATCAGCTCGGGAATGCGGTTGAGCGCCGCGAGCATCGGCTCAGCGACCCGGGCGAAGGTGCGTCCAGGAAGACCACGGATCGGTGAATGCTCGGCCATCTCCCCGGCCGACGTCGAGAACAGCGCCACGCCGCGGATCTGGGTGCCGAATCGATCCGGTTGGGTTTGCACCAGTCGCATGATCGTCATGCCGCCCATGGAATGACCGACCAAGATCACTGGCCGGTCGCCGACGACTTCGTCCAGGATCTGCGCAAGATCATCGGCCAATTGTGGGATCCGGCAGAGCTGTCGCTTCGACCTGGTCGAGCGACCGTGTGAACGCAGATCATAGAAGACCTGCCGCATCCGGCCACGGAAGTGTTTGCGCTGGAAATGCCAGCAATCCATGTTGAGCGCATAACCATGGACGAAGACCAGGGTCAGATCGCTGGCGCCGGTCTCGGCGACGTCGTCGACCTCGGTGTGCAGCACAACACCGTCCGGTGTGATGATCTTGGGACCGGCGGCGCGTAAGCCGAAGAAGTCTTCCGGCTCCTCATCTGCATGCCGCAGGATCCGCTTGGTCACAACGCGTCGTTCAAGTTCGAGGCCGGCTGCGATGCCCCCGGCGGCGAGGGCGGCGGCACCGGTGAGAAGTCCGAAGCCCGAGGCGAGTCGGCCTGCCATCAGTCAGCCCCAGCGGGGAGGTCATCGGTGCCGGTACTGTTGACCACAACGCGAGGAACTCGGGTCCCGATCCGGGTGACGATCTCATAACCGATAGTGCCGCACCAGCGCGCCCAGTCCTCCGCCGTCGGCTCTCCGGAGTCGCCCGGACCAAAAATGATCAACTCATCTCCGATTGCTGCATCCCGCTGCCCCAGCTCGACGACGAACTGATCCATGCAGATCCGCCCTCGAACGGGCACCTGTCGGCCGCGCCACCCCACCCTGGCGGTGTTGCCAGCATGCCGCGGGATGCCGTCGGCATAGCCGAGCGGAACCAGCCCGACGCCGGTCGCTTCCGTGGCCACCCAGGTCCAGCCGTAAGACACCCCGCTACCCGCCGCCAGCTGCTTGAGATTGATCAACTGAGCACGAAGCGTCATCACGGGACGCAACTCAACCCCTGCCATTGCCGCAATCCCGGGGGCTGGGTCAATGCCGTATGCCGCAATGCCGATGCGCACAAGATCGAGATGCGCCTCCGGAACCACCAAGGCACCAGCAGAATTGCTCAGATGCCGCAGCCTCGGTTGCAGTCCGGCGGCTTGAGCCCGCTCCTCGGCGCTGAAGAAGGCCTCGATCTGGCGTTCGGTTGCTGGGTGACCTGGCTCGTCGGCGGCGGCGAAGTGCGACCAGACACCAACGATCTGCAACGCCCCAGCCTGTTCTGCCTCAGCAGCGGCGGCACACAGGTGCGGCCACTCCGCCGGGGAGGCACCATTTCGTGACAATCCGGTGTCTATCTTCAGATGTACTCGGGCACGCCGCTCCACCGTCGCCGCGGCAGCCGACAGCCGGGAGAGCTGGTCAATCGACTGCGCTGAAACGTCGACGTCAGCAGCGACCAGTGGGCTGAGATCTTCCTCAAGGCCGTAGAGCCAGGCGAGCAACGGACCGGTGTCTCCGGCGTCGCGCAGGGCGAGGGCTTCGGCTGGGGTCGCCACGCCAAGCCAGTCGGCTCCGGCGACACGGGCCTCCCGGGCGCAGGGGAGCAGGCCATGGCCATATCCGTCGGCCTTGACGACAACCATCAGCTCTGCGTCACCGACGTGCCGCGAGATCGCCCCGAGGTTCGCACGAAAGGCGGCCAGGTCGATCTCGGCGCGAGCGGTGGAGGGGTGAATCCCGGTCACAACCGGTTGTGCCTGATCTCATCGAGGAGGGCCGACTGGCGTTGCTGAAGTGCACCGATCGCGTCGGCGATCAACTCCGCGAGCCGCTGCGGGGGTAGGGGCCCGGGATGGCGGCGGGCAGTCAGGGCCTGAATGGACGCGGCTCGCACGGCGGCGTCCTCGGTCGACAGACCGGCGGCGAGCAACGCGGCGCACAGCCCACCCAGCACGTCACCTGATCCTGCTTGAGCTGTCCAGGCTGGACCGGGCATGGCCACGGAGACCCACCTAAGATCCGGTCCGGCCACCAGCTGGGTGGCGCCCTTGAGCAGGACTGTGGCTCCGGTCTTGGCGACTGCGGCTCGTACGGCACGAATGGGGTCATCGGTCACCCAATTTCGTTCCTCACCGAGCAGCCTGGCCAGCTCGCCGGCGTGCGGGGTCAGCAGCCAGGTTGCCGGAACCTTTTCCGGGAGATACTTCAACCCGTCCGCGTCGACGACGGCCGGTAGGCCGGAATCGAGGGCGGACGCGATGACGTCGGCACCGTCCGGCCGATCTCCCCAACCGGAGCCGAGCAGATGAGACTGAACCTGGCCGGGCGAGAAGACCACATTCGGCAGCGCCCGGCGAATGATCTCTGCCGGCTTGTCCGCACCAAGAAAGCGCACCATGCCCGCGCCGCCGTACACCGCTCCGTACGTGGACAACACGCCGGCCCCCGGGTATTGGTCGGAGCCGGCGTCGATACCGACCACCCCGCGGGAGTACTTGTCGCTGCGTGCGTCTGGAAAAGGCCAGCCGGCCAGCTCTTCGTCGTTCATTTGGCGCAGCCACAGGCCGCCCGGCAGGGCGCGAGCAGCGCTCAGCCCGATGTCGACCACCTCGATCTCCCCGCAGCGGCTATGCGCTGGTTCGATCAGGTGGCAGGGCTTGAGTTGGCCGAATGTCACCGTACGGTTGGCCCGCACCGAAGCCCCCGGGACGCCGCCAGTGTCGGCGTCGACTCCAGAGGGGAGATCGACTGCCACCGTTGGCACCAGACGGGAGGACAGGGCCCCGGCGAGCAACGCCACCCGGTCGGGCAGCCCCGGGCGGCCGCCGATGCCGAGGATTCCGTCTACTGCCACGTCGGGCATCGACGAGCTCAGCTCACCTGTCCTGAGCATGTCGAACGGTCGATGATCTTCTACCGGGTCCAAATCGTCCAGATCGATCAGCCGGCCACCCGCCGCCAGAAGGGCGGCAAGGCCGCGAGCGTGCGGCTGGCCGAGGCATCGGACCGCGATCACCGCCGCGCCACGCCGGGCCAGCCGCGCGCCGGCGAACAGCGCGTCCCCGCCGTTGTTGCCGGGACCCACCAAGATCATGATCTTGGCGCCGAACACCTTGCCGCGCGCGGCACGGGCCTCGCGAGCCACGGCGGCGGCAACGCCACTGGCGGCACGCTGCATAAGCGTGTCCTCGCCGACCTCGGCGATAACCTCGGCCTCAAGGGCGCGAATGGTCGCCACATCGAACGCGTCACGCACTTATGCCTCGCAGACCACGACCGCCGAGGCGATCCCCGCATCGTGTGACAGCGAAAGGTGGATGGTGGCGATGCCTAGCTCCTTGGCGCGCTGGGCCACCGTACCGGTGATCACGAACGCAGGCCGGCCGTGGTCGTCGGTGAGCACCTCGGCATCCAACCAGTTCAGGCCAGATGGCGCACCGAGTGCTTTGGCAAGTGCTTCCTTGGCCGCGAATCTCGCGGCCTGGGAGGCGATGGGACGCTCCGCTTCAGTGGGGGTGAACAGTCGCCCGACGAGCCCGGGCCGCCGTTCGATCGATTCGGCAAAACGCGCTACGTCGCAGACGTCAATACCTACGCCAATGATCATCTGCGGTGCATGGAGACGATTACTCGACTGTGACGGACTTGGCCAAGTTACGTGGCTGATCTACGTCGTGGCCCTTCCGCGTCGCCAGCTCACAGGCGAACATCTGCAGCGGGACGATGGCGAGCAGTGGCTGCAGCAGGGTCGACACCTTCGGCAGCCCGATCAGAAAGTCCGCATAAGGCTCGACCTCATGATCATCTTCCTCGGCTAGGACGATGGTCCGCGCACCCCGGGCACGGATCTCCTGAAGATTGCTGACAACCTTGTCGTGCAGCATGTCACGACCTTGCGGCGGCACGACGACGAATACCGGAAGCTGATCTTCGACAAGAGCGATCGGGCCGTGCTTGAGTTCGCCGGCGGCGAACCCCTCGGCATGGATGTAGGCGAGTTCCTTGAGTTTCAGAGCTCCCTCCAAGGCCACCGGATAACCGACATGCCGGCCGAGAAACAGCACGGACGGCTCATCGGCGAAGTCGGCGGCAAGCTTCAGCACCGAGTCGATGCCGTCCAGCACGCTGCCGATGGCTTCGGGCATCCCGGCCAACTCCCGCAAGGTGTAGCCGATCTCGTCGCCGAATTTGGTCTCCCGAACCTGGGCGAGGTAGAGGCCAAGCAGATAGCAGGCGACCAGCTGGGTGAGGAAGCCCTTGGTCGAGGCGACGCCAACTTCGGGGCCGGCGTGGGTGTAAATCACCGCGTCCGACTCGCGCGGAATGGTGGAACCGTTGGTGTTGCAGATCGCCAGCACCCGAGCCCGCTGCTCGCGGGCGTGCCGGATCGCCATCAAGGTATCCGCCGTCTCACCGGACTGACTGATTGCCACCACCAGCGTGGCCGGACCCACGATCGGGTCGCGATAGCGAAACTCGCTGGCCAGCTCAACCTCGCACGGAATCCGCGTCCAGTGCTCGATCGCGTACTTGGCCACAAGCCCGGCGTAGAAAGCAGTGCCGCAGGCAACAACGATGATCTTGTCGACGGCGCGCAGCTCAGCCTCGCTGATCCGAATTTCATCGAGGGTGAGCTTCCCGTCCGCATCATGCCGGCCGAGCAACGTGTCAGCGACGGCCTTCGGTTGCTCGTAGATCTCCTTACGCATGAACCAGTCGTAGCCGCCCTTCTCGGCGGCGGAGAGATCCCAATCGACGTGGTACGGCCGCACCGTCGCCGGGGATCCGTCGAAGTTGGTGATTACGACGTTGTCGGTCGAAATCTCCACGACCTGGTCCTGGCCGAGTTCAATGGCCTCCCGGGTGTGTTCGATGAAAGCCGCCACATCCGAGGCCACGAAGTTCTCGCCCCTGCCCACGCCGACGACGAGTGGGGAGTTCCGCCGAGCCGCCACGACATGGTCCGGGTCGGTACGGTCGACGGCGACCAGAGTGAAGGCGCCGTGCAGCCTCGCACAGACCGTACGCATCGCGTCGGCCAGGCCCCTGCCAGTGGCCAGCTCAAGACCGAGGAGATGGGCAACGATCTCGGTATCCGTCTCTGACGTGGGTGTGATGCCAGCCACGTCGAGTTCGGCGCGCAAGGTCACGTAATTCTCGATGATGCCGTTGTGCACTAATGCGACCCGCGAGTCGGCCGAAAGATGCGGATGAGCGTTGACGTCGTTCGGGCCGCCGTGAGTGGCCCATCTGGTGTGCCCCAGACCGAGTCCGCTACGTGGCAGCGGGTCCTCAGCCAAGACCTTATCCAGGTTTGTGATCTTGCCGGCCTTCTTGGCAAGGTGGATGGCAGCATCCGCCACGATGGCGACCCCCGCGGAGTCGTACCCCCGATACTCCAGCCGCCGCAGACCCTCCACTACCACATCTACGGCGGCCTGCGGCCCGACATAGCCAACAATTCCGCACATAGGCAGCAAGGCTAATGCAGACTCTTGCCAACCATTAGATTTCTGGAATGCGGCACGACCCGCAGGCGCTGGGCCCGTACTTGGAACGTAGCCGGGCGGACTGGGCGGAACTGGCCGCATCGACGCCCATGGCACTGGACGCGGCGACGCTGGACCGGCTCCGGGGCCTGGACGACCCCACCAGCCTGGTTGACGTGCGCGAGGTCTACCTGCCGCTGACCCGGCTGCTCAGCAGCTATGTGTTCCATACCGGCGAGCTGCATCAAGCGACCAATGACTTCCTCAAGTTGTCGGTGAGCCGGACGCCTTTCGTCATCGGCATTGCCGGATCGGTCGCAGTCGGCAAGTCGACAACGGCACGCCTGCTGCGTGAACTGCTGGCCGCGTGGCCGGAGCATCCGCGCGTCTCGCTGGTGACCACCGATGGATTTCTGTTCCCCAACGCCGAACTGGAACGGCGTGGGTTGATGAGCCGGAAAGGCTTCCCCGAGTCGTACGACCGCCGGGCGCTGCTGCGCTTCGTGATGGATGTGAAGTCCGGAAAGGACGAGGTCGAGGCACCTGTTTACGACCATCTGACCTACGACATCGTCCCGGATGCCTCAATTGTCATCCGCCGCCCGGATATTTTGATCTTGGAGGGGCTGAACGTCCTGCAGCCGGCACGGATGCGAGCCGACGGAACCAGCGGCATCGCGGTCAGCGACTTCTTCGACTTCTCCGTCTACGTCGATGCGGACAACGACGATGTCCGGGACTGGTACGTCCACCGCTTCCTGGCGCTACGCGACACTGCCTTCCGCGACCCGCGGTCCTACTTCAGGCGGTACGCCGAGCTCAGCAAAGAGGAGGCGATCCGGCAGGCGGAGTATGTCTGGGACACCATCAATGGCCCCAATCTCGGTCAGAACATTCTGCCCACCCGCGGCCGGGCGACGGTGATCTTGCGCAAAGCAAGCGATCATCGCGTCGAATGGGTACGGATACGCAAGGTTTAGGGACTGCGGGCCTATCGCGGCACCGACGCATTCGCCAGCAGAAGTTATAACGTCGCAGCCATGACTACTGCTCAATATCCTGCGGTCCAGCCACAAAGGCAACAGCGGATGACACTCGGGGCCGGTACAGCGATGAAGATCGGCTTCTTCGGCGCATTCGGCGCCTTCCTCTTCCTCCTGCTTGTCTACGCGATTCTCGCGGTGATCGGCATCGCGTTGTTCATGTTCGGCTACTTTCCATCGCTGCGGGACTTGCTGCCAAACTGATCATCCATTGCCCCAGTGGCAGTCGCCCTTCAGGAGTCGCCAAGTCACAGCGCGAGACGGGAGCGAACGGCGTCCGCAAGACGGTAGGCCACGTCGTTCGCACTTTCCAAGGTCTTCGCTTCGACCATCACCCGGACCACCGATTCGGTTCCGGACGGCCGAAGCAGTACCCGGCCGCTGTCGCCCAATTCCCTCTCGGCATCTGCAACAACCCGGCTGAGCTCAGGATCGGAATCGGTGCCGGCCTTGTCGACATCGCTCACATTGACCAGGACCTGGGGCAGCCGGGTCATCACGCCAGCCAGATCGGCCAAGGTCTTTCCGGTGTTGACCATGGTGCTCATCAGATGCAGGGCAGTCAGCACGCCGTCTCCGGTGGTGGCATGCTCCATCATGATCACGTGCCCGGACTGCTCACCCCCTAGGGAGAATCCACCCTCGAGCATCGCTTCCAGAACGTAGCGATCCCCCACCTTGGTCTGCTCCACGTCAATGCCGTTATCCCGCATCGAATGGAGGAAACCCAAATTGCTCATCACGGTCGCGACCACGGTGTCGTTTTTCAGCCGACCGGTGTCGCGCAATGCAAGTGCCAAGATCGCAAGAATCTGATCACCATCGACGATCATGCCCTTAGCGTCGACCGCAAGGCAGCGATCAGCGTCTCCGTCCAGCGCGATGCCGAGGTCAGCGCCGTGTTCAAGCACAGCAGTCCGCAGCGAGTCCATGTGCGTGGACCCGCAGTTGTCGTTGATGTTCGCACCATCCGGACTGGCGTGAATCCGAACGACCTCAGCGCCTTGAGCCTCGAAGGCCGCCGGTGCCGCAACATAGGCTGCACCGTTGGCACAGTCGACCACGACTTTGATGCCTTCGAGACTTACGGGATCGCCGAGACTTGACACCAGGTGAGCGATGTAGTGCTCGACCAGAGCGGGATCGTCCTTAATCCGGCCTACATCCCCACCGGTTGGCCTGGGGATTCCACCATTGATCTTCTCATCGGCCATTCGGGCCTCGATCGCATCCTCAAGATCGTCGCCCAGCTTGGCGCCACCGCGGGCGAAGAACTTGATGCCGTTGTCGGGCATGGGGTTGTGGCTGGCCGAAATCATGACGCCGAGATCAGCCGATGTGGCACCTGTCAGAAAGGCAACACCAGGTGTCGGCAGTATCCCGAGGCGTACGACGTCGACGCCGGCGCTGGCCAAGCCGGCCACCACAGCCGCTTCGAGAAACTCACCGGAGGCGCGTGGATCTCGTCCAACCAGTGCCCTTGGACGGCGATCACCGAAGGCGCCCGACTCAGCGAGCACGGATGCCGCGGCTAAGGAGAGCCCGAGCGCCAACTCAGCGGTTAGCCCCTCATTGGCTTTGCCGCGAACCCCATCGGTGCCGAAAAGGCGACCCATGGCCCGGCAGATTAACGCTTGCTGTACTGCGGGGCCTTGCGGGCCTTCTTCAGACCCGCCTTCTTGCGTTCCTTGACTCTTGCATCACGAGTCAGCATGCCGGCCTTCTTCAGCGCCGGCCGGCTGGCCTCGGCGTCGACGGCATTCAACGCCCGAGCCACACCGAGCCGCAGGGCCCCGGCCTGGCCGGTGACACCACCGCCGGAGATCCGTGCGATCACGTCGTACGAGTCGGCCACTGCTGCTGCGGTGAACGGCTCCGCCACCAGCTGCTGGTGAACCTTGTTAGGAAAGTACTCGTCCAGGCTCCGGCCATTGATGTTCCACTTGCCGTTGCCGGGAGCGATCCGGACCCGAGCCACGGCCTCCTTGCGACGACCGGTTGCGGCGGCAGGCGCGACGACGGCTGGCCGTCCGGCCGGGCCGGAAGACACTCGCTGCGCAGCCTCGGACCGATAGGCGATCTCCCGATCGTCCTCCAAGAACGGAGTGATCTCGTCTTCGATCGGCTCGGTGGCGGTATCGGTCACAGCGGAGTTCCTTGCTTTCGCTTTGGTTAGGGTTACTGGGCGATCTGGGTCATGTTGTACGGCAGAGGCTTCTGGGCGCGGTGCGGGTGCTCCGGACCGGCATACACCTTCAGCTTCCTGATCAGCTTGCGGCTGAGCTTGTTCTTCGGGAGCATCCCCCAGACGGCCAGCTCGACCGCCTTGCGTGGGTCGTGGTCAAGCAACTCTCCGTACGGCACCGATCGGAGGCCACCCGGGCGACCGGAATGCCGATAGGCGAGCTTGTCAGTCCGCTTGTTGCCGGTCAAGGCGATCTTGGAGGCGTTCACGACCACGACGAAGTCCCCGCCATCGACGTGCGGCGCGTAGGTCGGCTTGTGCTTTCCCCGCAGCAGCGTCGCAGCCGTGACAGCCAGCTTCCCCAGCACGACGTCGTCGGCGTCGATCACATGCCAGGACCGGGTGACGTCGCCCGGCTTGGGGCTGTACGTAGACATGACCAGACTTCCGTTGTGAGACCAGTTGTGTTCGGAGAGCGCCTGGCGGGATCCGCTGAACACCCGCCGAAAGGGTAGCGTCAGCTCACCTGCGTGGACGCAACAGCGGTCCAGGCTACCCGTGCAGCCCAGTACCGGTCAAAAGCGCGTGGCGGAGATCATAGGAAGCCCTACTAGCCCGGGCAGGTGGGCCAACGTAGGTTATCGACATGACGGATACCCTCAGCATTCGCGACAACCGGACGGGTCAGGAGTACGACATCCCGATCTCCGACGGCACGATCCGCGCCGCCGACCTCAAGCAGATTGCCTTGGACGACGAGCCGGGACTCGCGACCTACGATCCAGGGTTCGTCAACACGGCGTCTTGCCGGAGTTCGATCACCTACATCGACGGAGACGTTGGAATTCTGGAGTACCGCGGCTATCCGATCGAACAGCTTGCCGAGCACTCCAGCTTCCTCGAGGTGTCTTATCTGCTGCTCTACGGCGAGCTGCCGACCAGGGACCAGCTGGACACTTGGGTGCACGAGGTCACCTACCACACGTTCCTGCACGAGAACCTGAAGCAGTTCATTCAAGGTTTTCGCTATGACGCGCATCCGATGGGCATGCTGATGGCATCGGTGAGCGCGTTATCGACCTTCTACCCGGATGGACGGAAGATCAAGGATCCGGATAACCGGAAGATGCAGATCACTCGGCTCATCGCCAAGATGCCGACGCTGGGCGCATTCGCATTCCGGCACGTGCAGGGAAAGCCTTACGTCTATCCCGACAACCGCCTGTCCTACACGGCGAACTTCCTGGCGATGCTGTTCAAAATGAGTGAGCCGACGTACGAGGCGGACGAGCGACTGGTTCACGCGCTGGAAGTGCTGTTCATCCTGCACGCCGACCATGAGCAGAACTGCTCGACCAACGCGGTACGGTCCGTTGGCTCGGCCGAGGCCGACCCCTACTCCGCCGTTGCCGCCGGGATCGGTGCCCTCTTCGGACCGCTGCACGGCGGGGCGAACGAAGAAGTGCTCAAGATGCTCAAACGGGTCCGCTCGACAGACAACGTTCCCGACTTCATCGAGGGTGTGAAGGCCGGCAAAGAGAAGCTGATGGGCTTCGGTCATCGTGTCTACAAGAGCTTCGATCCGCGGGCCACGATCATCAAGAAGGCCTGCGACGACGTGTTCGAGGTCACCGGCGTCAACCCGCTGCTCAAGGTTGCCCAGGAACTGGAGAAGATCGCCCTTGAAGATGAGTACTTCGTCAAGCGCAAGCTCTACCCCAACGTCGACTTCTACTCAGGCCTGATCTACGAAGCCCTCCAGTTCCCGCCGGAAATGTTCACCGTCTTGTTCGCGATCGGCCGGACCCCGGGCTGGCTGGCCCAGTGGTCGGAACTGGTTGAGGATAAGGAGCAGAAGATCGCCCGCCCGAAGCAGATCTACACCGGTATCCGGTCGCGCGACTTCGTTCCGATCGGAGAGCGCTAGTCCAAGCTGGGTCAGGCCGCTACGGAGGCGCTGATGCCGGCATTGCGGCAGCGACATAGACTCGACCACTGCTCAGCGGGCTTGCGACACCTCGTCGGAGTCCCACACCGGCTCTGTTGATGAGTAGACTGTTCCGTTCGAGGCGAAGATCAAGAACCGGTCGAAGTTACGGGCGAACCAGCGGTCGTGGGTCACCGCGACCACCGTCCCGGCGAAGCGGTTCAGCCCATGCTCCAACGCCTCCGCCGATTCGATGTCGAGATTGTCGGTTGGTTCGTCGAGGACCAGCAAGGTTGCTCCGGACAGCTCGAGCAGCAGAATCTGGAGGCGGGCCTGCTGCCCGCCGGACAAGGATTCAAAGCGCTGCTCGGCAGCCTTGGCCAATTCATACCGATCAAGCTTTCGGGACGCCTCCTCCCGACCCATGCCGGCACGAAAGTGATCACCCCGGTGCAAGATCTCCAGCAGGGTACGGCCGATCAGCTCCGGATGCTCATGGGTTTGGGCGAACCAGCCGGGCCGCACCCGGGCGCCAAGTCTGGCCTTTCCGGTGTGCGGCACCGGCGCGATCTTCAGATCCTCGACCGGTCGGTGCTCGACGTCAGGATCTGAGCCGCCTCGAGCCAGCAGCCGCAGGAAGTGTGATTTGCCCGAACCATTGGATCCGAGCACGGCTACCCGATCACCGAACCAGATCTCCGCATCGAATGGCTTGAGCAGCCCTGACAGTTCAAGATTTTCGATGACGATCGCGCGTTTACCGGTCCGCCCGCCGGTCAGCCGCATCGATACCTTCTGCTCCTGAGGCACGGCCTGCGGTGGGCCCGCTTCCTCGAACTTGGCAAGCCGAGTGACCGCCGCCGCGTAACGCGAGGCCATACCTGAGTTGTAAGCGGCCTTCTGCTTGTACATCAGCATGAGCTCACGAAGTTTGTCGTGCTGCTCATCCCAACGACGGCGCAGCTCCTCCAATCGCTCGGAACGAGCCCTGCGGGCATCGGCGAAGGTGGCAAAGCCACCGCCGTGAACCCATACAGTGTTTCCCGCGGCTCCCAGTTCGATCGCGGCGATCCTGGTGGCTGCTTGGGCGAGCAGCTGGCGATCATGACTGACCAGCAAGATCGACTTCTGCGTTGCAGCCAGCTGGGCCTCGAGCCACCGCTTGCTCGGTACGTCCAGGTAGTTGTCCGGCTCGTCAAGCAGCAGAACCTCGTCGGGTCCACGCAACAGAGCCTCGAGAGCGAGTCGTTTCTGTTCCCCGCCGGACAGTGAGTTGACCTCGCGCCACTTGGCTCGCTCGTAGCTGATTCCCAAGGCTGCGGTGCAGCAAGCATCAAAGGTCACTTCAGCCTCGTAGCCACCGGCGTCGGCATAGTCGGCAAGAGCCTGCGCGTACGCCATCTGTGTCTGCTCGCTGTCATCGCTCATCAGAGCGAACTCGAGCCGATCCAGTTCCGCCACGGCTGCCCTCAGGTTCGGTGGAGACAGCGAGAACAGCAGGTCGCGCACCGTCCAGGAGTCCCGGATATTGCCGATGAACTGACGCATCACTCCGAGCCCGCCGCTCCGGGAAATCGAGCCTCCGGACGCGGCTAAATCACCGGCGATGATGCGCAGCAAGGTTGTCTTGCCCGATCCGTTGGCCCCAACGAGCGCCACCACCGCCCCCTCACCGACCCGGAATGAGACGTCGTTGAGCAAGGGCCGGCCGTCGGGCAAGTCGTAGGAAACCCCCGACAGATCAACGTGGCCCATGGCGGCCGAGGCTACCCGTGCTCAGATAGGGCCGCGACGGGTTTAACCTCAAGCCGCGAGGAGCATGGCTAGCGCCGCTGTATCGGCGTTGCGCTGCGGGTCGATGCCGACCCGGCTCACCAGCTGCGTCACAGTGCCCTCCACGTCCGCCTCCACCCATGCCGCGCGATGATCCAGTCCGAGGTGCGGCAGGCCGGGCAGGAACACGCAGCCCGAGGCAACGTCGTACTCCGGCACGGAGCCAAGGGTGCTTGAGGGTGGGTGCAGGACAACAAGTCCAGGGGGCTGCGGATCGGCGAACTGGCCGGGCAGAAGCCGGTGGTCGCCCATCAATTGCCCCTCAGCCGCGATGAGGCCGACCGCCCTCGGCTGGGGCTGTTCGGGCAGATCCTCCCGAATTCGAAATACAGTGCTGACCGGCAACAACCCGGGAACCGCGGCCATCTGAACGGCGAGCACCAGAAACTTCGCCCATTCGACTGTGTCGTTGGGCCAGCGGCCGATCAGCATGAAGCCATAGAGGGAGCCCTGTGATTGCAGCGGCGCAACCTCGATCGACGATGGCCGAAAGCCGTCCATGATGACCTCCTTCGACGCCTCTGACAACCCCTCGATTGCCCGACTTGAGCGGTCCCGCCGCCGCCTTTCCTCGCTGACACTGTTGGTATCAATATCGTCGCCAGATCAGCCATTAGCAGGCAAGAGGGTGCGAGTGCCAGCACGGAGCCTTTTGCCGAACTGGTGCAAAACTGTGACCAGTTCGACACAAACCAGCTCTCCTCGCGGCAGCGGATCGTTACGCTGTCGATCCTCCCTTGAATTGGGCACGAGTAACAATGTTCGGTATGCGCATCCTGTCGCGGCCCAGCCTGCGTTGGGCGGCCCCGCTCGCGATCGTCCTGGTTGTCGCAGGGACCGGTCTCGTCGCATCGACCGCAACAGCCCAGCCGCATCTGCCCCCGACGACTCCGGAACAGCTTCTCGTCGACCTGCAGAACGTCTCGGTGGACAACCTTTCCGGCACGGTCGACCAGGAGGCGAATCTCGGCATTCCAGAGATTCCGGACACCGGCGGCTCGGACACCTCCGAGTTCAACTCCCTGCTCAGCGGCAAGCATCGGCTGGGAGTCTGGTTTTCCGACCCGGACAAAGCGCGGATCGCCCTGTACCGCGACCTGGGCGAGTCCGATGTGATCAGGAACGGCACCGATGTGTGGATCTGGTCGAGCAGTGGCAACAAGGCAACCCACCGAACGGTGTCGCCCGATGAGCAGGCGACACCCGAGCCGGATCCTAGCGAGGCGCCGAAGACCCCAGAGGAAGCCGCGCAGCGAATCCTCGAGGCAATCGGTCCGACGACCGAGCTGAGCATTGACAGTACTGTCACGGTCGCCGGCCGGCCAGCCTACGATCTGGTGGCCCGTCCCAAAGACGAGCGTTCACTGGTGACTGAGGCACGTCTCGCCGTCGACGGCGAAACACACCTGCCGCTACGAGCAGAAGTCTTTGCTGAGGATACGACTGTCTTCCGTGTCGCCTATACCGAGATCGATTTCGCTCAACCCGATCCGAAAGTCTTCGAGTTCACGCCTCCCCCTGGCGCTGAGGTGACAGAGGCGCCGGCAGAGAGCACAGCGCCCAAGTCAACGCCGGGTGAACGTACCCCGGACCAGGCCGACGCGCCGAAGGTCGTCGGCGAAGGTTGGACGACGGTTGTGGTCAGCAAAGTGCCCGCCGGCCCGGACAGCGGTTCCGGTCAGGCTGACGAGCAGCTCCGAGTCTTCCTACAGCAGCTACCCCAGGTTTCCGGCTCCTGGGGTTCCGGCAGGCTGCTGTCCGGCACGGCATTCACCGCCGTGATTACCGACGATGGCCGGCTGGCGATCGGCTCAGTCCCACCCGAGCTCCTGTACGCCGCTCTGGAGAAGTGACCTCAGCTGAGCCCGGTGAGCACGCGGACGGCTCACCGGTCGTCACCCGAGGGCTGACCAAGCGGTTCGGGCGCCAGCTGGCGGTCGACGCGATCCATCTCGATGTGCCGCATGGGGCGATCTATGGCTTTCTTGGACCCAATGGGTCCGGCAAGACGACGACCATCCGGATGATCTTGGGGCTGATTCGCCCCACGGCAGGCGATGTCACGCTGCTAGGCAGGGCCGTGCCGGGTGATGCGACCGACGCGCTGCGCCGGGTGGGCTCGCTGGTCGAGGGTCCGGCGTTCCATCCGTACTTGTCGGGGCAGGCGAACCTCGCTCGGCTGGACGCTGCCGACCGTTACGCCGATCCAGGTACTGCCTCCGAACGCATCCGCGCCGCGCTCGACCGAGTCGGGCTGCTGGCCGCCGCGGGCAAGCGCTATCGAGCGTATTCACTGGGCATGCGGCAGCGGCTGGCCATTGCCAGTGCACTACTGATGCCACGGGAGCTGCTGGTCTTGGACGAGCCGACCAACGGGCTGGACCCCCAAGGGACCCGTGAAGTCCGGCATCTGATCTCCGACCTCGCAGCCGATGGTACGACGGTGCTCATCTCCAGCCATCTGCTGGCCGAGGTGGACCAGATCTGCAGCCACGTCGGTGTGATGTACGAGGGCAGGTTGGTATCTCAAGGTCCGTTGGACCACGTGCGATCGGGCACAGTGAAGACCGTTCAGGTGAACACCGACCGAATCGCCGACGCAGCCCGGGTGCTCGGTGAGCTGGGCCTGACCGACATCCAACGGCACTCGAGCTATGTCACGGCCACGCTCGGCGATGTGGCGGTCGAGAAGATCGTGCCCAATCTGGTGAATGACGACATACCAGTGCTGGGATTCGCCGTGTTGAAACCCAGCCTGGAGGATGTCTTCGTCGCACTGACCGGGGAGGGGTTCGATGTCAGCGGTTGATCTGTTGGCTGTCGGCGCGGCTCCGCGGGCAAGAATCTCGCCGCGCTTCCTGCTTTCAGAGCTGAAGATCATCTTCGGCAGGCGGCGCAATCTGGCCGGCATGGCTGTCCTGGCGGTCGTGCCGGTGATCATCGCCATCGCGATCCGGTCGTCCGGCGGTGAGGGCGGCCCGGATTTCATCAGCGGGATCACCGGCAACGGTCTCTTCGTGGCTTTTGGGGCACTGGCCGCTGAGCTACCCCTCTTCCTGCCGCTTGCGGTGAGTGCGATCTCCGGTGATGCGGTCGCCGGCGAAGCGAACCTGGGCACCCTGCGCTACCTACTCACCATCCCGGTGGGCAGGACCCGGCTGTTGCTCACGAAGTACCTGGCGATCGTGATCTTCGCTTGCACTGCCACCGCGCTGGTGGCGCTGGTGGGCGCAGTCATGGGACTGGCGCTGTTCGGCGCCGGCCCGATGACCACCTTGTCCGGCACCTCGGTGAGTTTCGGCAGCAGCGTGCTCCGGCTGGTCCTGACCTGCGGATACCTGGCTGCCGGATTCTCCGCCCTCGGCGCTCTGGGCCTGTTCATCTCGACTTTGACCGAGCAGCCGATCGGCGCCACCATCGCCGTCGTGCTGATCAATGTGATGATGTTCATCTGTGACTCGATCACCCAGCTGGATTGGCTTCATCCCTGGCTGCTGACCCACTGGTGGATCGCCTTCGGCGACCTGCTGCGGGATCCGATGGTGACCGACGATGTGCAACGGGGTCTGCTCACCGCCGCCGTCTACGCGGTGGTGTTCTGGCTCGCCGCCTGGGCACGGTTTTCAACCAAGGACATCTCCAGCTGAGCGACACTGACTCCGAACGCGACCGGGTACGCCGCGAGGTCACCTCGTTCGTTCGCCGGAGCACACGGATGCGTCCGCAGCAGCGCCGGGCTTGGGAGCAGCATTATGACCGGTTCGTGCTCGCGGTTCCGCGGGCGGAAGCCAGAACGTCGGTAAAGCAGGGCGCATCGGTCGATCTGATCGCGGCCTTCGGCCGCTCGGCGCCTCTGATCGTGGAGATCGGACCGGGTGCAGGAGACTCGCTGGTGCCGATGGCGCAGGCCAGGCCAGCCGACAACGTGCTCGCTTTCGAGGTCTACCGGCCAGCAATCGCCAGCATGCTGGCTCAGCTCGCTACCGCGGGCGTCACCAACGTACGGATTGTCGAAGCGGATGCGGTCGCCGGACTGCGGCACCTCGTCCCGCCCGACTCGGTGGATGAGGTCTGGACGTTCTTCCCCGACCCATGGCACAAGGCGCGGCACCGCAAGCGGCGGTTGGTCAGCCCAGACTTCGCCGATCTTGTCGCCTCCCGGATGCGGCTCGGCGGAATCTGGCGGCTGGCCACCGACTGGGAGGACTACGCGGGCCAAATGCGCGACGTCCTGGACGATCACCCGGCATTCAGCAACGAACGCCACCGGGGAAGCTGGACACCCCGTTGGGGGGCTCGGCCGATAACCCGCTTCGAGCGGCGCGCCATCGCAGCAGGCCGGCACACCTTCGATCTGGCCTACCGCCGGGTCTAGATCTGCGCAGACTCCGCATCGAAGCAGCTGACGCCGGTTAGGTTCTTTCTCGTGCGGTGGCGGCTCGACATTGCCTACGACGGCGCTGCCTTCTCAGGCTGGGCCGCTCAGACAGGCCTGCGTACGGTGCAGGGGCAGCTGGAGGAATGGCTACCGAAGGTGCTGCGACTTGGCTCGCCGGTCAGCCTGGTCTGCGCCGGCCGCACCGATGCCGGAGTGCACGCCCGAGGTCAGGTCGCACACGTCGACCTGCCCAACGGCGTCATCGAGGACGATGGGACGGCCATCACCGGCCGGCTCGGTCGAGCGCTTGCAGATGACCTTGTGGTGCGCAGGATTTCGGCCGCAGCGCCGGGTTTCGATGCCCGGTTCTCCGCCATTTGGCGGCGGTATGTCTACCGGCTTTTCGATGCCGCCACTCCCCCGGACCCGCTGGTACGCCACTACGTCACACGGATCCGCGAGGAAGTGGATCTGGACCTAATGAACGCAGCTGCTCCGGCGTTGCTAGGACTGCACGACTTCGCCGCCTTCTGCCGGCAACGCCAGGGTGCAAGCACCATTCGGACGCTGTTCAACCTTTCGGCCGAACGCCGCCACGACATCGTCGAGATCACCGTCCGTGCGGATGCCTTCTGCCACTCGATGGTGCGCTCGATTGTCGGTGCGCTGGTCGCGGTCGGATCCGGGCGGCGCGACATCCGCTGGCTCGCTGAGGTTGTCGACCACGCGGTTCGGAACCCGAGCGTGACGGTGATGCCCGCTCACGGCCTGACCCTGGAAGAGGTCGGCTATCCACCAGATGATCAACTTGCCAGCCGGGCCCAGGCGGCACGCAGCCGCCGTGAGCCGTTCGACGTTCCGCAGGCCTTCGATGAGTGAGCACTACTTCAGCGCCACCCCGACAGGTCCTGAGCGGCGTCGAATGATCACCGCCGATCTGTGGGGCAAGCGGGTCAGCTTGATGACGGCCGCAGGGGTCTTTTCTCCCGACGATCTGGATCGCGGCACCGCAATTCTGCTCCGGGAATCACCGGTGCCGGATGGAAATGTCCGGCTTCTTGATCTTGGTTGCGGATACGGCCCGATCGCGATCGCGCTCGCCCTGCACTGCCCAGCTGCCGCTATCGACGCGGTTGATGTCAACGAGCGGGCCCTGTCGTTGTGCCGGGAAAACGTCGACGCTTTCGGCGTTGCAGACCGGGTCAATGCGAGCTTTCCGGATCGGGTCGACCCCGAGGCCCGATACGACGAGATTTGGTCCAACCCGCCGATCCGGATCGGCAAGGAGGCGGTGCACGACCTGCTGCGCACCTGGCTTGCCCGGCTGAAGCCGACGGGCGTCGCCAGGCTGGTGGTCGCCAAGAACCTTGGTTCGGATACCTTGCAGGCTTGGCTGAATGCCAACGGATACACCTGCGTCCGAACCGCCTCGAGCAAGGGCTTCCGGGTCCTTGAGGTTCGACCTGCTCGATGATCAGGCGGTCCTCTCCGACACCGCCACCATCACCTCGGGCCAGCGCCGGTCGAGCACCTTGCCGCCTTGCCGGATCCCGATCCGTAGGGCCAGCAAACCACAGACAAGGCCGATGGGCGGTGTCAGATAGCCGACCCAGGCCACCAGATCCACAACACTGCCGGGATGATGACGGGCAGCGACGCGATCAGCGTGCCGAGCGTGCTTGCGGACAACGAGAGGAGCGCAGGCAGGCCACCACTGCTGCTGCTCTGGAATGGGTTGGCACCCGGTTGTGGTGCCGGCCACTGCCACAGGCTGCCGATCAACGCCCCGACCCCCAGACCAGTGAGCATCAGCCCAGCGGTGAGGCCTGAGACCATGATCAGCATGTCCCAGCGGCCAACCAGCGCGGCCGCCACGGCGATCAAGATCACTACGAGGGATCCGAACACGACCAGTACACCAAGGACTCGTCCCAGCCGATCATCGCGACCCCGAATGCCGGTCGTGATATGCAGCCAGATCGCAGTTCCGTCGTACGACAGGTCCTGCGCCACAATCATGCCGATCAGCGCTGCAGTGAGCGCCGGCGCCAGCATGGCCAGCGATCCACCAACGGACGGATTCAGCAGTTGGCTGACAATGATCACTATCGGCGCGATCAAGAAACCGGCGAGGCCGCCCAGGTAACGCGGATCCCGGCGCCAGTAGCGAAGCGCCCGGCTGGCAATGCTGCCTGCGGCAGTGGCCGGAAGAACCCGGTCGACGAGGCCGCCTTTTCCTACCTTCGTCGATCCCTTTCCGCCGGCGATGGGCTCGACCAAACGAGCCCCGAGAAAGTGCTCCCACGCCAGCCAGAGGAACAACACCAGGCTGCTAGCCAGAAGCAGGTGGGTTCCGGCCACCAGCCACTGGCCGCGCGCGACGTCGGCCGGAATGGACCATGCCCAACCGAATGGGGTCCAGCCGGCGACGCGGGCGATGTTGGATAGCACTGCACGCACCTCGAAGAGGCCGCGCTCGGCAAGGCTGCCGATCAGGTTGCCGCCGATCGCCAGGCCAGCGCCGATGAGTGCGAGCAGCACGACGGCGAGATCGCGGAACCGCCGAGAAGCCAGGAATGAAGCGAACGCCGAGGTGGCAGTCCGAGAAAGCAGGAAACATGTGCTGACGCCGAGTGGTATGGCGATGAGAGCAGCGAGGGTGAGAGGCAGCGTCCGCGCCCAGCTCACGACCAGCCCGGCCGAGATCAAGACGGTCGCGACTCCAGGAATGCCGATCAGGCCGGCGAGGATTAGCCCAGGCAACAGCTGCCGTGCCCGGACCGGTAGCAGGGCGAACTTGCTCGGATCCACCGTCTCATCGATGCCGAAGACCAGCAGCGACACGAGCAACCATCCCAAGGTGAGGAGGCTGAACGTCAGCACGGTGACATCCGCTGTCAAGGAGGCCGACGTGAAGCGCAGCGCGATCAGCCCGGCGATGGCCATCAGCACCACCGCCAACCCGTACACCATGCCGATGATCAGACCGACGGTTCGCCAGATGCTGCGCCGAAGGCTGTTGCGGAGCAGGGTCAGCTTGAGGCGGACGAGGAGCGCAACCACGACAAGGCCTCCTCTCCAGCGGCCCGGAAGCCAACCAGTTCCAGAAATCGCTGTTGCAGGGTGGAACCTGCTCGTACCTGGTCCAACGTTCCCGCGGTCAGCACCCGGCCCTTCGCTACCACCGCCAGCTCGTCGCACAGGCTCTCTACCAGCTCCATCACGTGGCTCGACATCACAACAGTGCCGCCGGCGCGAGCGTAGTTGCGCAAAATCGACCGAATCGCCTCCCCCGACACCGGATCGATCGACTCGAACGGTTCATCCAAGATCAACAAGCGCGGTGCGTGGATCAGCGCGCAGGCGAGGCCGATCTTCTTGGTCATGCCCGCCGAATACTCGACGACCAGGGTGTCGGCGGCCTCCCGCAGACTCAGCGCGTCGAACAGTTCATCGGACCGGCTGGCGATGTCTTCCGGCGGCACTTGACGGAGCAACCCCACATAGCGCAGCAGCTCCGAACCGCTAAGCCGATCGAAGAGCCGCAGCCCGTCAAGCAACACACCCATCAACGCCTTGGCCGCGGGCGGATTCCGCCACACGTCATGGTCGAGCACCATTGCGGTCCCGGCGTCGGGCCGGAGCAGCCCAGTAGCCATTGACAGCGTCGTGGTCTTTCCGGCGCCATTGGGACCGACCATGGCGAACATGCAGCCACGCCGAACATCCAGGGTGAGATTGTCCACTGCTCGCTTTGAACCGAAGCTCTTGGATAGGCCGGCCAGCGACAAGGCGGGCGTCATGCACTTCAGTCAACACCCTGCCGGGGCAGGCCCATCCAGATCGTGGTCCAGCCTTAGGATGCAAGAGTCCGTCAAGCCTGATCGTCAAACCCATCAAATGTCGAGAGGATTTCCGATGGCCGCTTACGACCTCCCCGATCTCCCGTACGACTACGGCGCTCTTGCACCGCACATCTCCGGCGAGATCATGGAGCTTCACCACTCCAAGCACCACGCAACCTACGTGAATGGCGTGAACACCGCGCTGGAGAAGCTGGAGGAAGCCCGGGATGCGAACTCCTTCGACACCGTCGGGGGGCTGGAGAAGAACCTTGCCTTCAACCTGGGGGGCCATATCAACCACTCGGTCTTCTGGCCCAACATGTCACCCGATGGTGGCGACAAGCCCGATGGAGAGCTCGCCGCGGCCATCGATGAATACTTCGGCAGCTTCGACAAGTTTCGAGCTCACTTCGAGGCCAACGCCACCGCCATCCAGGGATCCGGCTGGTCAATGCTGGTCTGGGACACTCTCGGCAAGCGGCTCAACATCGTCCAGCTCTACGACCAGCAAGCGAACCTGCCGCTCGCACAGATTCCGGTGGTGCTGCTGGACATGTGGGAGCACGCGTTCTACCTGCAGTACAAGAACGTCAAGGGCGACTACGCCAAGGCTTGGTGGAATATCGTGAACTGGGCCGATGCCGCATCACGTTTCGCCGCCGCGCGTTCACAGACAGCGGGCTTGATCGCGCCGGCCTGACACTTCAGGTCTCAGGACGCCCTTACTGCAAGGGCTTTGACGGTATCGATAGTGTCCGCCTCAGCTGCGGACTTGTCCGGCCGGTAACGCAAGACTCGAGCGAACCGAAGCGCAACGCCGCCCGGATAGCGGGTGGAGACCTGCCAGCCATCACAGGCGATCTCGACGACCAGCGACGGCTGGACGTAGACCGTACCTGCTGTCCGGCGAACCTCAAGGCCCAACAATCGCTCGGTCTGCCAGACCAGCATCTCGTCGGTCAGGCCCTTGAACGTCTTTCCGAGCATGATCAACTCCCCACTCGACGGGTCTCGAGCGGCCAGGTGCAAATTTGACAACCACCCGCGCCGGCGTCCGTGTCCCCATTCGGCGGCCGTCACGATCAGATCGAATGTGTGGCGCGGCTTCAGCTTGACCCAAGCCGAATCTCGCCGGCCAGCGGCGTAAGGGGCCGCCAGATTCTTGACGACCACACCTTCGTAGCCATCTGACACTGCATCGGCGAAGACTTCCGTCACTTCCTCCAGGCTGTCGCATATCCGGCGGGGCACGATGAGTGAGCTCGGCAGGAGTTCCCGCATCATCTCCAACCGTTTCAGCAGCGGCTGGTCCAGCAGATCTTGATCATCGACGCGGAGGAGGTCGAAGAAGAAGACCCGCAAGGGCAGCCGTTCCGCTGCTGCCGCTACATCGGCACTGCTCATGGCTCGCGAGGCGACCACCTGGAACAGCTCGGGTCGGCCGTTCACGCTCAAGGCAAGAACTTCACCGTCGAGAACCAGCTGGTCAGAACTCAGGTCTCGGACAATGGCCACAACGTCGGGAAGACGAGCCGTGACATCGTCGAGGCTTCGGGTGAAGATCCGCACAGTGCCGCCTCCCCGGTGTACCTGGACACGGACCCCATCGAGCTTGAAGTCGACTGCAGCGGGCAGGCCCGCCTTCGCTATTGCTTCTGCCGGATCTGGTGCGCTCGCCGCCAGCATGGGCTGAACCGCCGTGCCGACCTGAAGACCAACTGCTTCGAGCGCTGGCAGGCCGCCGCTGATCGCCAGCTTCGCGGCCGCTGTGGTGGAGGACAGCAGCATCGCGGCCCGGCGCACCGAAGTCAGTGGAAGCCCGAAAGCTGCCGCCAGACCTTCCTGGACCTGTGCTTCCAGCGCCCCCTGGCGCAGCTCACCGAAGATCAATCCACGGAGAAAGTCCTGCTCCGACGCTGTTGCCCTGGCGAAAATCTCGTTCACGGCGGCGGCCCGCACCGCGGTGGAACCCGTCCCATGTAGTTCTGCGATCTTCTCGAACGTCCGATCCACTTCCGCTACGTCGAGCGACGGCGTCGCGGCAGCATCGGGAAGGGTCTGCAGCGATCGCCAACCCACACCTGTGCGGCGCTGGAGCAGGCTGCCGGAGAGGTAGGACACGACGATCTCGATGTCATCGGTGGTGGCCTCAGCCAGGACGGCAGCGATCAGATCTCGCTTGGCTTTGCGAGACCGAGTCGCCGCCAGCTTCGCCCAGGTTTCGGCCAACCGGGACAGTTGCACATCGAGAATTCTGACGCGGCCTACTGACGATCTAGCGCGCCACCAGATCGTTCGTACTACGCAGCACGGGCTTCCGGGCAAGCATCGTCGGGTCCAGTTCGAGCGCCGAAGCCACCTGGAAGGTATGGCTCTGGCCGGCGTCCAGTGTCACCAGTGCTGTGTCGACCCGCGCGGCCGGATCGAGCCGATCGGGAAACAGCGCCAAGTCCTTGACAAGCGATGATGCCGAAACGTGCACGGCGTAGCCGGACCCGGTTCGTTCTACCTCGGTGTCGACACACTCGGCCGGATTTGCCAGCCGGAGCTGGGGGTCTTCTACGAAGTACCAGTACGCCGCGGTTGCGGAATCTTCCGCCGCGACCAGGTACTCCTGCTCGCGCTCTGACGCCGACAGCACGTCGTCGTTGATCACGATGGCGGTGGCCGCCCTTGGCTCGAGGTCCAACGACACCTGCTGGTCCGCCAGCGATTCACCGCCGCCGATCGTTCGACGACGGCTGATCTTGATCTGGCCGTGCCATGGAGTCGCCGAGTCGTTGTGCAGCACCAGGGTGGGCCGTTCCACGTCTTGGTCCGGCCGCGGTTGGATGGTCATGAACCGGTCTGCGTAGAGGTCTCGAAGGGCGTACCACAACGGTTTGCGGATCCCGGCGCCGTCAACCGCAGCCCAGGAGATCACCGGCCAGTTGTCATTGAGCGACCACATCAGGGTGCCGCGGTTGAGCGGATAGTGGCTGCGGAAGTGCGAGATGCCGAAGGCCACCGCTCGGGCCTGATTGAGCTGGGTGGTCCAGTGCCAGTCGTCGATGTCTATTGACGGCTGGGTTGGCCACTTCGGCAGGTGGTCACCGATCCCCCGTTCCAGCTTGAGATTGCCGTCGATCGCTTTCTGATGCACCAGCATCTGGTGACCGTTCGGGTCCATCGGTTCGTCATGGACGACAGCAGTCAGCGTTGACCAGGCCGGCGGGCCCTGGAATCCCATTTCCGAGACGAATCGTGCGGTTCGATCGCGATACCTGCTGTAGTCCACGAAGTTCCAGACGTCCCATACATGAACCGTGCCGTGCCGGTGGTCGTTGGGATGGATGTACTTCTCATAGGAGAACGGGCTTCCGGCGGAGTAGGGCGTCCGCGGATCCAGTTCGGCCACGATTGTCGGGAACAGCCCGGTGTAGTAGCCGTCGCCCCAGGTCCGGCCGGCCAGCGGAACCCGCCAGTCCCACTCCACGAAGCCCCAGATGTTCTCGTTCCCGCCATTCCAATGGACCAGGCTCGGATGTTTCGCGAGTCGAGCCACTGCCTGCCGCCCCTCAGCCTCGAACTCGCTCCATAGCGGCTCCTCCTCGGCATAGGTGGCACAGGCGAGCAGGAAGTCCTGTGTCACCATCACGCCGAGCTCGTCGCATACGTCGTAGAAGTGTTCGGTCTCATAGATTCCGCCGCCCCAAACCCGGAGTATGTTCATTCCCGCGTCCACGGCGTCGGTGATCGAACGTTCGTAGGTGGAGCGGTTGAGCCGGGTGAGAAAGGCGTCACCTGGCGCCCAGTTCGCGCCCTTGACGAAGATCGGCGTCTGGTTGACCGAAATCACGAACTCGCTGCCGGAGTCGTCGGGCTTGGTGCTCAGAGTCACCGTGCGGAAGCCAACCCGGCCCTGCCAGCCGGCCAGCCGTTGACCGTCGATCGTCAGGTCAGCCGCCACGTCGTACAGCGGCTGCTCGCCGTAGCCTCTCGGCCACCAAGCTCGGGCGTCCGGTACGAGGAGGGAAAGCGCGGCCGCAGTCTGCCCGGGCTTAACCTGGGCCGACGCATCAATGCCGGCAACCCGCACGATGACGGTGGCAGCAGACTGGTCATGCGACGACAACCACTCCAGGTCGATGTGGACCTCGAGGACCCCATTTGTACCATCCAAAGTCGCCAGCGGACGCACACCGCCGAGCCGGACAGGCGACCATGACTCGAGCCTGATCGGCTTCCAGACACCGACACCGGCGAGGTCCGCCCCCCAGTCCCACCCGTAGCTGAAGGCCGACTTGCGGATGGCATTGAACGGGCGTGGGAAGTGATGGGGCCGGTGGCCGGTCTCCGCCGCCCGGCGCTCCGCCTCGATCACCGGTGCCCCGAAGGCGACCTCCAAGTCGTTATGGCCGACGACGAGTGCATTCGAGACGTCAAACCGGTAGCTGCGGTGCTGATTCGCCGTTCGCGCGATCTCCCGGCCATTCAGCGTGATCGTCGCAACGGTGTCCAGCCCATCGGCTACCAGGTCTGTACGGGTGTGTTCTGAGCCGCCCCAATCGAACGTTGCCCGATAGATCCAACCTGTTCGGCCTATCCAAGCCAGGAGTGTCTCGTTATCCCCGTCGAACGGATCAGGTATCAGCCCTGCGGCCAGCAGGTCCACATGCACTTCGCCCGGTACCGTCGCCGGACACGGTCGTGAACCGATGGCGCCCCACTCCGGGGGCACGTCGCTCGCCGGCTCAACCGTCCAGGACACTCCCGATGAGGAGTCCAGCGAGACGGTGGCGAGGGGGGCCGGCAGATCAGCCTTGGAGGTCATGGACATTTGGTGGCACCTTCCTTGGAGAGCAGCATGCCTGCGATTGTGCACCTGCGCACCTTGACGGCACCCGTCCCCGACGCGGAAGCGTTCCTGATCAGCCTCCAATCGCAAAGAATCGATATCGGTTGAAGACTTTGGCATTGACACTAGAACGGTTCAGTGATGGGTTGTTTACGGGCGACCTGGGTAAGGGGTGAGGTGCCTTGACTCTCAAGTTTTGCGCGTGGGGCGCTGCCCTTGAAGTCGCCCTTTGCTGCCTCGCCGATCGCAGCCGCCCACGATCTCGCTAATCCTTGACAGGAGGCACGTTGCATGAATGACCCGGCAAACGGCCAGACCGGCCTCGCCGATTCAACGCTCACTAGCTCCATCGCCGGCTTTGGAACCAGTCGGCGCCGATTCCTCGGCCTTGCGGCCATGGCCGTCGGCGGGGCCTTGATCGGTGTCGGCACCTCCGGCTGTGGCACCGCCCAGACCGGCCGCACACAGGAAGCCGGTAGCCAGGCCGGGCGTGCTGGGGCGGCGGGAGAGACCCTATTTGTCGCAGGGCACCAGTGGGGCCCGCCCTCGAACTTCAACCCATTGGCACCGGTGCCCGCCTGGCCCACTACGGTTCGCGCGAGCCAGTACGTCTATGAGAGCTTGCTGCGGTTCAACATGCTGGACGGCTCGCTCCACCCAGGGCTCGGCAAGGAATTGCAGCAGCCGGACAAGCAGACCCTCGTGGTTCCGCTGCAGGACGGCACCAAGTGGTCCGACGGCAGCGAGCTGACCGCGGAGGACGTCGCGTTCACCTTCGGCCTCGCGAAGACGAACGAGGGTCTGTGGTTCGCCAACCTCTGGGAGTACGTCGACTCCATCGAGGCGACCGATCCACGGACGGTGACGTTCAAGCTCAAGACCAAGCCGTACAACCCAGACCTGGTCAAGGACTACATCAACAATGTGCTGATCCTTCCCAAATCCGTGTGGGGCTCAATTTCCGGCGCGAACCTGGTGAAGGAAACCAACCTCAAGCCGGTCGCCAGCGGCCCGTTCATGGTCGACAAGGCCGACCAGACGCAGGTGAACCTGGTTCGCAACGACAACTACTGGGGCAAGGCCGCCTTCGGCGAGCCGCCGATGCGGATCATCAACCATCCGATCTTCAAGAGCAACAACGACGGCGACCTCAAGCTGGAGTCCGGTGAGATCGACGCCAGCCAGCAGTTCACTCCTCAGATCTGGAAGATGTGGGAGAAGGGCAGGCCGGTCAGCACCTGGAAGAAGGAGAAGCCCTACCACCTGCCAGGGAACATCCCACTGCTCATCCCGAACCTGTCCAAGCCGGGACTGGACAATGTCAAGGTACGTCAAGCGCTCGCCTACTCGATTGACTACCCGAACATCGCCACCACGGCGATGAGCGACTACTCCGAGCCGGCAAAGGCAAGCCTGATTGTGCCGGTTGGCTTCGAGTCGAAGTACTTCGACCAGGCGGCGGTCGACGCCGAGGGCTGGACCTACGATCCGGAGAAGGCTGTCCAGATTCTGGAGGGCGAGCTTAAGGCCAAAAAGGGTTCCGACGGCATCTACGAGTTGCCGGACGGCACCAAGCTCGGAGGCTGGACCTTGATCACTCCGACCGGCTGGACCGACTGGAACACCGCCTGCGAGGTTGTCGCCAAGAGCGCCACCGAAGTGGGCATCGGCATCAAGACCCAGTTCCCTCAGGCCCCCACCATGACGAGCCGGATGCAGAACGGCGACTTCGAACTGTGCATGTTCAGCTATTCCGCCACCAACGCGGCCAGCCCGTGGTCGCGATTCCGCGACGCTATGGATGACCGCGGGGTGCCGGGCCGTGGCAAATCCGCCTTTTACAACTACAACCGGTTCAAGCACCCCGAAGTGCCGAGCCTGCTTGACCAGGCCGCTGCCGCAGCCGACGACGCCAGCCGCAAGACCGCACTTGGTGCGCTCGACAAGATCTACCGGCAACAGGTCCCGGTGATCCCGCTGATGTACCGGCCGCTGGACTTCTACGAGTTCAGCGAGACGAACTGGACGAACTTCCCCACCGAGGCCAACCCCTACGCCCCTCCGATGTGGCAGGGTGCGGGGATCCAGTGGTTGTTCAAGATCAAGAAGGTCGGCAGCTAGGAAGGACGACCGATGGCTTTCGCCCGCTACCTCGGCCGGAGGGCGATCTGGTACGTCGTCGTCCTCTTTGTCGCGTTGGTGCTCAACTTCTACCTGCCTCGGTTGGTCCCCGGCAACCCGGTGGATGCGATCGTGGCGAACCTGACCCGAGGTGGCGGGGCTACCGGTGAGGCCGCCCGGGAGACGTATGAGACCTACATGCGCGAGTTCGGCTTGGACAAGCCGTTGTGGCAGCAGTTCTTCGTCTATGTCGGCAACCTGTTCCAAGGTGACTTGGGTACCTCCTTCGGCCAATATCCGGCGTCGGTGAACTCCTTGATCGCTGAGGCTCTGCCGTGGAGCCTTGTGCTACAGATCCCAGCGATTCTTATCGGCTGGATCGTCGGCAACGCGGTGGGCGCGATCGCAGCTTTCAAGGGTGGCTGGTTCGACCACGGCGCTTTTCTCGGGTCGCTGTTCTTGACCAGCATCCCGTATTACTGCCTGGCAATCGTGCTGCTGTACGTCTTCGGCGTCCAGCTCGGGGTACTACCGGTGGGTGGCGCGTACTCGTTCGGAATGAGTCCGGAGTGGTCGTTGACCTTCTTCGGCGACGCCATCACCTACTACTGGTTACCGTTCTGGTCGCTGGTGTTGGTGTTTATCGGCGGGCAGGCAGTCGGCATGCGCTCGATGGCGATCTACGAGCTGGGTGCCGACTACGTCAACTATGGGCGCGGGCTCGGTTTGAAGGACGGCACCATCACTCGCTACGGCTTCCGCAACGCCATGCTGCCCCAGATCACCGGGCTGGCACTGTCTATCGGTGCCATGATCGGTGGTGCCTTGGTGACCGAGCTGGTGTTCTCCTACCCAGGCGTCGGCACGTTGCTGTTCAACGCCATTGGACAGAACGACTACCCCGTGATCCAGGCGATCGCGCTTCTCATCACGTTGGCGGTGCTGGCGGCAAACTTCACAGTCGACATCCTCAACGGCATCATTGATCCCCGCATCCGTGCCGCGCAAACCGGAGAACGCTGATGAAAATTTCCAACCTGACCCCCCGGTTCTGGGTCGCCGCGGCCCTCCTCGGTTTCACCTTGTTGCTTGGCGCGATTGGACCGCTCATCGTCAACACCGACCCGAACGCCGTCATCGGCGGGCTCTACGACCCTCCCAACGGATCCTCGATCGCCATGTGGCTCGGCACCGACAACGAGGGCCAAAGCGTCATGGCGAACCTGGTGTACGGGATCCGAACCTCGTTGTGGGTCGGGCTCGTGGCCGGGGCGGTCGCAACCCTCATTGGCGTGATCATCGGTCTGGTCTCGGGCTATGTGGGTGGCTACGTCGACGACATCCTGAGCGCACTCACCAATATCGCGCTGGCCATCCCCACCCTGATCGTGATCATCCTGGTCAGCGTCGCACTGCAAACGCGGACCCCGACGATCTTGGCACTTGTGATCGGCTTCACCGCCTGGCCATGGCTCGCCCGCGCGGTGCGCGCGCAGTCGACCAGTGTTCGGACCCGAGAACACATCGACGTAGCGAGGCTGTCAGGCGCGCGCTCGATCACCATCCTGGCCTGGGACGTGCTGCCCTACCTGCTCAGCTACGTCGTTATGGCATTCGTGCTGCAGGTGTCCGCGGCGATCTTGTTCGAAGCGACGCTGAGCCTTCTCGGCCTGGGTCCGTCTGGCAGCGTGAGCCTGGGAATCATGCTCTACTGGGCGATCGCCTGGGGCTCTATCCGCACCGGAGCCTGGTGGGCGTTCCTGCCGCCCACGATCATGTTGAGCATCATCTCGTTCTCGCTCCTGCTACTGCAGTCCAGCCTGGACGAGGTGTTCAACCCGCGGCTGCGGCGCGGCCGGGCGAAGCGCAAGGTGGCCGAAGGCGCCCCGCAGCCAGTCGACGAGCGGCTGGCGGTCGCCAGCCCACAAGCGGGCGAGGCCCCAGCGCTCGAGACGCCAGTTACCAGTGGAGGTGGCCGATGACCCGATTGCTCAACGCGGAGCATCTGACGGCCTCTTACCACACGGCCGATGGCCGGGCGGTGACCGCCGTCGACGATGTCAGCGTTTACATCGACGAGGGCGAAATACTGGGGGTAGCCGGCGAGTCCGGCTGCGGCAAGACAACCCTCGGCTCCATCATCTCCCTGACCGCCCGCCCACCGCTGTACGTTGACAGCGGCACATTGGAGATCGACGGCAAGGTGCAGGACCTCGGTGGAAACCGCAAGGTCGAGCGGACTTGGCGCGGTTCCATCGTGTCTTTCTTGCCGCAGGGTGCGATGAACGCCGTCAGCCCGACAATGCGGATCCGTGATCTGGTTTACGACGTCGTGCGTGCCCACGATCGGTCGATGAAGAAGGACGAGGCACTGGACCGCGCCCGAGAACGGCTGACGAGCCTCGGCCTGCCCGCGCGGGTCATTGATGCCTATCCGCATCAGCTCTCCGGTGGCATGAAGCAGCGCACCGTCACTATCATCTCGACGCTGCTCAATCCTCGGCTGTTGATCGCGGACGAGCCAACCTCGGCCCTGGATGTCAGCTCGCAAAAAGCGCTCTGCGACATGCTGCTGGAGATGTTGGAGAAGCGGATCATGTACGGGGTGGTCTTCGTCACCCATGACCTGCCGGTTCTGCGGGAAGTGTCCAACCGTATTGCGGTGATGTACGCCGGCAAGATCGTCGAGATCGGTGGGGCGGTCGAGCTCACCGAACGGCCCAGGCACCCCTATTCTGCGGCGCTGTTGGGCTCCGTCCTCTCTCCCGAGCCGCGCTACCGCAGGATTCGGGTGACCGGCATCCCGGGCGCACCGCCGAACCTGGCGAATCCCCCGGCGGGCTGCCGGTTCCATCCGCGATGTGGCGTCTCCTATCCGGAGTGCCACACCGAAGAGCCGCCGCATGTTGGTGATGAGTTGCGGTTCTCGAAGTGCTTCTGGGCTCAGAAACATCCCGGCGAGGCGGTGCCCCTGCAGAAGGTCACGTCGGACGACATCAATGCCGGCGACACCACCGGCGACGGCTACGTGCACGGTGAGAACGAGCCCGAGGATGCCACAACGACAACAACGGCGGAGGTGTCGGCGTGACCACCCTGTTGGAGGCCAAGGACGTCACCAAGACATTCGGCCACGGCAAGAACGTGGTCGAAGCGGTCAAGTCGGTCTCATTCAACCTGGAGGAGAACGAGGTCGTCACGATTGTCGGTGAGTCCGGCTCGGGCAAGTCGACCATGGCCCGGATGGTCCTGGGCCTGCTGCCGATCACATCGGGCACCATGACTTTCCGTGGCAGGGACGTGACGCACCTCAAGGGGAGGGAACGCACCGCATACTGGCGGGAGGTCCAGGCCGTCTTTCAGGACCCGTTCTCCTCGTTCAACCAGTTCTTCACCGTGCGGAGGCTGCTGAACCGGTCGCTGCGGCTGCTGGACGAGCAGGTGGGTGCGGACCGGATGGAGGAGTCGCTGGGCCACGTCGGACTCCGTGCTGCCGACGTCTTGGACCGCCACCCGCACCAGCTGTCGGGTGGTCAGCGGCAACGGATCATGATTGCCAGGGCCCTGATGCTTCACCCGAAGATGCTGGTTGCCGACGAGGCCACCTCCATGCTGGACGCCTCGCTGCGGGTGAACATCCTCAACGTGCTGCACGGCCTTCGCGACGAGGTCGGCCTCACTGTCTTGTTCATCACTCACGACATCGGCCAGGCTTGCTACCTCGCCGACCGGATCCTGGTGATGGAGCACGGGGTCATGGTGGAGCAAGGCAAGACCGACGACGTGATCTTCAACCCACGGCACGAATACACGCAACGGCTGCTGAAGGACGTGCCGAAGCTACATGAAGGAGCCGACGCAGATTGGTCCAGCGAAGGCGTGCCTCAGCCGGTGCTTGACCGGTAGGCCCTCACCGGTCGCCTCGGCGGTCAGCGGGGGGTGTCGTTCGCGACAGTGCCGGTAGTGCCGGCTTCCTCGGCCGAGGTGTCGTCGCTCGGTTCCTGCTCCGACTGAGTCAGTTCCTCACGCTGCTCGGTATCGCTCACCAGTTCCTCGGCGGGCGCCTCTTCGGTCACCAATTCCTCCGCGTCAAGCTCAGTGGCCTCCACCGGCTCAGAAGGCGCTGGTTCGGCCGCGGGCGCCGGCTCGACCGCTGCCAGCTCGGCGGCGGCAGGCCGCGCCGACGTGGCCGGCTCAGCCGCCTTGGTCGCCTTCTTGGCGGGCGCCTTCTTTGCAGGGGTTCTGGCGTTGGCCTTTCTGCTTTGCTCAACCGACTCGGTCACCAGCTCGATGACCGCCATGGGGGCGTTGTCGCCCTTGCGCGGCCCGACCTTGGTGATCCGGGTGTAGCCGCCATCCCGATCAGCGAAGGTGGGTGCGATCTCGGTGAACAGGGTGTGCACCACGCCCTTGTCCCTGACCGTTGTCAGCACCAATCGGCGCGAGTGGATGTCCCCACGCCGGGCCTTGGTGATCAGCTTCTCGGCGAGCGGGCGTAGCCGCCTTGCCTTGGCCTCTGTCGTCACGATGCGTCCGTGCTCGAACAGTTGGCTGGCCAGGTTCGCCAGGATGATTCGTTCGTGTGCCGGACTGCCGCCCAGCCGAGCACCCTTGGTCGGTGATGGCATGCTATTTCTCCCGCTCGGTGATGATCATTACTTAACTGCGCGACTCAGTACTGCTCCGTTTCGGAGAAGTCGACGTCTTCGTCCTCGAGGTCGTCATAGCGTCCAATAGCGGTCAGCGGATCGAAGCCGGGCGCGCTGTCCTTCAACGACAGGCCCATCTCATGCAGCTTCAGCTTGACCTCATCGATGGACTTGGACCCGAAGTTGCGGATGTCGAGCAGATCCTGCTCGCTGCGAGACACCAGCTCCGAAACCGTATGGATGCCCTCGCGCTTGAGGCAGTTGTACGACCGTACCGTCAGGTTGAGATCCTCGACCGGCAGTGCAAGATCAGCAGCAAGCTGCTCGTCGATCGGTGACGGACCGATCTCGATACCTTCGGCATCAACGTTGAGCTCACGGGCAAGGCCGAACAGTTCGACCAGGGTACGGCCTGCGGAGGCGACTGCGTCCCGAGGCCGGATCGCAGACTTGGTCTCCACGTCCAAGATCAATCTGTCGAAGTCGGTTCGCTGCTCGACGCGGGTCGCCTCGACCTTGTAGGTGACCTTGAGCACCGGCGAATAGATCGAGTCCACCGGGATGCGGCCGATCTCGGCATCGGCGGCCTTGTTCTGCACGGCAGAGACGTATCCGCGGCCCCGCTCGACCACCAGCTCCATTTCCAGCTTGCCGGAATTGTTCAGGCTGGCGATGTGCAAGTCGGGGTTGTGGACCTCGACACCTGCCGGAGGCGCGATGTCGGCCGCGGTCACCGCCCCGGAGCCAGCCTTGCGGAGGTACATGGTGACCGGCTCGTCCTCCTCGGAGGAGACGACCAGGCCCTTGAGGTTCAGAATGATCTCGGTGACATCCTCCACGACGCCGTCCACGGTGGAGAACTCGTGCAGGTTGCCATCGATCTTGATGCTGGTAACGGCCGCACCAGGAATGGAGGACAGCAGGGTACGGCGCAGTGAGTTGCCGAGCGTGTAGCCGAAGCCCGGCTCCAGCGGCTCGATGACGAACCGGGACCGGTTGTCGGAAACCGGCTCCTCGGACAGAGTGGGGCGCTGTGCGATCAGCATTGTGAGATTCCTTCCCCGCGAGACCCGCTATTTGACCTCGCGGAACCCGAATCGCATCCGGCGGCTCGGGGTCATGCACGCTGAGCCCCTGTGACAGGCTCAGGCCCTTCGACAAGCTCCGGGCATTTGAGTATTACTTCGAATAGAGCTCAACAATCAGTTGTTCTTGCACGTCGACGACGATCTGCTCGCGGACCGGTAGCTGGTGGATCAGGATGCGGCCCCGCTCAGGGATGACCTGCATCCAGGCCGGCACCTCACGCTCGTTGTGGGTCTCCCGGTTGACGATGTGCGGGGTCAGGTTTCGCACCTTCTCGGCAAGGTCGATGACGTCGTGCTGGCTCACCCGGTAGGAGGGGATGTCGACCTTCTGACCATTGACCAGGAAATGGCCGTGCACCACGAACTGGCGCGCTTGCCTGCGGGTGCGGGCCAGTCCCGCCCGGTAGACGACATTGTCCAGACGCGACTCCAGAATCTGCAGCAGGTTGTCACCGGTCTTACCCTGCAACCGGTTCGCCTCCTCGTAATAGCGCCGGAACTGCTTTTCCAGCACACCGTAGGAGAACCGAGCCTTCTGCTTCTCCCGAAGCTGAAGCGAGTACTCCGACTCCTTGGTCCGCCCCTTGCCGTGCACGCCGGGCGGGTATGGGCGGCGCTCATACGCCGCGTCGCCGCCGACCAGGTCAACTCCCAGCCGACGAGACTTCTTGGTCATGGGACCGGTATAGCGAGCCATGTTTGCTCAGTCCTTGTCTGCTGGCTGACTAGACGCGGCGCCGCTTGGGCGGGCGGCAGCCGTTGTGTGGAACGGGTGTCACGTCGGAGATGGCGCCGACTTCCAGGCCGATCGCACCGAGTGATCGAATGGCGGTCTCTCGACCCGAGCCCGGGCCCTTGACGAAGACGTCGACCCGCTTCATGCCGTGCTCCATCGCCCGGCGCCCGACGGCCTCGGCGGCCATCTGGGCGGCATACGGGGTGGACTTCCGGGAACCCTTGAAACCGACCGTACCGGCCGAGGCCCACGCGATCACGGCGCCGGTCGGGTCCGTGATGGAGATGACGGTGTTGTTGAAAGTGCTCTTGATATGCGCGTGGCCGGACACCACGTTCTTCTTTTCCTTCTTGCGCACCTTCTTGGCGGCACCGGTGCTGCGTCCTGCGGTAGCCATTACTTTGCCTTCTTCTTGCCGGCGACGGGTTTGCGTGCGCCCTTGCGGGAGCGGGCGTTGGTGCGGGTGCGCTGGCCCCTTACCGGCAGGCCGCTGCGGTGACGGCGTCCCTGGTAGGAACCGATCTCGACCTTGCGCCGGATGTCCGATGCGACCTCCCGGCGAAGGTCGCCTTCCACCTGGTAATTCGCCTCAATCCAGTCACGCAACGCGACCAGTTGTTCGTCGGTCAGTTGGTGGACACGGACGTCGCCACTGATCTGGGTGGCCTCCAGGGTCTGCAGCGAGCGAGTCTTGCCAATGCCGTAGATGTAGGTCAGGGCGACCTCGAGCCGCTTCTCGCGCGGCAGGTCGACACCAATCAGGCGTGCCATTCGGCAGTTTACCTTTCGTCCAGTCGGAGGTTTCCGGCGTGATGCGTCCCCAGCTGCCTTCGACCTGTATCCGAGGGTTCACTTCGGGTCAGATCACCGGGGCCTCGGCCTCCGACCGAGGGTGGATCCGAAATAGTTTCCGGATTTGCGATCACGCTATTTCTAACAATGAAATTGTTGGCCTTGCTGATCAGCCCTGCCGTTGCTTGTGGCGAGGGTTTTCGCAAATCACCATCACGCGACCGTGCCGGCGGATCACCTTGCACTTGTCACAGATCTTCTTGACGCTCGGCTGGACTTTCATCGAGCTTTCTTTCTTGATCGTGCCGGGCAGGTGCGACCCATGCCCAACCGTGGTGGATGGTTTGCGTTGTCTTGGCGGGTTACTTGTGCCGGTAGACGATGCGACCGCGAGTCAGGTCATAGGCGGAAAGTTCGACGACGACTCGGTCAGCGGGCAGGATACGGATGTAGTGCTGCCGCATCTTGCCACTGATCGTGGCCAGCACCTTGTGACCGTTGGCCAGCTCAACACGGAACATCGCGTTGGGCAGAGCCTCGACAACGGTGCCCTCCAGCTCGAGCGCGCCTTCCTTCTTCGCCATTAACTCTCTTCTGATTGACTACATTGTCGCCGCGTCAAACGGCGTGACCATCGCTAGATGGCCGACAGACAACCATACGCGGTTTTGCCAAGTCACCCAAATCTGCGTGGCAGTCCGGTTGCTTACAGTGCGACGACCAACAGAATCGCAATCAATACGATGACGGCCGCCACCACAGCAATCAGAACAAGGCCAAAACGGCTGGCATTCCGAGGTTCCGCCAGCTGTCCTGGCTCACCATCCCCACTGGCAACAATCTCGGGATTGGAGTGCGTCGGCATTGGCGGCAGGCCCTCGACCACGGGCAACAGTTGGCCCATTCGGGTGGCCGCGAAAAGCTGGTCGAGCCGGAACTGGTAGTCCTCCTGCTCGAGCTTGCCATCGGTGAACGCCGCATTGAGTCGCGATGTGAGTTGCTCTCGCTCAGCATCCGTCACAGGCGCCTCGGGTTTGCTGCGGTACGGCGATGAAATCGGCAGATTGCTACTGCTGCTCACAACAGGTCAGGCTACTCGGCCACCAAATCTGGGCCGACTCCTAGGGCTGCAGGGCCGCTTTTGGCATCGCGCTCGAAAGCCGCCAGGCGTCTCACGGCCGGACCGCCTCCTCTTTGGCCGCGGCTCTGGGCGCATCAGTGACCGGGTGTTCGGGATCGGCGAAGTCAGGTGTTGCGTTGAGCAATGCTCCGAGCCAACGACTACGGTCGCCGTGGTCGACCAAAAGGGACTTCACCAGCAGTGTCGCTGGCACTGCCAGCAATGCTCCCAGCGGACCAAGGATCAAGGCCCAGATGATCAGTGACAAAAACGTGATGGTCGATGCAATGCCCACAGCATCACCGGTGAACCGCGGCTGGATCAGAGTCTGGATCACGAAGTTCACGGCACTGTACGAAATGACCACTGCGAGCGCGGCGCCCCAACCGCCGTCCAGCAGGGCGATCAGCGTCGGCGGGATCAGCCCGAGCAGGAAACCGATGTTGGGGATGTAGTTCGTCACGAATGCCAGCACGCCCCAGGTAAGCGCCAACGGCACACCGATGATCCATAGCGCAACCACATCGATGATTGCGACGATGAGGCCGAAAATCGTCGTGACCACCCAGTACTTCCGAACACTGGCTGCGAAATCGGTGAACGCGTTGGCGATGTTGGGGCGGTAGTTGCGGATTAGGGCGATCCGTTCGCTCATGCCGGCCGCATCGAAGGTGATGAAAACCACCATTGCTACCAAGAGAGCCAGCAGCGAGAGCCCACTGGTGATGGTGCTCAGGATCTGTGAGGCCACACCAGCAAAGCTCGAGAGGTTGAACCCCGCGATCAGCCTCCGCAAATCGTCGGTCTGGACGCCGAATCGGCTCAACTGATCAAGTCCGGAATTGAATAAGTCACTGAACGCGTCGGCATACCCCGGCAGGGTGTCAACCAGCCGGGTCAGCGTCCAGACAGCCGAACCGAGGACAATGACCAGCAGCGCGTAGACGCTCAGCAGCACCACGACACTCGCTACCCAACTCGGCACCCGTCGCCGGATCAGGATCGTCCGCAGCGGCTGGACCGTGATGACCAGCGTCAGAACGAGAAACGACGGCGCGATGATGCTGTTCACGGCACGCACGCCGGCAGCCACAATCACCATGGCAGCCAGGACAAACAGGCCCGACCCGGCGGTCGCCAGCGCCGTGGTCGGTGCAGCCGGCCGGGGCGGCCCTGCAGCGGCCGGACCAGGGTCGAGTCGCGCTTCAGTCATGGGGTCTCTTTTCGTCAACGATTGAGCGTATCGGGCAGCCCGAATCTGGCGAAAAGCGCCGTGTCGAAGAAGACGGAGACGTGCGAGACACCGCTGGCGCTGAGGGTCAGGACCTGCAGCTGAAAGGCTGAGTAAGTCCCGTCAGGCTGCCTCATGTAGAGACCGAATGCCGGCTGACCGTTGGCCGACACCGGTACGAGCACTTGATCGCCGGGCCGCTCCGCCGGGCAATGCGCCCGAATCAGCTGACCGATCGCCTCGGGGCCGCGGTACCAGCCCAGGTACGGCGGCATCTCCCAGACCACGTCCTTGGTCAGCAGCTCGACAATCCGGTGGACGTCGTAGTTCTCGAACGCTGCGACATAGTCGCGAAGGAACTCCCGGGCAAGCTCGTCATCCAGCGCATCCTCGGCACCGTCCGGGTCCAGCTTCGCCAGCTGAGCCCGCGCCCGCTGCAAGCTGCTGTTGACTGCCGCGACAGACATCGCGAGCAGATCGGCCACCTCGCTGGCCTGCCAGGCGAGCACATCGCGCAGGATCACAGTCGCTCGCTGTGCGGGTGTCAGGTGCTGCAAGGCGGCGACGAATGCCAGTCGTACGCTCTCCCGATCGACCACTTCGGCTGCGGGGTCAGCCGCCGCGCCACCCCAGATCACCGCATCGGGCATCGGTTCCAGCCAGCCGATCTCAGGTCGGAAGTCCAGACTTCCGCGCGGATCGGCGGCCGGCTGGCCGAGGCCGGTCGGCATCGGACGCCGCTCGCGTCGGTCAAGGGCGGTCAGACAGACGTTGGTGGCAATCCGGTACATCCAGGTTCGGATCGACGAGCGATTCTCAAAGTCATGAAATGCTCGCCAGGCTCGAAGATATGTTTCCTGCACCTGGTCCTCGGCATCCTGGACCGAGCCCATCATGCGATAGCAGTGGGCAGTGAGCTCTCCGCGCAGTGGCTCGACCAGTTCGGCGAACATTCGGTCATCGACGGCGATCGTCATGGAAACACAAGTTACCCGGGAGGACTGTCCAAGGGGCATCCCATTAAATTCATCGAACGTTGAATTAGGTTCCCGCTCGCTCTATCGTCGTGTCATGACGACGCTGGTGGACCTGATTGACGTCAACGACTCGATGACCGGCATCGTGGGCGGCAAGGCGGTCCATCTGGGGATCATGATTGCAGCTGGCCTGCCCGTTCCCCGTGGGTTTTGCGTCACGACCGACGTCTACCGGCTGGTCACAGGTGAGGCGCTGAGCGATCTTTTCGACAAGCTGGCGAGGGCTACCGACATCCAAGTCCTGGCTGGACTCGCAGCGGAGGCGCGTATCCGGGTTGTTCGTGCTCCAGTTCCCGATGAGCTCGCTACCGTGATCGGCAACCACTATCGCAGTTTCGGTGTCGGGCGGTCGGTTGCCATACGTTCATCGGCAACCGCAGAAGACCTGCCAGACGCCAGCTTCGCCGGACAGCAAGACACCTATCTGAATGTCGTGGGTGAGCAAGAACTCCTCCACGCCGTCCGCCGCTGCTGGGCGTCGTTGTGGACCGACCGAGCGGTCAGCTATCGGAACCGTAACGGTATCGATCACCGCACCGTGACCCTCGCCGTCGTGATCCAGGACATGGTCGATGCACAGGCTGCCGGGGTGATGTTCACCGCGAATCCGGTAACAGGGAGCCGTCACGAGACGGTGATCGACGCCAGCCCAGGGTTGGGCGAGGCCATTGTCTCGGGTGCGGTCAACCCTGATCATTTCGTCGTCGACAGGACCCGCCAGGCGATCGTGCAGCGCTCGTTGGGTGACAAGCGGCTTCTGATCAGGGCACGGCAAGGCGGTGGCACGGATACCCAAGAGCTGGACGACCAGAGTGCCGAGCCCACCTTGACCGATGATCAGATCCTCGAGCTTGCCGACCTCGGAAAGCGGGTTTCCGATCTCTACCAAGCGCCGCAAGACACCGAGTGGGCACTCGACGAGACCGGACGGTTCTGGCTCACCCAGGCCCGGCCCATCACCACCTTGTACCCGGCGCCTCGGCCAGGCATTCGCGTGCCCCGGGTGTTCTTGTGCATGACGTTGGCCCAAGGCCTGACACGGCCGATCACGCCTATGGGTCTGGCTGCGTTCCGGATGATCGGCTCCAACGTGGCAACAGTCCTCGGCCAGCCCCCGGCCGATAGGCTCGCCGGTCCGCCGCCCATGGCAGTCGCGGGACAGCGGGTTTTTCTCGACATCACACCTGCGCTGAGCTACAGGCTCAGCCGGAAAGTGATTCTCGGCGCGTTCGGGGCGATGGAGGCCAGATCCTCGTATGTGCTCAGGTCCCTGGCCGACGACCCGCGCTTTCCGATCGTTGGCCGATTCCCGCGGAGAGCGATCCGCCCAGTGGCACGGGTGGTGATCGGACGGGCCAAGGTGCCGATCAGACTCGCCGCGGCAGTGATCAATCCGGAGATCGTCCCTCGGCTGATTGCCCGCACCGAGCGGAGGCTCCGCCTGGCCATGAGCGTGCCAGCCGACGCGACGATGTCGGAGCGCCTCGACCATGTCGAACGGCAGTTGTCCAACGATCTGTTTCTCACCATGCCGACAGTGTTCAGTTATCCGGCTGCCGGCCTGCTGATGTTGAGGTTGGCGCGGAGCGCCCTCGGAGACCTTGCCCAGCCCGGCGATCTGCAGACAGTGCTGCGGGGCCTTCCGAACAATGTGACCACGGAGATGGATCTGGAGCTCTGGCAGCTTACCGAGCGGATCCGGGGTGATGCCGACTCGGCCAGCGCATTCGCCGAGGGCACTACTGCGTCGCTGACCGCTCGCTATCGGAACCGGACACTACCCGCTGTCGCGCAGCAGGGCCTGACGGCGTTTCTCCGGAGCTACGGGCATCGAGCGGTCGCCGAAATCGATCTTGGCATGCCCCGGTGGTCCGATGACCCAAGCCACATCCTCGGTGTGATCAACAACTACCTACGTCTGACGAATCCCGACCTTGCGCCGGACGTTCAGTTTCGGCACGGAGAGTCGGCGGCCCTCCTCATGGTCGCCGAACTGGTGAGCCGCCTCCAGCGAAGCAACCCGGCCAAAGCTCGCGTCGTCTCATTTGCGCTCCGTCGTGCCCGCCAGCTTGTTGGACTCCGGGAAAGCCCGAAGTTCCTGTTGATCTTCACGTTGGGAGCGGTGCGCGAACAGCTGGTCAGGGTCGGCGATGCTTTGGCCGAGCAAGGCCGGATAGAAGCGCCCGATGACGTGTTCTTCCTGGATCTGACCGAGGCCCGAAGGTCGCTGGCCGGCGAGACCATGCACGACCTGGTCGCCCAGCGGCGGGAGGCCTACAACGTCGAGCTCCGGCGCCGGCATATACCGCGGCTCCTGCTCTCTGACGGCACCGAACTTGAAGCCGTCGCTGCGACACCGCAATCCCGAGACGGTGCCATGTTAGGCACTCCTGCCTCCCCCGGCACGGTGACCGCACCAGCACGCGTAGTACTGGACCCAGTGACCGCCCACCTGGAGCCGGGGGAGATCTTGGTGGCGCCATCTACAGATCCCGGCTGGACGCCCCTTTTCATGACCGCAGGCGGGCTTGTGATGGAAATGGGTGGCTCCAACTCCCACGGTGCAGTCGTCGCCCGAGAGTACGGCATCCCTGCGGTGGTGGGCGTCGCCGATGCGACCAACCGCATCGAAACCGGCCAGCTTGTCACCGTGGACGGCGCCGCTGGATCAGTCAGGGTTGCGCGGCAAACGACTTAGCGTGGTCGGGGCGGAGAAGCACGTCGTGTGAGTCGCCGTCCTCGCGTGATTGGACAGGAACGTCCAGACGCTGATGGCTCGCTCTCCGATCAGCGGCTACGACGCAGCGAGTTCGTCGCCACGTGCGTCCAGAGCGGCGAACAACCGAGCCGAGACCTGATCGATGGGCCCGAGCCCGTCGACCTCGATCAGCAGGCCGCGCTCGCGGTACACATCCAGCAGCGGCTCGGTTTCGTTGCCGTAAATTGCCAGCCTGCGCCTGATGGTGTCCACCGTGTCGTCGGCACGCCCCTGGATTTGAGCGCGCCTCAGCAGCCTGGTGACCAGCTCATCCACGTCTGCCAGCAGGGCTATCACGGCATCGAGTTCCCTGCCGTCGGCAGCGAGAAAGTCGTCAAGTGCCTTGACCTGCTGGAGCGTTCGGGGATATCCATCCAGGATGAATCCGCCAGCGCAGTCATGCTCGTTCAACCGCTCCGCCACGATCGCGATGGTGATCTCATCGCTCACATAGGCGCCGGACTCCATGATGGCGTGAAGCTGCCTGGCAAGCGGCGTGTCGGCGGTCTTCATCGCTCGGAAGATGTCACCGGTCGAGATCGCCGGTATCCCGTAATGCTCCGAAATCCGCTGCGCCTGCGTGCCCTTCCCAGCTCCCGGTGGGCCCATGATCAACAGTCGCATCAGCGGAGGAACCCTTCGTAGTGTCGTTGCTGCAGCTGGCTTTCGATCTGTTTGACGGTGTCCAGTCCGACACCAACGATGATCAGGATCGAGGTACCGCCGAAGGGGAAGTTCTGGTTGGCGTTCAAGAAGATGAAGGCGACCGAGGGCAGCAGAGCGATCAGCCCGAGATAGAGCGAACCCGGGAACGTCAAGCGAGACAGGACGAAACTGAGGTAGTCCTCGGTCGGTTTGCCGGCGCGAATGCCCGGAATGAAGCCGCCGTACTTCTTCATGTTGTCGGCGACCTCGTTCGGATTGAACGTGATAGCGACGTAGAAGTAGGCGAAGAACACGATCAGCAGGAAGAAGCTGATCATGTACAGGGGATGGTCGCCGGTGACGAAGCTGGCCTGGATCCAGCTGGCCACTCTGCCCTCGGGGCGGAATTGGGCGTACAGCACGGGCAGGTAAAGCAGGGAGGAGGCGAAGATGACCGGGATCACGCCGGCTTGGTTCACCTTGATCGGGATGTAGGTCGTGGTGCCGCCGAACATCCGCCGGCCGACCATCCGTTTGGCGTACTGGACCGGAATACGCCGCTGGGATTGCTCAACGAAGATGACGCCGGCCATGACGACCAAACCCAGGGCGATAACCAGCAGGAAGACCACCCAGCCGTTGGCTCCCGGCCGCGCCACCTTAAGGCTCCACAAAGCCTGCGGGAAGGTCGCAGCGATCTGGGTGAAAATCATCACCGACATGCCATTGCCGACGCCGCGTTCGGTGATCAGCTCACCAAGCCACATGATGACCGCAGTCCCGGCAGTCATCGTCAGGATCATGGTCACAACCGGGAAAATGCTCTTGTCATGAACCAGGCCGGGGCAGCCGACGAACAGCTGGTCATTGACCGCGATCGTGACGAATGCGGTGGAGTTGAGCACCGCCAGCAC
>Ga0126313_10000048_pt1 | contig 48105 bp, 34 predicted proteins | sample Plot105A_FD_89954 | JGI IMG/M metagenome (GOLD analysis project Ga0126313, IMG submission 89954) | Serpentine soil microbial communities from UC McLaughlin Reserve, CA, USA - Plot105A | ecosystem: Environmental > Terrestrial > Soil > Grasslands | place: USA: UC McLaughlin Reserve, Lake County...
AGCGTGCGGGGGATCTCGGCGATGGCATGGACCTCGTTCGGCACGTGGCGTGGGGAGCAGTCCTGCCGGACGCGCGCGGCGATTCGCTTCGTCAGCTCGTCGTCGAGCACGGCGCCCTCGCGCAACACGACGAACAGCGGCATCCAGCCGTCGACGTCGACGACGAGTGCGTCGACGATCTCGTCGATCGCGAGCACGGCGCGGTAGATCTCGGCGGTGCCCATACGAATCCCGCCGCGGTTGATCGTCGCGTCGGAGCGGCCGCTGATGATCGCGGTGCCGCGCTCGGTCAGCTCGATCCAGTCGCCGTGGCGCCAGATGCCGGGGAACATGTCGAAGTAGGAGTCGCGGTAGCGGGAGCCGTCCTCGTCACCCCAGAGTGACACCGGCATCGACGGCATCGGCTCTGTGATGACCAGCTCGCCGACCGCGCCGGTGAGCGGTCTGCCGTCCGGATCCCATGACTCGACCTTGCAGCCGAGCGACGGGCCCTGCAACTCGCCGCGGTACACCGGCAACGTCGGCACGCCGCCGACGAACGCGGTGCAGACGTCGGTCCCGCCGGATGTCGAGAACAGCCACGTGTCGCTGCCGAGGTGGTCGGCGACCCACTGGAAGCCCTCTGGGGCGAGCGGCGAGCCGGTCGACCCGACGGCGTGCAGCCTGGACAGGTCGCGTCCGCCGGCCGTCGGCTCGACGCCGTCCTTCATGCACTGCGCGATGTAGCTCGCACTCGTGCCGAACACGGTCACGCCGGCCTGTGCCGCCAGCTCCCACAGCACGTCCATGTCGGGATGACCGGGCGAGCCGTCATAGAGCACGACCGAGGCCGGCGTCAGCAGCACGCCGAGCAGGAAGTTCCACATCATCCAGCCGGTCGTCGTGAACCAGAAGACGTGGTCCTCGGCATGTGCGTCGAGGTGCAGGTGCTGCTTCTTGAGCTGCTCCATGAGGATCCCGCCCTGTCCCTGCACGATCGCCTTGGGAAGGCCGGTGGTGCCGGAGGAATAGAGGACCCAGAGCGGGTGGTCGAAGGGGACGCGGTCGAAGGTGAGGGGCGGTGCCTCTCCGGTCGGCTCGCCCCTCGCGCCGCGCGCCGCGTCCGCACCTCCGCCCCCGAGGAAGTCCACCCACGCGACCGTTCCCTCCAGCGTCGCGTCCGCGTCGAGGTAGGGCAGCAGGACGGTGGCGCGCAGCGTCGGCATCTCGCGCATGAGGCCCTCGACGACCTCGCGCCGGTCGAACGCGCGGCCGTTGTAGCGGTAGCCATCGACTGTCAGCAGCACGGTCGGCTCGATCTGCGCGAAGCGATCGACCACGCTGCGCGCGCCGAAGTCCGGCGAGCACGACGACCACACCGCGCCGATCGACGCGCACGCGAGCATCGCCGCGATCGCCTCGGGGACGTTCGGCAGGTAGGCGACGACGCGGTCGCCACGCGTGACGCCCTGCGCCCGCAGGCCGGCGGCGATGCGGGCGGTCAGCACGCGCAGCTCGCCCCACGTCACCTGCGCCAGCTCGCGGCCCTCACCGGCGTGGCGGATCGCGACGTCCTCGTCGCGCTTGCCGCGGAAGACGTGCTCCGCGTAGTTGAGCGCCACGTCGGGAAACCACTCCGCCCCCGGCATGTCGCGGCGGCCGAGGACGCGCTCGGGCGAGCCGTCGGCCTGCACCTCGAAGAAGTCCCAGATCGAGCGCCAGAAGGCGTCGACCTCGTCGACCGACCACGGCCACAGCTCGGCGTAGGTGCCGAAGGTGCGGCCGAGCCGCGGCTCCAGCCAGCGCTGGTACTGGGTCAGCCACGCGTGCTCGACACGTTCGGGGGAGGGGGTCCAGAGGATCGGAGGTGCGGTGCCGCTCACGCCGCGCTCGCTCTGCCAGGCACCCGGCGCCTGCGCGCGCCCGTCTCGCCCGCGACCGCCCGCTCGACCGCGCCCATCGCCGCACCCGCCTTCAGCAGCAGGTCGCAGTAGCCGTCCGCGATCTGCTCGGGGCTCAGCCGCCCGCGCGGGCGCAGCCACGTCGCCGTGTGGTTGACCATGCCGAGCAGCGCGAGCAGCGTCAGCCCGCGGTCGGCGAAGGCCATCGTCCCGTCCTGCTCTCCTCGTGCGAGCACGTCGTCGAGGATCTTCTCGAACGCCTTGCGCTGGCGACGCACTTCGCGCCACTGCGGCCCGCGTTCGATCGCGTGGCGCTCCTGCGCAAAGACCAGCATGTGGTCGCGATGCGTCGCGACGTGCGCCAGCCATGCGCGCACCAGCTCGTGCAGATGCTCGGTCGCGGGCGCCTCGCGGCGCGCGACGATCGCGCGGGCCCGCTCCAGCAGCGGCTCCAGCAGCTCGTCGCAGATGCGGATCAGGAGCTGCTCCTTGCTCCCGATGTAGTGGTAGAGGCCGCCGGCGGCGAGCCCCGTCGCCTCCGTCAGGTCCTGCATCGAGGTCGCCTGGTAGCCGCGCTCGGCGAACAGTCTCGCGGCGGTCGCGACGACCTCCTGCTGCTTGCGGTCATAGCGGGCACGCAGGGCGGGGCGGGTTGGGGGCGCGGCGGCGGGCATGGAGCCACAGGCTAGCGCAGGACCGAATGGTCATTCGAAATTCGAGCGTCTGTTCGGTATCGTCGAGGGCATGGACTTCGACCTCTCCGACGACCACCGTCTGATCCAGCGCACCGTGCGCGACTTCGCGACCAACGAGGTCGCGCCGGTCGCCGAGGAGCTGGACCACCACAAGCGCTTCCCGTACGAGCTGGTCAGACAGCTCGGCGACCTGAACCTGATGGGCATCCCGTTCCCCGAGTCGGTCGGCGGCGGCGGCGGCGACTCGCTCGCCTACGCGCTCGCCGTGGAGGAGCTCGCGCGCGTCGACTCCTCCGTCGCGATCACGCTGTGCGCGCACACCTCGCTCGGCACGCAGCCGATCTACCTGTTCGGCAGCGAGCAGCAGAGAGCGGAGTGGCTGCCACGGCTGTGCGCCGGCGAGATCCTCGGCGCCTTCGGCCTCACCGAGCCCGAGGCCGGCAGCGATGCGGGCAACGTCAAGACGCGCGCCCGCTTGGACGGCGGCGAGTGGGTCATCAACGGTGCGAAGCAGTTCATCACCAACGCTGGCACCGACATCTCCGGCGTCGTCTGCATCACCGCCAAGACCGGCGACGACGAGATCTCCAACCTGATCGTCGCCAACGGCACACCCGGCTACGAGCAGGGCGAGCCGTACCGCAAGATGGGCTGGAACGCGTCCGACACGCGCCCGCTCACGTTCACCGACTGCCGTGTACCGGAGGACCATCTGCTCGGCCCGCGCGGCGGCGGCTTCAAGCAGTTCCTGCACGTGCTCGACATCGGCCGCATTGGCGTCGCGGCGATGGGACTCGGCCTCGCGCAGGGCGCGCTGGACGAGGCGCTCTCCTACGCGAAGGAGCGCAAGGCGTTCGGCCAGCCGATCTCGAAGTTCCAGGCGATCCAGGGCAAGCTCGCCGACATGGCGACGGAGATCGAGGCTGCGCGGCTGCTCGTCTACAAGGCCGCGCGCATGAAGGACCGCAGAGAGAGCTTCACGCTGACGGCCGCGCAGGCGAAGCTGAAGACCGGCCGGCTCGCCGTCCGCTGCGCCGAGGAGGCCGTCCAGATCCATGGTGGCTACGGCTACATGGAGGAGTACCCCGTCTGCCGCTTCTACCGCGACGCGAAGATCCTCACGATCGGCGAGGGCACCGACGAGGTGCAGCAGATGGTGATCGCGCGGGCGCTGGGGGCATGAGCCGCGATGGCCGCCGCCGCTGAGCTGCCCGCCGCCGTCCGTGTCCGCGAGGTCGGCCCACGCGACGGCTTCCAGAACGAGCCGGAGGTCATCTCGACCGTCGACAAGGTGCGGCTGATCGAGCAGCTCGCGCGCACCGGCCTCAGACGGCTGGAGGTGACGAGCTTCGTGCGCCCGGACGTGATCCCGCAGCTCGCGGACGCCGCCGCGGTGCTGGAGGCGATCGAGCTGCCCGACGATGTGAGCGTGAGCGTGCTCGTCCCGAACGAGCGCGGGCTCGACAACGCGCTCGCGCACCGCGACCGCATCCACGAGGTCAACGTCTTCCTCAGCGCGTCCGAGACGCACAACCGCAAGAACGTGAACCGTTCGATCGCCGAGTCGCTCGACGGCCTCTCGCGCGTGCTGGAGCGTGCTCGCGCGGAGGGACTGCGCTGCGAGGGCGTGATCTCGACGGCGTTCGGCTGTCCCTACGAGGGGTGGGTGGACCCCGATCGTGTGGCACAGATCGCCCGCGCGCTGGCCGACGCAGGCGCGCAGGAGGTCGGCTTCGGCGACACGACCGGGATGGCGAACCCGCGCCAGGTGGCGGAGCTGTTCCCGCAGTGGCGCGCGGCGCTCAGCGACGAGGTCGAGCTGACCGCCCACTTCCACAACACGCGCGGCCAGGGGCTCGCGAACGTGGTGGCCGCGCTGCAGGCGGGCTGCACGTCGTTCGAGTCGTCCTTCGGTGAGATGGGCGGCTGTCCGGTGCCGGCGGGGGCGACCGGCAACATCGCGACGGAGGACCTCGTCTCGATGCTGGAGGAGATGGGGATCTCGACCGGCGTCGACCTCGCGCTGCTGCTCGACGCGGCGCGCGAGGTGCAGCGCGTGCTCGGGCGCCCGCTCGGCTCGCACACGCTCGTCGCGGGGCCGGTCGACTGGCATCGAGGGTGAGCCCAGGATGTTCTCCCGCGTCCTGATCGCCAACCGAGGCGAGATCGCCGTGCGCGTGCTGGGCACGCTGCGTCGGCTGGGCATCGAGGGGATCACCGTGTTCAGCGATGCTGACGCGGACGCCCCGCACGTCCGTTTGGCGGACCGGCCGGTGCGGCTCGGGCCGGCGCCGGCAGGGGAGTCGTATCTCTCGATCGAGCGCATCCTCGAGGCCGCGCGCCTCACGGGCGCCGAGGCGATCCACCCCGGCTACGGCTTCCTGTCCGAGCGCCCGGCGTTCGCACGCGCATGCGCAGAGGCGGGGCTGGCGTTCATCGGGCCGAGCGCGGAGGCGATGGCGCTGCTGGGCGACAAGGTCGCGGCGAAGGCCGCGGCTTCGGCTGCTGGCGTGCCGGTCGTGCCGGGGCTCAGCGAGGGCGCCGACGGCGCGCTCACCGACGACGAGATCATCGAGTGGGTGGGGGGTGAGCAGCTCCCCGTCTTGCTGAAGGCGGCCGCGGGGGGTGGCGGGAAAGGGATGCGCGTCGTGCGGTCGGTGGACGAGCTGCCGGAGGCACTGGGCGCGGCGCGGCGCGAGGCGACCGCTGCGTTCGGCGACGACCGCCTGCTGGTCGAGCGCTATCTCGAGCAGTCGCGCCACATCGAGGTGCAGCTGATCGCCGACGCGCACGGCACCGCGCTGCACCTCGGCGAGCGCGAGTGCTCGCTGCAGCGCCGGCATCAGAAGGTGATCGAGGAGGCGCCGTCGCCGGTGGTCTCCGCCGAGCTGCGCGAGCGGATGGGCTCGGCTGCGTGTGCGCTTGCCCGGGCCGCCGGCTACGTCGGCGCCGGAACGGTCGAGCTGATCGCCGAGCGCGACGACCCGTCGTCGTTCTACTTCCTGGAGGTCAACGCGCGGCTGCAGGTGGAGCACCCGGTGACGGAGGCCGTGACCGGCCTGGATCTCGTGGAGCTGCAGCTGCGGGTGGCGGCTGGGGAGCCGTTGCCGCTCGCGCAATCCGATGTGTCGATGTCGGGCCACGCGGTCGAGGCGCGTGTCTATGCGGAGGACCCGGCGTCCGGGTTCCTGCCGTCGACCGGACGGGTCGTCGCGTACCGCTCGCCCGCCGGAGTGCGCGTCGACTCCGGCATCGAGGCGGGGTCCGAGGTGACCGCGCACTACGACCCCCTCCTTGCCAAGGCGATCGCCTCGGGCTCCGACCGCGCCGAGGCGTTCGCTCGCCTCGATCGTGCCCTGGCCGAGCTGCGCGTCGTCGGCCCGACGACGAACGCGCCGTGGCTGCGGGCGCTGCTGGCGCGGCCGGAGGTGCGTTCCGGAGACCTCGACACGGAGCTGATCGAGCGGCTCGGCGATGAGGTGGCGGTGCCGGCCACAGATCCGTCCCTCGCCGGTCTCGCCGTCGTCGCGCTGCTTGGCTCGCCGGCCTCCGACGATCCGTGGGACTCGCTCGACGGTTGGCGGCTCGGCGGGGCGCGGGCCCCGGTGCGGATGCGGCTCGATGGGCCCGGCGGAGAGGTCTCGGCCGTGGCGCCCTCCGCCGGCGTGCGCCGGGTCCCGGGCGGTTTGGGCATCGAGGGGGAGGGCGCTGGTGCGCTGGTCGCGAGCGAGGAGCCTGCGGCCGCCGGTGGCTCGGTTGGTCTGCTCCGCACGGTCGAGGCCTTCCGCGACGGCTCCGCTGTGTGGCTGGTGGATGGCGGCGTCCCGACACGCTGGGCTCCCGCCGTCGACCGCCACGGTGCCCGCAGCGCCGGCGGCTCGCTCGACGCCCCCATGCCCGGCACCGTCATCGACGTGCGCACCGAGCCGGGCGCCACCGTCGCCGAGGGCGACACGCTCGTCGTGCTCGAGTCGATGAAGATGGAGCTCGCGATCCAGGCCCCAAGCGACGGCGTCGTCGCCGACGTCTTCGTCGCCACCGGCGACCGCGTCGCCCAAGCGCAGCCGCTCGTCGCGCTCGAACCCGGAACTCTGCACGTTATGGGTCGTCAGGCGCCCTCAGATCTGCAGAGTTCGGGAGAGGCCGCGGCGTGAGCACGGTCCTCCACACCCATGCACGGCCCGGGACGCCGGAGTTCGCTGCGAACGAGGAGGCTCACCGGGCGCTGGTGGCGGACCTCCGGGAGCGCCAGGCGCACGCCGCGCTCGGGGGCGGGGAGCGCTCACGGGAGCGCCACACCTCGCGTGGAAAGCTGCTCCCCCGCGAGCGGGTCGACCGCCTCGCCGACCCCGGCAGCCCCTTCCTCGAGCTCAGTCCGCTGGCGGCGCACGACCTCTACGACGGCGCCGCCCCCGGCGCCGGGATCGTCACCGGCATCGCCCGCGTCCACGGCCGCGAGGTCGTGGTGGTTGCGAACGACGCGACGGTGAAGGGCGGCACCTACTACCCGCTGACCGTCAAGAAGCACCTGCGCGCGCAGCGCGCGGCGCTGGAGAACCACCTGCCGTGTGTCTACCTCGTCGACTCCGGCGGCGCCTTCCTGCCGCTGCAGGACGAGGTCTTCCCCGACCGCGAGCACTTCGGGCGGATCTTCTTCAACCAGGCCAACATGTCCGCCCAGGGCATCCCGCAGATCGCCGCCGTCATGGGCTCCTGCACCGCCGGCGGCGCCTACGTCCCCGCGATGAGCGACGAGACCGTCATCGTCCGCAACCAGGGCACGATCTTCCTCGGCGGCCCGCCGCTCGTAAAGGCCGCGACCGGGGAGGAGGTCACGGCCGAGGAGCTGGGCGGCGGCGACCTCCACGCCAAGACTTCCGGCGTCGTCGACCATCTCGCCGAGGACGACGACCACGCCCTGCGGATCGTCCGCAGCATCGTCGGGACCCTCCCGTCGAAGCCATCGATGCCGTGGGCCAAGCAGCCCACGGAGCCTCTCGCCGTGGACCCCGCCACCCTCTACGGAGCCGTCCCACCCGACAGCCGAACCCCGTCGGACCCCCGCGAGATCGTCGCCCGCATCGCCGACGGCTCGCGCTTCCACGAGTTCAAGGCCGAGTACGGGACCACCATCGTGACGGGCTTCGCCCACATCCACGGCCACCCCGTCGGCATCGTCGCGAACCAGGGAATCCTCTTCAGCGAATCGAGCCTCAAGGCCGCGCACTTCGTGGAGCTGTGCGACCAGCGCGGCATCCCGCTCCTCTTCCTCCAGAACATCACCGGCTTCATGGTCGGCCGCGAGTACGAGGCCGGTGGGATCGCGAAGGACGGCGCCAAGCTGGTCGCCGCTGTCTCCACCACCCGCGTCCCGAAGCTGACGGTCATCGTGGGCGGCTCGTTCGGCGCCGGCAACTACGGCATGTGCGGGCGCGCCTACGACCCGCGCTTCCTGTGGACCTGGCCGAACGCGCGCATCTCCGTGATGGGCGGCGAGCAGGCGGCGACCGTCATGACCGAGGTCGGACAGCCGGAGGTCGGCACACAGCTCAAGGAGCAGTACGAGGCCCAGGGCCACCCGTACTACGCGACCGCCCGCCTGTGGGACGACGGCGTGATCGATCCGCTCGACACGCGCCGCGTCGTCGGGCTCGCGCTCGGCGCCTGCGCAAACGCGCCGCTCGCGTCGCGCGCCACACCCGTCTTCCGCATGTAGGCCCGAAGTTCAGGGTGTCTCTCAGGGTCCGTAGCTGCGCGGCGCCAACCCGACCCCAGGTATAAGCCATCGAGTGACGTGCGGAGAGGTGCTGTCGGCGTGAGGAAGCTCGGACGCTTCGCCACGCGGCGACCAGGATGGATCCTCAGCGCCTGGGCGGTCGTGTTCATCATCGCGCTGCTGACGGCCTCCAACGCCCGCGAACAGATCCACGAGACGGACCTGCGGATCCCCGGCAGCGACTCGGCGCGCGCCGCCGAGCTGACCGAGTCGCAGTTCGGCAGCACGATCGCGCTCGCGGTGCTGCTCGTCGGGCCGAGAGGAGTCGTCGAGCGCGAGGGACCGGTGATCGTCGAGCAGCTCGGGCAGATCGACGGCGTCGAGGTCCTCAGCCCGTGGAACTCCAGGGGCAGACGCATCCTGCAGGAGCAGCCGGGGCAGGCGCTGATGACGCTGCAGGTGCACAAGTCGCTGCGGGAGATCTTCGACGAGACGACGCCCGCGGTCGAGCGCCTGCTCGCGAGATACAGAGGCAGAGACGGCCTGAGAATCGAGCTGACCGGCCAGTCGCCGCTGATGCGGGCGATCAACGGCGTGGCGCTCGACGCGCTCGACAAGGGCGAGCTGATCGTCCTCCCGATCCTGATCATCATGCTGCTGGCGATCTTCCGCAGCCCGATCGCGGCGCTCGTGCCGGCGATCAGCGGCCTGCTCGTGACGAGAGTCGGGACCGCGCTGATGGGCCTGATCGGGCGCGGGGTGGAGATCGACGCGCTCGCGCTGAACCTCGTCGCGATGATGGGGCTCGCGCTCGGGGTCGACTACTCGCTGCTCGTCGTCTCGCGCTTCCGCGAGGAGCTGGCAAATGGCCGCAGCGTGCCCGACGCGGTCGAGGAGGTGACCGCGCGCGCCGGTCGCACGGTCCTGTTCGCCGGCTCAGCGCTCGCGATCGGGATGCTGACGGCGCTCGCGCTCGCGCCCGGCTCGCTGCTCGTCTCCTCCTCGATCGGCCTGCTCGTCGCGACGATCGTGGCGGTCTCCGTGGCGCTGCTGCTGATGCCGGCGCTGCTGATGGTGCTCGGCACGAACGTGAACCGCTGGCAGTTCGGCGGCGCCCGCGGCGCGAGCCCATGGGTCGCGGTCGCCGAGCGCGCGCTCAAGCGCCCCGGCGCCGCCGCCTTCTTCGTGCTGCTGCCGCTGCTGCTGCTGTCCGTCCCCGTGCTCGGGATGGACACCGGGCCGCCGAACCTCGCCAACTTGCCGCCGGACAATCCCGCGCGCGTCAGCTTCGAGCGCTTCCAGAGACTGCGCGGGGCTGGCTTCGCGGCGCCGTTCGAGGTCGACTTCCAGACGCGCGGGCCGATCACGTCGAGCGACCGGCTGCGGGCGCTCGACGACTTTCAGGAGCGCGTCAGCAGACTCCCGGGCGTCGAGTCGGTGCTCGGCCCGGCCGTGCTGCTGAACAGCACGAGACAGCTGCGCAGAGTGACGACCCAGGCGCTCGGCATCGGCGCGCTGCTCGCGCGGCTGGAGAACGGCCTGAGAGGCGCGAGCGATGGCACGTTGCAGCTGCGCGATGGGCTCGCCGCCGGCGCGGGCGGCGCGAGCCAGCTCGTCGTTGGGATCGACCAGCTCGCGGGCGGCACCGGGCAGCTCGCCGCCGGAGCACGACGCGCGGCGCCCGCCACTCGCGCGCTTGCCGATGGCATCGGGCAGGCGGGCAGCGGCGCCACCCGCCTCAACCGCGCGCTCACGAGAGCGCAGCCCCAGGTGAGACGACTCGTCGACAACGTGGACATCCTGAGCGACTCGCTGACCGACGCGGATCGCACTTCCAACAGACAGCTGTTCGTCCCGCTCAACGCCTTGACGTCGAGCATGACGGACGTTCTGCGCAAGCTGGGCACTGCCAACAGCACCAACCCCGCGGTCGCGGCCGACCCGAACGTGCAGCGGGCGCTCGCGGCGACGAACGACGCGCTTGCGCAGATCAACACGCTCCAAGGGAACCTCTCCGCGGCGGCGTCGAGTCAGACCGCGAACGCGCTCGCCGCACGGACGCTCGCGAGAGGCACGGTGCAGTTGCAGAGAGCGCTCGGGCAATTCGAGGACGCCACCGGCAGACTCGCCGACGGCCTCGGCCGTGCCGCCAACGGCGCGCAGCGCCTCGCAAGAGGCACCGGCCAACTGAGCAACGGACTCGATCAACTCGATGCAGGCGCGAACGTGCTGCTGAACGGACCGAACGGCAACGACGGCGCGCGGGCGCTCGCCGACGGGCTGCAGGCCGCCGTCGGCGGCACAACGCAGCTCGACGACGGCGTGAAGCGCATCCTCGGCGGCGTCGTGCGCGTGCGCGCGCAGGCCGACCGGCAGCAGGCGGCACTGCGGCAGGGCGGCACCGACGTCGGCAGGGCGCTCGGCTCCGGCTACTTCGTGCTGGCGGCGATCGAGGGCGCAGATCCGCAGCTCCAGTCCAACGCCGGCTTCGTCACGAACATCGCGGGCGGCGGCGGCACTGCGCGCGTCGTCGTGATCGGCAGCGCCGGTCCGTTCGACGCCGCCAGCGTCGACATGGCGAGACAGCTGCGGCGCGAGACCGCCATCACCGCGCGCCAGATGGGTGCCACGACGGCGGTCGTCGGCGGCCCGGCCGTGCTGCTCAACGACTTCGACACGCACACCACGTCCCGCTTCCCGTATCTCGTCGCGGCGCTCGTGCTGATCACGTTCATCGTGCTGCTCGTGCTGTTCCGCTCGCCGGTGCTGGCGTTCTGCGCGGTGATCCTCAACCTCGTCACCGTCGGCGCCGCAGTTGGCGTGCTCGTGATCTGCTTCCAGGGCGACGCGCCGCTGCTCGGCGGCCCCGGCTATCTCGACGCGATCGCCCTGTCAGGGCTGTTCGCGATCATCTTCGGGCTCGCGATCGACTACGAGGTCTTCCTCATCACGCGTCTGCTCGAGGGCCGCGAGCGCACCGGCACGACCGACGGCGCGATCCACTACGGCCTGGAGAAGACCGGCACGATCATCACCGGCGCGGCGTTCATCATGGCCGCCGTCTTCCTCGCGTTCGCGGCCTCGCCGGTCTCGAACATCCGTCAGTTCGGCGTGGGTCTGTCGGTCGCGGTGCTGCTCGACGCGACGATCGTGCGGCTGATCTTGTTCCCCGCGCTGATCCGCCTGTTCGGCGAGCGCACCTGGCACGTGCCCAGATGGCTCGACCGGATCCTCCCGCGCATCGCGTCGCACTGAACGCTGACGCGACGCGCGGGTGGTCTGCCGGCCGCCTCCTACTGGATGAATCTCGGGCAGGCGAACTGCACGGTGTTCGTAGTGCTCGGGGTCGGCGGCTCGTAGCCGAAGAACTCCTGGAAGCTGAACTTGCCGGAGGCCGGGCACGGCGGAATCGTGAACCAGAACACCGTTCTTCTCTGTCTCTTCACGCATCTACCTCTGGCGTTCTGCTTCAGGCAGGTGCCCTTCAGCAGGGTGAGACCGCTCGTCGTCACGTTGATCTCGGCGAGGCTGACTCTGATGCCGTTGACGTCGCCAGGTGGCAGGTCGAGGCGGTAGCCGAAGAGGCCGTCCGGGGTGGGGTCGTTGACGAAGTTCGCGTTCAGCGCCACATGCACGCCGGTGAGCACCTCGAAGGTTCTGCGCTTGACGATCTCCTGGTCCTCATCGGCGGCGCCCAGGACAGTGAAGCCCGCCACCCCGCCCGGCGTCGTCGACTTGCTGAAGAAGACCACGAACGTTCCGCGTATCAGCTGGTCGAGCTTCTCCGAGAAGCCGCGTGCGTCGACTCTCACGGTGCCGGTGCCGATCTTTGCTCGGTCGCACGTCTGGGCGTTCGCGAGGGCGCGCTTGGCGGCGCCGCTTCTGGCGTGCCGCTGCAGGTATCTGATGAACGGCTTGAGGTTCTGGACGCGCTTCGTGAACGGCGTGCCGCTGAAGTCCATCGTGTCGATGTCCGTCCGCAGCTTCGGACCGTCGCAGAAATATCTTCTGTTGAGGAACTCTCTGCGCAGCGTCGCACCCTTGGGGATGCGCAGGTAGTTGGCCGTCGGCGCTGGGGGCACGCCGCCGGTGGTGTCGAATGTCGTCGCGTGGAACAGGAGCGTGAAGCGCCCGCCCGGCTTGATGTTCGTCACCTGGAAGTTGAACTGGTTGACGGGCTCGGCCTGCACGACGGCGGGCGCTGCGAGCGCCAGGCCGGCGAGGGCGAGGAGGAGGAGTTTGACCGTCCGCTCGATTCGCATCCACCGAGGTTAGACGAGCGCGTTTCTGATGCGCGCCGGTGATGTCAGCGGGCGGGCGGGCGACCGTCGAGTCGGGTCGCCGGGCGGTGGCGCGTCCGCCCTACGACACCGGCCGTAACGTCGTCGTCGCCGGATGTCGATGCACTAGCCTGCGTCCGCGCTCGCCGTCCCCTTCCGGGAGATTCCCCCGTGTCACCTCGCATCGTGTCCGTTCGTCCCGCCCGTGCCGCGCTGCTCGCCCTTGTTGCGCTGACCCTTCCATCCGTCGCGCTCGCCGCTCCGGACGAGCCGGTGTCCGCTGGTTCCTCCACGACCGCCGGCGCGGTGCCCGGTCGCGTGATCGTCGTGTGGAAGCCGGGCGCCACCCGCGAGGAGCGGCTGGCGGCACGCGACGACGCGGACTCCGGCTTCATCGGCACGCTCGGCGACCCGCAGTTCCAGCTGCTGCGACCGCAGCAGGGGCAGCGCGTCGCGGACGCGATCGCCGCCCTGCGCGACGACCCGAACGTGCAGATCGCGACACGCGACACGTACGACGTTCCGCACGCGACGACGAACGACCCACTGTTCAACCAGCTGTGGGGGCTGCAGAACGTCGGCGCGAACATCGACGGCTTCGGTGGCGCGATCCCCGGCGCGGACGTCGGCGCGCTCGCCGCCTGGGACCGCACGCGCGGCACGCCGTCGACGGTTGTCGCCGATCTCGACTCGGGCTACCGCTTCGACGCACCGGACCTCGGGCCCGTCGCGTGGAGTAACCCGGCCGAGCCGCAGAACGGCGCCGACGACGACGGCAACGGGATCGTCGACGACTCGCACGGGGCGGACTTCGTCGGCAGCGATGACGGCAGACCGGCGACGGACGGCGACCCGACCGACGACGACGTGTTCGACGGGGGCCACGGCGTGCACACCGCCGGCACGATCGGCGCGGCCGGCAACAACGGGATCGGCATCAGCGGCGTCGCGCAGGACGTGCGGATCATGCCGCTGCGCGTCTGTCACCCCGGCTGCCCCTCGTCGTCGCAGATCCTCGCGATCAACTACGCGGGCGCGCACGGCGCACGAGCGGCGAACATGTCGCTCGGCGGATCGACCTCGAACCCGGCCATTCAGGCAGCGCTGGCCGCCAACCCGCAGGTGCTGTTCGTCATCTCCGCCGGCAACGGTGAGGACCCCGTCAGAAGAGACGGGATCGGCGACGACAACGACGTCATCTCGACGTACCCCTGCTCCTATCCGCTCGACAACATCGTCTGCGTTGCTGCGCTGGACCAGGCCGACCAGCTTGCGAGCTTCTCCAACTTCGGCGCGGCGTCGGTCGACGTCGGCGCGCCGGGCACGGAGATCCTCAGCACGTTCCCGGTCACGAACACGCTCTTCACCGACGACTTCGAGACGAACGACATCGGCGCGAAGTGGACGATGGCGTTCTCCGGGTTCGCGCGGGCGGCGGCCGGTGACGGGCCGCTCACATCCTTTGGCATGACCGACTCGCCAGGCGCACCGCCCGGCAGCCTCTCCCTCCATCGGGCGACGCTGACGACCGGCGTGGCCGTGCCGGCCGGCTCGGGCGCCTGCACACTGAGCGGGAGACGCTTCCTGGCGCTCGGCGGAGACGGCCACTTCGAGTATCAGCTGATTCCGAGCGTCGGAAGCCCGGCTGGCTTCAGAGTCACGAGAAGCACTCCGGGATCGTCGATGGCCACCTTCAGCACGGTGCCAGTCAGCGGTCTTGCGGGTACGACGGTGACGGTCCGCTTCGAGTACACGGCCGCCACCTCGCCGACCGCCTCCGACGGGGTGTGGCTCGACGATCTCAAGCTCACATGCGCGGCGCCGCTCAGCACACCGCCGACGTACGGCTTCCTCGACGGCACCTCGATGGCAGCGCCGCACGTCACCGGGACGGCCGCGCTGCTGTTCTCGCTCAACCCGGCGGCATCGGTCGCGCAGGTGCGCTCGGCGCTGCTCGCGACGGTTCACCCGGTCGCCGCGCTCGCCGGCAGGACGACGACCGGCGGTCGGATCGACGCGGCCGCCGCGCTCGACGAGATCCGCCAACCGGACACGAGCATCGCCAGCGCCCCGAGCAGAACGGCGAGATCGAGCCGGGCCGTGTTTACGTTCGCGCGCTCCGACGCGCCGATCGACGGCGGGTTCGAGTGCCAGCTCGACGGCGGCGCCTTCGCCGCGTGCGCGACCCCGGCGGCCTACAAGGTGAGAGGCGGCAGACACACCTTCGCCGTGCGCGCGCTGTCGCCGCGGGCGATCGTCGTCGACCCCTCGCCCGCGACGGCGACCTGGACCCTCGTGCAGTGCAAGGTCCCGAGACTCAAGGGCAAGTCGCTCAGAAGAGCCAAGCGCGCGCTGAGAGCGGCCCACTGCAAGCTCGGAAGAGTGAAGAAGCCGAGAGGCCTCAGAAGCGCCGGAAGACTCGTCGTGACGAAGTCGAAGCCGAAGGCGCGCGCCCTCCGCGCCGACGGCACGAGGGTCAGACTGACGCTCGCCAGACCGGCCTTGAGACAGAGAAGACACGGCAGACGGCGGCGCCGTTGATGCGCCGCATGTCGTATCGCGTTCTCACACGTCTTCGCCGAACCCCATAGCCTCGCTTCCCCTCGCTGCCGAATCAGGAGCCCGACGACGTGTCGCATCGCATGTTTCCCTCATCCACTCGTGTCGCCATGCGCTTGTGCGCGATCGGCGCGCTTCTCGTCGCGCTGCCGTCGGCTGCGTTGGCAGCGCCGGAGCAGTCGGACCGCAGCGCACCCGTGGCGGGCGCCACAGTCTCGCCGGGGATCATCGTGGAGTGGGAGTCGGGCGCGACGAGCGTGGATCGCGTAAGCGGCCGCGACGACGCGGACACGAACCTCGTGCAGACGCTCGGCAAGGCGCAGTTCCAGCTCGTGACGCCACAGGCGGGCCAGACAGTCGCCGACGCACTTGCCGCGTTGCGCGACGACCCGGCAGTGCGAGTCGCCGTGCGCGACACGTCCTACGAGTTGCATGCGACGACGAACGACCCGCTGTTCGGCCAGCTGTGGGGGCTCCAGAACCTCGGCTTCGGGATCGGCGGCGCGCCCGCGATCGCCGGTGCCGACGCCAACGTGCTGCCTGCCTGGGATCGCACGCGCGGCATTCCCTCGGTCGTCGTGGCGGACCTTGACTCGGGCTACCGCTTCGATCACCCGGACCTCGGGCCGGTTGCGTGGACGAACCCCGCCGATCCGGCCAACGGCGTCGACGACGACAGAAACGGGATCGTGGACGACACGCACGGCGCCGACTTCATCGGCAGCGAGGCGGACTCGCCGAGAGTGGACGGCGATCCCACGGACGACAACGTGATCGATGGCGGTCACGGCGTCCACACGGCCGGCACCATCGGCGCGGCAGGCAACAACGGCGTCGGGATCAGCGGGGTCGCGCAGGACGTGCGGATCATGCCGCTGCGGGTGTGCTCGCACACGACCACAGGCGGCAGAGTCACCTGCCGGGCCTCCTCGCAGATCGCTGCGATCAACTACGCGGGCTCGCACGGCGCGCGCGTCGCCAACCTGTCGCTCGGCGGCAGAGGCGTCGCTGCCTTCAATGCGCCCGTGCGCGATGCCTTCGCCAGCAATCCCGGCGTGCTGTTCGTGATCTCCGCCGGCAACGACGCCGAGGACAACGACGGCGCCACGACGGTGCACTATCCCTGCGCCTACGACCCCCGGACCTCGGGAATCCCGGGTGCGATCGACAACATCGTCTGCGTGGCGGCGACCAACCAGACGGACGGTCTCGCGAGCTTCTCCGACTCGGGCGCGACGACCGTCGACCTCGGCGCGCCCGGCACCGACGTCCTCAGCACCTATCCGGCGAGCGGAACGCTCCTTGACGAGGACTTCCAGACGAGCACCTTCTCGACCGTGTGGTCGAACGGCGGTGCCGGCTTCGGGCGGGCAAGCGCCGGCGACGGGCCGCTGACCTCGTTCGGGATGAACGACTCACCCGGCGTCGCGCCCACCGCGAGCACCGCCCGTCAGGTCACGATGACAACGGGCGTGAGAATCCCGGCCGGCACCGGCGCGTGCACGCTCAGCGGCTTGCGCCGCATCGCTCGCGGCAGTGGCGGCAGCTTCTTCTACGAGGTAGTCAGCGATGGCAGCTCGGCGTTCTTCAACAACACGGCGACGAACACGACCGGGTCCGGGATGGCGAGCTTCTTCACGGCCGATATCAACGGGCTCGCCGGACACACGGTGAGATTGCGCTTCGGCTTCACCGCCGGCTCGTCGCCGACAGTGGCCGACGGCCTCTGGCTCGACGACCTCACGGTGACCTGCAACGCACCACTCTCGACGCCGCCGGCATACGGCTTCCTCGATGGCACCTCGATGGCGGCGCCGCACGTCAGCGGGGCTGCAGGACTGCTGTTCTCACTGAAGCCGTCGGCAACCGTGGCGGAGGTCAAGAGCGCGCTGCTCGCGTCGGCCAAGCCGGTGGTGGCGCTCGCCGGCAGAACCGTGACGGGCGGCCGGCTCGACGTCGCCAAGGCACTGGACGTGCTCGTTCCGCCTCCGGCTCCGCCCGCGCCGCCCGCTCCGCCGGCGCCGCCCGCCGCCCCGCCGGGCGGTGGCGCCAGAATCGCCAGCAAGCGATGCGTCGTCCCAATACTTGCCGGCCTCTCGCTCGCTGGAGCAAAGGCGGCGCTGAGCCGAGCCCACTGTGCGCTCGGCAGAGTGACGAAGCCGAGAGCAAGAAGAGGCAGAAGACTGCCGAAGCTCGTCGTCAAGTCGTCGAAGCCCAGGGCGGGCAGCAGTGGTGCCGACGGCATGAAGGTCGCGCTGAGGCTGAAGGCCAAGCCGAGAGCAACAAGAAGACGCCGCCGTTAGCGAGCAAAAGATTGTAGGTCCGGCCGGCGTGTTACCCCCGCCGCAGGCTGCGCCACTCGTCGAGCGACGCGGCCTCTTGGGCGCTCGCATCCACGACCGGCGCGATGTCGAAGTCGTGGCTGCCGTCGCTGCACCAGAAGCCCGGATGCCGTGCGAGCCAGCGGTGGGCGTCGCGGCGGCCGGCCTCGATCAGCGTCTCGACGTAGGCCTCGTCGAAGAACAGGAACGACAGCAGGTCGCCGCCAGCGTCCGTGCGCCCGCGCAGCAGCCGTCCGAGCAGCAGCAGGTCGGGCGGGGCGGTCGCCGCGCGCACACCGCCGTAGCGGTTCGAGAACGTCTCCAGCGCGAGGCGTCCCAGCTCGCGCGGGCGCTCGGGCGTGACGAGCGCGTAGGAGATCCGCCGGTACGGCCGTCGCCCGCGCGCCGCCCGGTAGGCGCGCGCCGCCGGCACCGTCCCGGTCCCGATCGACTCGGCGAAGAAGGCGTTGATCGCCACCAGGCGGTGGACGTCGTCCGCGACCTGGTCGACGAGCAGCCCGTCGAGCATGTTCGCGAGCACGTCCACGAGGTGTGGGGAGACGTGCTCGGGCAGCGGGCCGGCCGGTCTGCGCAGCGGCTCGAAGCCGATCACGACGACGCGGTCGGCACCCAGCTCGACGGCCGGCTTGATCGGACTGTTCAAGCGCGTCGCGCCATCGGTGTAGAAGCCACGCGCCTCCTCCGGCGCGTGCACCTCGACCGCCGGAAACACGAGCGGCATCGCGGCCGACGCACGCACGTGCTCGTGCGCCAGTCTCACCCGCACGTAGGGGAAGTCCGCGCCCGCGTCCGGCAGGCGCGTCGGGCCGGCCGCCTCGACGAACGCGACCGGCGAGCCGCTCGCCAGCTGCGTCGCCATCACGCACACGGCGTCGACGAAGCCGTCGGCGACATTGCGATGGAGGCCGTCCCAGTCGAGCCGCCGTTCGAGGAAGCGCCGCAGCGGACGCGGGTCGAGCAGGCTTCCGCGTCGCACGCCCGGCAGCCGCAGCGCGTCGCCGGCGAGGCGTGCGAGCTGCAGCGGCAGGCCGGTGCCGAGCAGCGGCGCGACGACGTCCTCGCGTCGCAGCGAGCGCCAGCGCTCGAGTGCGAGCTCCGCCTGCGCTTCGGCGGGGAGGTGCGCGAGCGAGCCGAGCAGCGCGGCGTTGATCGCGCCGACGCTCGTCCCGCACACGAGCGAGACGCGCTCGCCACGCGCCTCCAGCGCGGGCAGCAGCACCGACAGCGCACCGACCTCGTAGGCGCCGCGCGCGCCACCGCCCGGCAGCACGAGCGCGACGCGACCGCGGCCGAGACCGGCGGGGGCCGCGTCGCCGTTGCTCATCCCGGCCGCAGGGCCTCTACGCCACGGAGCGGCGCGGGCGGCGCCGCCAACGCCGCCCGCCGCCGCACCGCGCCCGCAGCATCGACGCGCGTCAGCGTCCGGCGGCCCCATCTGGCCGCCTCTGCGAAGTCGACGAGACGATCGAAGTAGGTCGCCAGCGGCGGCGGCCCGAGCCCCGGCGCAAGCGCCGAGGCCGCCAGCGCGGCTTGCGCGCGAGACGTGTCGTGATGGACACGCAGCGCGAAGTAAGGGAAGAACACCGGCGCCTGCTGCAGCCACTTGCGCCGCGCCCCGCTGCTGCGGCGCAGCACGAGCGGGTGGACCGTGCGGCCGTACAACGCAGGCGGCACGATCAGCGGGCGCGAGCGCTCGAACGCCTGCGCGGACAGCGTCACCAGCTCGCCGACGCTGCTCGCCTGCGGGCCGGCGGCAAGGCTGTACGTGTCGCCCACGCCGCCGTCGCGGCCGGTGAGCGTGAAGATTGCGTCGGCCACATAGTCGACCGGCACGACGTCGACCGGCGCCGTGCGCCGTCCCGGGATCAAGGGCACCGACGCGCCCTTGGCGAAGGCCTGCAGCGGTCCATAGATGACGTTGAAGGCGGCGGTCCAGCCGGTCTCCTGCTCACCGACGACGATGCTCGGGCGGAAGATCTGCACCGGCAGGCGCTCGGCATACGTGCGAACGAGTCCCTCCGCCTCCCACTTCGTCCGCTCATACGTGTTGCGGAAGCCTTGCCCGACATCGTGGTCCTCCTCGCCGAACGTTCCGGTCGCGTCTCCGGCGACGTAGGCGGTCGAGACGTAGGCGAAGCGCCGCAGGTGGCCGTGTGCGGTGCACAGGTCGGCCAGCTCGAGCAGCCGCCGCGTGCCCTCGACGTTGATCTCGCGCGCTTCCTCCAGCGGCAACGTGAACGACACCGACGCCGCGGAGTGAACGATCTCCGTGACCGATTCGGCGAGCGCAAGCCGGCGGCTGCGCGAGAGGCCGAGACCGGGCAGCGCGACATCGCCGCGGACCGCCAGCAGCCGGTGGTCGAAACGGCCCGGCGCGTCCACCACCCGCGCGACGGCGGCGCGCAGCCGCGCCTGCGCCTCGTCGTCGTCGCGCGCCCGCACGAGCGCGTAGATCGTCCGGTCGGTGCGCTCGAGGTAGCGCACGAGCAGCTCCATCCCGAGGAAGCCGGTCGCCCCCGTGAGCAGCAGCGGGCCAGTCGCGGAGGGTGGAGCGGGTGGCAGGAAGTCCATGAATGGAGGGTGCGGCAGCGGCGGCGTGCTCGGTATCGCCACACGGAGGAGAAGCCCGCGTCGGTTCTTGGCCGCTGGGCCGAGAAGCAGCGACTGATCGGGCATTCGGCCAGCGGGTGCGGCGTGGGCCGTTCCGGCTGACCGGGTTAGCGATCAGGTGACCGCACGCATGACCATCAGCACCGCAGTGCCGACGAGCGCGACGACGGTCGACCACGCGATCGCCGACGACGTGAGCCGCAGGTCCAGCCCGGTCGCGTGCCCGACGAGGACCGTGTTGATCCCGACCGGCATCGCCGCCATCACGTAGAACGGCGGCGGCACGTCGATCAGCGTGAGCCCGACGACGAAGAGCACGAGTGGGACGAACGCCATCCGCAGCAGCACGACCGCCGCGATCGGCGGGGTCAGCGGCGGCGGGACTCGCAGCATGCCGTCCTTCGCCTCGTCGCCGAGCGTGATGCCGACGACGAGGAAGCCGAGCGGCAGCAGCGCGTAGATCGCCACGTGCGACGGCGCGACGAGCGCCTCGGGCGCCCATGCGTCCGGGACGAGCAGCGCGACCACGACCGCCCACAGCACCGGGTTGCGCAGCAGGCCGGTCCGCAGCTGAGCGCGCAGGCCGCTGTCGCGCGCGTGTCCGAACCGTGCCCCGATGCTGTAGCTGCCGATCACGAACATCGGCAGTGAGACGAGCCCGTCGTAGACGACCGCCTGCGACAGCTCCGCATGGGTGAACAGAGCGGCGATCAGCGGCAGGCCGAAGTAGGCGGTGTTCGCCTGGATCGTCGTCACCATCGCGGCGCCGGTCGACGCGTCGGACAGCGCGAACGGGCCGCGCGCGAGCCGCCACATGATCGTGCCGGCGACGACGATCGAGGCGGCCGCGATTGCGATCGACAGCGTCGCGTCGAGCGACAGGTGCGCTCGCGCGATGTTCACGTAGGCGACGAACGGGACGAGGACCCACAGCATCGCCTGCAGGATCACTTGACGTGCTGCGTGTGCTCGCTTGTTGTCACGCCGCTCGACGGCCACGCCGACGGCGGTCGCGACGATCACCGTCAGCACGATCCACAGCACGGCGCGGATGCTGCCACGTGGGGGCCCGATCAGGAGTGCCGCCACCCGTTCGGGCCGGCGCCCCTGCACCCGCTGCGCGCGATACGCTCGCGACGTGAGCTGGGACGCGCGCAAGCAGGAGCTGGCCGGCGAGCTGATCCGCCGCCTCTACGCCGCCGGCGTGATCCGCACGTGGCTGCGCGACCGGCCCGACGGCTGGGAGCTGATGTCCGGTGCGTGGAGCCCGTTCTACGTGAACTTCCGCGACGCGCCGGCCGATCCCGAGCTGTTTCGCTTCCTCGTCGACGCGGGCTCGGAGCTGGTGCGCGAGGAGTTGCCCGGCGCGACACAGCTCGTCGGACTTGCCGCCGCCGGCGTGCCGTTCGCGGCCGGCTTCGCCTACGAGCTCGGGTTGCCGCTGGGCTACACGCGCAAGCTGCCGGGCGTGCGCCGGGTGGAGGATCTCGCGGACGGCGGCGCCGCGGCCGAGGCATATGGCAGCCACCGGCTGGTCGAGGGCGGCTTCCGCCCCGGTGACCGCGTCGCGCTCGTCGACGACCTCGTCACCGGCTTCGACTCGAAGGAGATCGCGCTGCGCCAGCTGGAGCTGGAGCTGGAGCGGCGTGGGGTGGAGGACGTGCACACCGAGGCCGTCGTCGTGTTCCTCGAGCGCGGCGCGGAAGCGCGCCGCCGCGCTGATGCCGCCGGCGTGCGGCTCGTCTCGCTGCTGGTGCTGGACGCCGACAGCGTCGAAGGGCTGCGCGGCGCTGCGAGCGACCGTGAGCTCGAGGTGATCGCCGCCTACCTGCGCGATCCGGCGCCGTTCCAGGAACCGGCACGCCGCGCCGAGCTGACGGCCGAGGCGGCCGCGCCGACGATCTGATGCTCTGGCTGCTGCGCCACGCCGACGCGGAGGACCCGGACGGCCGGCCCGATGCCGAGCGGCCGTTGACAGAGAAGGGGCGGACGCAAGCGCGCGCGGCGGGGGCTGCTTTGGCGGTCCTTGGCGTGCCGCTCGACGCGTGCCTTGCGAGCCCGCGCGTGCGCGCGCGGGACACGGCGCTGCTGGCGTGCGAGGCGCTGGGGTTGGAGGTGCAGATTGCGCCCGAGCTGGACGGCGGCCGCTTCGACCCCGAGCGCGTCGCAGCCGGCTTCGGCGAGCACGTCCTGCTCGTCGCGCACAACCCCGACGTCGCGCAGGCGGTGCTCGACTGCACCGGCGCCCGCGTGCGGATGAAGAAGGGCGCACTGGCTGGTATCGCGGACGGCGAGCTGCATGTGTTTCTGCGGCCGGCGGAGCTGGCGGCGATCGCGGCCGGCGTCTGAGCTTCGTTGTTTCGTGCCGACGTGCGCGGGTAGTCCTCAGCGCATGATCGGAGCAATCATTCTCGGCATCGTCGCCGGCTATCTCGGCCGCTTCCTGATGCCCGGTCGCGACCCGATGGGCTTCATCGCGACGACTCTCCTCGGCATCGCCGGCGCCGTCGTCGGCTTCCTGATCTTCACCGAGCTGCTCGGAATCGGGGACAACGAGGCGTTCGACCTCGGCGGTTTGATCGGCGCGATCGTCGGCGTGATGATCCTGCTGGGGATCTACCGCGCGGTCGTTGACCGCCGCGGTGGGCACGCGGTCTAGCGCGAAGGCACGACCGGCACGCCGAACAGCACCGTGTCGACGGCCGTCATCGTCGAGCACTGCAGGTACCAGCGGTAGGCGAGCCCGAGCGAGTCGACGAGGTCGGGAAAGCGGACCAGGTCGTCGGGCTTGTGGTAGCAGGCCAAGGCGAGCCGTGGGCGGTACTCGCACAACGTCTGCGCGGCGCCTTCGAGCACGCCGACATCCGCTCCCTCGACGTCGATCTTGAGGAAGTCCACCCGCGGCAGGTCGCCGCGCGAGACCAGTGCGTCGATCGTCTCGGTGTGCAGCTCGACCGACTCACGGCCGTGCCGGTCTGCGATGTCGTCGGGAAGCTCCGGCTGCATCTGCGCGCCCGCCGAGACGGTGTCGCGCACCCACACGCGCTCGCCGGCGGTCGAGGCGAGCGGGTCCTCCCATACCGTCACGCGCTGCGACAGCTCCGGGTTCAGCCCCAGGTTGCGCTTCAGCAGCGCGCGGTTGCGCGGCGTCGGCTCGAAGGTGTGAACGGCGCCCTGCTCGCCGACGTGATGGGCGAGCCACAGCGCGGTGTCCCCCCAGCAGCCGCCGACGTCGAGCGCGACGTCGCCCGGCCGCGGGAACGCGCCGACGCTGAGGTCGCGGTAGGCGTACTGCGAGAGCACGAACGTCGAGGCGAGCGGGAGCTGCTGGCCGAGCAGGCGCACCGGGTAGCCGCCGACGGACAGGTCGTAGAGGTGGAACTGCCATTCCAGCGGCAGGCCCGGCACGCCCATCACGCCGCCGTCGGCGATCGCCTTGGCGGACAGCTCGATCACCGCGCGGCGGTAGTCGAGCGGCTCGAACTGCAGCCGCACGTGCGCGGGCCCGAGCGCTCTGTAGGCGAGGAATCTGAGGAACAGCTCACGGCTGGGGTCGTCGCCGAGGCGGCGCCACAACGTGGTGCAGCGGTCGAGGATCTCGAGCTGCTCGGCGAGCCGTACGCCTGCATCCGCCGGGTCGGGCAGGGCGTGCCCCCAGGGGTGGAACAGCGGGTCGAGGTTGTCGGGCAGGACCGTGCGCTGCGCCTCCATCACGAGCTGCAGGAAGACCGCACGAAGCGCTTGGCGCTCGGCGGCGGCAGCCGCGGCGAAGGCGTCGTGAACAGGCGAATCGGCGACGAGCGTGCTCATGCGTCTGCCCGGGTGATCGGTCGAGCGGCGCGCCACTTGAGGCGCCCGAAGCTGCTATCCATGCGCGAATGCTCCAACGGCGATCGGGGTGGCTCGCCGGGATCGGTGCCGCGATCCTCGTCGCGCTTCTGTGCGCGACGGGAGCGGCTTCGGCACACGCGAACGCCCATGGCAGCGCACATCCGCAGACGCTTCGCCCACCCGCGCAGGTCGCGGAACCGGGCGTGCTCGCGGCCGTCCGCACCACGCGCGCGCTGGATCGCGTCGTGCGGTCGATCGTCGAGCCGTTCACGCCGCCGCAGCCGAACATCGTCTTTGTCCTGACCGACGACCTCTCGTCGGACCTGCTGCCGTACATGCCGAACGTGCGGCGTCTGCAGCAGCGGGGGACGAGCTTCTCCAACTACTTCGTGACGGACTCGCTGTGCTGCCCGTCGCGTGCGTCGATCCTTACCGGCGCCTATCCGCACAACACGGGGATCTTCCGCAACACCGGCGCGGACGGCGGCTTCCTCGCCTTTCACGCGAACGGGCTCGAGCAGGACACGTACGCGACGAACCTCCAGGGCGTCGGCTACCGCACAGCGCTGCTTGGGAAGTACCTCAACCAGTACTCGCCGTCGCGCATCCGCACCGCGCTCGGCGGGCCGTACGTGCCGCCCGGCTGGACCGACTGGACCGTCGCCGGCAACGGCTACCAGGGCTTTGGATACCGCCTGGCGCGCACGGTGCGTGTCGTGCAGCACGGGTTTCGCGCGAGGGACTACCTGACGAATGTGTTGGCCCGCGAGGGGATCGACTTCCTCGGCGAGTCGGTTTCGGAGGGGTCGCCGTTCATGCTGAACGTGTGGACGTTTGCGCCGCACGCGCCGGCGATCCCTGCGCCGCGCGACGCCCGTCGCTTCGCCGGCCTGACCGCGCCGCGCGACCCGTCGTTCAACGAGGCGGACATGCTCGACAAGCCGGCGTGGCTGCGCGATCACCGGCCATTGACCGACGCGGAGATCGTGCGCATCGACAAGACCTTCCGCGACCGCGTACGGACCGTGCAGGCGGTCGATCGCATGGTCGGCCGGCTGCAGAGACGGCTGCGTGCGCTCGGCGTGGCGCGCAACACCTACATCGTCTTCAGCTCCGACAACGGCTTCCACCTGGGGCAGCATCGGCTGACACCGGGGAAGCTGACGGCGTACGACCCGGACGTGCGCGTCCCGCTGATCGTCACCGGTCCGGGCGTGCCGGCGGGGCGGACGGTCGACGCGATGACGGAGAACACCGACCTGTGCCCGACGTTTGCGGAACTGGCGGGCGCGCCGGCGCCGGCGAGGGCGGATGGGAGGAGCCTCGTGCCGCTGCTGCGCGACGGCCCGGACACTGCCGCCGCCGCCGCCGACTGGCGCGATGCGGTGCTGATCGAGCACCACGGCAACGTGGGGGGCGCCGGCGATCCGGACGCTCCTCCGGCCGGGTCCGGAAATCCGCCGTCATACGAGGCGCTGCGCTCCAAGGACGCGCTGTACGTCGAGTACGCCGACGGGGGGCGCGAGCTGTACGACCTCGCGGCGGACCCATTCCAGCTCAGCAACCTCGCCGACGAGGTGCCGCCGGAGCGGCTGGTGCGACTCAGTGGCCAGCTCGCCACGATGGCCAGCTGCCACGGCCCCGCCCAGTGCTGGGCGGCGGGGCACAGCAGCTAGCGACGAACTGCTGCGCGGAGACGCGCCCTTGGGCGCGTCGCGGGCGTGTCGGTGCGGGTTCCACGTCGGTCGCGTGCAGGGAGAGCAGTTGCCCTCCAGGTCCTGTGCCTCTATAAAGAGGTATATAGATGGACCTGAAAAAGGAGAGGTGGGCAACGTGGTGTGCAATGCAGCCGGTGGCGCGGTGGCGCCGGGCGGTCGATCTCGTGCCGTTCGGCGCGGGACGCTGAGGAGCGGGCGATGATCGCCGGCGGAGAGCGCGAAGGGATGTCGGCGCGGCGGCTGCAGCTGCCGGCGATTGCGCTGCTGGCCCTCTTGGTGATGCTGTGCGGGTCGGCGCGTGCGCTGGCCGACGTGTCGCTGACGTTGCGGTCGGGCGCGAACACCACGGTAGAGCCCGGGGGGCAGCTCACCTACAACGTCCAGCTCCGGAATGTCGGCACGACGGACACCGACGGGAGCGACATACATCTGACGGCGACCCTCCCGGACGGAATGCTGGGCGTGAGCGTCGACACGTCGGCCTTCGCAAATGCCGGGACGCCCCTGGATTGCGGCAGCGTGGCGGGTGCCAGAGTCATAACGTGCACGGGGGCGCCGTTCTTCCCGGCTGTGTTCGGCGGGAACGACATGCGGCTCACGGTCCAGGTCGATCCGGGTGCCGCAGGCGTGTTGACGACGGCGTACGACCTCGACGGCGGTGGGGCGTCGGTTCCAGCGCACACGGTCGATCCCGTCCTCGTCACGTCGGCCCCGGCGGCGTTCGGGTTCGACGCGTTCGATGCCGCGGCGACCAAGGCCGGGATCCCGCTGACGCAGGCGGGCGGTCATCCGGATTCGCTGACGACGTCGATCGACTTCAACACCCACACCGATCCGAGTGAGGTCGTCGGCGACGCGTACCCGGTGGAGGACGTCAAGGACGCGTTGGTCGAGCTGCCGCCGGGCCTGGTGGGCAACCCGACGGGTCTGGGCGAGTGCACGCAGACGCAGCTCGCCAACGGCGGCTTCACTCCGCACCCGTTGTGTCCGGAGACGTCGCAGGTCGGCACCGCGAGCGTGCGGACCAACGGGGGCACTCTTGCGACAGTGCCCGTGTTCAACATGGCTCCGCCGCCGGGCGCGCCTGCCCGGTTCGCCTTCAACGTGGCCGCCAACATCGCAGTGCTCGACGCGCATGTGCGCAGCGGCGGCGACTACGGGCTCGGCGTGACCGCCTCGAACATCCCGCAGGGGCTGGCGATCTCCGGGACGACGGTGACGCTGTGGGGCGTGCCGTCCGACCCGAGCCACGACGCAGAACGTGGGTGCTCGGGAGGACAAGCTCCAAGCGACGGCGGGCCGACGTGCACGAGCGGCGCGGCGCGCAAGGCGTTCTTCCGCAACCCGACGTCGTGCACGGCGCCCGGCGTGGGGTTGGTGACGACTGCGCAGATCGACTCGTGGCAGCAGCCCGGCGTCTTCAAGTCGGCGCAGTTCACCAGTCATGAGCCGCCCGGATACCCGTACGCGCCGTCGGACTGGGGACCGCCGCTCGGAATCGAAGGTTGCGACGCGGTTCCGTTCACGCCGATCCTGCGTGCGCAGCCGCTTGCGGGCGCGAAGGCGGGATCCCCGTCCGGGTTCGCGTTCGACGTGTCGATCCCGCAGGACGACTCGGCGGATGCGCCGACGTCCCAGTCGGATCTGAGAGCGGTCACAGTCACGTTGCCGGAGGGCGTGCGGGTCTCGCCGCCTTCGGCGAACGGGCTGGGGGCGTGCAGCTCGGCGCAGATCGCGCTGAGAAGCACGTCGGAGCCGACGTGCCCGGACAACTCGAAGCTTGGGTCGGTGACGATCGACACGCCGCTGCTCGATGTGCCGGTCACGGGGAGCATCTACCTCGCGAGACCGTTCGACAACCCCTTCGACGCGCTCGTCGCGGTCTACATCGTCGCGAGCGCGAAGGGCGTCGTGATCAAGTTGCCGGGCCTTGCCTCGATGAACCTCGTCACCGGGCAGATCTCGACGACGTTCGACAACAACCCGCAGCTTCCGTTCTCGAACATCCACGTCGAGTTCCGCGGCGGACCGCGGGCGCCCCTCGTCACACCCAAGCGATGCGGCACGTACACGACCCATGCGGTGCTCACGGGCTGGAACGGCAGAACGGTGTCCTCGGACAGCAGCTTCACGCTGACTGAGAACGCCAGAGGCCAGCCCTGCCCGTCGACGTTCGCTCCCGGTTTCAGAGCTGGAACCGAGAGCAGCCGCGCGGGCGACTTCAGCTCCTTCCACCTGCGCTTCTCGCGCGAGGACCAGGATCAGGAGCTGAGAGCCCTCGCAGTGCACATGGCGAGAGGCCTCACGGCGAAGATCGCCAACGCGGACCTCTGCACGGACGCGCAGGTTGGCAGGGACGCGTGCTCCGGAAATGCGAAGATCGGTGACGTCACCGTCGGCGCAGGTGCCGGCCGCGACCCGTTCTTCATCACGAACGGGCGCGCCTATCTCACCGGTCCGTACAAGGGCGCACCGTTCGGCGTGGCGATCGTCGTGCCTGCGGTGGCCGGCCCGTTCGACCTCGGCAAGGTGACCGTCCGCTCGGCGCTGTTCGTGGACAAGCACGACGCGTCCGTGAGAATCGTCAGCGATCCGTTCCCGACGATCCTGCAGGGCATTCCGCTCGACGTGCGCGACGTGCGCGTGGACGTGAGTAAACCGAGATTCTTCCTCAATCCCACCAGCTGTGCGGAGAAGAGGATCACCGGCACGCTCACCTCCACCGAGGGCGCGAGCGCGGCGGTGTCGGACCGCTTCCAGGCGGCCGACTGCGCAAGCCTCGGCTTCAAGCCGAGAATGACGATGCGGGTCGGTGGCAGAGGCCATACGCGCAGAGGTCAGACGTCGCCGTTCACGACGACGCTGACGATGCCGCAGCGCAACCAGGCGAATCTCAGATTCGTGCGGGTGACGCTGCCGCAGACGATCAACGCGCGTCTGAACACGATCAACGACGCGTGCACGCGCGCGGAGTTCGAGAGCGACGTCAGCAAGTGCGCTCATGCCAAGGCGGGTTCAGCGACGGCGTCGACGCCGCTGCTGAGAGCTCCGCTGAAGGGCACGGTGTACTTCGTCAAGAACGGGCATCCGATCCCGGATCTGTTCGTGGCGCTGCGCGGCCAGGTCGACTTCGACCTGATCGGGCGCGTCTCGATCCCGGGCGGCAAGCGCCTGGCGACGACGTTCGACGCTGCGCCGGACGTCCCGATCAGATCGTTTAAGCTCAGCCTGCTCGGCGGTGTGAGAACGGCGTCGATCGGCGCGGCGGCGAACCTGTGCTCAGCCAGAAGCAGACGCGCCAAGGCGGAGGTGGACTACATCGGCCAGAACGGCAAGGTCCGCCAGGTCGACCAGGCACTCCAGGTCGCTGGGTGCAAGAAGGCGAAGAGGGTGAGAAAGCCCCGCAGCAGACGCTGAAGCACGCCGGGGGATCGCACAGTCCGGGGCCGGCCTCCACATGAGGTCGGCCCCGAGCTCTTCGGCCAGCATCCGGACCACTCGTCTGAGTGCCGAAGGTCCCGGCCTAACCGGGGTTAAAGGAGTGGGGCCGCACTTGTGTGCGGCCCCACGTTTGCGGCTATGGTGCTTGGTGAGACCCTATATTAGGGTGATGCTGATTCTGGTGTTGGTGCCTAGTAGGAAGACGTTGCCCGGGCCCCTGAGCCTGCCGGTCCTGTTGCCTGGCCTTGGGCAGAGGCCGAAGGGGTCCCTGTCGGTCCTTATGACGGTTACTTCGTTCCTGCCTTCGACTGGTGTAAGTGTAGTGAGACCGCCACCTGCTTCGCGTGCTGCTGAGCCGGTGATGTTGTCCGTTGCTTCGCCGAATTGGACGGCGCAGCCGAGGGATTCAAGGCCGAGCCTCACCCCGCCGACTAATACCTGCAAGCTTGCTATTGCGGGTAGTGAGCCTGTGAATCCCTCGTAGGTGACGTGCCAGGGGAGCGTGTTGGCTGGAGTTATGCCGTTGTACCTTTCGACGCCGTTGAAGGCGGCAAGCGTGCCTTCTGTGCAAGGCCTGTTAATTACTGCTCTGGTGATGTAGCCGATTAGGGCCCTGGTGACCTTTGCGATGGTTCTGGTGTGGAAGGAGCCTTCGAGCGTAACAGCGCACCTGATGGAAGCGGCGGAGACGATTTCGAGGCTGGCCCACGTTATTCTGAGGTTCTGATTGGTAATCGACAAGCTCCTGGCTGACGCGGTGCAGACCGCGGCGGAGAGCAGCACCGAAGCTGCGAGCGCGGTAAGGATGAGCTTCACAGACATGCGCATCTGATTGTCCCTTCGCATTGTGTACGAGAGGTGAATAGCAGCCCATATAGCGACGTGGGGCCGCACTTGTGTGCGGCCCCACGTGTGCGGCTATGGTGCTTGGCGAGGTCCTATATTAGGGAGACGCTGATGCGGGTGTTGGTGCCTAGTAGGAAGACGTTGCCGGGGCCGACGAGCCTGCCGGTCCTGTTGCCTGGCCTGGGGCACAGCCCGAAGGGGTCCCTGTCGGTCCTTATGACAGTTGCTATGTTCCTGCCTTCGACCGGTGTGAGTGTCGTGAGTCCACCGCCTGCTTCGCGTGCTCCTGAGCCGGTGATGTTGTCGCTGGCTTCACCGACTTGGACGGCACAACCGAGGGCTTCTATGCCGAACCTCGTGTTGGCGAGTAAGACGAGGACGGTTGCTATTGCGGGTAGTGTGCCTGTGAATCCCTCGTAGGTGACGTGCCACGGGAGCGTGTTGGCTGGGGTCGTACCGTTGTACCTTTCAACACCGTTGAAGGCGGAGCCCGTGCCTTCTATGCAGGGCCTGTTGACTATCGCTCTGGTGATGTAGCCGATTAGGGACCTGGCGACCTTTGCGATGGTTCTGGTGTGGAAGGAGCCTTCGAGCGTAACAGCGCACCTGACGGTGGAGGCGGAGACGAATTCGAGGCTGGCCCACGTTATTCTGAAGTTCTGGTTGGTAATTGACAAGCTCCTGGCTGAGGCTGTGCCGATCGCGGCGGAGAGCAGCACCGAGGCTGCCAGCGCGGCGAGGATGAGCTTTACGGACGTGCGCATCTGATATTTGCCTTTCGCGTTCGTGCCAGAGGTCTCTGGCACGGTGAAACAGCACGCTCACGCGGTGGCCACGGTGCGAAAGCGTGTGAGCGTCGCAGGAACGAACCGGTGCCTGCGAGCACGGCGTGTGCGTTCGGAAGACCCCCTTGCTTCGTTGTGCTGCGCGAACCGAGTCGCAGAATGGGTGCTGGCCATGACCCCCAGGCTTGGCCGATCGGTCGCGTCGGCGCAAACCCTATCACACTAGAAAACAGAGTAATAGCCCGGACCGGGACCGCTCTGGGGGGTTCGCGCGTCTTGCAGGGGCGGGGCTTGCCCTTGAATACAAAGACAGCTATAAAATGGGAGAACAGTGCACTGGAAAGAGGAGAGGTGGCGACGGTGGTACGCAATGGAGCGCGCGGCGCGGTGCTCGGAGCGGTGGTCGTGGCGTTGTGGAGCGCCGGGGCGCTCACAGGCGCCGCCGGTGCGGTGCAGCTGCCCGACGGGCGCGCATACGAGCTGGTGTCACCGCCGAGCAAGAATGGCTCGGACGTCATCCAGCAGACCGGCAAGACGCACGTGGCCAGCGATGGCAACGGCGTGACGTTCAGCGCGCTCGGTGCGTTCGGGGCGCTGCAGGGCACGTCGTTCGACACCGAGTACCTCAGCCGGCGAACTGGCGTCCCGGGCACGAACGGTTGGAGCACGCACGGCATCAACCCCCCGGAGCGCGGCAGCACGTTTGGGGCGGCCGCGTTCGGTAACGGCGGCAACACCCCGAGCTACCTGAACGCCTTCACGCCGGATCTCTCTGCGGCGATCTATCGCTCATGGCGTCCGTTGACCGATGCGCCCAACGTGGCCGAGGTCACCAACCTCTACCGCGTGACCGGCTTGGGCGAGGCGGGAGCGGGCGTGCAGCTGATGAGCGATGGGGTCGCTGCGCTGCCGGCGGCGTGGTCCATGGGCGCCAAGCTGTTCATCTTTCCGCAGCTTGTCGGGGCATCCACGGATCTCACGCATGTGGTGTTCGAGTCGACGCTGACGCTGACCGCTGATGCCGCGCCCTATCAGGGCAGTTGCGCGGCAGTCGGCGCAATTCTCTTCTTCGGCTGTCCCACGCAGCTCTACGAGAACGCCAATGGCGCCGTGCGGCTGGTCAATCGCATCCCCAGCGCGCCGGACATCGAATGCGACGACGTCACTGGTCCTGCGTGCGTGGCAGCAGCGAGCGGCCAGGCTGGGATTAGCGCACTGGCGCTTCAACGCTACTCGCAGCGGATGGTGTCCAGTGATGGGCGGCGAATCCTGTTCCAGGTTCCTGCCGGCGGCGAGTCGGGCGCGATCTACATGCGGGAGGACGGTACGCGCACGGTCCAGCTCGCCCAGGACGGTGAGCTGTGGACCGCCTCGACCGACGGTTCTCGTGTGTTCTTCATCACGAGCGACAGCCTGCTGGCGGAGGACACCGACGGCAACCGCGATCTCTACATGTACGACACGGATGCACCACAAGACGATCACCTCACCTTGGTGTCCGCAAGTTCGGTCAACGACGGGACTATGGAGACGGTCGTCGGGGCAAGCGACGACGGCCACTACGTCTACTTCGTCTGCGACGGACAACTCGTGCCCGGCGAGCCGCCGGCCGACATCGCGGGTCTCTACGTGTGGCACGAGGGAAGCCTTGCCTACATCGGACGGTTCCCGGATGTGGCGGAGGCGCAACTCAACGGAGCGCGGGCCTCGTGGTTCGCCCCCAGCGTCATGAGAACCTCGCGTCTCACGCCGGACGGGCGGCATCTGCTTTTCATGACGAGAAGCGATGAGGGCTTCAGCGGGCGCGAGGGATTCGCCGGCTATGACCACGCCGGTCACCAGGAGCTGTATCTCTACAGTGCCGATACCAACAGACTGGCGTGCGCGTCATGCAACCCCAGCGGCAGACCCGCGACGACCGACGCGCTCACGAACGTACGCGAGGGCGCGTCCGTTTCAGCGTCCACGTCCGATCAGAGCCACGCGCTCTCTGACGACGGCCGGCACGTGTTCTTCAGCACCGCCGAGGCGCTGGTGCTCGAGGACACGAACGGCACGTCGGACGCATACGAGTACAACGCTGCAAATGGAACTGTCCACCTGCTGTCCAGCGGAACGGACCCCTCACCCTCCTACCTGATCGACGCCAGCAACGACGGCAGCAACGCGTTCTTCGGCACGCGCGAGCGGTTGCTCAGATGGGACGTAGACGGCAGCTACGACCTCTACGACGCCCGCGTCGGCGGGGGATTCCCAGAACCCGCCCTCCCCGCGCCGGCCTGCAGCGGCGAGGCGTGCCTTGGTCAAGGCAACCCCGCACCCGCGGCGGCGGGCGCGGTCGGCAGCGCGTCCTTCAGAGGCGCCGGCGACACCGGAGGCAAACTCAGAAGACACCGCCGCAGATGCGCGCGCGGAAAGGTGCACCGGCAGGTGAGAGGCAAGACGCGCTGCGTCAGCAAGAGAAGAGCGCACCGGCGCGCGGCGCAGAGAGAGCGCCACGCCGGGGCACGCCGCAACGCAGAGCGCTAGCTCACCTGCCCGAGGAGAGGTCCGCCCAGGCACCCGCCTGGGCGGACGTTCTCGGAGCCGATGGTGTGGGGTGGAGTCCCTGGCCGAGGCGACGGCGACTCGGCCCCAAGGGGGCCTCTGACGACGGGTCGCGCGTCGGTCAGGCGATCCGCTGCAGAAAGCCACCCGGGTGACAACTCACGCCGTAGACCTCGAGGTCACGGCGGACGCGGAAGGCGGAGCCCTGGGGCGTCACGAGCCACTCGTTCAGCGCGGGCAGGACGCCCTCGGGCCAGTCGTCCTTGATGCGCATCCACGGCACGTCGACGCAGCCGTCCTCGACGACGAAGAAGCCGCCCGGGGCGATCAGGTCGCTGTAGAGCTCGAGCGCGGCTCTCGTGGTCTCGTGCACGTGCGCGGAGTCCTCGATCACCATGCAGACCGCGCCGTGGGGGACATGCGCTTGAACCGCTGCGCGCACCGCCGGGTCGCAGACACTTCCCTCGACGAAGGAGATGCTGTCAGCCCACTCCGGGTCGCGGACGCCGACGTTGTAGCGCGCGGCGTCGAGGTCGATGTCGACGGCGATCACGCGCGGCGGCGCGGCAAGCGCGCCGTAGCCGTGGAGGGTGCGCAGGCGGTCACGCAGCCACAGGGTGCTGGCGCCCGACTGTGCGCCCAGCTCGACGATCACGTCGGGCGCGGCGACCCACATCAGGTGCTCGTAGACGCGCAGATCCTCGGGGAACTTGGACATTTTTATGCCGAGGTAGCGGTCGGTCGTGTGCTGGTGGGCGCGGGCGGCCCAGTAGTCACGCACGAGTGTGTCGGGGCCGACGGTGATTGCCCGCGGGATGCTGTTCTCCACCGTGACGACGGCCGGGTCCTCGACCGGGATCGCGGTCGGGTTGCTCATCGCGCGATGCCGCGCGCGTGCACGACCCAGTAGGAGGAATCGGGATCGCGGCCGGGCTGCAGCAGCGGGCTCTTCACGGCCTGATGGTGGTGCGTCAGCTCGACGCCGGTGAAGCGGCCGCTGGCGAGCGCGGCGGCCTCGAGCTCCCGCTCGAACTGCTCCAGCGGCCAGTCGTTGACGTGGTACTGGTTCATCCACGAGCCGTGGTAGACGGGGTTCGGGAACGAGCCGACGATCTCGCCGACTGCGCCGAAGGCGATCGACAGCGCGCGCGGCGCGTCCGGCAGGTGCTCGATCACCTCGAACATCACCGCCAGGTCAGCCGGGGGGAGCGGGTTCTCGCAGAGGTCGTGGCCGTAGCGGAGTTCCTGGACGCCCGGCCACTGCGGGTGCTCGTCGCCGCCGGGCTGCCACAGGTCGAAGCCGCGCACCGAGGCGGCCGACCACGACAGCATCTCGGAGCCGTAGCCGGTCCCGCAGCCGAGGTCGAGGACTTGCTTGCCGCCGACCAGGCCCAGCGCATAGGCGTAGCGCGAGGTGTGCTCGCTGATGATGTCCGGGCGCGGCATGCCGGGGAAGGCACGCTCGTACATGCCGGGGTCGGGGCCGCCGAGGGTCTGGGAGCGGCGCCAGCGGGCGTCCGGCCCGGCCTGTGCGGCTGCCAGGGCGGCGAGGTTCTCGGCTGCGTCGGCGTCCTCCGGGTCGATCGCGAGCACAGCACGCAGCAGCACCTCAGCCTCGTCCGCTCTGCCGCGTCGGTGCGCGAGCACGCCGAGGTCGTTGAGCCATTCCAGTTCGGTTGTCTCCGCCAGCGCCTGGCGCAGCCACTCGTGCGCCTCCGCGACGCGGCCGTCCTCCAGCGCCGCGAGCGCCTTCTCGCGCCAGCCGGCGGCGAGGCCGGCGTCCGTGATCGTGCTCATGAGCAGAGGATCGGACGGGCGGACGCGGTCTTGAGCGGCACAATGGACGTGAGCAGCGCGTCGACGCGGTGGCGGAAGGTGTGCTGCGCGAGCACCAGGTCGCGGCCGCGTGCCGCACGCTCTGTGCGTTCGGCCGGGTCGGCGAGCAGTCGGGCGACGCTCGCGTGGAGGTCTTCGCGCGAGCGGTACGTGACGACCGCGTCGCCGAAGCGCTCGTGGATCTCCGGCAGATGGTCGCTGATCACGAGCGCCCCGCACGCGAGCGCGTCGAAGATGCGGTTGGAGACGATCCCCTGCGCGCGCATGTCGTCCCAGTGGTCGTTCAGGACGATGCCCGCGGAGCTGTAGGCGCGCCGCACCTCGTCGTTCGGCAGGTGCTGCCCGACGACGAGGCCGGGCGGCAGGACGCGGCCCCAGCCCTGACCCCAGACGGCGAGGTCGGGGGGCCGGTCCGGCCCGGCCAGGAGGTCGCGCAGGATCGGGCGAAAGATCCCGCGCGAGTTGCCGACGAAGACCAGCTCACGCTCGTGCGCGGGGTCCTGCTCGGGGAAGAAGACGACCGGATCCGTGGCCTGCTCGACGATCACGACCGGCGTGCTCGTGCGGCGCGTGAGCTCCTCCGCGTGCCGCGCCGACGGCGTCGCGACGAGGTCGAACGCGTCGCACTCGGCGGCCGTGAGGAGGTCCGGGTGACTGATGTTCCACAGGACGCTCAGCTCGTCGTCGTGGCCGGGAGTGCGGCGGGGAACGTACGGCCACAGCCCGCGCAGGTGGATCGTCACGTCGGTCGGCGGCCGATCGGGCGCGTCCCACTCGGCGAGCACCTCGATCCGCGCGGCGTGACCACGCCGTTCCAGCTCGTCGGCGAGTGCTCGCGCGAAGTGCGTGTCGCCCCAGCGCTCGGCGCCGTCCCAGCGCTGCGGGCAGATCTGGATCGAGACCGTGAGCGGTGCGCCGAAGCCGTCGTGGGACCAGCGCCGCTCGGCGAAGGCGCGCAGGGTCTCGGCCGGGTCGTGCGAGCCGGCGCGCGGGTGCCCGGCGAGCGCGCGGTCGGCCGGTTTGTCGCCGACCACCGCGTGCGCTTCGCGTGCGAGCGCCATCTCGGCGGGCGTGTCGGGCGGGGCGAGCACCAGCGCGAGGTCGTGCTCGGTGGCGCCGAGGCCGGCGGCGTCGAGCGCCTGCGCGAGTTGGGCATGTACGGCTTGCAGGTCCTCCTCGCCGGTAGCGATTGCGAGCGTCGCGTCGGCGTCGGGCGCGAACGCGCTGGCCCACGCATGCAGCAGGGTGGGCGCGTGCGCGATCTCGTCGGCAGAGGCGACCGCGACGAACGCGCGCGCGTCGTCGAGTACGGCCGCCGGGGCCGTGTGGAAGCGCTCGCGCTGATCGCCGTCCTGTTCTGACGTCGCAGGAGAGCACTGAAGCAGGACGGCGGCATGGTCGTCTCGCGGATCGAGCACGCGGGCGCGGGCAGCGTGGCGCGCGCGGGTCGCGGCGTCGGGTGCGTGCACCGAGGCGGTCAGCTCGGCGAACGCGCGCTCTCGCTCCGCCGTGCTCGGGAGACGATCGGCGCCCGGCCGGCCGCGGGCGGCCTCGAACAGCGCCGCGCTCGCCGGCTCGAACGGATCCGCCGCCATCGCCTTCACCGCGGCGCGGCCGGCGGCGCCCGGGTCGGCGTCGAGCAGCGCCTGCGCGTGCGTGCACAGCGCTGCGGCGGCAGCGCGGTCCTGCTCGGAGACCTCCACGACGGCCGTCTGCGCGATCCCGCGCACCTCCGCGACCTTCGCGAGGAAGCCAGCGAAGCGCGCCCACGCGAGCGCCAGCTCGTCGAGCGTTGCGTTCGACAGGTCCACGCCGCGCAGCAGCAGCCGACGGACTCTCAGGTCGCGCTCCCACAGCCGCACGGCCCGCTCCGATTGCGCATCTTGCGCGCTGACGTTGTCGCCGTGGATGCGGTACTGGGCGACCGGCTCGCGCAGCGCGTCGACCTCGTGCGTGGCGGCGATGTGGGCGGCGAGCCACCAATCGCGGCACCACGCCCAGGGCGGGGTCGGCGGGATCGCCTGCGCGAGGTCGGTTCGCAGCGTGATCGAGGAAGTCGTCGCCTCGTTCTGCGACAGCAGCCGCCCGAGCGCGCGGCCGACGATCGGCAGCTCGCCGTACCAGTCGTACTTCGACGCGCGCGTGCGGCGGCCGGCGCCGTCGATTACCTCCATGTCGCCATGCACGAGGCCGACCTCAGGTCGGCGGTCGAAGACGGCGAGCTGTCGCGCGAGCTTGTCCGGGAGCCACACGTCGTCGGCATCGAGCAGCGAGACGTAGCGGCCGCGAGCGCGTGCGATCGCGCGATTCGTCGCCACCGCGGGACCCTCGTTCCGCTGCCGAAGCACCGTGATCGAATCGCCGAACGAGGCCAGGACCGCCGGCGTCTCGTCCGTCGAGCCGTCGTCGACGACGATCACCTCAAGCGCGTCTGCGGGCGGGCTCGGCAACCCCTCCTGCTCCAGCGCAGACCGCACCGCCGCCTCCACGTACGACCCGTAGTCGTACGCGCAGATCACACAGGTGACGAGCGGCTCCATCCCTTGAAGGATCGGCCGGCGGGGGCGGGGCTTGAGCCTCTCTCGACAGTCATGCAATGCAAAATACAATGCATAAAAGTTGCGAAAGACAATGCGTCCGGCTACCTTTGGGGCATGGCCGTCCAACTTGTCACCCGCGTGCCCGACGCCGTCGCCGCGGCGGTCGACGGTCTCGTGAGAGACGGTGTCTTCAGCTCACGGTCCGACGCGGTCCGTGCCGGGCTCGATGCCATCGTGGAGCGTGAGCGGCGTGCGGCGGTCGGCCGGTCGATCGTGGAGGGCTATCGCCGGATCCCGCAAGAAGAGGATGACCTCGCTTGGCCGGACGCGGCGACCGCGGCGATGATCGCCGAGGAGCCGTGGTGAGCGATCCGCGCCAGGGGGACATCTGGTGGGCCGCGGCCCACGACAAGCGCCGGCCCGTGCTCGTCGTCACCCGCAACGAGGCGATCGCGGTGCTGCGCCGTCTCGTCGTCGCGCCGGTGACGCGGACCGTCCGCGGGATCCCAACCGAGATCGCGCTCGGCGCCGACGAAGGGCTGCCCGTCGAGTGCGCCGCTTCGTTCGACAACCTGCAGCCCGTCAATCGCGCTCTGCTCACCGAGCGGATCGGCTCGCTTCCCGCAACCCGGCGCCGTGAGGTCTGCGACGCGCTCGACGCGCTCGCGGACTGCTGATCGCGCTCCGCTCGAAGCGATGTTCAGCGTGCGCTGATCGGCGCGGCCGCTCAGGCGACGCGCCGCAGCGATGCCAACGGCGCGAACACGATGCGTTCGACTGGGCCGAGATCCGGAGCGACAACCTCGACCATTGCCGTGCCGGGGTCCGTCATCTCGAGGACGCCACCGCGTGAGCCCGCCGGTGCTTCGTCGACCGGCTCGATGAGCTCGACGGTGTCGAAGGCAGAGATGGCGCGTGTCCGGGGCATGGGTTCAGGTGACGGGGTAGGCAGTCACGAGTCGAGGAATCGAACTCTCCGCACCATAGTGCCACGAGGTCATGACGACAGCGGTTCGGGCATTCAATGTGAGCCGGACGGGAACACCGCACACGACGCCATTGCGGCCGCGGTCGCGGATTGTCGCGACCGGCGCGCGACGCACCGCATGGGCGATCGCCATCGAGATCATGTGGAAGTCGTCGGGACCGACGCGAAACACTCGGGCCCAGTCGGCGCCGTGTCCCTTCAAATCGCGTGCCGTCCGACAGAGCGGCAAGGATGAAGACGGGTTCACATCCCAGTGACCAGCGGTGCGCCCCGGTCGGTTCCTTCCCCGACCGGGGCACATCAGCTCAGGCAGGAATCGGGGGAATGGGCGGCGTGGCCTCGGTGGCCTGCGCAGCGGCGGAGACGGCGTCGGCGAGCGCGTGGCCGTCGAGCCGGAGGACCGTGCTGCCGGTCGCATGGGCGAGTCGCTCGTGGCCAGCGCAGGCGCGGTGGAGCGGGATGTAGGCGCCCATCGCGGCGTGCAGGCGCGCGTCACGCTCGGCGGTCGCTGGTTCGAGCAGGACGGTCACGTCGGCGGCGGCGTCGAGGTCGGCGCCGCTCGCCTTGCAGGCGGCGAGCACGCGCTGCTCGATCGCCGCGGGCGCGCCGTCGACCGCGGGGTCCGCGAGCAGGTAGAGGCATGCGCTTGTGGTCGGCGTGGTCGCTGCGCACCACTGCGCGAGCAGCATCGCGAGGCGGTCGGCGCCGCGCCAGGCAGGCGTTGCGAGCATGCGCAGGCCAACCTGTTCGGTGAGCGGCCACGGCTGCGCGGCGGCGGGGTCGGCGGCGTGCGGCGTGCGCGCGGCGAGCGCATGCAGCCGCTGCGCCGGGTCGCTCGGTCGCACGACGATTCGCTCGGCCTCGACGCCGGCCGCGAGCCAGCCATCCCGCGCCGGTTGATCGGGAACCCACAGCTCGTCGAGCGGGGGCAGCGGCGCCTGCGCAGCGCCCTCTGGCTGCACGATCACCAACCGGCCTGAGCTGGCAACGCGCCCGGCGGGTGGCCACGTCGTGCGCAGCTCGACGTCGGCGGCGTGGGGGAGCGGGGGATCGGCGCTGCCGAGACGCTGAACGCGCGCGCCGCGCAGCGGTTCCATGTCGCCCTCGCACAGCACCGCAAGCTCGTCCGGTCCGGAGCCGACCGGCACACGCCCCGGCCGCTCGCCGCCGTAGTACGCCTCCAGTTCGTCCACGTACGCAGCAAACGAATGCGGCGGCTCGATCCCACCCTGCAGCCGCTCGAGCAATCCCGGCTCCGATGACAGGCGGTCGAGTGCGCCCGCGAGCGCGTCGACGGACAGCGGATCGACCACCAGCCCGTCCACGCCGTCGCGCACCGCCTCGGCCAGCCCGCCGAGTCGCGGCACCACGAGCGGCACACGCGCGGCGAGGCACTCGGCTGCCGCCAGCGGTGCGCAGTCCCACCACATCGACGGCAGTACCGCCACGTCCACGCCGGCCAGCACGCCCTCCAACTCGTCGGTCGCGAACGTGCCGCGCAGCTCGCAAACGCCGCGCGCGTCCAGCGCGCGCAGTCTCGGCGCGAACACGTCCGGCACCTCGCCGTGGATCAACACGCGCACAGGCACCTGCGTACGCTGCGCGGCCTCGACCAGCAGCTGCGGACCCTTGTGCGGATAGGCGGAGCCGAGGAACGCAACCGTCAGCGGTCTGTCCGGACCCGCGGCGCGGCCCAGCGATCGATCCCGCCCCAGCCGCTTCCACAGCTGCATGTCATGCGGCATCCCCTGCCGCACCACGTCCACCATCTCGGCCGGGTAGCCGGCGCCGAGCAGCGTGCGCCGCACCGCCTCCGACACCGCGAGCACACCTGTCACCCCGCGCGAGACGCGCGCGCGGATCTCCGCCAGCCGCCGCGCATACGCCGACGGATCGTGGCCGCCCGTGCACGTCGCGCAGCGGCGCCCGTCGCCCGGCCCGGCGCAGATCGTCCCGTCGCCCGTCATCAGGTACGCGCGTGGGCAAATCAGCCAGTAGTTGTGCGTCGTGAACCAGCTCGGCACCCCGCGTGCGACCGTCTCGTCGATCAGCGCCGCGCCGAGGTTGTGGAGGTTGTGGAAGTGGACGGCGTCCGGTGCGACGCGATCCAGCTCGGCCGCGAAGGCGGCGGTGATCGGCGGGTCGTCGAGCTCGCGCAGCGGTCGCTCGCCGTCCCACAGTCCGTGACCGCGGTTGTGGATCCCGACGAGCCGCACGCCGTCGTCCTCCCACTCGGCGACGTGGTAGGCCGGCTCGCCCGTAGCGGGCTTCACGGCCGCGTGAAAGACGGTCACCTCCCAGCCGCGCCGCACCAGCTCCTTCGCGGCAAGGCGTGGGACGGTCGTCCCGCCGCCGGGATCGTTCCAGCCGAACGCGGTCATCAGCAGGCGGCGCGCCATCGCACCGGGTGATCGGCCCGCGTGCGCGCGGGTTGAGCAGGGGCGCCGTCCGCGAGCTGCAAGAGGCGCCTGGCCTGGTGTCGCGCTGCGACCGCAGGACAGGACGGTGCTGCGAAGATCCGCGACGTGACGCCCCGACCTCGTCGAAGATCGCCGTCGCGCCACACAGTCGTGCGCCGCCGCCGGGCCGGGCTCGCCGCAGCGGTCCTGCTCGCGCTGCTGGTCGGCGCGGCGTTTGCGGCGTTCGGCGGCGGTGGATCGGACGACGATCCGGGCGCCGCGACGACCCGCCCCGGCGGCGCCGCACCGGACGCGCCGGCACCGAGCGCGCTCGATCAGGCCCGTGCCGACGTCGCGCGGATGACGCTGCGGCAGCAAGTCGGTGAGCTGCAGATCGTCGCCTTCAACGGCACGACCCCGCCCGCCTACGTGCTCGCCGCTCTGCGCGAGGGGCGAGCGGCCGGCGTCATCCTGTTCGGCGGCAACGCGCCGTCGGCCGCATCGGTTCGCGCGTTGACCGCGCGGATCCGCCACGCGACCAGCGGCGGCGCGCCCGCGATCGTCTGCCTCGACCAGGAGGGCGGGGCGATCCGCACACTGCGCTTCGCGCCCTCGGCCGTCGGCCAGTCAGACCAGCCGACGCCAACCACCGCGCGCGCCGCCGCCACAGCCACCGCGCGGGCGCTACGCAACGTCGGCGTCAACGTCGCCCTCGGCTCGGTCGCCGACGTGGCGTCCGGCACACGCGGCTCGGTGATGGCAAGCCGCGCCTATCCCGGCAACGCAACGGCGGTCGCGGCATCGACCCGTGCGGCGGTGGGCGCGTACCGAAGCGCCGGCGTGCTCCCCACCGCCAAGCACTTCCCCGGCATTGGTGGCGCCACGACGAACACCGACCAGGCCGGCGCACGCATCGGCCGCACGCGCGCGCAGCTCACGGCCGACCTGCAGCCGTTCCGCGCCGCCATCAAAGCTGGCACGCCGCTCGTGATGCTCGGACACGCGAGTTACCCGGCGCTCGACCGGCACCGCATCGCCTCCCAGTCACACGCCATCACCACAGACCTGCTGCGCGGCGAGCTCGGCTTTGACGGCGTCGCGATGACGGACTCACTCGAGGCCCACGCAGCACTCGCGCCGACCAAGGGCGACGTCGGCGCCGCAGCCGTCCGCTCGCTGCAAGCCGGCGCCGACCTGCTGCTGATGACTGGGCCGGGCTCGTTCCCGCTCGTCCGCGACGCAGTGACCAGCGCAGCCCGCCGCTCCCCGGCCTTCCGCACACGCATCGCCGACGCTGCCGCGCGCGTATTGGCGCTGCGGCGCGCATTGCCGGTCGGCTGACCGCCTCGCCTCGGTCCGCACGCCGACCCTTCGGCGCCCGAATCCCACGCCGAGAGTCGTTTCCGGTCCCGCCACGCACCGAAGGGTGAACAACCGGTCAAGACAACTTGCGGCAATCAGCCCGCTTTGCATAGCGCCGCAGTCATCGAGCCCTGAGCTGCCTGGGCGTGCGCGTCACCGCGCCACGTCAGCCCTAATGGGAATAGCTTTCCGCCGATGGAAGTCCAGGAAGCGGACGTGCGGGCACTGCTGGAGCTCGTCAACGAGAGCAACGCGCACCGCAACCTGCGCAGCTTCCGCCAGGGGATTCTGCCGGGGTTGCGGCGCTTGGTGCCATGCGAGATCGCGTCCTACAACGAGATCGAGCCGGAGCGCGCGTTCGTGATCTCGGACCCGGCCGAGGCGCTGACCGACGCGTTCGACGACCCTCACGCGGTGCTCGCCGCCAACAGCGCGACGCACCCGCTGATCCAGCACTACGCCCGCACACGCGACGGGCGCGCGTACAAGATGTCCGACCTGCTCACGCAGGAGGAGTTCCACCGGACCCAGACGTACGAGGAGATCTTCAGCAAGCTCGGGCTGGAGCACCAGATCGCCTTCTCGCTGCCCTCACAGCCGACCGTCGTGATCGGCGTCGCGCTCGGCCGCGACGGCCGCCGCGACTTTGCCGAACGTGACCGCGCGCTGCTCAACCTCGCGCGTCCCGCGCTCGTGCAGGCCTACCGCAACGTCGCCGCCTACGCGCGGCTGCAGGCCACGCTGCGCGCGCTCTCGCGCGGGCTGGCGGACCGCGGTGAAGGCGTCGTGACGTTCGGCCGCGACGGCGGCATCGAGTTCGTCAGCCCCGTCGCGCGGACGCTGCTGGAGAGCCGCTTCGCGGACTGGAACGGGCGCGGAGGACGGCTGCCGCAGCCGCTCGCGGATGCCCTCGCGGGCGCACGTGCCGCGAGCCGCGCCGAGGGCACCGCGGTCGGCGCGCTGCCCGTGATCGTGCCAGGCGACGACGGCTCGCTCGTCGCGCGGCTCGTGCCGGCGCGCGGCCACGACGAGCCCGACGCGCTGTTGCTGGAGGCACGCTCCGAGCCACTCGGCGTCGAGCAGGTGCGGGCACTCGGCCTCACCCAGCGGCAGGCCGAGGTGCTGCGTCTCGTCGCACTCGGCAGCTCGACCGAGCAGGTCGCCGGCACGCTGGCGATCTCCGTCGCAACCGTCCGCAAGCACCTCGAACACGTCTACGACCGTCTCGGCGTCACCTCCCGCACCGCCGCCGTCGCGACCGCCTGGGCCGGCGCCGAGGTGGCCGGCGGCGAGCTCGACGAGGAGCCGGCGCCCTCGCCGACCCCCGTCGTCGCACCTCGTTAGGCTCCCGGCCATGTCAGAGCTGCTGCACCTGCTCGTCTACGAGTACGTCGAGGACATGACCGAGCGCCGCGCGCCGCACCGCGACGCGCACCTCGCGCTGATCCAGCGCTACCACGCCGATGGTCGCCTGACGATCGGCGGCGCCATCGGCGTCCCCGTCCACGGCGGTCTGCTCGCCTTCCGCGAGGCCGCCGACGCCGAGTCCTTCGCCGCCGAGGACCCGTACAAGGCCGCTGGTCTGATCGTCAGCTCGCGCGTCGAGCCCTGGGCTGTCGTGACCTAAGGCCGCGCTGGCGCCTCAGCGCCAGGCCGACAGCAGGTCGCGTGCCGAGAGCTTGACGTCGAGCGCGTCGGCCCCTCTGAAACCTCTGCGAGAGACCCCGACGAGCCGCGTCGAAGCGTGCGTTCCCGGAACGTCGCCGCGGGTGGCCGCAAGTGCGGCGGCGTCGATGCGATCGAACGGGCGGTCGTCGCGCCATTTGATCGATCCGACGAAGTCGATCGCCGGCGGTCTCGAAGCGGTGGGTCCGCCCACGAGGTCGATTTCGACGCGGTTGTCGCGGGTCCAATACGCACCGGCGTACCGGGCGTCGCCGAAGCGGTCGTCCGGCAGCAGTCGCTCGAGCGACGCGCGCACGATCGGCTCGATCGCACGGCCGCGATATGCGTCCCAATCGCGGTGCACGAGCTCGACTGCGACAGCACCGCGACCGCGCTCGACCAGCTCGATGTTCGGCTCGACGAAGCGCAGCCAGAAGCGCATGTACGGATCGACGATCGCCCATCGCGCGAGCTTGCTCGACCGCGTCGAGTACGGCAGCCGTCGTTCGATGACGCGCCGGTCGGCGAGCAGTCTCAGCGCCAGGTCCAGGCTGGCACGCGGCATTCCGACCCGCGATTGGATCGCGGAGAAGGCGCGCTCCCCCGATCCGATGATGGAGAGCACGTTGCGCGCCTGGGCCTGTGTGGGGAACTCGGCGCGCAGCGAGCGTTCGGCCGCGACGATCAGCGGCGAGGTGGGGTCGCGGAGCGCGTCGTCGAGGACGTCCCACAGTCTTCGTCCCCGGCCCCACGCGATCGCGAGCTCGGGGAAGCCGCCGATCGTCACGTAGGCGTCGAATGCGTCGGCCGCTCCCAGCTTCAGCATCGAGGCGATGTCCGCCGGGGTCAGCGGCTGCACGACCATCTCGCGCGGCCGATCGTGGAGCGGGCGCCCATGTTCGGAGAGCGCCTCCATCGTCGCGATGTCGGAGCCGACAAGGATCAGCATCACCGGGGCGTGCTGGAAGCTGCGGTCCCAGACCTTCTGGAAGACGGCCTCGACGTTGGGCTCTCGCTCGACGAGGTACGGGAACTCGTCGACCACGACGATCGCCGGGTGTTCCCATGTGGCTCCTGAGGCCGCGATCGTGAGCGCTGCCTCCCAGGTGTCGAACGACGCCCCGCGCACCAGCTCGGCGGCAGGAAGACCGGAGCCTTCGATTGCCTCACGGAAGCGCGTCAGCTCAAGCTCCGGCGTCTGCCGGGTTGAGACGTAGTAGGCGTAGGGGGCGCCGCTCGTACGGGCGAACTGCTCGATCAGACGCGACTTGCCGACGCGACGCCGTCCGCGCACCGACACGAACGCTCCCCGGCGGCTCCTGCGGATCTCTGTATGCATCTGCGCAAGCTGGCTCAGCTCACGCTGCCGCCCAACGAACTCATCCATGAGTCCATAATACTAGAGTTCAAAAAAGAAGAGTCTAAAAATCTGAACTCATCTACGGCAACCGCCCCGCCCACCGCGTCGAGGCGGCAGCGGCGCCGAGCAGCAGGATCAGCCCGCCGACGGCGAATGCGGCCGTGACCTCGCGGTGGACGTCGCGGGTGCCGAGCTGGGAGCCGAGCGTCTTATAGATCGAGGAGAGCTGCTGGTCGTCCTGCGCGGAGAACGAGCGCCCGCCGGATGCCTCCGCGATGCGCCTCAGCAGCTCCGGATCGGGCGGGACCGACAGCCGTGGCATGCCGAAGCCCGGGTTCGGCACCGTTGCGTCGCGCGTGCCGAGTGCGACGGTGTAGATCGGGATCTTCAGCGAACGCGCCGTGGTGGCGACGCCCACCGGGTCACGGCCGATCGTCGTCGTGCCATCGGACAGCAGCACGATCGCCGACGGCGGGCGTCTGCCGTCGGTACCTCTCGGCTCGCGTTCGAGCGTGTCGAGCGCGACTTGCAGCGCGTCGCCGGTCGCGGTCCCGCCGTTCGCGATCTGCGCGTCGATCATCCGCCGCACGAGCGCGTGGTCGCGCGTCGGCGTCTGCGTCCCGTCGGGCACGTCGGAGAACGTCGTCACGCCGACGCGCACGCCTCGCGGGAGCTGATCCAGGAACGTGTGCGCCGCGCGCTTCGCCGCCGCCAGTCGGGTCGGGTCGACGTCCTCGGCCATCATCGAGCGCGAGTGATCGGTCACGAGCATGACCGACGCTCGCTCGACCGGCACCGCGACCGTCCGCTGCGGCTTCGCGAGCGCGAGGGCGAGCGCCGCGATCGACGCCAGCAGCAGCGCGATCGGCAACCCGCGCCGCCATGCCGGCGTCCGCCCGGCCGCCAGCGCGAGGGTCGCCGCGGCCGGGAAGCGCACCGCGTATCTGCGCGCACGCCGCCGCGATGCGAGCTGTGCCAAGAGCGCGAGCGGGACGAGCAGGAGAGTAAGGAGCAGAAGCGGGTTCGCGAAACTCATCGGAGGCGCTTTCCAAGTTCCTGGAGCCAGTCACCCTCCGTCGACAGCACCACGTGCTCGACCTCCAGCCGGCGCAGCTCGCGCACGATCAGCGCGCGACGCTCGGCCTCGAGCGCGGCGAAGCGCTCGCGCACCTGGCGGCGCGAGGTGTCGACCTCGACGCGCGCGCCGGTCTCCGGGTCCACGAGCGACAGCCGCCCGACCGCCGGGATCGACGCCTCGCGCGGGTCGCCGATCTCGATTGCCATCAAGGAATGACGGGCGCGCAGAGCACCCAGGGGCCGCGTCCAGTCGTCCTGGTCGCGGAAGTCGGAGATCACGACGACGAGGCCGGCCTGCGTCGCGACCTTGCCGGTGCGTCGCAGCGCGTCCGCCAACGCGTGACGATCGGGCCGGCCGTCCGGCGAACAGCCCTCCGCCAGCGCGCGCCGCAGCGCGACCACCCCTGGCTTCGACGCGCGCGGCGGCACCAGCCGCGGTCGTCCCGCGCCGAACGTCATCAGCGCGACGCGTCCGGCGCGCCGCACCGCGAGGCGGCCCAGCACCTGTGCGGCGCCTTCGGCGACGTCCCACTTCAAGCGGTCAGCGGTTCCGAATGCCATCGACGGTGAGGCGTCGACGACGATCCACGTCGTCAGCGTGCGCTCGGGCACGTGCAGCCGCACGTGCGGCACACCCGTGCGCGCCGTTGCAGCCGCATCGATCTGCCGCACGTCGTCGCCGACCTCGTAGGGCCGCAGCTGCGCCAGCTCCGTGCCGGCGCCGAGCCCGGCGGCTCTGCGGTCGCCCGGCAGTGCGCCCGCGGCACGCCGCGCAATCACGAGGTCGAGCCCCGCGATCAATCCGTGCGGCAGCGGGCCGGGACCCTGACTTGCGACCGGTGGGCGCAGCGCACTCATGAGTTAGGCGGCGGCCGTCCGGCGGCCGGCGAGGTGGTCAGCGGGCGGCTCCTCAACCGTCGCCAGCACGCGCTCGAGGATCTCATCGGCCGTCACGTCCTCCGTCAGCGCGTCGTAGGACAGCACGAGCCGATGGCGCAGCACGTCGGGCGCGAGGTCGCGCACGTCCGCCACCGCCACGTAGCCGCGGCCGCGCAGCAGCGCCAGCGCGCGCGCCGCCTGCACGAGCCCGATCGGCCCGCGCGGCGAAGCGCCGAACTCGATGAAGGCGCCGACGTCCTCCAGCCCATAGCGGTCCGGTCGCCGCGTCGCGTCCGCCAACGCGACGGCGTAGGCGATCACCTCGCGGTCCACGAGCACCGCATCGATGGCGCCTCTGAAGCGCTCGAGGTCGGCGAGCGTCAGCCGCTCGCGCACCTCCGCCGTCCGCCCGAGCGAGCGGTCCACGACGGCCGCCTCCTCGCCCATCGTCGGGTAGTCGACGACGACCTTCATCAGGAAGCGGTCGACTTGTGCCTCGGGCAGCGGATACGTGCCCTCCGACTCGATCGGGTTCTGCGTCGCGAGCACGAGGAACGGATGCGGGACGGGGAAGGTCTCGCCGCCGATCGTCACCTGCTGCTCCTGCATCACCTCGAGCAGCGCCGACTGCACCTTCGCGGGCGCGCGGTTGATCTCGTCGGCGAGCAGGAAGTTGCCGAACACGGGGCCCAGCTCGGTCTCGAACCTGCCGGTGTCCGGACGGTAGACGCGCGTGCCGACGAGGTCGG